>Ga0315314_1002031_pt1 | contig 17166 bp, 14 predicted proteins | sample TDP9_MG_FD_203631 | JGI IMG/M metagenome (GOLD analysis project Ga0315314, IMG submission 203631) | Freshwater sediment microbial communities from Lake Towuti, South Sulawesi, Indonesia - TDP9 | ecosystem: Environmental > Aquatic > Freshwater > Lake > Sediment | place: Indonesia: South Sulawesi...
AACCTTTGCCTTGAATGCAGCGCTGTGATTACGCCTCTTGTTCTGCATGATTTGTCTCCTGATTCTGTATCGTCTCAGGCGACAAATCCACCTTAATTATGCGCCCAGTTTTTGGGGAGTATTATAAGGTTCAAGACCCAGCCAAGCTAAAACGGCTTGTCGAAATGATAGACGGTGAAACGTGGGTGGGATTAGATATTGATGTCAAAGGTGATATTTACGAAGGGCTATTACAAAAGAATGCAGAGGATATAAAAGGCGGAGCAGGTCAATACTTTACACCTCGACCGCTAATTAAAGCTATGGTAGCTGTAATACAACCAAAGCCAAAAGAAACCATTTGCGACCCCGCCTGTGGAACTGGTGGATTTTTCCTCTCTGCTCACGATTATATTTCTCACAATTACCAGATTGATAAGGAGCAAAAGAAGTTTTTGAGGTTCAAGACCTTCAAAGGCAAAGATATTGTTGACGGCGTAGTCCGGCTATGCGTGATGAATCTATTTTTGCACGGCGTAGGCGGTGATGATGTGCCTATCGAGTGTGGAGATAGTCTTATTTCCGACCCTGGCGATAGGTTTGAGATTGTAATGACAAATCCGCCATTCGGCAAAAAAAGCAGTATTACAATTATCAACGGAGAAGGCAAGGCCAGCAAAGATAGTCTAACCTACGAGCGTGAGGATTTTTGGGCAACGACATCGAACAAACAGCTAAACTTTTTACAGCACGTCAAGACACTATTAAAGATAAACGGCAGATGCGCAATCGTTGTGCCGGACAATGTATTATTTGAAGGCGGAGCAGGAGAGACTGTAAGAAGGAAACTTCTGCACGAGTGCGATGTGCATACTCTTTTGAGACTGCCGACCGGCGTATTCTATGCACAGGGCGTCAAAGCAAATGTTTTGTTCTTCGACCGAAAGCCCGCAAGCGAGAAGCCCTGGACAGAAAAGCTTTGGATATATGATTTGCGAACAAATATGCACTTTACTCTTAAAGAAAACCCGCTGAAGTTTGAAGACCTAAAGGACTTTATCAAGTGCTACAATCCAAAGAAACGACACGAGAGAAAAGAGTCAGAGCGGTTCAGGGCTTTCAGCTACGATGATTTGATACAGCGGGATAAAGTCAGTCTCGATATATTCTGGCTGAAAGACGAGAGCCTTGAGGATTCTGAAAACCTACCCGCTCCCGAAGTCCTTGCTCAGGACATTGCCGAAAACCTCGAAGCAGCTTTAGAGCAGTTCAACAGCATTTACGGAGATTTAGGGAGTTGAAATGAGTCGAAACTACTCCGAGGCGAATTGTAAAAAAATGAATATCGTTCTTGACACAAACATAATATATGGAGATTGGTATCTGAGAGGGCTCAATTTTATCCTCTTAGAGAAGTATCTGAAACTGAGCGGTGCAAAATTGTTCATACCAGAAATCGTTGTTTTGGAAGCAAAAAACTTGTTTATGAAAGAGCTTACTAAATCAATCAAGTTATTAGACAAGGATATAACTGAACTTCGCACGTTACTCCCTAAAGAAGATATTCTCCCAAAATTACCCGACATTGCCGAAAGATGTCGTCAGTATGACACACAATTCGACAAACGACTGGCTGAGTTTAAGGCCGAAAGGCCAAGGCACTCCGACATACCTCACGATGTGATAGTTTCAAGAGCTTTGGCTCACCGGAAACCTTTCGGGGAAAAGGATAGAGGATATAGGGACACTCTTTTATGGGAGGTCATTTTGCGTAAGATAGCTACCAAAGGTGCAACCACTTTTCTTATCAGCCATAATCACAAGGATTTCGCCAATAAATCAACAGACAGAATGCTTCACGCTGACTTGATAGAAGACCTTGTTTCAGCGGGCTTGTCAAGAGACTCAGTGCAGTTCTACTCTGACGTGAAGATTTTTGTGGACGAGCAGGTAAAAAGCAAATTGGAAGTCATAGTTGATAATATTGTGAAAAGCTTACAACAAGGCAGCTATAAAGGTTTTTCACTCAAGAATTGGTTTATTGAAAACCGAGACGCCATCACAGAGAAAGTAAACGACAAGGTAGGCAGTGTATTCGCACACCATTACAGCGAATTAGAAGACCCAACTGTTACTTATATCGAAGACCCAGAGGAAATAAGTGTCGTTGAGGTGGTTCACTACGAGGGCGATGAGCAGCTATACCACCTTGACATCTGCGTGACCGCAGATTTGGTAGTTGATGTTTTCGTAGACAAAGGTGCCTACTACAGCGGACTGGACGAATTAGTTCCTTTGGAGGTTTGGGACTCTGACTGGAATGAATGGTATGTTTGGGCTGTGATACAATTGAAGTTGTCACTCTCACTTTCTCTGCTTTTCGATGCGTCTAAAGAAAGTGTTGAAAACTTTGAAGTAAATAGCATAGGTGAGTTTTGGGGATGGTGCAGATTTTGTGGAGCACAGATTATGAATGAAACTGCTGAGGAATGTTCAAATTGTGGTAGGTCATTTTTCTAAGTAAGCAGAATTGTATAAGCCGTAATTACTCACCAAAAACGTTTTTGCGGATATGGGAGTTTAAGGTATGGGACACACCAGATTAGGTGAATTACCAAAAACACGCCGCTGGATTCAGGTTATGGACTTATTAGATGAGACGACCAATCCAGAGGAAATTGCCCCAAAAACAATAGCTGCTGCTGAAACAGGTTTTTTGAGAGCTACTCAAGACTCTGGCTTCAAGTATGCTTTCTGGTTATTGACTCAAATTACACTTGCAGCACGAAAAGATAATTTCTCCCAGGAGCTTAACAAGTTAGGTATAGATGTACCGAAGGAAGCAGGCTTATTTGACATCATCGGCGCTTTCACCAAGCATATTGATACATACTTAGCGAAGATAAGAGCACGTACTGACATTTCTGAAATGGCGCAATTAGCAGCCGTAGAGACATTCACTGAGAAATGTGCAGAGCGTAGCAGAAAACTATTTGGCACTACTCCAGAAAACGTTCAGCAATCGATAAGAGAATTATCAACAAAGAAAAACTTTGCCCTATTAGCACGAGACTTTTTCAGCCGGTTCACTTATCGATACTTAAATTATTTTTTAAGCCGTGAAACTTCTAAGCACGTAGGGCCGAATAAGCGTTTTGAAAATATCGATGAGCATACTGCTTTTAATGATGCTTTAGCATTACATTGCAAGCAGTCCGCTGTAATTGTGCAAAACTTTGCAGGTGGGTGGTATTCCAAAATGGCATACGAAACCGGCATAACTCCGCAAGATGTAGAGGGTTTTACTGCTGTAGCCCTGAAAAAACTTCTTTCTGAGCTAAAGATGGTGGCATAAACGGATGGCTTATGAAAGACTTTTTCTATGTGGAGACAGTACAAAGCCTAAAGGGGCTAAATACCCTGCCCAAATAGAAATAATCCCTTTGCTTTTATGGGGCAGGCATTCTAACATCACTTTGAAGATTAGTGATTTGACTGAAAAAATGGTGTCAAATCTTCCTGATTTATACACCGACCTTCTTGAGATTGCAACATACGTATATTGCGCCGACCAGACAACAACAAGGGGTGGGAGCGGTGCTATGAATGTTGGTGCGAACTGGCGTAGAAATATGCACTTTATCATACCTGTCCGGAGGTCAGATTTTTGGTCGAGACAAGAAGTTATAGAGACAATCGATGATACTTTATCTTTTCTATCAGATGATAATTATGATTTCCGCTTTGTCGAATTGACCAATCCTCCACCTTCTGAGAACTACTTTGAGTTTCCACCGGAAGAGAGCGGTTTTGTGGCTGATGAGATTATACCTTTTAGCGGTGGGCTTGATTCGTTAGCGGGAGCTGTCCAAGAGATTTTTGTTGACCAAAGACCAGTTGCACTCGTGAGCCACCGTAGCGCTCCCAAAATAGCACCCAAACAAAAAGAGTTGCATAGCCAGCTATGCAATCGGTGTAAGAGAGAACTGATGCCTTTACATATACCGGTATGGATACAAAAGCACGGATGGGATGCCTCAGAGGATAGTCAGCGTAGCCGGTCTTTTCTTTATGCTTCACTTGCTGCGACTGTAGCAACAATGTTTGGAAAAAACCGAATTAGGTTCTACGAAAACGGTATAACGAGCCTTAATTTACCCATCGCGGAGCAAGTGATAGGCGCACGGGCAACTCGGACAACACACCCGAAGTCAATAGCAGGATTCCAAAAATTATTTTCGCTTATGAGTAATAGTGCCTTTGTTGTAGAAACGCCCTTTTTTTGGAAAACAAAAACAGATGTCGTAGAGTTGATAAAAAATAATGGCCAAGCAGAACTGATTAAACGGTCGGTTAGCTGTAGTCGTGTTTTTTCTATGACTCGGCTTCGGAATCATTGTGGGTGTTGTCCACAGTGCATAGAGCGAAGATTAGCTATGTTCGCAGCAAATTGTATTAAGTATGACCCCAATGATATGTATAACACGGATGTTTTTATAGGGGAACGAAAAGATAGTAAGGACATTACGCTGGCTGAATCTTATGTGCGCCTTATGAAAGAAATTGCAGATATGAATGCAATACAGTTTTATGGTCGGTTTGGCGAAATATCTCGTGCCATATCGTATATGAGTGGCCTTAGTGACGAGATTGCAGGTAAGATTTTTGAATTGTTTCGGCGTAATGGGGAACAAGTCCAACTTGCTATCCAAAACGCTGTGATACATTACGCCGAAGATATTAGCAAAGGCAAGCTACCAGACGGATGTCTTTTCAGGCAGTTGTTTGGGACAAAGTTACCTGAAATAGTAAGCAAGAAAGATAAGAAAAGGCGACCAACAGCGGCAGAAATGGAAAATCGGAATAGGGCGGTTGCAATGGCTGCGGCTGAAGTACAAGCGAAGTATGACCGATTGGCTACGGTCTCAGAAATTATAGAAGAAACTAAACTAACTGCCGAACAAATCTATGCAACAACCCCCTACAGAGAAGGTAAAATAGCAAAGAAATCAGCAAAATTAACTACTGAAATGACAGGTAGCAGCGTCACTGAGACGGAATATTTTGGGAACAAGTCTATTGAACATTCAAGAGCTACAAGACGAACCAAGTCTGACCAAACCGAACTGGATGCACTAATTGACGAGCAAGAGAAAGATAACTCCAGCAATTTTGCCCAATAATCAAACTACAAGTTGATAAGTTTATCAAGTTTTATCAAGTATTTATCCAGTATCCCTGTATTTTTTCACTGCTATAACTTGTTGCCACTCCTGAACTAAACAGTCACATCGCAGACAGACTAAGCCATTTTGTCTACTTCCAAACCCTTTTAGAGGCCGCAAGGCCAAAAGAAGAAAATCAATGGTTTTTAGGAAAGGAAAAACAAAATGGTTACGAACACAGAAAAATTACTGACGGCGAAAGCAGTAGGTGAAATGCTGTCCTTATCGAAGAGGCAGGTTTTCCGCCTTAATAGTTGTGGTAAGCTACCCGCTCCGATTCGCATAGGCGGGTCTGTCCGTTGGGCAGAAAACACGATTGCTGAATGGCTCAGAGCAGGAGCACCTGACAGAAGAACCTTTGAGGCTATGCGGGGGGTGGGAAGATGATAGCGCAAAAAGCAATGGCCACTGTCTCACACGCTCTGAAGACAATGGCCAAAAGCACTTTACAGGTTCAAACTTATCACAAGTCACGCTGCCTGTCAAGTCAAACCGTCCTGAAACAGAGTGGGGGGTGAACTATGACTGCTGAAAAGAGAATCATTGCAACTTACGACTACAAAGATGAGCAGGGACGGGTATTGTATCAGGTAGTTCGATATGAGCCAAAATCTTTTAGCCAGCGGAGACCTGATAATAAAGGTGGCTGGATATGGAATCTGGACGGTGTTCGGCGTGTGCCTTATCGACTGCCGGAGTTATTAAAATCATCTATGCAGGATTTTGTTTTTATTGCAGAAGGCGAAAGGGATTGCGACCGACTTTCTGGAATGGGATTTACTGCTACAACAAACCCGATGGGGGCAGGTAAATGGGACGATGAATTCAATAAGAATTTTGAAGGCCGACTTGTCGTTATTATTCCCGATAATGATAGTCCTGGCAAAAAGCACGCTGAGCGGGTTGCGAACTCTTTATATGGTATTGCTGCCGAGATACGGATTGTCGAGTTGCCAGACCTGCCGGAAAAAGGCGATGTAAGCGTCTGGCTTAACGCTGGACACGATAAAGCTGAGCTAATACAACTAATCGAACAAGCAAAATCATTTGACCCAAAAGTGGGAATTAGATGGGCAATAGACATATCTAAATTCAAACCGATGACATCGCAAGAGCTACTTGAGATACTTGGCCTGACGATTAAGCGAGACAACGAAAATAAGCTCATTACTTTTCTATGCCAGCTTTCGGCCTACACGGAAAGCTCACAATTCAATATCAGCTTCAATGCGCCTTCATCGACCGGTAAGTCCTACATACCAACGGAAATCGCTCAATTGTTTCCACAAGAGGATGTTATCGAAATCGGCTATTGCTCACCGACCGCATTTTTTCACGATGTCGGTCAATACATCAAAGACCTAAAAGGATACATAGCGGACTTGTCCCGAAAGGTTCTCATTTTCCTTGACCAACCCCATACGCAACTACTGGAGCGGCTGCGACCGCTGCTTTCTCACGACAAAAAGGAAATTAAGTTAAAGATTACCGATAAAACCCAGAAATTCGGGCTGAAAACGAAGAACGTGGTATTAAAGGGGTATCCGGCAGTAATTTTCTGTACGGCTGGCCTGAAAATAGATGAGCAGGACGCAACGAGGTTTCTGCTGCTAAGTCCTGAGACCAACCAAGAGAAAATCAGACAGGCGGTATTTGAGAAACTCAAAAAGGAAAGCGATGCCGAAGCGTATCAAGAGCTGTTAGATAATAACCCACAAAGGATACTCCTGAAAGAGCGGATATGTGCCATAAAACAAGAGGGCATAAGTGAGGTGAAAATTGGTGCGCCGAAGCAAATTGAGGATAGATTTTTCGCAAATAATAGAGTGCTCAAACCCAGACATTCACGGGACATAGGACGATTGATTAGCCTGGTGAAGGCGTTTGCCCTGCTGAATTTATGGTTTAGAGAAAGAAAGGATTCAGTAATTATCGCAAACCAAGAGGATATTGAGCAGGCATTCAGGGTTTGGGATGCAATTTCCGATAGTCAGGAGCTTGGCCTACCACCGTATATCTATCAAATATACCAAGAGGTGATTGTGCCAGCTTACAAAGAGAAGAACGAAGGCAGAGCCGAAGGATTTGAACAAGTAACCGGACAGCTTGGCTTGACCAGGCAGGATATAATCCAAAAGCATTATCAGGTATATGGACGATTTCTACCTGACTGGCAACTTCGGCAGCAAATGATACCGATGTTAGAATCTGCTGGTTTAATCAGGCAAGAACAAGACCCAAACGATAAGAGAAAAATGCTAATCTACCCCACCACCTTACTCACTATTTCTACTATTGCCAGATAAGCCGATAAAGAGCAAAACGATGACGATTATCCAAAAGAAATAGTGAGTGGCACGGTGGGGTAAAGATAATCGTAGAGTACATAAGCTAACGAAAAAATTTTAGAAAAATCTTATTTTCTTGTTGACGAGCGTCAACAGGTTGTTATAATTTAGTATATGATAATCGAGGAAATAAGAAAGAGAATAAAGACCTCTGGCAAAAGTATGAATCAAATCGGTAGAGAAACAGGTATAGACAAAGCTGCACTCTGCCGGATAATGCAGGGTGGAAGCTGCAAGGTAGAAACCGCTGATATTCTGCTCAAATACTTTGGGATAGAGTTAGTAGCCAAAAAGAAAAAGGGGAAAAGATGAACGAAGAGAAAGGTGGCTGGTCAAATTCCAAAGAAGAAAAACCGAAAAGCGAACACAGGTTCAGCCGGAAGCAGTACGACCTGCTAAAAAGCTCCGTGCAAGATGGGAACATCACCAAGTGGAACCAGTGGCGGGAAAACAATCCCAGTGTACCTATTGAATTAGATGGCCAAGATTTCCGTGGCTGGAACCTCGCTGGTGCTTACCTGTATTGCTCGAAGACTTACAACCCCTTTGAAGGGCCAAAACTTGATGGCGAAGTCTATCTTAGAGGCACACAGTTCGATATGGCCAATCTTGATAGGGCAAGATTTGATTATGCTCACTTGGAAGGTTCAAGCTTCTATCTTGCGAATCTGAAAGGCGCAGATTTTGGCCACGCCTGGTTGCAAGGTGCAAGTTTTGCGTTAGCCATTGTTGACAATTCTACAATTTTCTGGGGACCACCATCAAAAAGAGAAATCAAACCAGGGCACGTTATTGAAACCATGAACCGTTATACTAATTTCATTGGTGTACCTCTTGAAAATGTGCGCATAGACCCCACAACAAAGCAACTTTTGGAATACAATATCAGGCAAATGAACTGGAAGGAATGGTACAAAGAACATCCAAAGCTAAAATGGCCTATCAAGTTTTTCTGGTGGATGAGTGATTATGGTCTGTCAACTGGCAGGATAATATTTACTTTCTTTGGTTTGGCGATTATCTTTGCGAATATCTATTACCATTGGGGGCGGATATTTCCACCTGGGATTATTGGGAATCTGTTTATAGACAGAAGCGGAATAGTGATACCTTGGCAGTTGGTGCCTTTGCGTACTCTTTACTTCTCCATCGTTACAATGACGACGCTTGGGTTCGGAGATATGTATGCTTATCCAACCAGTTGGACTGGACATATTCTGCTGATGGTTCAGGTAATTTTGGGCTATGTTCTTTTGGGTGCTTTGGTAACACGGTTTTCGGTATTATTTACTGCTGGTGGGCCAGCGGGTAAGTTCCAGAAAAAAAGCAAGAAAAAGGCAAAGAAGTGAAGATTATGAAAAAGTGCCCCTGCTACCTTTTAGAGGAAGGTGAGTGATGAAAGCAGGGGCTTGTGTAAAATGAAATAGTTGTTTTAATTATAGACCTTTGGTCAGCGAGGTCAAGAAAAAAAATGAGGTGAAAAATGGCAAGCGTATTCAAAAGAAAATACACTAAGATTGTCAATGGTAAGCGGGTCAAAAAGCAATCTCAGAAATGGTATGTCAGACTTACCGATGCAGAGGGAATAAAGCGGACAATACCGCTGTTTAGGGATAAGACAGCAAGCCAGCAACGAGCAGCACAACTCCAAAGAGAAATCGAACTGGCAAAGGCGGGAGTTATTGATAGATACAAAGAACACCGAAAAAGACTACTTACACAGCACCTTCAGGACTTTCGGCAATACTTACGAGCGAAAGGAGATACCAGCGAATATGCCAGGCTTACTGTGTTCAGAGTAAAGAGTATAATCAATGGTTGCAATTTCGCAGTTTGGAGCGATATACAACCAAGTAAAGTGCAGAGATACATTGCAGGTCTAAGGGATAGTGAAAATGGTATAAGTACTCAGACATCCAACTATTACTTACAGAGCATTAAACAATTTTGCCGCTGGATGGTGCAAGACAGGCGTGCCAGTGAATCACCACTTGAGCACTTGAAGGGATTAAATGTTCTAACAGACCAGCAGCACGACAGAAGGGCACTTGAGCCAGACGAACTAAGGCATTTGCTTGAGACAGTTGTCAGCAGTCCCGAACGTTTCGGAATGGACGGGTACGAAAGATACTTGCTCTATCGCTTTGCTGCCGAAACAGGGCTACGAGCAAACGAAATAAGAAGCCTTAGAGTTGGTTCGTTCGACTTTGAGAATTGCACAGTCACGGTTAAAGCAGCTTACTCAAAACGGAGACGGCAGGACGCAATACCATTACGACCGGATACAGCAACAGAGCTAAAAGAGTTTTTCAAAGGTAAGTTGCTGACTGTGAAGGCGTTTGGAGGCACTTATAAGCGGCTGACGAAGCGAACATCAGATGTGATTAAAGCAGACCTTTTGGATGCTGAGATACCGTATGTCGATGATGCCGGACGTTATGCCGACTTTCATAGCCTAAGACATACTACCGGTAGTCTATTAGCTGCAAGCGGTGTGCACCCCAAAGTTGCACAATCAATTATGCGACACAGCAAGATAGATTTAACCATGACACGATATACTCACGTTCTCCGAGGGCAAGAATCAGAAGCAGTTGCAAAATTGCCAAATTTATCACTGTCCAGCAGAAAAAAACAAAAAGCAACCGGCACAGACGGTAGGTCGCTCGAATCAACTCAGAAACGCTCAGAAAAATTGACACCTAAATTGACACCTTTTTTGACACCTACGGCTTACTCTGGATGTAACCGGTCGTCAGTGGTTGGCAATGAGCAGAACAATTTCAAAGAAAACAGCGAAAATGATAACTGCTTAAATAGCGAAGAGTTAGGCATAAAAAAAGACAGCTTGGCATTAGCTGTCACGGAGAAAAGTGAAATGGGCAGGGGCGGAATTGAACCGCCGACACACGGATTTTCAGTCCGTTGCTCTACCGACTGAGCTACCTGCCCGTAAAACTCAGAGCCCGAGTATCTTGGGACCAAATTTAATAAAAAACAAAAGATATTGCAAGTAAATTAAGCCATACTTTTTACTGAATCTCAACGGCAAAAATTTATGGAGGCAACCGATATAAGCAAAAAATGAAAATTACGATACCTCTGCAGCGTCGCTGCACTTAATTTCTGGCGCTTGAACTTTGAATCGTGACAAAGCCGAGGGCTGATGAAAACGCACTGTGAGTCTAAACCCGTGCTTTTGTCGAGTATTTTGGTGCGGGACAGGTATAATTTAAAAGAATTCGCCGGGTACGCCGCCTCCTGTCTTACAGGGCAGGTCGGCAGCACACCCGGCGAGTATGAAAGTACTCCGCCTTGCAGGAACTCAAAATCATTTATTCGCAAGGTGCTCGCAATTAACGAACCTGGACGGCTATATGGCTTCTAAGTTCTTCCAGCCGCTCAGTAGGACTGTTCAGGCCGCCAATAATGGTGTACACTCTTAAGGACTCTCTGTTGTCTTCGTATATGCCGCGGTGGATTGTGGCCTTGCCGGTTATCTCTGACAAGACGTCAAAAGCATAATCGATGTTGTCCTGCAAGCCTTTGGCGCTGGCCATTAGTTTCCTGCCGCCGACAGCTATGCAACCACACACTTTGGCGGATGTCAAATCGAATCCGCCGGCGAGCAATGTCTTCTCAAGGTTCTTTTTCACTGCTTCCGACAGCGTGAACTTGTCGCTGAATTTAGTTACTTTGGTCAGGCCCATTATCGCGCATCCGCCGGACTCCATAATGCTGTGATAATCTACAGGGTCGAACGAAGTATATTGGCTGCTCAAGGCACTGAGCCTGTTGAAAATATCAAACAGACTTGCAACAGTGTTATTGATGCTGGGCCAGAATGCCTTTACCGTCATTCCCGGATACATCTTGTTAATCTTGTCATTGTCCACAATGATAAGAGGCGATATCTTCCCTGATGTGGCCAATTGACCTAACTCCCAGGCCACGTTGTACGCATTTTCAGCAACCAGCGGAGAGCTGGCTTCGCCGACAGTGGGTAAAGTCATAACGACCCCTACGGTCTTGTTTGGATTGCTCATTCCGATATATCTTGCATATCTTTCTGCAACCTCAACCAATCCAACAACACTTCCGCTGCCGGTACCGCCACCAGCTCCGAAGCAAATCATAATATGGTCAACTTCAGAGCCGAATGTCTGCCTAGCAAGGTGCAGAATGTCTTGCTGATACTGCTGGACAGCTTCCTTGCCTCTTTCCATGTCCTTGCCGGCCCCCTTCTCGCCGATGTCCATTAAGAACTTTTGATTCTTCGGAATATCGAGCAAATCCAAATCGTGGTGAGTCGTATTCACAGCCAGGACCTTCTTATAACCCAGGTCATAGAAAGACTTCACCAGTCTTCCACCGCACTGTCCTGCACCGATCCAGGCATAGTGGGTAGAGCCCTTGATCTTGTCCACGACACCAACCTCTTTCTCAATATTCGGTTCATATTGCTCCAAAGCCAGAGTGGGCAGGAAGAAGGCGTTGAAATCAAATTCGCCCTTTGACGTTACCGGGCTGCGTCTTTTCTGGGCGACTTTCTTTGTACCCTTTCTGGTTGACTTGGCCTTCGGGCTTACGTGTCTGCTGGTTGTTGAGTGTTTTGAAATTACTCTCTTTCTGGTCGCTCTGGGCTGTGAAGCGGTTCTGGTTCTAATCGCCTGGGGCCTTGAGCTTGTCCGCCTCTTGGCCGTTGGACGTTTTGTGCTTACGCTCTTTTTGGTCGCCTCGGCCTTGCCTCCAGGTTTTCTTTTAGCTGATTTTTGTGCCATTTTCAATTTCTCCTAATTAAATAATATTAATAATTGTTTCTTACACTTCTTTACTCTTACCAAATACTGCCCTCTGATATCTAAAGCGGCATAAACGCTTATCGACTTACAAAATAAGGCATTTAACTTCTTTTTTTGTTTTTTTACGAATCACGAACAAAGCCATTTTTCAGCTCAATGCCACAGATTATGGGCTGTAGCTCTGAATCGCCCTTTACTATAAGAGAAATTTAAGCCCGATAAATTCGCGCCTCAGCAGGACTCTTAGTCCACAGAGTGCAACGTCGCTTGACAGCATTGTATCGCACGGGAAAGTCCGCAGGTTATGGCAGAAACGTTGCTTATCTCTTCGGCGGTTAACTGATTTTCCGATGGACGGTAAATCAGTATAAAACCCAATGATGAGCCGTGAAGGCACAGCGGAATTGTCACGCCTGATATCTTATTCAACCCAATCAGATTGCCCTGAAGGCCCATCGCAAACATATCATCGAGTGTGCACACTTTGTTAGACTTGCAGATATTGTCCATCAGCTCGGCGTTGAAACAATTCTCAAGATGCTGCTTTTCGAGGGTGATTGGCTGCTCACTCTCGAACATATACATCTCAAAGTTGTCCAACTGACGCAAAAAGAAGGTAACATTTGCATCGTCGTTTTCCTCCTTGATAAGCTTGACGGCAGCGTATAAAAGACTATTCAGGTCTGTTATCCCGATGATGGACTCGTAGAAATTCGCCATGAAGCTTATCATTTTCAGACTTTTGATAAAGTCTCTCTGGGCTGCAATAAAGTCGTTGCAGAGTATATCTATTTTTTTCGCCTGCTTTTTACGGCTTTTGTTCAGATTCTTGATAAGCAGACGCAGTCTTCTATGTCGCTGTTTATCCCACACCAAAATACTCAACCTAAGCCATTATGGTTACCTGATTACTTGAGCTTTTTTCCCGCCCCACAATTTTGGTACGGGATTGCTCGTTTTTTTGAGAGTACACTGAAACTTACTCCCACCATTTTGCTTCGGCTCGACTGAGTCTGCCGAAGTCGCAAAGTTAAGGAGTGGGGGTATTTCAAATTCGGCTTAACAAAAGGGGGGGCTTTAAGAATAAAGAAATATAAAAGGGCAGGTGTTACGTAGCCCTATAAACAGCCGATTATCAGTTTTGTGGATATTGAGCTTGGTTTAAGATTTGACCTTAACCGAAGGGCGGCTTAATTTGTTGCGTTTGACCTGTCTGTGTTTTCGGACTTATTTAATACTACGCTACCAGAGCCGGCCGGCGAGCGAGTATCTGGCTCAGACCTTCCCCGACGGACACCTTGCGGACGCGAGCGGCAAAGTCGTCAACCTCTTCGACTTTCTCAAAGCCAACGACCATCGCATCCACACAGCCCGACTCCAGCGCGTATTTGATGGATTTGTCGCGCTTCTCAGGACTGCTGCCGAAGGTCCCCTCACCAACTATCTTCATCCCTATCACAGCTTTGCCCTGTCTGCGCATCGACTTGACTGCTGCTTCGAGCTTCGGTATCTCTTCGACCGTATCGACGTCCATTTTCACCGCGTACGGATTGATACGAACGTGCACCGAATCCACCCACGGCTCTTTCACACACGCCTCAAGCGCCTCCAGCGAATGACATGACAGACCGTGCGCGCGGATGATGCCTTTCTTCTTGAGCTTTGCCAAAACGTTCATTTGCTCGCCCAGCTCTTGCGGCCATTGGCCCGATGTAACGCAATGAAACAAAATCAGGTCGATGTAATCGGTGTTCAACTCTTTAAGGAAGCGCTCCACGACAATATCCGGGCTCGGCCGTTCCTTTTCCGGTATCCCGCCGCCGCGAAACCATATCTTGCTCACTATCGTGTAATCTTTGCGCTGCATTCTCTTTAGTGCTTCAGCCAGGAACGGATGCGTCCCGTACAAATCCGCCAAATCGAACAGTCTGACACCCCGTTCATAGCACCCGATTGCCAGCGCGTCAAACTTCTCTTTGCCCATACGCGTATGATTCGACTGCCGGCTGCCGCCGCGCATTCCGGTGCCAAGGCCCACGCGAGAAACCTTTATCTTCGTTTTTCCTAACGGCACAAGTTCATACGGGTCGTACATTGCGGGTTTCTGGCTCGCAGCGTCTATGCACGCCGACCCTAACAGAACTCCGCCTATCCCCGCAATCGACCTGGCTAAAAATTCACGACGTTTCATCTCCATCGCTGTCCGCTCCTTAAATAATTTTGACACCACTGTCATTCCCGCGGAAGGGCTTGTTGCTGAAATACTCTTTGCGTCCTTGAGATTGCCACGGCCTGCTTTGCAGGCCTCGCAATGACACTGAAATCGAGCCTTTCGTCATTGCGAGGAGCTTGCCCCTTCGGGGCGAGCGACAAAGCAATCTCCTGTTTAGCAACAAGCCCGGAAGCGGGAATCCAGAAAAACGTAAAACCTCGATTCTGGCTCAAGTCTGCAATAACACAGCCAAGATGTTAATCTGATTTTTAGAAACGATATTAAAGTATCTGAATCCACCTGATAACGCAAGAGATTTTTTATCCAAAGGCAATTCGATATTCTAAATCCGGTTTTCAAATTTCACAGATGCAAGAATTTTCCTGCAGGTGCAGTGATTTCCCAGGTGACATAATGCAAGTTTTGAAACGGCGAATTCGATTGGAAACGAATAATCGTTTATTTCCCCATACCCGATTGTTATATGTGGCGAAAATTTCTCAAAGCTCGACTTTTCAGGATAGCTCTTAATCCAGGCTAAAGTTGATTCGCTGGCCTTTGGTGGAGAAAATATCATATCTGCCCTTACATCATAGCTAAAATATGGCGCCAGTCTCCGCATCACTTCTTCATGAAGTGATTGAAGTGCTTCTGTCTTTTCTATCTGAAGAACAGACACTTTTTCTCCTGCTGAATTCGTTCCGGTATGAATGCCGATAACGCTTAGCTGCCCCAAAGAGCTTTGTTTTGCGGTTGTCTGCAGAATTGTCTCAATATCGGCAATGTCCCTTTCGTCAATACAACCCATAGCCAAAGAAATATGCGGCAGGCAGCGCTCTTTATCCAAAACAATTTTGTCGGCACATTTTTTCAGCAGCTCTTTATTCGCTTTAATCGCCTTATCCGCCATCTCTTCCGAAGGCAACAGTACAACATCAACCGCTATTTTCGCCATCAGGCTAATCTCCATAAAACGATTCTGTCGTCTGTCCTCTGCCTTCTGTCTTCTGTTCTCAACGGTAATCATCGGCCAGCTCGAACATATCGAGGATTCGTTCGAGCGCATCGTACGGGGACGTGCCGACGTTCACTGTCAACAGGTCGTTCCTATTTGAAACAGTAGTTACCTGTCCGGCAGCAAACAGGATGTTGCTGGCCGCCCTCTGATGACTCGTTCTGGTTTTCACCTGGAACGCCGCCAGCGATGGATGCGCCAGGAACTGCACGTCGGCTGCGAGAGCGGCGATTGGCCGGCCTTTGCTGTTCCGGCCCAGGTCGCTCAGTCTAACGTGAAACGCCTTCGGTGTGCCGGTTAGCAAGGCAACAGATGCGTGGCGATAGTAGAAGTCGCTCTGCGCCTGCGCACGTCCGACCCGGTCCAGTTGCTCTCTGGCCTCCGAGGGCTGGTCGGCACCCGGGCAGAACAGAACCGTAGGCTGATGTTTGAGGTAGTCTTTCAGGAGCAGACCCAGACCGACCGGAGCGCCGTCTTCCAGGGATAACAGGCTGGTTACGTTACCGGTCACCGTGTAGAAGTTCGAGCCCGTAACCGGTCGGCCGGCAGGCCCGAAGGGAATCGTGTCACCGAAGTCTTCGGCATATAAATGAATCGCAACGCCCACCTGGCGAAGGTTCTGTGCACAGGCTGTCCGACGCACCTGATGCCTGGCCTGGCTCAGCGCCGGTAACAGTATCGCTATCAAAAGGCCCAAAATGGCTATCACCACCAGCAGCTCCACAAGGCTGAAGCCGATACGCTGGTTGTTATTGATGTTCGATGGATGGCTTATCGCGCGCATTCCCCTACTCGGACATAAGGCTCATAATCCGCCGTGTCCGGTCTGCTCCAAAAAGACAATTACTCCTTAACGGTCAGCTCCAAACCCGGACAAGGCAGTAACTCGATGAGGCGGACGTAGTCCAGGTCCCAGAACCCGCCCGGCATCCCGGCCGCACGAAGAGCCACCCCAATGGCCATCCCCGCCCAGGCATCACCAGGCTGCACCGTCGGAAGGTACAACGAGACATCCGTAAGCTGATTCACAGACAGACCCGTTGCCTTGACTGTCTGACGCACAATATCCACAGGCTCGTTGGCGTCGCGATAGTAGAGCACAAGCTCGAGGACATCCGCCGGCTCCGCGCTCGACGGCGGAAATCTCCCGGAAACGCCTACCGCCACAGTCAGCCGGTAGTCGCAGCCCACCTTATATATAGCCTCCAGGTCCTGCTCCAGGGCATTGCCCTGCTGCGAACCCAGAAAGGCCAACTGGTTTCCGTCGGCATTAACGATGTGGTCCGGGCTTTCTGCCGCGGTGTTGGCGAACACGCCGGTGTTGGTGCTATACAGGGTGTCTATGTCTATCTCCGTCCAATGGTCCGCGTAGGGCACCGCCGGAAAGGCGTTAGGGTCAATCGCAGGCGCCTCAAACGAGGCGTTCTCTATAGGAATCGATACGGGTAACGATTCTAAGAGGCGGACGTAGTCCAGGTCCCAGAACCCGCCCGGCATCCCGGCCGCACGAAGAGCCACCCCAATGGCCATCCCCGCCCAGGCATCACCAGGCTGCACCGTCGGAAGGTACAACGAGACATCCGTA
>Ga0315314_1002032_pt1 | contig 17165 bp, 16 predicted proteins | sample TDP9_MG_FD_203631 | JGI IMG/M metagenome (GOLD analysis project Ga0315314, IMG submission 203631) | Freshwater sediment microbial communities from Lake Towuti, South Sulawesi, Indonesia - TDP9 | ecosystem: Environmental > Aquatic > Freshwater > Lake > Sediment | place: Indonesia: South Sulawesi...
CTCCGCGGCGAAGTGAGCCACCCCGCTGATGCTGTTGTGGCTCATGGCCCCGCCCAGCTCCTCGAAGGTTACCTCCTCGTGGGTGACGGCCTTGATGACCTGGGGGCCGGTGACGAACATGTAACTGGTCCCCTTCACCATGGTGATGAAGTCGGTGATGGCCGGCGAGTAGGCAGCACCGCCGGCACAGGGACCCATTATCACCGAGACCTGGGGAATGACGCCTGAGGCCAGGGTGTTCCTCAGGAAGATCTCGGCGTAGCCGGCTAGGGCGGCTACCCCCTCCTGGATGCGGGCCCCACCCGAGTCGATGAAGCCAACGATCGGCGCCCCGTTCTTCATAGCCAGGTCCATAACCTTGCAGATCTTGGCCGCATGGGCCTCGCCGAGGGACCCTCCGAGGACGGTGAAGTCCTGGGAGAAGACATAGACCAAGCGGCCATCAATGGCGCCGTAGCCGGAGACGACGCCATCGCCTAAGAACTTCTTCTCCTCCATGCCGAAGTGTGTAGCCCGGTGGGTGGCGAAGGGATCTATCTCATGAAAGCTTCCCTCGTCGAGGAGGAGGTCTAGGCGTTCGCGGGCAGTGAGCTTGCCCTTGGCGTGCTGCCGCTCGATGCGAGCCTGTCCACCGCCCAGCTTAGCTTGCTCGCGCGACTCGCGCAGCTTTTGGATCCTAGGATCAACAGCCATATGCCCTCCTTATCTGATTAGCTGTCTCGCCGCCTATTTGATAGAGTCTCTGGTTATTAGTTGTCCCGCCGCCTATATGCACAGGACCTCTAATGCATAAGGCGAGACAGCTAATCATCGGCTGATGGTGCAGATGGCATACTTTGTCAGTGCGATGCCTAACATGCTCTGTGGCTTAGACCATCTCATGCCATAATATCAGAGATTCGGCATCCGGTCAACCTTATTGCCCTAAATGGAGGGAGGATTGGCCTTAGAGGAGTCATCGCCGGAGAACATCAAAAGCGGCCTGGGGACGGCCTTCGTCGGCCAGAATGTCCTTTATTATCCCACCATCGGCTCGACCAACGATGTGGCCAAAGAGGCGGCCAGGAGGGGGGCTCCGGAGGGGACGCTGGTCATCGCCGAAGAGCAGACGGCGGGCAAGGGACGGCTGGGAAGGCGCTGGCTGGCCTCGCCTGGCACTTCACTGCTGATGTCGCTCCTCTTCTATCCTGACCTGGCCCCTAGCCAAGCTCAACGCCTGACCATGCTCTGCTCCTTAGCCGTCGTCGAGGGCGTCCGGATAGTGACGGGTCTCCGGCTCCAGCTCAAGTGGCCCAATGACATCCTTATAAACTACAAAAAGGTAGGCGGAATCCTCACGGAGACAGGGGTGACCGGTGGCCACCTGGACTATGTTATCGTGGGCATAGGGCTGAACGTTAATCTGGAGGTCTCACGCATTCCGGAAATCGCGGCTACGGCCACAAGCCTAGAGCAGGAGTTAGGACGGAAGGTCCCCCGGCTTCGATTGCTGCAAGAGACTTTAAAGAAGATAGAGGGGCGCTATCAGCGTCTGAAGGCGGGGGAATCGCCCCACGAGGAATGGGCTTCGAACCTGGTCACCCTGGGCCGCCGAGTACAGGTGACCAGCCCCGCGGGCCAGGAGGAGGGCTGGGCTGAGGGGGTTGATGAGGATGGGGCGCTGATCCTGCGCCGGGGGGATGGCAGCACGGTGCTCATCGCCGCAGGCGATGTGACCCTTAGAGCGGAGATGCCCTCCGGATAGTTTTTAGGAGGTTTTTTGGTCTTTTTGGAGAAAAGAGGGGGTTATGGGTAGGATTGCTATCGTCACTGACTCAGTCGCCAACCTCCCTCCGGAGCTGGTGGAGAGGTACGACATCCATGTCGTTCCCGCCCTACTTGTCTTCGGTGAGCAGACCTTCCGCGATGGGGTGGACATCACCCCCCAGGAGTTCTACCGCCGGCTGCGGGAGGATAGGCACTTGCCCACCACCACCTCCGCACCCTCCGTGGGCGACTCTCTCGCCAACCCCTGCTGCAGCAAGGGCTCTTGCCCTCTTCAGGCGAGAGAGCCCGTCACCACCCAGCCAGCCCAGGAGGCTTCGCCGTGAGCCCTCGACCTGAGGGGCCTCGGCCCGAAGGGCTCAGCCGAACGGCCGTGCCACGACCTCCCTCACACTCGGTGGGCATTCGATAAAGCTCTGGCTCCACCTTGAAGATCCTCACTCTCAGACGCATGGGGCACCTCCCTGCAGGGATGCCCTATTTTGCCATCATTTTCACCGATTATGCGCTGGGCAAGATAATGTGGGATGTGGTATAATTCATAATGAATTTCCTAGATAAGCTAGCGGAGGTGCGACGATGGTGCAGCTTAATGTGGACACGAGATCACAGATGAGCATGGAGGACATAACCGACCAGGTTCAACAGATCGTGCGCGATAGCGGGGTGATAAACGGCGTCTGTCGCCTCTACGTGCCCCATACCACTGCTGGCCTGACCATAAATGAGAACGCCGACCCGAGCGTCCAACACGACATCTTAATGGAGCTCGGTAAGATCGTGCCCCTCCGGGATAACTACCGCCACCTGGAGGGCAACGCGGCGGCCCACATCAAGGCCAGCCTGGTCGGCCATTCGGCCACGCTTTTGGTCGAAGGTGGACGATTGGTGTTGGGCACCTGGCAAGGGATATTCCTCTGCGAGTTCGATGGGCCGCGCCGCCGCCGCGTCCTGGTGAAAGTGGCCCGAGACCCGGAGTGATGGAGAAGATATGAGGGACACCCTGGAGCGGATCCTGTCAAGGGTCGCAAAGCCGGCCCGCTACACGGGCCAGGAATGGAACAGCATAGTCAAGGATTGGGGCGAGGTCGAAACAAAGGTAGCTTTGGCCTACCCCGACATCTATGAGGTAGGAATGTCAAACCTGGGCCTGATGATCCTCTATGACCTCCTCAACCAGGAAGAGGATGTCCTGGCCGAGCGCACTTATGCCCCTTGGGTGGACATGGAGGAGGAGATGCGCCAGGCCAACATCCCCCTCTTCAGCCTGGAGTCGCACCGCCCCCTGCGCGACTTCGATATCATCGGCTTCACCCTGCCTTATGAGCTGAACTACACCAACGTCTTAAATATGCTGGACCTGGCAGGCATCCCTCCTTTGGCAGCGGAAAGGGACGATAGCCATCCCCTGGTCATCGGTGGGGGGAGCTGCACCTACAACCCCGAGCCCTTGGCCGACTTCTTCGACCTCTTCGTCATCGGGGAAGGAGAGGAGGTGTTGCTGGAGTTGATAAGGGCCTACGCTGAGTGGAAGCGGCAGGGGGAAACAAAGGGAAGGAAGGGGGAGGTCGCCGCCGATGCGCGTCGGGAGCTCCTTCGCCGGCTGGCCACCATCGAGGGCATCTATGTGCCCAGCTTATACGATGTCCCCTATCACCGCGATGGCACCGTGGCCGCCGTCGTGCCCTTAGTCCCCAAGGCAAAGCCCAGGGTCACCAAGCGCATAGTGGCTAAACTTCCCCCTGCCCCTATCCAGCTCATCGTCCCCTACGTTGAGGCCATCCACGACCGGGGAATGATCGAGATCCAGCGGGGCTGCACCCAAGGGTGCCGCTTCTGTCAGGCAGGCATCATCTACCGCCCTATCCGCGAGCGCCCCCTGGAGGAGGTCTTGAAGGCGGTGGACGAGATCCTCAAGGCCACCGGCTACGAGGAGATAGCCCTCCTTTCCCTGAGCAGCAACGACTACAGCCAGATAGAGGAGCTGGTGCGGCGATTGAGCTTGCGCTACCGCTCCCAGCAACTGTCCATCTCCCTGCCCAGCTTGCGCATTGATTCCTCCTCCGTCGAATTGGTTAAGGCCTTCCAAGGGAGTCGCCGGACAGGCCTGACCTTCGCCCCCGAAGCGGGCAGCCAGAGGCTGCGGGATGTTATCAACAAGCACGTTGCTGATGAGGACCTTCTGCGCACGGCCCAGGCTGTTTATAGCAGCGGTTGGCAACGCATCAAGCTCTACTTCATGATCGGGTTGCCTACGGAGACCATGGAGGATGTGGCAGCCATCGTGGATCTGGTAAAGCGGGTGCGAGCTATCGGGCGCCGCGAGCAGGGCAAGAGGGCGGAGGTCAATGTCAGCGTGGCCACCTTTGTGCCCAAGCCGCAAACCCCTTTCCAGTGGCTGGCCTTGGAGGATGAGGGGAGGTTGCAGGAGAAGCAGTCCCTACTACGGCGGGGATTGCGTGGCCGTGGCATTAGCTTTAGCTGGCACGATCCCAAAGTGACCCTGTTGGAGGCTGTCCTCTCCCGTGGCGACCGTCGCATGGGGCGGGTGATCTACCGCGCCTGGCAATTGGGTGCCAAGTTCGATGCCTGGAGCGAGGTCTTCGACGATGGGCGTTGGTGGCAGGCCTTCGCCGATGTTGGGTTGGATCACGCCTTCTATGCCCGGCGCCAGCGGCCACTGGGTGAGATATTCCCTTGGGATCACATAGATGCAGGCGTCCGCAAGGGCTTCCTGCGTGCGGAGTATGAGCGCAGCCTGAGGGCCGAGGCCACCCCTGACTGTCGCGAGCGCTGCCTTCACTGTGGCATCCTCTCCACTTTCGAGGGTATCAGAGACCTCTGCATTCAGTAGGGGCGATCTTTTTCAAACCCATCAAGGCGTTTGACATGATTGGCATTCTCTGGTATAATTTAATTGACTAAGCGGCGTGAGGAGGAGTGCCGGAGTGGACGAACGGCGCCGCCTTGAAAGCGGATGGGCTTAACCGCCACGGGGGTTCGAATCCCTCCTCCTCCGCCCACTAGCAGATAGCTAATAGCGAATTGCGATAAGCCATCAGCCATAGAGCGAGCGAAGCGAGCGGGCTATGAGCCAACTTGGAGGGATCGCATAGTCTGGTCCAGTGCGGCCGCCTGCTAAGCGGCTACAGGGGCTAAAAACCTCTGTCGTGGGTTCGAATCCCACTCCCTCCGCCATTGTGCCCTCGTAGCTCAGGGGATAGAGCGCAGCGCTGCGGACGCTGAGGTCGCAGGTTCAAATCCTGTCGAGGGTACCATAATTGAGATTCTCATGTGTGATAAACTTAAGGCCATATCTATCTCTAAGAGCCGTGGCTTTCGTGGGCTACCCTGTAAAGCGACGGCCCTTTTATTTTGGAGGTGAGGAAAGCCGTGGGGAAGGGAACCAGCGGCAGCCGTAGCCTGTGGCTGCGTTTACACCGGGCTCTAGTCATGTATGCTGTCTTACGGGACAAGGATGCCTCACGAAGCGAACTGATGGCGAGGGTGGTCGAGCAAGTGGGGGAGGATGCCTATCGCGAAGCCCCGCTTTACAGTTTCCAGGGCGACCTGCAGCTCTTAAAGCGCGAGCTGGGCTGCCAGGTGAAGTACATTCGCAGCGAGGGCGTTTATCGCTTGGAGGGGGTGAACAACCCCTATTTGCTCCTCGCTCTCGAGGGCGAGGAGTCGGAGGCCTTAGCGCTGATCCGCAGTTCCTTCCAGCCGGGGGTGCCCCACGCCGATAAGGTCCGCACCCTGTTGGACAGGATCGAACGCTGCCTTTCTGAGGAGGATCAGCGGGCCTTGAGGCGTGAACCCCTCCTTTCCCTCTCTCTGGCCCCGGCCAGCGATTTGACCCGCCATCAGACCACGCTGGCTATGGTGGAGCGGGCCATCAGCAGACGACAGCAACTGGAGTTCGAGTATCGCTCGCCCATGCGCGAGGAGGTCAAGCGCCACGTCATCGAGCCCTACGGCCCGTTGGAGTATCGTGAGGGGCACATATATTTTGAGGGCCGTGACCTGCAGGATTACTACATCTATACCTTTCGCATCGACCGCATCCTGCCTGGCTCGGTGCAGATATTGCCCACCCGTTTCCCTGAGGGTCGGAGGAGAAAGCGAACATATACCCTGCGCTACCGGTTGGCTCCGGAGGTGGCCCGCTATGGGGCCAGCGAGCGCTTCCCGAACCAGATCGAGGAGAAGCAAGAGGATGGCTGGACCCTCGTCACCGCCCAGATTGACAGCATCTTCTGGGCCTCCAAGAAGCTCCTCAAGTATGGCGAGAACTGCCAGGTGCTGGAGCCGCCGGAGCTGGTGCAGGAGATGAAAAGGGTGGTGGGGGAGATGGCAAGGATTTACGAAATTTGTTGGTGAGGGAATAAAAGAGTCCAATTGCGCTTAGATAATGTGGTATAATTGGGGTGGGAGGAAACAGAGAAGATGCGAATTACCACCCTACCTGTCTATTCCAAGCTACATACATCTGGGTTAGAAGAGACGTGTCCGGTTTGGGGGCAAAGGTGCACAACTTGTCCTGCAAAGGTGGCCTATCCGAGCAGTGGTGACGCTTGCCCGCTTTCCCAGCACCAAGTGAATACAGTAGCTACGCTACGAGACCCGAATGTAAATGTAGATGTGATCTTTAACACGGCGATGACAGGGGATGGGAAGAGCCTGGCGGCCTATTTGCGGGCCTTACAGGACGGTGGCCACATCATTGCCATGTATCCCACCAACGAGTTGATCCGCGACCAGGCAGCCAAGATGCCAGGTTATCTTACGGCCTGGAGTTCGCATGCTCGCTACACGGAGATGTACGGGGCTCAGATCAGCGAGTTGATGCAGGAGACCGAGACTCGCAGCCGGGTGGAGCAGATCCGCAGGCTACTCGAAGGCCACGAGATGCTGTTGACTAACCCTGACCTCTTCCACTTGATGATGAACTTCAAGATGGGACGCCAGGCCTGGGAGCGGAAGGAACTGCCTTTTGAGGTGCCGGCCAACTTCGACTATTTCCTATTCGACGAGTTTCACGTCTTCGGCGTGCCCCAGATTGTGGATGTGGTCAACGTCATCAACTACCTGGTCGTGCAATACCGCCACCGGCCGGCAGACCGCAAGCGCTTTCTTTTTCTTTCAGCCACGCCCCATCCTCTTATGCAGAAGCTGCTGGCTCAGAGCGGCCTGTGGGTGGTAGAAATCAAGGGGGAGTATGCCAACACGCCGGCCCAGGGGTGGCGGCCGATCCTGCAAGAATGTGACCTGCACTTCGACGCCGTGGACCGCGACCGGCCGGCGGAAGCCTGGGTACAGGAGCACCTGCCGGACATTGTGCAATTCCTCCATGACTACCCCGGTTCCAAGGGGGCCATCATCGTCAACTCAGCGGCGGCAGCCAGGCGGCTACGCTTCTGGCTGGAGGCCAACCTGACACCGGACCTGACGGTGGGTGAGAACACTGGCCTGACCAGTCGCGAGGAGCGGCGAGCCAGCTTTGAGAAGCATCTGCTGGTAGGCACCTCGACGGTGGATATCGGGGTAGATTTCCGCATCAACCTGCTGATCTTCGAGACCACCGGGGCGGGCACCTTTATCCAGCGTTTCGGCCGGTTGGGGCGACATCCGGGCTTCGGGGCGTATCGAGCCTACGCCTTGCTGCCGAAGTTCATCATCGAGCGGTTGGAGATGGCCTTGGGCGACGAGGCCGAGGTGGAGCGAGCAGCCTTCAACCAGATAGTCTACGATGCCTACCCTGAGGAGCAACAGTTCCGCCAGTATGCCAGACGGTGGGGCGTGTTGCAGACGGCTCACCTTATCGTCCAGACAGAGCGGGCTTTGCCCAAAGATCACCCCTTTGTGCCTGACTTGGTGACCCAGTACGACCGCGCCTTCGCCATGTCTCCTGAGTATGGCTTCGATCTGGTAGTGAAACGCTATTGGGCCATGACCCATGACAAGGGCCAACAGGGCATCTTGGACGAACTGACCAGCTTTCGGGGCACCAGTCCTCTCTCATGTGGTTTATGGGATCTGACTGACAATGAGTTGAAGACCTACGATTTATTCTTCTTAATGGCCAATACCGAGTTCGAGGTCATCATTGAAGATGAGTTCATGGCCGAGGTGCGGCGACGGGGCTTGCCGGAGCACGAGTTCCGGTATCAACTGTTGTACCTCAAAGTGCACCGCTACGTGCCGGAACGAGAGAGTTACGTGTTGGGCATCAAGCGGGATTTGCTGGGCCACGATGAGTTGTTGCACCAGGCGCAGGCATTCAAGGGGTTCTACATCAAGGAATCACGCCAGCCGTGGGTGGATGCGGTCAACCGGGTGCTGAAGAAGCAGCGACTGGTGTGCGTACTCAGTGACATCCCTGCTGGTAATCTGAAGCGACAATTGTGGCTGCCGCTGCTCTTTCCTGTCCATCGCCTGTTGGACCTGTACGATAGTGAATTCAGCGTGGTCTTCGGCAAGGAGGCGCTGCTGCTGGAGTCGCTGTTGTTCTACCGCAAGACCCAAGTGGATGGGGCGGTGATTGTGTAGGGGGAGAGGCGTAGTCAATGAGGCGAGGAGGTACTCATGATCCAAATAACCCTGCTTGAACGGGCTGTTGATCCTGGCGATGAGCTCCTGCGCGACTTCGTGCGGCAGGTGGTGCCGGGAATGATGCAGGTGTATACCCTGGTTCCCGCCAAAGGTGGGCGCTTCGCTGACGAGCGGCGAGCGGAGGGCCTGGAGGTGGAACGCTTCGACCGTGACCAGTCTATGCTAGGCCACCTGCTCAATGGCATCTTCCCGGCCATGCGTCTGATACACGTGCTGGAAGAGCGAGGCGTACGCCGGCTGTCCGACACGGAGAAGAAAGTCTACCTGGCTGCGTATTCTATGCACGATCTGGACAAGATCCTGCAACAGTGGGGCCTGGACACGCACGATAGGGCAGCCATTGATGCTGTGATCCATGAGGCGACACGCCAAATCGAGGCCATCGGGATGAACACCTTCTTCCCCGATTACCGTGACTATCTGGACGACATCGTCTTCCTGGCAGTCAACACCCAGCGTGCCAAGGGAACCCACCTCAACACCTACCTGTTCCACTTCGGCCTCAAAGAACGCCAGCTCTCGGTGCTGCGCCAACTGTGCACCTACTCTGATGTCATCGCCTACACCGTCCGCTCACCAGCCGACATCATCTACGGGGAAGGGGCGCGGTCGCTCGCGGACGGCCTGGCATTCCTAAGCCAAGACACCTTGTCTTTTGCCTACCACAAGCTGGGCGATGTACGAGGGCTGCTGACCAACGCGCTCAGCAACAGCGTGATGCGCCTGCTCCGTGACCAGGGGCTCATCCCGTATCTCTTCTTCCCCAATGGCGTGGTCTACCTCACGGAGCGGGGACAGAAGTTAGGAGTGAATCAGACGGCGGTGGTCAGAACAGCCAAAGGGGAACTGACCCGCATCTGCGCCCGGAAGATCAAGCATGACGCGCCGGGCTTCAAGTTCGACCAGAAAGGGCTGATCAAGAAGCCGGACTACTACCACGACTTCCTGTCGCCCGGCGAATACGTGCGAATGATCGGCGAACGAGCCGTCAGCCTGACGAAACGCGACATCTCGATCAGCCCAGCCGCCAAGATGCGGGAGATGCAAGTCCAGGGTCTTATCCCTGGTGACATTGATGTGGCCTTCGAGCCTGATCTGCGCATTGGGGTGTTGGCCCGCTTTCTGATCAATCTGTGGAAAGAGGCTCTCGACCGCTTGCCGGACCAGGCGTTGCGAGCCCAGGTGGAGACCCAGGTGCTGGAACGGTTGGGGGTGGTTGGGTTGTGGCCCACTGCCCAGCGAATTCCCGGCAAGGGCGGGGTGGAATACCGCTGGTTCTGGCTGGCGGCGCAATACCTCAAGGCACACCACGGCATTGATACCCAGCAAGGGCCGGGCAACCTGCGTGAGCTCTTCGACGAGATCGTGACTCTGGTGCTGCCGAGCATCGAAGAGACACTGGAGGAGGTATTGGTAGGATCATACCTACCCCACCTTAACGACTACCTGGCCGAGACATTGGAACTGCATCCGGCCCCACCGATAAGAGCCCAGCCGGATTTCGCGGCTGAATTGGCCCAGTATACGGGGGCCAAGCAACGGCGTAAGCCCACTCTTATGTGCACTATGTGTCACAGCGCCTACCCTACCGACTACCAGGCGGACTCGGCGGTGCTGTTCCAACCCTGGGTCTACAAGAACAAGCTGCCTCTCTACGCCACAAGCAACGCTGGCGGGCTCTGTGCCATCTGCTCGTTGGAACTGATGTTGCGTCAGATCATGCTCAAGGGCGAGATGCGATTGACGGGCAGCAAGTTTGAGGCATTGCGCACCAAGTATTTCTACCTCTATCCGGCCTACTTCTTCACTACTGAAACAGCTCGGGTAGTGCGGCACGTAGTGGAACAGCTCCAGCAGATCAACTTCTTCGCTGTGCGCAAACAACTGCGGGACACCAACCTAGCTCCGGCTGACTTCCTGGCCCTGGACGCTTTTATCATCGGGGAGGAAGACCTGGAAACCTTGCAGGACTTCAGTTACTTGAAGATGCAATACCCGCCCGACAGCTTTCCAGCGTTGGTCTTCTTTGGGATGAAAGCCGGAGGACGCGATAGCGACACCGAGGCCTGGGCTTTGCCAGCGTTCCTGGCTTTGACCCTACCCTTGGTGCTCAACGTCAAAGTGGTGGTCTCTGAGTCGCCGGTGCCGCTCTTCGCTAGCGGCGACGACTTCAAAGAGACGGTGGTCTTCGATGGGCCACATCCGTATTTGGGACACCTGCTCACTGCTGAGCGTATCCGCATTGACAGCGTTTACGACAACTTGGTGCGGCTGACCGGCGTTTACACAGTGAACATTGATACCTTTGCCGATGGGCCGCGACCCAACTGGACCCAGCTTACAGGCATCGCTCGCAACATCGCTACTGACCCCATGTGGATCTTCGCCTATCTGCGCAAACAACAGCGAGGCGACAGCATGTACAGTAGTGATGCAGGACGGTATGTTAGACTATATCACCAGATAGGAGGTGACATGAGCCTGATCAAAGGATGTGTAGACCGCTACACCGTCTTCTACAGCGGCGGCTACAAATCGCACAGCATCGTCAAGCCGGTGGACATGGTGGCCAAGGCCATCGTCAACAGCGAGCCTGGCATCGCCCCCGAGGACCTTAAGCTGGAGATGCGCGGCGAGCTAATGAAGTGGATGGACCGGGTGCGAGCCCGGCAAGCCGAAGGCTACGCCAAGTTCTGGGGTAAAGATGTGGAAACCCAAGAACTGCCGGCCATCCGCGAGTTCGTGCAGTACTTCTACCGCGAGGTCTTCGAAGGTTACTGCCGGGGGGAGCGAGGGGTGTTGCGCTCGCGCATCAACCGCTTCCGGGACGGCTGCGAGGCCTACTACACCGAGAAACGGGCCACCGACCGGGCCGAGCGCGAGGCCGCCGAGAAGGCCGAAGCCACTGCATAGGAGCCAGCTATTATTCACTCTGGATGGGCAGAAAGACGCTGCCCCCACCATGAATTCCTAAAGGAGGGAACGATGTTACAAACGATTACCGACAAGTCCGTTTTCCATGAGGCCATCCCCGAGCTGCCGAGTGGGAAGTATGCTCACATCGTGCTGCTGCGGGAGACCAACTCCTATCCACTGTTCCAGACCGATGGGGAGTTGAACCTGGCCCGCGTCAGCGCCGGACTCGCCGCTGACAATCAGCAGCCGATGAGCCGCATTGTCATCTTCAAGCGCAAGCAGTCCACCCCGGAGCGGCTGACCGGGCGGGAGCTGCTGCGGGCGCACAGGGTCATCACCAGCGAGGGCGACGAGAAGACCCCCGGCTATTGCGAATACAACTCGGACAAGTTCTGTAAGGTCTGTCCCGATTGTATCCTGTATGGCTTCGCCATCGGAGCTTTAGGGTCGGAGCGATCCAAGGTGCTGGTGGATTCAGCCTTTTCCATCACCGGTTACGACGAGTCCCACGGGCAGATGACCTTTAACGCCCCCTTCGAGACAGGGACAATGGGCAAAGCTGGCGTGATGAAGACGGCCATCGGCGAGCAGGATCACGTCCTGCCCCAGGTCTACTTCCCGGCTGTGGTCACCCTGAAGGACCCCACCGAGGCCGGGTTCCTCTACGTGCTCAACAACATATTGCGCACCAAGCGCTATGGTGCGCAGTCTACCCGCACTGGCACGGTGGAGAACACCGTAGTGGCCGTAGTGTTCGCTGACGGCGAGATCTTCTCCAACCTGAAGCTGACCCAGAAAGTGACCGATCTGCTCCTGGAGCGAGGCCAGTTCGAGCCGCCGTTGCGTGCTGGTGACGTGCAAGCCGCTATCGCTGATGCAGTGCCGGCCTTGCTGAATGAGGATGGTGTGGTGGCACAGGTATACGCCGAAGAGAAACTGACTGCTCTCTTAGCGGAGGCCAGCAGCATCGTCAGGGACGAGGGCAAGCTAGCTGCACTGATCCAGCAGGTGACGGCCGAGGCCCGCCAGTATGCGGAAAGCTACGGGGTGTTGTCGGGTGGGAAGAAGTAGGAGGGGGCCATGTTCGTCACTCGTTGTCAGCTCAAGCTGCACGATACCCTCTTCTACGCCACCCGGGAGATGGGCCGCCTGTACGAGACGGGCAAGTACTTGCACAACTATGGACTGACCTATGCCCTCGGGTTGGTGTGTTCGCCGTACTTCAGCCGCGAGCAAGTGCCAACCTATGCCGATGATCTGCTGCCACTCAACGACCAGGGGGTGTACGTCACACCGGCGCGGCCCCTGAATTATGACTATCTTTTCCACACTTTCAAGCGGGCCAGCGTGCCGTACTACACTTTCCAGCCGCAGACCACGGTCAACGTGGCTCTGTATGGCCGGGCAAAAGAGTTGGCTCCGGAAAGCACCTTCGAGTTCTTCGTGCTGAGCCGAAAACCCATAGCCTTGCCCCGTTGGGTGCGATTGGGGAAATGGATGAGCAAGGCCGAGGTGCAGGTACTCTGGCGAGGAGAGGCAGCGGAAAAGCGGGGAACGTTCATTGCCAACCACCCACTGAATCCGTTGGACATGCCAGGTCAGCCCATCGCCTTCGACCTCATCTCCATGCCCCCTGTCAGCCTGGTGGTCAACGCCCGCATGGAGGGGGCCTACTACGTGGTGGAAGGGGTGTGCCTGCCAGCGGGGATGCGCTACACTTTCCCAAAGCAACAATAAAGCGGAGACCAGGTGGTTGTCTCCCTGGTCCCCGCTTCAGCAAAAACAGATGGCAGCTTACCAGACCACCTCCACGATGCCAGCCTGGCGGATGGCCTCATCCCTGGTGATCAGCTTCGCACTATAGGCCAGGGCCTCACAGACGATTATGCGGTCGTGCATCCCGGGGATGGCGGTAACGGTCTGCAAATCCAGTACCCGCTCAAGGCTGAGCGGAACGATCTCGTAGTTCGGCGCAGCACTGATTCGGCGGACGATCTGGTGAACGTCTACCTGCACCCGGCGCCTCTCGACCATGAAGATCAGCTCAGCGATCACGATGACCGGCACGACTATCCTGGCGCGGTTACCGATAGCCTCATCGAACGCTCGCCTGGCAGCAGGGCTTAGCTGTGGGGCGTCTGAGAGGTACCAAACCAAGCTGTGAGTGTCCGTCACGTAAGTGGGCATCAAAGGCTACTCCTGCCCAGCCAAGATGCGCGCCTGCTTCCTAACACCATGCTCCCATAGGCCTTTGGCCCACTCGATGTCCTCGTCGCTGATCGCTGCCAGCTCGGGGAAGGCCCCGTGCAGCGAGGCGGCGGGCGTGGCTTTCGGCAATGGCTTACGCTCGATCCGGATCCTGATCCGCTCATTCTCACGCAGGTCAAGAGGGGTCAAGGGCTTGATCACGCCGCCTTGATAGATGGCCTCTACGGTCACAGTCGCAGCCATTTCCTGATCACCTCCTGAGGCTATTCTACACTACTGAATGAACCCTGTCAAGGAGGATGTAACCATGAATCCCGACCAAGGAATGCTTTACTCCATTGCCTTGAAGCTGCGTCCGGTGCAGGAGGGTTCCACCCCGGCAACGGCGGGATGCCAGGCCTATGCCGCCTTCCTGGCCACGGTGCGGCGGGCCGATAGGGCCTTGGCCGAGGTACTGCACGAAGCCCCCCTTCCGCTCAAGCCCTTCACCGTCTCGCCCCTGTTGGGCGCGCCCAAGGCCCTGGAGGGACAGGTGGCCATCACCCCGGCCAAGGACTATTACCTGCGCTTCACAGTGCTCCTGCCTGACATCTTCCAACAGTTCATGCGCCGTTTCCTGGATGGGGAGGCCAGACCCACCCTCCGCCTGGGCGGGGTGGAGTTCCTCATCAGCGAGGTGCTTACCACTCCCGGCTCGTCCCCCTGGGCGGGTTACACCTCCTTCGGCCAGCTCTGGGAGGAAGCAAAAGCAGCCGAGGAAATAACGCTGAAGTTCACATCTCCCACGGCCTTCAATCTGGGCACCAAGGAGTGGGGCAAGCACTTCATCGTGTTCCCTGAACCGGCATTGGTCTTCCGCAGTCTGCTGAAGGCGTGGAATGCCTACGCGCCCCTGTCCTTCGCCGAGGAGCCCTTGCGGGAATATGTGGCCGAAAACGTGGTCGTCAAGCGCCATAACATCAGGACCCAGATGCTCCGCTACCCCCGCCACCTTCAGGTGGGGTTTGTAGGCCGGTGCACCTATGGGTTGATGGGAGGAGATGAGGAAATGCGCCGCCAGCTCAATGCCCTGGCCGATTTCGCCTTCTACTCTGGCGTTGGTTATCACACAACCATGGGCATGGGGCAGTGTCGCAGAATGACCGATGACCGAGGACGAAATCCCAATGGAACAACCTGACTACCTGCCGATCTCCATGCTGAACCAGTTGGAATATTGCGAGCGGCGCTTCTGGCTGATGTTCGTTCAAGGCGAGATGGAGGTCAACGCGCCGGTGCTCGAGGGCATATGGCAGCACGAGCGCGCCCACGCCGCCGGAACGGAACGCGAGGGCCAGGAGATAATCCAACGCCGGGTCTACATCTACTCGGAAAGCCTGCGGTTGGCCGGCTTTGTAGACCTAGTGGAGATGAAGGAGGGCAAGATCTGCCCCGTAGAGTACAAGCGGGGCCGAATGGCCCGCTGGCTGAACGACCACATCCAACTCTGCGCCCAGGCCCTCTGCCTGGAGGAACGTACAAGGAAGCAAATTAACCATGGGTTTATCTTCTACTTCGGCTCACGACGACGACAACGGGTGGCCTTCACCCCGGAGCTGCGGGCCAGAACCCGAGCCAGCATCGAGAGAGCGTTCGCCCTGCTGGAGGATGGGAAGATGCCTTCCCCGTTGGAGAACCTGCGCAAATGTCGCGATTGCAGCCTGGAATCCATCTGCCTGCCGAAGGAAGTGAGGCAACTGTGTCCACGTTCTACCTGACAGAACAACGCTCCCTGGTAAAAAAGGACGGCGATTGCCTGGTGGTGCACATCCCTGCCAACAAGGAGGCCGGGACGGAAAAACGCAAGGTGCGGGTGCCGCTGATGAAGATAGACCAAGTGGTGGTTTATGGCGACAGCACCATCACCTCGCCAGCCCTGCTGGCGCTGCTAGAGAATGGGGCAGAGGTGTGTTTCCTGTCTTATCACGGCCGCTTCCGTGGGCGGCTCTCGCCGGGCTTCTCCAAGAACTCCCTGATCCGCATCGAGCAGCACCGGGCCCATAACGACTATGGGAGGACTTTGGATCTGGCCAAGCGCTTCGTCCTGGGGAAGCTGGCCAACATGCGCACCCTGCTCCTGCGCTCCAATCGCAAGCTGGGCGACGATAGAATCAAAACGGTTGCCGCCTCCCTCAAAGGGGTGATGGATAAGGCGGAGAGGGTAAGGGGGGACGCCGAGGTGGAGGTGGATCCTTCGGACCCTCAGGCCGGCACGCCGCTGGGCACATTGCTGGGCTTAGAGGGGGCGGGCACCTCCCTTTACTTCAGCGTCTTCCATCGGTTGTTGAAACCGGACCTGGGTTTCAAGGGGCGCGTTAAGCGCCCACCTACGGATCCGGTCAACGCCCTCCTCAGCTACGGCTACGTCCTCCTGATGCACAACATCTCCTCGGCCATAAGCCTGGTGGGGCTGGACCCCTACGTGGGCTACCTCCATTCCAGCCAATACGGCAAGCCGGCCCTGGCCCTGGACTTGATGGAGGAGTTCCGGCCGGTGATCGTGGACTCAGTGGTCCTGACTTTGGTCAACAACCGCATCGTGCAGGCAGATGATTTCGTGGAGGAGTTCGGGGCCTATCGCTTGAAGGAGAGGGGGCGCAGGGCTTTCCTGACGAAGTTCGAAGAGCGGCTCAACGCAACCATCAGGCATCCCGTCTTCAAATACAAAGCTACGTACAAAAGGTGTTTGGAGCTACAGGTGCGCCTTTTGGCCAAGGCTTTGACAGGAGAGATCCCGGAGTATGCGCCCTTTGTGGTGAGGTAAGGAGACCGTCAGACTCCTGGGAGAGGGATCATGGTTGGGAGCAAGAGGGAGACCGCATTTTACGTTGTGGCCTACGACATCCCCAGTGACAGGCGGCGCACCAAGGTGCACAAAATCCTTTCGGGCTTTGGCAAGTGGACGCAGTTCTCTGTTTTCGAGTGCTACTTGACCCCCAAGGAGATACTCACCCTACGCCACAAACTGGACAAGCATTTGAAGGCTGAGGAGGATAGGGTCCGCTTTTACTACATCTGCGAGAGCTGCCTAGCCAAGGTGGAGACTGTGGGGGCGGAGAAGCCCCAAGAGGAGATGGTTTATATCGTGTGAGGAATGGGCAGAAAACTTCTTTTTTGGCTGTGGGCTTTGCGAGGGGTGGAGCACCCCCGAACAACCCTGTTGGTGCTCGCTAGGGTGGGGGGCAGGAAATCGCCCCAAGAAAGCCCAATTGGGCTCATTTGGGGCTGGTGGTGGGCCTCGTCTGACAGTGAGCGGGCTCTGTTGGTTCGGCGGGGTGTTGCCGCTCGCTACATGTGTCAGAGTGGTTATGGGTGGGAGAAGGGAGAGGGATCTTAGGTGGAAACAGCAGCGTTTTTAGGGACCCGTTCCCTTTTTTCAGGCCTTGAAATGCTATGCAAAAGGGCTGAGTGGAGGAAGACAAAAAAGCTTGGAGTGCAGTCTAAATCCACAGAATTCCGATTGAGGAATTGAAACGGAGGTCAATCCGGCGCTTCAAGGAATCAAGCCCAAGGTCTAAATCCACAGAATTCCGATTGAGGAATTGAAACTAAGGTGAAAGTGTGGTTCATTTTCCCCTCCTCTATTGTCTAAATCCACAGAATTCCGATTGAGGACTTGAAACAAT
>Ga0315314_1002033_pt1 | contig 17161 bp, 15 predicted proteins | sample TDP9_MG_FD_203631 | JGI IMG/M metagenome (GOLD analysis project Ga0315314, IMG submission 203631) | Freshwater sediment microbial communities from Lake Towuti, South Sulawesi, Indonesia - TDP9 | ecosystem: Environmental > Aquatic > Freshwater > Lake > Sediment | place: Indonesia: South Sulawesi...
TCAGGTAGGACATGAAGGCCACGATCGTGCCTATGGTGATCGTGCCTAAGGCAGCCTGAAGCCCACCGTACCAGAGCACGACGCACGTTCCAACAGCAGAGATCAATTCGACGCTTGCTGGGAATATTGCGAACAGTCTTGCCGCTGTAAGGTTTGCCTGAAGGTTTTCAATGTTAACTTGGCCGAATGCATGCTGTTGATCCGATTCACGCGTGAAGGATTGTATGACGCGCATCCCCATAATGCTCTCTGCAAGCTTTGCTGTCACACCCGCCATCTTCTGCTTGGTCGCTAGGTATGCGCTCTTTGCTTTCCTCTGGAAGCCGTAGATGAGCGCCAGAAGCATGGGCACTATGATCATTGAGACGGCGGTCAGTTGCAGGCTCATCCAGACCATTATTATGAAGATTCCGATGATGGTGACAACATCACTTATCACTGTGAGAATTCCGGAAGTTAACAATTCTTGAAGTGAATCCACATCATTCGTTACTCGCGACACGATGCTGCCAGTCACGTTCTCCGAATAGAACTTCAACGAAAGCCTCTGAAGACGGTAAAACATCTCCTCCCTAAGTCTGTAGATGATTCTCTGTCCTATGGCGGACATTAGGTATAGTTGCCTGTGGCTTGAGAAGAAGTTCACAAGGTTGATTGCCACATATGCGAGTACGATGTTTGCCAGACCCGCTAGGTCGCTTGTCGTGATGTATCTATCGATCGCGACTTTAAGAATGTAGGGACCTGCCAGATTCGTTGCCGCTGTGATCAAGAGAAAAATGATGCTGGCGACAAGTTGCGTCCTAAACGGAAGGGCATATGCACTCAATCTTCTCAGTAGAACCGTGTCAGGGGCCTTTCTCTCCGCCTTCTCTTCTCCCAGAAAATCAGTGATGTGCCAGTGGGCCATTTTTCTACTCACTCCTTCGCTGTACAGCCTGAGCCTCTAAGAGTTCTTCTTGCTCTTTGAACTGTGTACGGTAGATCTTTGCGTAGATCCCGTCCTTTGCAAGTAGCTCTTCATGGCTTCCTTCTTCGGCGATTCTTCCGTTCTCGAAGACCACGATTCTTGATGCGTTCTTTATTGTTGAGACTCTTTGTGTGATTATGAAAGTTGTACGGTTCTTCAGTAGGATCTGTAGTGCTTGCTGGATTTCGTGCTCTGTTTCAACATCTACGCTTGAGGTTGAGTCGTCGAAGATTAGTATGCGTGGGTTCAGGAGGAGGGCCCGTGCTATCGCGATTCTTTGGCGCTGGCCTCCTGAAAGGGTGATCCCTCTCTCTCCGACTTGGGTGTCGTACTTGTCTGGAAATGACATTATGAAGTCGTGTGCGCCAGCGATCTTGGCTACGCGTTCGATCTCCTCGGTCTTCGCGTCCGGTCTGCCGTAGGCTATGTTTTCTCTTATCGAGGCAGAGAACAGGAAGGTTTCTTGGAGAACTATTCCGATCTGCTGTCTCAGAGACTTGAGTTTCACATCTCTTAGATCGTATCCGTCTACTGTTATGCTTCCCTCGGTTACATCGTAGAACCTTGGGATCAGATGTATCATAGAGCTCTTACCCGATCCAGTTGCTCCTAGAAGTGCAACGGTTTCGCCTGCCTTTGCTGCCAAGTTGATCTTGTCAAGGACTTTCTTACCGGGGGCGTATTCAAAGGAGACATCTTTGAACGCGATCTCCTTCTGCATTGGCGGAAGTTCGACTGCGTTGGGTTTCTCTTCAACCTCGGGTTTGGCGTCCATTATCTCGAAGATTCTCTCTGCTCCAGCGATTGCCTGTTGATAGAACGTTATGAGGAACCCGATGAATCGAACGGGCATGACCAACATTGCCAGGTAGGCGGCTGAGGCTACGAGGGAGCCCACAGTCATATTGCCTTGAATGACCTCTGCTCCTCCGTGCCAATAGACAAGAACCGTTCCTAGGCTCAAAGTGAAGGCCATGAAGGGCATGAACATGGAGCGGTACCGCCAGATCTCAAGGTTTGTCTTTAGGTACTTGCTGTGTGGAAAGGCGAACTTCCTTGTTTCATGCTCTTCTTGGGCGAAGGCTCTGACGACCTTAGTTCCAACAATCGTCTGTTGAATGACTGAGGTCATGTCGCCGAAGATCTCTCTCACCAATGCGAAGCGTGGCCTAACCCTTCTAGAGAAGTTGTAGGCTGCTATGAGGACGAGTGGCACTGTTACAAGATACAGAAGCGTCAATCGCAGGTCGATCGTGGATATTACGAAGATAACACTTCCCACAGTCAGAATCGATGCAACAAGGGTTTCCAGCCACCAAGCCAGAAGCGCCCTCACCTGTTCGACATCGCTGGTGACTCTAGACATAAGTTGCCCGGTTTGAGCCTGATCGTAGAAGCTGAAGGATTTCTCCTCCAACGATTTGAACAAGTTGTTTCTTAGGTCAAACACGACTTTTTGGCCAATGTACTGCTGGCTGTACCTCTGTGTGAATGATACGATCGATCTGAGAGCTGCGACCAGGATTATGGAGAGCGAAAGCCAAGGGAGCTGATCATACAGGTTTCGGACTAGGACCTTGTCCACCACCTCTCTAATTATGAGCGGGACAATGACGTTGAGATAGGTGACGGCTACAACGCAGGACATGGCTAGAGCCACTGCGGGCCAATACTTTGCCATGTACCTCAGGAGTCTAGGAAATGTGCCTGATCTTCGATGTTTCAGGTGAAGAGGCGGCTTCTGCCGAGGAGCAGCAACGCTTCTTCCGCAGGAGTCACACAATCTGGCTTGCGGCGCTAGCCGACTGCCGCAATGGTCGCAGTACTTCGCCGAATCCTCAGATCCTTGCTGCTGACGCATGCCTCATCTTCCTGTCGGTGATTCTTCGAAGCCAACCGTTTGTCCGGAGTCCTCTTCCATACGGTCTGATAGGAGAATGAGGACTGTGGGATAAGGGTTATCCAATGCTGTTTGATGGCGGCTGGCAAGGCCACTAGGCATAAGACTATCTGATTTCCATCCAATTGTAGTAGAAAGACGCGAGTTAGCTATGTAGGCGACTGCCCATGGAGAAAGTCTTCAAGGAGTTTCGCACAGGAGACGGACGAAGGGTGGTTCTTCGGACTCCAAGAATGAGCGATCTAGACGATCTTCTGGAGTTCATCAATTCACTTGTTGACGAGGGAGCAGAAATACTGGTGGAGCAAAGAGTGACCCGTGAGGCTGAGGCCGATTGGCTTGGAAAAATGCTGGCAGACATGGAAAAGGGTCTCGTGATCTGCGTAGCTGGGGAGGTTGACGGCAAAGTTGTTGCAAACTCAGAGGTTCGCAAGGGAACAGGAAAGAGGAGCCATACGGGAACCTTGGGGATCGCCATTAGGGATGGCTATCGTGATGTTGGAATTGGAACCGAAATGATGCGAGCCCTAGTCGAGGGATCAAGGAGAGCCGGGCTCAGGCTTCTACGCTTGACTGTGTTCGATTCCAATCAGCGGGCCAAACATGTCTATGAGAAGATTGGCTTTAGAGAGGTTGGAAAGATGCCCAAGGCCATACGCCAAGGAGACGAGTATGTGGACGAAGTAAGCATGGCCTTGCCACTGCAATCATAGATAGCATACAATGCGGCTTCCGGTTCACGCTGACCGTGATGATACGGCCTCCTCACTAAACCACTCCTTCTGCAAGAGCCCGGCATAGCAGCCAGAGGAATCAAAAATGTCAAAAGATGTTGCCTACTCAGGCTTCAGCATTGTGAGCGGGGGCATATGGAGCGAGCCTCAAAAGTCAGAACAGAGAGCGACTCTAACAAGCTCTTTCGGTTGGTCTTAGGAAATCAGGGGCTGAACGCGCAAGAGCTGGCAAGCAAGATAGGCTGGAACCGCACTAAGACCAACAGGATGCTGGGCACCCTAGAAAGGAAAGGTTGGGTAGTCAGAAGAGTCTTCCCTGCAGCTCAGCCGAGAATAGCTGTGGAGCCGGACGCGGCTGTGAAGCGTTTGAGTAGCCAGTTCGTGAGGCTGGCTGCGTGGAAGGCGAGGCTGCAGAGGAGAGAGAAGGAGCTCTTCGAGAAATGTGTCTCAGCGCAGATGGAGGGCGACTCCGTAAAGGCAACGATGTACGCCAACCAGTGCGCGGAGATAAGGAAGATCATCGGGCTTGTGACTAGGACTGAGCTTACGCTGTCAAAGTTGAGTACTCCCGCGATCTAGCCTACTGGTCAGGGTGGGCCCACCCCCCTAGGGTTTTGGCATATATCACGGAGAGAATTGTGTGGGAATTGCCTCTTTGACGTGTTTCAGAGGGCTCAGGTTCTCTCCTTCTCCTACAGCCACGATTTGGCGTTTTCACATGATGCTGTGAGGTGTGCCCTCGCCTCGTATCTGACCGGCTCCATGTGCCCTGGAAGAATGAAGTCTACTTCAAGTTTCGCTAAGCGTTCCAGAGATTCTATTAGCTTGTAGCTTTCTCCACCCGGGAGATCCGTGCGGCCGAACCCACCTTCGGGGAAAACGGTGTCGCCTGAGAATAGTATCTTGTCTCTTGCGTCGTATAGGCAGATGGCTCCGGGCGAGTGGCCCGCAGTGTGAATCACCTTGAATGCTCGCCCACCGGCAATGATGGAGTCTCCGTCGTGGAGCTTTGAAACGGCGAGGCCGAAGGTCTCGATGTTTGTGGCTTCGTCTTCATGCAAGAGAACTACTGGCGAAGATGTACCGGCTAGTTCCTCTAGGCCGCCTGTGTGGTCCGGATGCGTGTGCGTCAGGATGACTTGCTTCACTCTCTTCGGATCTAAGTCCAAGGTTTTGAGTTTTGGGATCAAGGTGTTTATCCGATCGCCTGCGCCGGTGTCGATGATGGTTACTTTTTCAGTTCCTAAGGTGTAGACGTTTGAGCTTAGGCCGATTCCTTCTATGAAGCATATTTCGGTGAGGCGTGGGCTGTAGATCTCAAGCTTCACAATCATGCCGGAACTCCTTCGCTAACGGTGGCTCTGCAATTCTTGAACTGTCCCAATAGAGGCAGATTAGAGTGGTCTACTCATTAAGATCATGTGGTCGATGAAGCCGGTCTTTCTGTAGAGGCTTATCGCGGGCGCGTTGTCGACCAAGACGTTCACTCTTACCTCTTCCACGCCTAAGGATTTGAGGTATTGGAGGCATCTTTCGAGTAGCTTGCTGGCTATTCCTCGCCCCCTATGCTCCTCTTCGACATAGAGGTCGGTGATCATTGCTCGGGAACGTTTCAGCCTAAGCATGGATTTGGCCTGCTTCATGAACATGAGGAAGCCCACAATCCTTCCGTTGATCTCGTAGGCTAGGACCTGATTCTCATCTTCCTTGCTTAGTCCTTCAAGGAACTCTCGGAATCGTGTCAGGTTCTCGTCGTCTATTATCAATGTTTGATCTGATGCAAGCCTTCTCCAGAGCCGTACAACTTCATCAACTTCAGAAGGTTTCATCGGGCGAACGGTTGAGTTCATGGGATCTCCAGACGATTTCATGTGCGACGGAGCTAATATGCATAAACGGGAAAAGAATGGGTGTAATACACCCTGTTTTCTTTAAGATCTAGTTGTTGGGAGAATAGAGCGCAGAATCAATGGTCGGATTCTCCTGCAATGGGCAGAAGGGCTGCTGAGTTGAGGAAGAACAGAGAGATCGATTTCCTGAGGGAGAACTGGAAGAACGAGATGGAGGCTGCTTTGGTCTACAGGCGAATGGCTGAAGAAGAGCGAAACGCTCAGCGACGTGAGATCTTGTTGGAGCTTGCGTTGACGGAGGAGGGGCATGCCAAGGTGTGGGCGGAGGAGCTTGACAAGAGAGGGGTTGTCGTGCGAGAGCACAGTCCCAGGTTACGTGCTAGGATCTATCTCTGGCTCATGAAGCGGTTTGGTGTGCGGTCTGTTGTGCAGGTTCTTCAGAATGCTGAGAAGGGAGCCGCTTCGGGGTATTCGGAAGGAATTGGTGTTGTGGCTGATCCGGAACTCAGGGAGAAGATCGCCGAAGTCGCCCCAATCGAGCAGGGTCATTCTAGAATCTTGGCAGCTATGGATGGCAGAGCGGAGAGGCGGGGTCCGCATGAGGTCTTGCAAGGTGAGAGGTGGCATAGGGGCGGTAGCTCGATAAGGGAGCTGATCTTCGGGATGAATGATGGGCTTCTCTCGACGTTCAGCCTCGTCACTGGGGTCGCTGGAGCTACAGCTAGCAATCAGATCATACTCCTCTCCGGTATTGCTGGAGCAGTCGCCGGGGCCATATCGATGACTGCCGGCGCCTACGTGTCAACCAAGGCGGAACGCGAAGTCTCGGAGAAACATGTGGAGATGGAGAGCCTCGAACTTGCCATGATGCCTGAGCAAGAGGAGAACGAGTTGGCTCTCCTCTACCGTCTGAAAGGCGTGCCCAGCGACCAAGCAAGAAACATAGCCCAAACGCTTCTCCGCGACGAAGCCACCGCTCTCAAGACGATGAGCAGGGAGGAACTTGGGCTCGACATAGAAGAGCTGCCAGATCCAAAGAGCGCGGCGCTGGCTTCTGGGCTCTCGTTTGTGGTTGGCGCGATTGTGCCGATATTCCCGTACCTAGTGCTGTCCGGCTTCTTGGCACTGGCTTTCTCGATAGTTCTGAGTCTGGGTGGCTTCTTCCTGATGGGCGTCACCAGAACCTTGGTAACGGCCCGTAGCCCTTGGCGAAGTGGAGCAGAGATGTTTCTGATAGGCACAGGCGCAGCCATTTTCACTTACATGATCGGATTCCTCCTCGGCGTGGAGTTCGCTGGCTAGGAGCCACCCCTCACTGGCGCCCTATGCCCGAGAAGCCGGAAGGTAGGTTTCAGAGCTTCCATCTGGCCGAATCGTGAAACTGAAAATAGTGCTGCAATCATGCAACTATTCGTTGGCAGAACCTAGCGGGTAACCCAACTTCGTACGAGCATATTGCTCTAGACAGTCCTGTGATCGTGGCCAGATGTACCCCGTCACTGCCAAAGCATAGACTCATTCTTCTAAGTCAAGCGGGCGGAGTAGCTTTAATTGGGAATTAGGCTAGGATTGGTGTGGCCGCGGGGGTACCCGAGACCCCGTCAAGGACCAGAAGGGCGGGAATCAGGTCTAAGGGGCAGGGCTGCACGCTCCGCAAGGGCCGTGTAGTGCAAGGCTTAGAACCCTGTGGCGTAGGCCTTCGTGGGTTCGAATCCCACCCCCCGCACCAATTATGGAAACTCCGAAATATGTCTAGTGAAATGGTCACACATGTCGTTTCCGAGTGGAACGATTCGCTCCTCTTCTTATGGAGAGTAGGAACTGCCTCAGTCGCTTGGTGAGTTCAAGCGATTTCTCAAACTCTTCGTCGGTCATGTTCATCATGCTTCGGTATTGAAGGATTCGTTCCAGCAGCACAGGATTCATTGGTCCGAGCTTCATGAAGTATCCTGAGAATCCGCAAGAGGAACAGAGATCATTCGCGACCGGTGACGCGTTCAGCAGTCTAGTCCGTTCCTTATGGAGTTCAGAGAGCCTATTCGCGTTCTCTGTGCTGACCTCAACTCTTGCCCCCATCTCATTCAACCCATTCAATATGTCAATGAAGCTCTGAGTACTCTTCTCAGTCATCTCATCACTGTGGTAGACGAATGTGTCGGCTGTGACTGTGTAGTAGCTCTCGATCAGATGCCCCAACCGCTTCTCCTCAGTCACCTTGACGAGGCCAGCATCCTGAAGCTTCCTGATGTGGTGGTAGATGTTCTGCGCCGTAAGATCGAGCTTGGAAGCAATCTCTCCAACGGTCAGCTCATTCTCTCGCAGAAGGAAAATGATCTTCCTTCTGGTTTCGTCCTGCAGTAACCTGAAAGCTTGCTCACTAATCGACTTGAGAAGCCTCGACCTCTCCGACTCGACCGCTCTAGGCATGGTAATTCCCACAGTCATACGGTACCGGACTCATTTAAATGTCATTTGGTTAACAAAAAGCAATCATTATATCGACCGCTAGCCACATCGCATGTTAGGAGATACATGTGGACCTAAAGACCACGAACGAATCCTATCTCATCATTGACATAGACGACTCGCTGACGAAGGCCATTCTGATCGACAGGACAGGTGGAGACTATGAGATAGCGGGGATCAGCCAAGCACCGACGACAGTTGATCCGCCTACTCTCGATGTCACCGTTGGAGTTGAGAAAGCCGCCAAGGATCTAGGCCAGAAGACGGGCAAGCAGCTCTGGGAAGCCAAGAGGCCTTCCAAGGCCCAAAGATTCCTCTGCTCAGGCAACACTGGCGGGGGCCTCTACATGATGGTGGCGGGAGTCATAGGGATGATTTCCGCTGAAAGCGCTCAGAGAGCCGCTCTCGGGGCAGGGGCATTGTTGATCGATGTCTTTTCACTGTCTGACCCACGCGCCGACTTCGAGATGATAGAGACGATGAGAAGCATGAAGCCTGACATGTTCCTACTTGCCGGGGGGATTGACGGCGGAGCAGTCAACCAAGTTCTAGATATGGCGCATCTGGTCAGCGCTGCAGACGTGAAGCCCAGATTCGGCTCCCAATTCCAGCTGCCTGTGATCTTCGCAGGAAACATAGATGCAAGAAAGAGAGTTGTGGACAAGCTGTCTGAGAAGAAGTACGCCGTTCAGGCTGTGGACAATGTCCGTCCAGCCATTGAGAGAGAGAACCTCGGACCAGCCAAGGAGGCCATCTACGACTCCTTCAGACAACATGTAATCATCCACTCTCCAGGATACGAGACGCTTGCCACATGGGTCGATGAACCCTTAGTGCCAAGTCAAGCCGCGATAGGGAATATCCTCTATTCCTACGCCATGGAAAGGCAAGCGAACCTGCTGGCCGCAGATGTTGGCGGAGCCACAACAGACATCTACTCAGTCTACAACGGCGTCTTCAACAGATCACTGAACGCAGACATCGGGCTGACATATGGAATCAGCAACATCATGAAGCTGGCGGGAATCGAGAAGATAATGCGCTGGATCCCAAAGGAGATGAGTGAGCGAGAAGTCCGGAACATCATCGGGAACATGATGGTCCTGCAACCCACTTCCCTGACATCTGACGAGGTTCTTGTCCAACAAGCCGCAGCCAGAGAAGCAATCAGATTGGCGGTTGAGAACCATAAGGGGATTGCAAGCAGACTCAAAGGCGTCAGGATCGTGCGAACCGTGGCAGACATTTTCGGCCAGACTCTGGAACCGACATACTTAGACCTAATGAAGACCAGAGTGGTTGTAGGCAGAGGCAAGATCTTCACTCAAAACCAGATCTCAGATGCGGCCATTGTACTTCTCGATGCCCTACAACCCGAAGGAGTCACCGAGATAATGGTTGACAGACTCGACGTAATGCCCCACCTCGGGATGCTCCTCAAAACGAACCCTGACGCAGCCAAACAGATACTCCTCAAAGAGGCCCTTTCTAGACTCGCGACGTGTGTAGCATTCAGAGGCAGATCAACCAATGGACAGGTCACGATGAAAGTCAAGATAACGCGAAGCGATGGAGCCACATCTGCATGCGAGGTGCAATTCGGGGAGCTGAAGACGATTCCTCTTAGCAGAGGAGAGAAGGCCATGCTTGAGGTGACACCGAGAAGGGGACTTGACGTCGGAATGGGAAGAGGAAGAACACTGTCGAGTGAGGTAATCGGAGGCGAGCTTGGCCTGATACTTGACGCCCGAGGAAGACCTCTCAACGTGCCAGCGGAGAAAGACATTTTGGTGAAGTGGAAGAACTCGCTCAGGATGGAGCAGCAACCCCCATCATGAAGGTAATCTGAGATGTCACAAATAGAGAAGAACAGATTCGAAAGAGACGCGTTGATCAGGAAGATCAGGCGAATATCTGCTCAAGGACAGGTTCTTGTGAAGACTGGAGATCTGGTTAAGCCCGAGACCATCGTGGCCAGAGGCACAGTCACAAACCCCGACGTTCGGAAGGTCATCATCTACAGCCAACTCGACGTCGACCCAGACGAAGTAGAGAGGTACATGCTGAAGGAACAGGGAAACCAAATCAAGAAGGACGAAGTAATCGCAATTCACAGATCGTTCTTCGGCCGCTCAACCAGAATCTGCAGGTCACCCATCGACGGAACGATAGAATCCTTCTCCAAATCCTCCGGGTCAGTCCTGATCAGAGGAACGCCGATCGCAGTCGAAGTGAAGGCCCACCTGCCAGGCAGAATAGTGGAAACGATCCCGGGCGAGGGCGCAGTGGTCGAGTGCAAGGGCGCACTCATACAAGGAAGATTCGGCATCGGAGGAGAAAAAGTCGGAGAACTAGCGATAGTCGTGGCTCGACGAGACGAAGCCCTAACAAATGAACTGATCACGAACGAGCTTAAGGGGAAGATCATAGTTGGAGGATCACTTGTAACCATTGACGCACTCAGAAGAGCCGCAAGCCTCGGCGTAAATGGAATAGTCGTCGGCGGACTAGATCAGAAGGATCTTGCAGATTTCCTCGGCTACGAAATTGGATTAGGAGTGACAGGGAAGGAGGAGACTGGGCTCACAGCGATCATGACGGAAGGATTCGGGCCGCATCCCATGGAAGAAGAAACCTTCCATCTGCTAAAGTCGTACGAAGGAAGACAGGCAAGCATCGATGGCTCAACCCAGATCCGAACAAGAATGCTGCGCCCAGAGATAATCATTCCATCATGACCATCTGAGCGCAGGGATTCTCTAAAACCAAATCTAATGAATACGAGCGAGAGTGCGTCACTTTCTTAGGTCTTCCAAGAACAAAATCGATACATCGAACGGTTTTCTTCTGATTTCTTCGTCGAGGTCATTCTCATGTCGAGCGAACACGGCGGTGGCGTGCTGAAGCTTGGCAGTTGCAATCACGTAGCAATCTGCAAGTGATATGGTCCTTTCGCATTTGTAGGCTCCAGCGGCCATGTCGACGGCATCTGAGTTGGCCAATCTACTATATTCCGCATTGAGGTAGGCCCGGGTGTATTCGTCGGCCATTTTGCTGCCTCTTCTGCGACAGATGATGTAGAATAGTTCCGCTATGCATAGTCTGCTGTGAAGGATGTCTTTACCTTCTGCATCAAAGACGTATTCCTGAGCAATTCGTCCGAGGTCTTCGCCTAGATAGTATGCTAGTATTACTCCAGAATCTATCGAAAGTCTACTGGGAAGCTCTTCCGATTCGCTCAAGTCTGAACCTCTCGCCTCTTCTTAATGTCATCAAATCCTCCCAAGCCTGTTCATCCGGTCCCAGCGTTCCGTGAAGTCGACGAAACCGCGCCCGAGCAGAGTCCCTTCGCCTCACATTCTCGATAAGTGTCATGATAGCCTCGTCGTAGCTCACACGCCTCCCCTTCTTTCTCTCCAACTCCGCAACGAGTCTGAAAAGTACCTCACGCGTCTTCTCCTCTACTTGAATCGTCGTGACCATTGCGGTTCCCACAGGAACTATAGCATCTATGGCCTATATAGCTTACTCCGACAGCGACGACCCGTCCATATCAGCGAATCAATGGTAGTGCGGTGTGAAGCTTAGAGCCCTGCCGTGAGAGCCCTCACGAGTTCGCATCGAAGTTGCAATGGTATAGCCCTCACCAGCATAGAAGGCTTTGCCAATCACACTACTCATCTAGCAAAGGTGGATATTGCTCAATGGATAAGATTTGCTGACTGGTTCATTTGCCTCGCAGTTGACCGGGTGGACTACGCTAATGACGGATTCTGTGTTCTTGACAATGATGCGGACCGTGCAGAGATGGGAACGTAGAAGAGTAGCTACTCAAGTCTTCCCAACTCTTTTCCCAATAACGCAAGACCGAGCCCGCTGGTGAGGCGAAGCCTCGTATGCGTCAATCGGATAGAGATGAGCTTAGCGACTCGCTTCATCAACTCATAGCCTAGTTCAGCATCATCAGCCATAATTCTCCTAAGCATATCGCTGTTCAACGCTATCGTCTGGCAGTTTGTCATGCATCGTGCGGACAACGTGTACACGTAAGGCTCAACAAGTGCTGACCAGCCAAACCCTTCACCTTTCGTGACCACCTCTACAGCAGTAGGTATTGCAGGCCGGTCAGGAATGGGGCGGACATCCATCTCAAGTACAACCTTACCGTCCGTCAGAACGTACAACTCTTCAGCTTTGTCCCCTTCCTTGAAAATCATCGCACCTTCCTGATATGAGCGTCCGCGACATAGGACAGATATCTTCCGTAGGTGATTTTCAGCTAAATCCCCAAGGAGTTCAGAGTTCTTCAGAGTGTCTATGATTGCCAAGTTCTTGGTCTCCAAGTACTTATTTCGTATTAGACGGAGCTGGAAAAAGGTTGCGTCGCTTCATGGCTGAACACGCGTTGTGGTTATCCTATAGTGGTAAGGCTTTCAAAGCATATCCGACAATGAAGATGTAGACGAGTGGCCTCGATGGGATTCATAGAGCTTTCAGATCTGACAAAGACCTTCGGCGAAACGATAGCAGTCGACCACATAGATCTCGACATCGAGAAAGCCGAGCTACTGACTATGCTTGGGCCAAGCGGGTGCGGAAAAACAACCACCCTGCGAATGATCGCTGGCTTCATCAAGCCTGACTCCGGCGAGATCTCTGTCGGGGGCGAGGTGCTCTCATCACCGGAGAAGAGTATCCACGTTCCCCCTTCCAAGAGGGAAATGGGAATGGTCTTTCAGAGCTTCGCAATCTGGCCGCACATGACAGTCTTCGACAACGTGGCATACGGACTCAGGATCAAAAGGCTTCCCAAAGATGAAATTGAGCGACAGGTCCGACAAGCTCTAGAAATGGTTCGCCTAGAAGGCCTTCAGAAACGCTATCCATCTCAACTGAGCGGGGGACAACAACAGAGAGTCTGCTTGGCAAGATCGCTAGTCAGGCGACCCCGAGTTCTGCTGTTGGACGAGCCGTTAGCCAACCTTGACGCCAAGCTACGTGAAGAAATGCGCTTCGAGTTGAAGAGACTTCAGAGGGAAACAGGGATCACGACCGTATACGTCACACATGACCAAGCAGAAGCAATGGTCCTCTCAGATAGAATTGCAGTAATGGAGAAGGGCACGATTCACCAGCTCGACGCGCCTACAAACATCTACGAGAAACCCAAGACCAAGTTTGTTGGAGACTTCATAGGACTATCCAACTTCATTCCCGGCAAGATAACCGCAACGACAAATGGGACGGCAGTCGTTTCTTCACAACGAGGCCACGTGATTCATTGCAGGATTTCTGAGAAGATGGAGAAGGATAAGGAAGTACTGGTGTTAGTCCGTCCTGAGGATATAGAGATCTACCGAAGTAGACAACAGCTCAGTAATCTTTTCAGAGCGAAAGTCGTCGAGTGTGCTTATCTGGGAAATAGCCGTGACTACAGATTCGACATGGATAGGCAGCGCGTAAGAGTTCAAAGCCCCTCTTCTGTAGTTCTGAAAGACGGTGAGGAGGCTTACTTACATTTCAATCCTGAGAGATGCGTTGCCATATCAGCGTAGCGTCATCAGGCCCACAAGACTTTCTCTCCTTCTCGTAGGTCGACTCCATTCTCGTGGGCGGCTTAATTGGTCCGTTCCTCTTCCGGCAGTCTTTCCGGGGAGACGTAGTCGCCAAACTGTTCCTTAGCCTCTAACAGTCGTCTGCGTTGCGCAGCGAGGACCTCGAAAAGCACTGGTGGTGCGTCGGGCACTTCTGTGCGATGGAATTTTTCGACGCGATCCATCTTAGCCAAATTCTCACGGATGCGAACAGTGAACTGCTTAACGTAGTCCTCCCGGGTGTAGTCGACCCGGAGTACTTGCTTGAAGAGCTTCACGAGATCCTCGTACTTCGGAATCCAACCCGTTGGACTCTTGATCGCTCCAACGTCGCCGTGAACCCGAAGCTCCATCCATTTCATCGACACTGCCTTGTCACGCATCACAACTTTCTCCACGAACCCGCCTTCCTTGTCGCGCAGGAAGTAGTTGACTCCAAAGATCAAAGGAGGCTTCTTCAGGCCCTTGACGAAGTTTAGGTTGTTCTGGATGTACTTGCCCAAGGGGATGGCCACAAAGTCTTGAATACTCATCAGATTGATCTCCGGCACGCCTTCCTGTCCAAGAATGGCGAACGTAGTTTCGGTCTCCAGCGATGCGCCATAGGCAACGATACCGTGATTCCAGTCAAAGCTCTGCTGAACCGGAGGATAGCCATATGAGTCGCGTCCTCCGTACATTATCCCACCGATCGGTATACCAAGAGGGTTCTCCAGTTCCGGATCAACGTTCGCTAGCGCTTTCAAGCAGACCGTGTATCTCGCATTCTTGTGTGCTGGCGGGATTTCATTGCCTTCCTTGTCCCTTTTCCCTTGCCACCAAGGACCGGAGAAATTCACGCCTTCCTTAGGCAGCTCTTGGCCCATGCCCAGCCAGTAAGGTTTACCGTCTTTGATCAACACGTTTGAGAAGATCACCTCGCCTGGCTTCGTAAGGACCTCATAGATCAACGGGTCAGTTCCCGCCTTGACATTCTGGATTATGCCGAAGATCCCGGATTCGGCATTCACGGCACGGGCTACGCCCCCAAAGTCGCGGAAATAGGCGATGTCATCGCCAAGGATTGTCTCCCCGGGCAGCATAGCTGTAGAAGTCTTTCCGCATGCGCTTGGGAATGCTCCAGCGAAGTAGGTCTTCCGTCCGTTAGGGCCATTGACGCCCATGAGGAGCATGTGCTCCGCAAGCCATCCCTCTCTGTCTGCCTTGCGTATCGTCAACCGTAGGGCCAGCTTCTTCAGGCCAACAGTGTTGCCAGCGTACTGTGTGTTGGCGCTGTAGATCGTGTCGCGAACGTAGTCAATATAGATCCGCTTCTTCTCCGGCTCGGCGCTGACCATGCTCTTGTCCAACTTCCCAGCGGAATGAATGATGCGGAAGAAGTCTGCCTTCTCTGCCAGCCTTTTCAACTGCTCGTAGCCCGGACGGTATAGCAAGTCTTCGCTATGCGCAACGTAGAAAGAGTCCGTACACTGTACGCACGGGATGCTGAAGATCGAATTGGTCGGACCCAACGACAGGAAGCGGACGATCATCGTCCGACCTTTCATGGATCCCTTCAGCAGGCCGCGTATCTCAGCGAGCCCCTCCTCCCGCTCGATCTGATTAAGTGCTTTGCTCAGCGAGTCGGTTCTGGGAACGAGGTACTTGGTGACTTCCCTGTCGCGACCTTGATCCTCTATGCCATCGAAGTGGATCGTGTGGCCTTCGATAGCGAGCGGTGTTTCCTCGCCCTGAGCGATCGCTTGTTGGCGTATATATCGGATGTCCTCGGACGAGTCGGTGCAGATGAAGACGGAAGTCGGGTCGCACAGCTCGATGACCTCGGCGATGAAGCGGTGTAGCTTGGCGTTGGCCACCGCAGTCAGGTTTTCGTAGTTTCCCTCCTTCACTCTGTCGCGAAGAATTGTCTGGAGATCATTGAGAGAAGTTGTTTTGTTGTCTTCTTGGTCCTTCCCTGACCTGCGAAAGGCCGAGTCACTGACTGCAACTCGATCTGCACCAGTTGCCATTCGTGCTTTCACCTTTTTCAGAGCCAAGGAACCACGCAGATACCTATTAAGTTAAGCACTATTCAATAGGCAGAGAAAGAGGAGAAGAACCGGCTCAACGCATTCTGAAGAAGACGAAGTTGCTTCACTCAGGGCATGATTGACGTTGCTCTAAAAATGTCGTCGCTGGTCAGTATCCCAACCAATCTTCCTTCGGAAGTTACAGGAAGGATCTTCACGTTTCTACTTCTCATCATGGTCAATGCTTCGTCCACGGACGAATCAGGAGAGATTTCAACAAGTGGCTCCGACATAAGACCCTTAACGGTCGCTGACTTGAGATTCAGACGACTCTTGCCCATTCTCTGAAGAACATCTCTGTCCGTTAGAATCCCAATAGCCTCATCATTCTCAACAACTACAACTGAGCCTACTCTGCGTTCATTCATCACAGAGATAGTTTCGAGAAGACTTGTATCAGGCCTGACTGTACAGACATTGGGGCTCATAATCTCCCTAACCGTCACACCCTTCCTAGGTCGAGGAAGGGCTACGACCTGTGTGGCTTCCTTGCCCACACACTTTTCCTCGTCTTTGACGTTGAGAGCGAGAGTAATGGTTCTGCCAGCCTCATCTACCGCTCTTGCCTCGACAGAGTCGATCAAGAGATCGTTTCCCGAGTAGATCCTCACAAAGTCGCCCGGGGCGAGGCCGCTTGGAGCGGCCTGATACCTCATAGGAAATGCCACGAAGCCTTCCCGTAACCCTCCGCTCAATCCATGCTCTCTTGCGGATATAGCAAAGTAGTTGAATCTACCTTTCTGATCCAACTCAAGCTCAACGTCACCGAGCCCCCAATCTGTCAAGAGCCTTCGCTTGATCCTACTCCCCAGCTCCTCCTTTGGAAGATCAGCCGGCAAAAGGAGTTCTATGCCTGAAAGTCTTCTCTTAACGCCTACAGTGACACGCGGCTTGCCGGGGATATCGTCAATTTCCCGCTCGTCCGGGATTCTTACGGTAAGATAGTCTTGTCTGCCAATTGCCCGCAGCGACGAGATCAAAGAGATCTTCTTCCTTGGAAGATTGGTTCCCAGCTTGTTTCCTTGGTTTGTTGCCAGTACTAGGATCATACTAGCTACCATGATGCGTGTGACAGATAGCGGAGTGGGCTGGTCTAGGAGAGCGAGCAACCCGCCACTTATGCCAACGATGCCTAGGCCCATTGGGATGCTGATGAACCAAGGAAACATTTCTCCCGTGAAGTATCTGAAGATCATGGATAGAAAGATGATGAATACAGATGACATCAGTCCGTAGATTATTCCAGAAACGATCCCTGAGGCAATCTCTTCGACTATCATGTGACAGACACAGCCCCCTCTAGAACTCCCGGCGGCTCATATATGTTCACATGAGGCCGACCGAATGAAGTAGCACGGTACTCTCAATGAACATAGTTGCTTGTCATGTGCTGTCTGTTGGGTTATAGACAATGCGTCGGCCACGGTCCGAAGCAGCAACCGGGACATGACCTTCTCTAATCAGACTGATCCTAGGAGAGGAAGATCCCAATCGACTAGAGGACCTGAGATTTCGTAACCGACAAAAAGAGGTCAAGTCTGTGTCCTGTAGCGCGAATAGTGTGCACGGGCGAGCTAA
>Ga0315314_1002034_pt1 | contig 17159 bp, 24 predicted proteins | sample TDP9_MG_FD_203631 | JGI IMG/M metagenome (GOLD analysis project Ga0315314, IMG submission 203631) | Freshwater sediment microbial communities from Lake Towuti, South Sulawesi, Indonesia - TDP9 | ecosystem: Environmental > Aquatic > Freshwater > Lake > Sediment | place: Indonesia: South Sulawesi...
CTTTGCTTCCTTCTCTTTCTTCAATTCTTTCTCTAGTTCCTCTAATTCATCTTTGTATTCTTCTTGAGTTGGTAGAAGCACTTTATCCCAACCCATTATTTTAGTTATTTCACGTTCAGCCTCTAGCTTGACTTCTGGACGAATTGGATTGGCAACGTTAAGCAGTTGAACACACATTTTAAGACGGTCAGCTTCAGCCAATAATCCTTCAGTCTTGATTCTAACTTCTGGAATGTAATGAGGTTCCATTGTGCCACCTTGTTTCTGACGTTCTTTACCTTCAAACTTGCACCAAATATGTGGTTTAAACAGTTGGAGTTGGATTGCGTTTTGTAATGAACTTCTGAATCTTTGGTAGCTTAAGTTTGAGGTTGTTCGCCCTCTCACGGCAAGACCAAGCACATCTGGTGGAACGTGCATCCCATCAGCAATTACTCGCATGAAGTAATTGACTACGTTAGTGGCTTCGAAAACTTCTCCGCCAGCTTCTTTTATGTCGAAACCAGCATTAACTGGAATTGTTGACCAGTTTTTCTCGCTTGCTTCTTTCAATAATTGAAGTAAGTTTCTAATGTGTGGAAGTCCCCATTGTCTAGCTTCAGTTCCGCATACTATGAAGTATTTCTTGTTTCCAGCACGGTAAATGCCTTCGCCGACAGCATTCAATATCTTCTCAAGAAGCAATGCTTGTCTAAGAACTGGCAATATTACGCTTGTGCCCTTTTCGTCGAATTTCTTGCGGTTAAAAGCAATAACCAATAGTTGCCATGGTAAAAACATAGCAGAAAACTTTGGAGCTTCTGGACCTTTGGCATCTGCTGGCTTTCGCAAACTTTTACGAATTATTTCTTTTTCCGAAAACTCAGATTCGGCTGTGCCTTTTGTTACGGCTTCATCTAATACCCAATAAAGAGCTTCCCATGCCGCATTCCGATAGAGTTTAAGACGGTTAATAGCATTTGTAAGAATCTTGAGACGTGTGATACCTCTTAAGTCTGTCCAAACTGGCTCTTCAATCTTATATTCCATTGTTGGGCTAGTAATTTGCGGAGTCTTTGTTACTGGTTGTGGAGCTTGTGGAGTCTTTGTTGATTGAGGAAGTTGAACTGGTGCAGTTGAAATAATTGGTTTAGCATAATCATTGAATGTTACTTGTTTGCCATAAACAATCTCTGCGGCGGTAAATCCATCAGTTAAAGCGTCGTCAACCATAATGTTGATAAGTTCGTCAAGACCAGCAGTATAAACATCTTGAGAAATCTCTGCCATCATTTTCTTCAACGCTTCTCTGAGAGATGTCTTATACTTGTCTTTTGCGTCATCAATGAATATATCAAGTCCGCCACCGATAATCTGGTCCTTCATCCAGTCAACACAAGCTGATACTGGACCAAATTTTTGTCTAAGTCGCCTACATTCTTCAAGTTCGTTAGGCTCTTGAGTGCCAGTCTTGAATAACTGTTGTGATGCATCAATCTTTATTAGTTCGCCAGTTTCGGCAATAGCTACAAAAGAAGTCTCTTCGAGCACTCGCTCTTTAGAAACACCGAGTTTTTGAGCTTGTTCGTCAACCCATTCTTCGAAATCCTTTGTAAATCTAGTCAATGGAACGTTTTCGACATTCTTTCTGTCGTCTTTAGCTATATTAGACTGCTTTTCCTTAGTATTCGGTCTTTTTGACATGAAATCAACTCATTTTAACGTATTTATGTAATATATTATGTAAAACTTGAATTTAAATCTTATGGTGGTATTAACGTTTTTCGATATTTGCATTCTCGTTATTTTCATATCGTTTTATCCAGTTGCAGTTCGCACAGAGCAACTGATAATCTTTGGAACCTAATTTTATTTGACGGAGAATGATTCGATAATATTGTTCGTTCCAATAGTTAAACTTACGCTTTTCTGCGTTCCCGCCACCATTAATATGGTCTATTTGTAATGCTCGCCAGTCAGAGAACCCACAACTAACACATTTTCCACCGAGAAGTTGAATTAGCTCTTGACGACATTTCCAACGATGATGTCTTTGCCATTCTCTAATTTTTTCTCGATTCTTTACCTTGTATTCTTTTGTATATTTTTTCGTGTTAGATGGCAACTTCTAATGAGACCTCAATAGACATCTGGAAGTTTAGCTTTCTTGGGCAAATCATATAGTTCTGCTGGTAGTTCGCCTTTCTGAATACGTAGAATCGTTTCATAAGCGGATGCAATATTCCAAAATGCTGAAACAAGATGGTTTTCGTCGTCCATCCCATCCAAAAACTGAAACAGATGACGCATTGCGGAGTCTATGAAACGTGATATTGGGATTCCTTTCTCCCAGTTTCTTGGTCCATACTTGAGACAGCCCTTTTCATAATGAATTGCCAATGCTCGAATTGCTTTGACGGGTAAAAGGTCAAATCGTCCTTTACCAGAACTTAGGTCACGTTGAGCACCAGTATCAAACTTTGCTCGTGTTCCAGAATCTTTTATTTCATAATCTTTCTCTTTCTTAGGTTCAGACATATTATCACCGTTAAAGGATTAATTCTTAGGCTTTTCTTGCTTATAAGTCTTACGGAATTGTTCGATATTCTCACGCCCGCCAAGAAACTCTTCTATGGCTGTTATCCTAGCATCCAATTCATCTTGACGCAGAAACATATGCTTAATCCAGACATACTGTGCATGCGACTGTTTATTTCTAGGTGGTATCGATGCTGGTCTATTGTTTTTCTTGCTCTTCTTCTTTCCGTTTTTTTCCGCCATATTCATACATCCTTCTTATATCTTCAAATTCTCCACGCCATTGTTTCATGGGTTTCTCTTTCTTTTTGGCTCTATTCTTACGTTCTTTTGAGACCATATTATTTCTCCTTATGTGGACAAATTCCCTTATTTCTGTATCTACCACAATTACAATTATAACATAGAACTTGAAAGCCTTCTGGAAATCCATTTCTTTTAATCCAACAATAAAGACTTTTTCCGCCACGATTTAATCTAAAAATTTTTCGATGTTTGGCACCATCATTATTGATATGGTCAATGGTTAGAAACTTGATTTCAGTTTCACCGCAACATGCACATTGAGGCGGATTATCACCATAATGAACTAAAATACTTCTCTTTAACTTTTCAGTATATTTGGTAGCCGCATCTGGATGATTTTTTCGCCATTGTTTCATATAATTCTTATTATTACTTACCATTTTTTAATTTCTCCATCCTTCGTTGATAAATTGGACATCGTTCTTTAAGACACCAGCCATGTTCTTGAAGCGTCTCACATGTGTATGGTTTTGGTTTTGGTCGTTCAAACCAATAATGAACTTGATAGCGACATTTACTATTGGATTTATCGCCATCGAAATCATGGAAACATCTGAAGAGTTCAACCATTTTAGCTTCAGTATTATAACCAGCATAATAGGCTTCAACAAGCAAAGCTCGCCGCTGGTCATGTCCCATTTCGCCAGCATCCATTCTAATCGAGAAGCATGGACGAATACTGCCAGTAAATCCATGAACGGTTTCCCAATGTTCCTTACGCATCTGTTGAATTTGATGTTGAACTTTAGCTTTATTCTCCAATTTGCCATCTGTTACCTTCATGGCATATCGCAAATTCTCGGCTGTTAATCCAGCTAGTCTATAATAGTCTAATCCACGTATCTTGTCTGGCTTAAGATTCATGTCCAATAATTGGATAACTTCACCAGACTTTTCATGAATCGAAAATGGTATTCTACACATTCGCATAATATCACCAATGATAGATGAATCGAGAGTTACCCACTTGCGTCTTCCCATAAATTTCCTTTGGAGTTCTTTATAAACGAACTTCCAATAATCTATATCGTTGTCAATCAAATAAACTGAATCGAAAAAGATATGAAAGTGGTAGCCACGACGAGTCTTTAATACCAGAGCTTTGACTTTCGCTTTAGTTAGATTGAATACGAATTTCCGCACTTCTCGTTCCAAACATCGCTTTCTAGCTTCAATCTGCCTATTGGTAAGATTCTCACTTTTCTTTAGATAATCAAAATCAAAAAAGAGTTTCTCTATACCTATAACATCATTTGCGGCACGTCTTGGCTGGACACTAATAAAGGCTGGCTTCTTCTCTCTGGCACATTCCTCTATGAATGGAAATATATCGGTTGGGTTATCTGTAAATCGCTGAGTTGGGTCGGCTAATTCACGACCGAAATTACCGAAAAACTCTAGTAAAAACTGCTCTTTAGAAATGTGGTCATCCAATACGCTCAACACCACGGAATAATCCATAGCCCATATCTAAATGACGAACCCAATATATGTCTTTCGGCAATGCATCAAATTCTTTCATATATGTCAATGGCTCATCATGATGTAGCTTCCATAATATCAACGGAAAATTAACTCTGTGGTCGTTATAGATTTTCATTGATGCATAACCATAGAAGTAGTTCACGGTTCCGAGCCTACCAGCATTGACTTCCGTTACATAGACCGATTTATCTGAATCTTCTTTTAAGTCAATCATCATTATGCCAGTAAGTCTATCATCTAACGCTCTAACTATATCACGACAGTATTTATTGATTGGATAATCATGAATTGTTCTCTGGACCGCCGTAGTTCCTATCCTATTATAGACCCATTGAAGACGCTCTTTAAGAACTGATGTGAGAAGTTTCCCGTCTTTCCATATACTTGTCCATGAAAAATCTCGACCATTAAGAAGTTTAACCATCATCCAGTCAATTTCTTCGCCACGACCATAATTGAACTCTACCATATTCTTGAAATCTCGCCAATCTCGGCAAACAAATCCTTTATTGCCGCCCGCTCCTTGTCTAGCTCTAACCCAACATGGATACCAATCTTGCCAGCCATAGCCAGCACCATAGTTTGGGCTTTCAGTTAAACATAGCATACGCAAATCATGTTTGGTTGGCAGTCTATATGGTGGAACTTGGATTCCAGCTTTTTGCAAATAATCGTAAAGTTTGCCTTTATCTTGACAAATTTCAATAACTCGATGTTCTGGAAGGCAAACTGGTGAGGCTAATGACAAACGATATTTGGAGCAAGTGAAAACTTCAGCATCGCTCTGAGGATATAATAACGTAATATCATATTGCCGAGTAAGACTGTTCAAATCAATTATGTAATTGCTTACATCAGTAGCCTTATGAATAAGATGGATAAAATCAGCTTTTGACAATTTACTCAGCCACGGATTAACATCGACGCCAACAATTATATATTGAAAATTTGCAAGCCGTAGATTAGCAATGACATTAGCCGTCGCTGGTCCACCACAACTTGTGATTAGAAGACTCCTCATATATGGTTCCTTTTCTTAAGTATCGGAACAAGTTCTTCTATTGAACCGATTATTTTTCCCTTCCTACATGCATGATTTATCCACGGATGAACACGAATCTTTTCGTTTTGTGTAATCAAATAAACTGGACGTTCTTTTATGACTCCACAATAGAATATCTCGCATATTGTTCCAATCGTCATATCGGTCAAATATGCTATGACCATATCTGATTTATCTATCATCTTGAGGTCACGAGTAACTATTAGCTTACTTTTTCTCTGGACCATCGATGACCATTTTATTGCTTCTCGTGGGTCAAGTCCCTTAGCAACCATTTCGTCTGCCATCTTAACCTCTACACGTTTAGTTGAACCGTCACGCTCATAAAATGGATTACGAGTATAGATTCCAATCTCTTCTAGTTTCTTCTGAACTACATCACGAATGTAATAACGATGTTCAAACGTATGGGCTATATAACAACTCTTACCTAATTTACCCACTTTTCGCCATCTCCAAGAGTTTCTTTGCGAGTTCCGTATCTTCCGCATTTGTCAACAATACTATTAATTGTTTGAGGACGTTAATAAACCTTTCCCTCGGCTCGCCTTTAAGTAATATTGCAACTTGGGCTACACGTTTAGGATGAGCATAAAGCAATGCACGAATCGCATCAGCTAATTCATGACAATAGTAACAAACCTCGCTAGTATTCTCCAATGCCAACATTGGATTCTCTCTAACAGTCTTAGGTTGATATGCATACCACCAATGATGAAGAGCAGTCATTTTTATATCGATACCGACTACTTTACCGCAAGCCTCGCATTTATGCTTACGTGGGTCATATGGCAACCAAACTACAATTCCTTTACCACGAGAACTAGCATAACGAATCCGATAACCAGCTTTCTTAGACATTTTTAATTGCCTTCCATCTTTTCCATCGTTCTTCGCCATATCGAGCTATAAAATCTCTGTCCTCTTGAGTTAGACTTTGAAGCCATTTTCGACGCTCTTCGAGAAGTAGTTCTTCTCTACTCAATTCCTTCTTCGTCGCCATTTTCATCTGCCACATCTATATACATTGCTTCTGCACATTCTTTATGCATGTAAACGTGCCGCTTGCTCTTATAATGTTTCGACACAACATATTGAGTGAAGGTCACTAAATTAAGTGGAATTATTTTTCGACATGCTGGACATTTGAATAGAGAAATTTGTGTTGAATTATCAAATTCTAGGTCATCTGGATATGAAGCTGTTGTGTTACATCTTGGACAAACTGCTGTCCCCTTGACTTCTATTTCACGCCCAAATAATGGGTCGCTGACGCCTTCTGGCTGAAAGAGACATTTAGAAGCACAGCAATAAAGTTTATCATCTTTGCACATGCCACGACCACAAAGAATAGCCTTAACATGCGGAGTTAATAGAAACGGTTCTGCCATTATTGCTCACTTGGTTGTTCTTCTTCTGGCATTATTGATTCTTTCTTGCCATCGGATGGTTGTTGTTTTCCATATTTCTCCATTTTCTTAATCAGTTCGAGAGTTTTCTTGCCTTCTGGTAAATCTTCAATTCCCTTGGCACTTATTTCAAACGGACGTTCCATCAAAGGCGTGAAACTGGAATCTACCAATCTTGCTATACGGATATTTCCTTGTCCTTTTCTGAGATGAACAACGAAATCTGGCTGATGTTCAAGCGATGAACCGCCTACTGGTCGTTCGCCAGTCCATGCTGGTAAAAATGGATTTGAAACTGGTGATTCATATATCTGTGTAGTAATTATGAGAGCCGCACCAATTTCCTTTACCAAACGTTCTAAATCAAGAATATATTCTCTTAGAAGCGGCTGTTTAGCTTGCAAAGTCTGTCTTCCAGCAAACTCTATTCCTCTATATCGTTTAGTCAGCGAATCGAGAATTATCAAACCAATTTTTCCATCAACATCCGCTGGCGACGGCAAATCCATAAGCACTTTAACTTGTTCTATCCAGCTAGTCGGTTGAAATAGGTGAATTTTCTTGAATACTTCATTGAAATCTTTACCACGAGCATCGCAAATTTCTTTAAGGCGTGAGGCTTTGAAAGAACCTTCAGTATCTATGTAGATTATGTGGTCTGGACATTCTACACACATTGTCAGACATGTTTGAGTCTTACCAGAACCAAATGCTCCGTAAAGAAGCATAGATGAGCCCGCTGGCAAACCACCGCCCAAAACGAAGTCTAAAAGCGTTCCAGTCTTAAGTTTTATTTCTGTGGTTTCTTGGTCATACATTGTAAATAGGTCTTTCTCAGTCACTTTCTCATTTTTCAATTTATCCCATACTGCGGCTAATTCTTTTTCTTTTGCCGCTCGAAGTTCTTCAACTATCTTATCTATTGTATCTCCCATTATTGACCACTACCGATTCCACCCAGCTTAGGCAGATATTCCTCTATCGCAGATTTGATGGCAGTCCAGTTATTGTCATAGTTGATGGAGAATTTCTGTTTACGCTTCCATTTCCCAACCTTGTCATTCCATATCCATTGATAGATTAGGATTTGATTATGACCAAAGGCATTGACTAGAACAACGGCACACCACCATTTCTTGGTTTTATAGATGGTCTTATATGACATTACTTGGAGTGATTCATCTACTGGAATTTTTTCTTCTTCTTGACTCATGAAACCATTCCTCTCTCTTTCAATGCTCGTTCTATATTGGCTCTCTGTTGAATTTTGGCGAGCATTTGTAAAATCTTATTCTTGCCAGTCAATTCGGTGTAAATGTTATTCTGGATTTCATTGAGTATTCCTTGAATCAAATAACCATTGACATTTAGATTCATAAGAAACTCTTCGAGAAGCATTTTGGCAGTAATTGTCCGCTTCACAATATTATCTTTGCATTCGGGTGCCTCATTAACTGACCGAGCAAGAAATCTTGCCAAATAGCGTGAAATTGAGTAATATTCTATCCATTCTTTTGAAACGTCTTTATTGCTTTCCCATGGTTCGACGTCTGTTTGGACTGGATATTCTACATGTTCATTTAATTCGTCTGGAAAGAGTTCGATTACAATTTTCTTTCGTGTTTGTTCCTCTTTTGTTTCCTCTTTCTTTTCTTCTGCCATTAACAACCCTCACATTGCTTCTTAAGAAACTCTTCATTCTCTGTGATTCGCCATTGTCTGCATGAACCATTATTGAGAAGACAGATTGGTGTGACTTTGTTAATTGCCCGAATTATGTCTTTAAACTGTTCGTGACTTATTCGTTTAGGAAATGAAATCTTTAGGTCGCCTAATATCGGACTTCCAGATTCAGTAGTATTAGCCCAAACAACAATGGTTAGTTCCCGACCTTCAAAGTAAATTTCATTCAATGCCTCTTCTAATGTCGCCAATATTCAAGCACCAGATAGCAAAAGAAAGCACAAACAAGTATTTAAACGTTGCGGGTTTATAGCAGTCGCTTAACCATTATAAATCCTTCGATGATTACACGACTCATTGCCTTTGGTCCACGGTCTGGTTCCGACTCTCTTGACGTTATATCATAGAAATAGACAATTCCAGATGTATCATCCTCTGGCGGCGTATATGTAAGCAATATATCAATAATTTTGTCAGCTAAGTTTAGAGCGTATCTGGCTTTAAGACCAGTTATTGCATTCTCTTTCCAGATATGTGCAGAAAATGGAACAGAAATAAACTGACCAGATGTGGTTGATGATGTTTTTCTTCCAAAAATTAGGTCTGTAAATACTGCTTCATTTATCTTAACTGTGACGGCGGATTTAGCTCCTTCTATCCAATACGTCTCAACTCGCCAATCGCCAGAAACATGATTATTTTGAGGTTGAAGGGATTCGTCTGCATCTGAGATGATTTCCATCAATTTATTCTTTACTGCCTCAGCTTTTCCAGCGGATTCCGCTAGAATTACATCAATTCCATATCCTTTAGTTGACATTTTTAGGCACTTCCAAGACCACTATAAGTCTTGAATCCAGTTCCAGATAGAATCTCTTCAGCTTCTTTTCGCAGACGACTTCTAGTCATTTCAAGTGCATCTCTATCTGGCGTATCTTCCAAATCGTCTGACATTTGCTGGAATCCAGTAACTCTTTGACGACATCCAATCAGAAATTCAACGAGTCGGACGCCAGCCAATCTTGCTGATGCTTCTTTGATGTCCTCTGGTGTGCTTACTTTATATGGGTCGTATGCATATGTTACTTCGATTTCGCCGTAAGGTTCAGTATCTTCGGTGCTCCAACAAATTAGACCTTCGGGATATGTCCAGAAGAACCCATCGTTGAAGTTGAAGTTATCGAAGTGTATTGTGCACGCCTTGTCAGCCTTTATAGTGATGTATTGTAGAAGTCTTTCTTCGTTGAAACGTGTTGTGGAATAATCCGTAAATTTGCTTATCTGAAGAGTTATAATCTGCCATGTATCGTTGATTGTTACTGTGAATGTTCTCGAAATCTTGTTTCCATCTTTGTCATAAAGTTCGATTGTGAATGTAGCTGTTTTATTATTGGTTCTGAACCAGAAACTAACATAGTTCCAAGGTTCAATATTCTTTTCAAGATTATGATTCTTTGGAAAATCGAATGAACCAGCCGCAGTAAATATTGCTTTTATGCTGGCAGTCCCACACTTGAAAATGGAAGTTTCTCTTGATAATGTGCAGTTCGCACCAGCATTCATATTAATAATATCCTCGCTTAAGCTATCGCAGTCTTTTGGATATGGCAATTTTACTCTATATCCATTTTGATAGATTGCATAGACATCATCAACACAATTCAATGGGTCATATGCTGAAAAGAATCCCATAGGGTCTTCATATGGACCAAGTTCGACTGTATGATTACTTTCAAAAAGGTGATATTCCTTACGGATTGATATTGGAACACCAAGTAAACGTTTAATTCTTAAGTCGGCTTGAGCGATGTAACCATTAATTAATGTAGTTACTTGTTCGGGAGTTTTCTGGCTGAGTTTCTGAACTATATCACTATTATAGCCAGTTGCATCATAAACATCTGATTCTGTCGAATATGGCATATTCTATCACCGATGCTCACTCTTTCGAGTCCGCATCCTATGACAAGATTGGTTGCCTAGAATATAAACTTTATGGCTAGGTTAAACAGAAAAAAACAAAACTAAAAAAAGGGAACTGAACTCGTAATCCCCATAATCAACTAGGTTGACTATGGAGTATTACTCATGGTTATTTTGATGACACCTTTAGGCTGAACGACTACTGGCATTGCACGCATCGAAACGTTAAAGTATGTGTAAGCATACTTTGTGAAATATTCGTTCTTCATTGTTATCCGTCTCTTCCACTCTATCAACGCTACTGGTCCTCTTTCAGTATCACTTGGGAAGATAATGAAAGCTAAACCAGTATCTTCAAGATGTGGAGTTACTAGAACACGGCATCCAGCGAAGCGACCTATTTCACCGTTCACCATATTTGCAATCTCGGCAGTTGTGTATCTTTCTGTGCTTATGAAAACTGTGTCCTTCAATAAGCCAGCTTCCACTTCTGGACCGATTATCAAGTATGGTGGATTTGCGGCATCTGGGAACCAGCTTGCTTTCTTTGCCAATGCAAGAGCATCAACCACGTTACCGTAGGTTAATGAAGCTGACAAAGCGCGTAGATGACCGAAAGTTGCGGTCACAGCATCGAAAGCCATATCATCCAAATATTCCATCACGGACTTGCCCATATCTCTAAGAGCCAGTCTTAGGAAGTCGATATTTGGATAGTTCTCCTTCAAGTAATCAGTCAGTTGACGAGCCGCCCAGATAACTTTATTAGTCTGAACAGTTGCCAAACCGAATGCGGATGAAGCCCATTCTTCAGCCGACATACCCGAAGAAGTTATTTCTGCTTCTGTGTTGCTGTATGCACTTGCTGGTGTGTCCAATCTGAGGAATCGGATTGTTTCACCGATTGCTCCGACTAATTGGGAGTCTTCGCCAAAAGCCTCAAGGAACACTAGAGGTCGTCTTGCACCTTCAATTATCTCCGACCAAATAAGGAACGGAGCAACTGTCAATGCAGAATCGATTTCGTTCGCCTCAAGGGTCTCTTCAATTGTTATTTGTGGCATTTTTCTTTCCTCACGATTTTAATCAGCTTATTAAATGGAAGAACGGCTATATAAATCTATTGCTACAAAAACTGTTATATGAAATGGAGAAAAACAGAAAAAAGAAGATTGGTATCGCTTACTCTTCTTCGAGTGTGCGAACTTTTCTTGGTCTCTGCAATCCAGATGGTGGACGATAACCGTGAGCTTCTATCAACTTCCAAGCATCGTCAAGCGATATTTGTTCCTCGCTGATTAGTATGGCAAGCATGTTGCCTCTATCATCAACGGGTTCGATTCCGTGGGTTAAACCACAGTCTTTGCAAGCCTTGAATATACCAGTAGGCAATGACATAAAGAAAACACCTTCAGTTCCACGACACATTCCACATGGAAAATCTGTGTTTCGATAGAGCCATACTTGACGGAAAGTCATTCCGCCAGCCTTAATGGCAATCCTTTCGGTAACTAGCTTCTGAAGATGAGTCCTATCTGGACTTATTTCGTAGGTCTTTTTCTTCGATTTTGGTTTTTCTTCTGACATGTCTATTCACCTTGTTTTTCAGCTTGGATAGCTTTCTTTGGACGAGTTATTTCTCTGATTGAAGGTTGTTCTTCCTTCAATGCACCGCCCTCTTTCCTTTCCTCTGATAGTTCATATGAGATACCAGTTGGCAATCTTCCTTGATATTGTTTCTTGACTGCTGTTGCCCATTTTCTGAAGAACTCATCAAGAATTGTTTTAGCTTCTGCCGCTACTTGAGGGTCGGAACTTTTCTCACGTATTCTTAGGTCTTTAATCATTGCCTCATAACTATCGTAACCAGTCTTACCAGTTGGAGTGGATTGACCAGTTACTTGAGGAGTATTCAATGGTGCAACGCCAGCGGGAGTTCCAGCTTTCTTTGCAAGTTCCTCTTCCATCTTCTTTTTCTCATCAGCAAGCAGTTTCTTGTATGATTCTTCGCCTTGTTTGACAGTCTTCTCAAGAACTTCAAGCATATACTCGGTAGCTTTCAAGTCTTCGGGAGTTGCCGTCTTTGATTCGACTTCCTTCAGACGAGATTCATCAGTTCCGAGCAATGTCTTGGCTTTCTCAAGAACTACTGCACGTTTCTTCTCGAACTCTTTCTGAGCAATCAAGCTCAACTTCTCTTCAAGCTCTTCGGCTTTTCCTTGAACTTCCAAAAGTTTGTCTTCTGCGGCTTTCTTAGCCTCGTCACTTTTGGTCTTGTCAGCCTTGATTGTTGTTAGTTCCTCTTCGAGTTTCTTTTTGGCTTCCTCGATTCTCTTCTGTTCCTCAATTAGACGTTTGTATGCTTCATCGTCAATCTTAACTTTGACGTTAAGCTCTTTTTCGTCCTTTGGTGGTTGCTGAGACTGATTTGGTTGTGGGTCGCTCATTTTTATCACTTTATGTTTTATTCGTTAGAAAGATTTATATGCAAGCGAGTATTTAAATGTTATGTTAGAGGTAACACAAAAAGAAGGAAAGTGTATTACATGCCATCGTTAAAAACTCATGAAGCCCATTGTATCAAGCGATTTGGTGAACCCTTTACGGAAGTTCATAAATGGATGGATACAGATGTTAATGGTATTGGACATAGAAAACTTCATCACGATTATGAAAAAACACCATTGGAAGCAAAAGAACTCTTTGGCGATGGTGCCGATTTGGCGGCACAAGACCATATTGAATTAGATGTTCTTGAAAGTGCCAAAAATAAGAAATATCCAATACTAAACATACGAACATCACAAGCAGTTTATAATTTGATTGGGGATATATGCAGACAATACAAAATCAAAAAATCAACATTAATAAATGAGTGGATAATAGAATTTCTAAGGTCTAAAGCTCCATTCAAACTACGACGTGCATGGGAAGAAGTAGCGGAAAAGAGAGAACCTATATTGGTCAAAAAATGTGAAAAATGCGGAAAGGAATATCATGTCTCTTTAGTTCCATTGTTTATAAATGGAAATACACAAGATTTATCAAAAACTAATCTAGTGATGTTGTGCCCAATCTGCCTCATGGAATACATACAATTTAGAACCATTTACAAACTAGAAGACTCATTCTACGAGTGGTTCTTGGAAGGTTAAAATCCTTTAAATTCAACTTCTGATTCGGAGAACTGTGAAGAAATCTCAATTTTTCCTTTTATTTTAGGAAATTCTGGGAGAAACATTGTTTCTTGAATTTCTTTTGGATTACTTCCTTCAACTTGAGCTTCGTCTTGTCCACGGATGACATTTGGTGGAAGTAACTGAATGTGATTAATTGCCAGATTTGAAATTTTTGTAACGATTCGTCCAGCATTGTCTCGAATCCATTGAGCCAATCCTTTTCCACCTATCGAAACGCCCCATCCAGTTTTGACTTCTTCGATTAGATGTGGAAAATTATCAGTATTGACTATCTCGGCAAGGAATCTGATTTTTCGTGCTACCGTATCAACCCACGTCTTAATAATTCTGCCGACACGATTTGGTTCAACATTAGCATGGGCATTTCTATTAAAGACTCCACGAAATTCGTTGAACTTTCTCATTGTTCCGCAATAAATTGGTGCTCCTTCTGCTGATTTTGCGATGTTGTCCATTTCATCAAGAGTGTAAAGATTGCCATTTCTTGAGACGCCTTCAGCAAGAAGCGTTCCATTTATGATTGCAACGCCCAAACTAGACTCTTCGATGTCAATAGCAAAAGGCGATAAGTATTCAAATTCCATCATCATTGATTCTTCAATTTTCATCTGCAACCATCACGCTTCTTCTTTTTTCGTTTATTCAAAAAGCCACGCCCACGTTTCTTTCTTTATGGATTTAATGTCAATCTCTGGCTCGCCGAGGAGTTCTTTTTCTTGTTCTGGCGTGATTAGAGTTTCCTCAAAGTAGATATAGTCTGGTCCAACTGAAATATCTTTCACGAGCCATGTTTCGTGGACGCTGTAACCATGCTTTTTAATCCATGCTCTAGCCGTCTTTAACGTAAAACGACTTTTTGGGAACAGAACACTTTGAATTTCTGAGCCGCCAGCTTTACGGAATCCGATAACGGCTTTTATTCCACTACCAAGAGTCTTAACTCGGAATCTGATAAATTGACTTGGGTTAGCAACCCTAATACGGATGAAGTTTGCCGTTACTTCAACTGGCATGATGAATCACTTTGATACTTATTATAGCCGAACTTAAATTCCAAGCTCTTTGAGATACCACTTGATGATGTCTGCTTGGACTTCATCTGGAACTGTTTCGTGAACATATTTGCCCCATTTGTATGTCTTAGGGTCATGTTCAACTCCGAATTTCTTCGCACGTCTCACCAAGCACAGATAGATTTTCTTTCTTATTGGTTCAGAAAGTCTTCCACCGAATGCTGATAATCTAGCAAAGCCATTTCGGACGTGTGCGGCATCTTGGGCTGGATAACTTCGGTCGGGTCCACAGAATGAACCCTTTGGCAAATCTTGTCTTGCCGCATAAGTGAGTTTTGCTTCCTCTATATCGTAACCTTCATATTCAGCTATAATTTCAAATCCTTCGGTCATTTCGAATCACTACTAAACAGAAAATGTGGTAAGAAGTATTTAAATTTTATCCTTAAGATTAACTCTTTCTGTATTTGAGTTTCCAGTAGAGTTGCACGGCATAGATAGCTTCATTGATTATGTTGAGGATGACACATGCATATCCACCAGTTACAACACCAGCGGATATGAAGAACAGCGATGCAATGATGTAGCCTATCAGAAGTTTCGATGATAAACCTACGAGATTGCGTCTGTTTTTATACGCTGTAATTAACTGTGGAAAATTCGCAACAAAGAATATAATGTTTCCTATGTCCAGCATTCCGCCTACGCTTGTCAAGTATCCTATAATGTCCAATATTGTCACCGCTTTGGTTCAGCTTTTGGAACTTTGAAATGACTGGCTTTACCTTGGCTAACGTAGTTTCCGCCAATCTCTCTTACGGCAGAAGATATTTTGCTGAAGTTTTCTGCACCTAGATATTGTTTTGGTCTGACGACAACAAACAGCGTATCAGACTCTTCGTCCAGCGTTATTAAATCCTTGAACGGGTCGAACTTCTGACGTATCTGAAGTATTCTCGGACTGATTGGTTTTGGTTGGTCTGGTGCAACTGCTGGCTGTTGAGGAACTTGTGTTGGAGCAGACTCAATCGACGTAGTAGTGCTTCCAGTTGGAGTCTGAGTTGTCTTCACTTTATTGAATGTTAGATTCAAAGATTTTAATTCAGTAAGAATTGCATCAAGTTTGCCATATATCAACATCAATGTGACTGCTGGTTCTAAAACCTCTGGTTTCTTAGCTTCTTGACCAGTATCTTCTGGATTATCTGGATTCACAAACGATTTCTTAACCACTTTTCCTTCTTGTGGACTTTGTGGCTGTGGGTCAGACATTTCAATCACTCTAACAATAAGTGTTAAGTGCTATATTTAAGTATTGCGGTTCCGTTTTATCTTAGACCAATATTTACCACAATTGCGGCAATACCATTCTTTGCCCCTAGAAATAACATGTGTTGAGTTACATTCTGAGCAATTAGGTCTATTAGTGATTTTATCTAGTCTAAAGAAAAAGGTGTAGATGCACTCGCCATTACCCATTGGTTTTGATAATGAACGAGTGATTCTGAGATTTGGAAATTCCGTATCATCTTTGTATCTTTCTTTCAAGATGTCCAATGCTTGTTGTCTATCAAAAGCACAGATTTGAATAACGTAAACTCCACGGTAGATTTCGTGGGCTAGTAAACTATCCGATGAGTTGTCGGATGAGTTCGAGTGCGGCGTTTGTTTGGTCATCAATATTCCCTATCGTCATTCTCCGTGACCTTTCAAATCTTACAGTCATTTGTCCAGAGAAAACATCACCAACAAGCCATATTTCAGTTGGTTTGAAGAAAGTCTTTGTCATATGGCATAAATGCTCCCAATAATAAAGCACTCGTTCGTTCGCCTTTGTCAATCTAGGCGACCTAACTATGCCATTTGTATCAACGAATGATTTTGGACAAACTGAACAAATCTCGCCAACATGTAAATCAGCCAGAATTAATATGACTTTGCTTGCATCTTTTAACAATGTTGGTAACGGTTCATCAATGACTTTCTTTTCTGGGTCAACATACGATTTCTCTGACTTTCCACTCATTGTTAATTCGTCTTTATCCTCATTGTATAATACTGAAGGATAAAGCCACTCTTGAAGGCGAATGCGTCCATCTTTGCTTATGATGACTAACCATGCACCAATATCTGATAGATAATGTGGTAGCATAGTAAGTGAGCCTTGATATGGTATAAATCCAACGAATGCTGGACATCGAATTACCTTAATTCCAGCATGTTCCATCGAGCCAGCAGTAGTATGTTTGTGTGCAGTAACGTATAGTTTGATTCCCCAAGGCAATTTTCCAGTTAGCATGTCCAATGCAATTGCTTCAGCATCAGTTTGTGCGGGCGTGAATGGATAACGATAACCACTTCTGCCATGATGTGTAACCAATGCCTTCTTACCTTTGAAAATATCGATGATTGAAAAATCACCTTCGTAAAAAGCATCAGTTTTCAATTCGCTCTTGATTAATTGAACCAATGTCATGTGTTGTCGTGTATCAATACTCTGATGGACTGGTGTTCCAGACCATATACGAATCAATGGTTTCTTAGATTCCATTTAATTCAC
>Ga0315314_1002035_pt1 | contig 17155 bp, 18 predicted proteins | sample TDP9_MG_FD_203631 | JGI IMG/M metagenome (GOLD analysis project Ga0315314, IMG submission 203631) | Freshwater sediment microbial communities from Lake Towuti, South Sulawesi, Indonesia - TDP9 | ecosystem: Environmental > Aquatic > Freshwater > Lake > Sediment | place: Indonesia: South Sulawesi...
GCCATCAATCTCAAAGCCGAAAATCGCGCCTTCAGTCTTCCACCTAGGTCTGCGAGATGTATCATACATGAGGCTCGTCTGAGTATTCGACAAACTCTTGTCCAACAGTAGGATCTTCACATTCTCCTCAACGACAAGCCTGTAAGCCAGATAAAGCTCCGAGAAAGTCATAATCCAACTTGCTATGCTCGAGTTGTCAACGACGGCCTGATCGGTCAAAGGTCTTGTCACAGTAACGTAACCCGGCCCACTCAACTCCATAATCATCTGGTCAATCTCAGAAATACGATCAACATAGACTGGAACACAGCTCGAAACCCCATGACCACGCTCAATAAAACCGCTTGCATACTCCACGCTTGGCGGTTCATCCGCCTTGAACTGAATCGTTCCAGTCGAAGCGTAAGCACCTCCCCAAAAGACCGCGAGGCCAGAGACCAAACGCTGATCCTGAGAACCGTCAACCGCAGCAAACTTGACACTAGTCGAGCCAAACAGCCTCTTGGCAACATCATACGCTCTAGCATGATCGAATTCAGTCACAATCAGTTCGGAGAGGAAATCATCGTACAAGTCACTCGCGGACTCGAGTTTGGTTTTGGACTCATCAACTTGTTCCTCAGCCCCAAACCGAAGCGCTTCACCTAGACGCTTTACATGTAAACTTAACAACGAAGACAACATCTATCCTACCTTTTCGAGAGAATGTCTCTCTTGGCGCATAATATAAGGTTGAGAGGCGAGCGACCATCTCTCAGGAAGACTTTTCAGGACTCGAGGAAGAAGAAGAGGGTAGGTATCGCGCAAATGTCAGAATCAAGAAACGTTGAGACAGCTAAACATCATCGCATCTCGCTTCCAGAAGCACTTAAGCTCGCCAACATCAAAGTTGGATTCGGGATCGGAGACGTAGAGGCCGCTGCATTCGACGAGGCTGGAATACTGTTCCAAGGAAATTACGAGAATGAGAAACCTCTACGCTTTCGGCTTTTAGAAGACGAGGGTCAAGTCGTTGTTGGAGATTGGTCTTCAGTAGACTGGCTCCCCTACTTTTGGTACTTCTTTGGCGACTGCCACATCAAACTCAACAAACATGTCCCATTAAGAATTGCTGTGGACAGCCGAGTTGGCGATACAAACCTCGACCTTTTTGAATTGAGAATCCAAGATCTCCGCGTACGCTATCTAGTCGGAGACTTGGACATCCAGTTTCCTCAAGTAGGATTGATATCGGGCTCGATTGAATCGACGCTCGGCGACATCGCGATAGCTGTTCCTCGCGCACTTGGAGCTCAAATCAGACTCAGCTCAGCTGTTCTAGGCAAATGCCGCATTGAAGGGGACCTATTCGAGAAACATGGATCTAAATATATCTCAAAGGACTTTGATAAGGCCGAGAACCGTCTTGACCTCAGAATAGACTTTCATCTCGGTGATCTGCGGATAACAAGCATATAGCCCAAGCTTCGCTTGGGCGACAGGACGAGGTTGAGAGGATTATGTCGGTGAACCTCGGCCTCGCGATCAACGACATAGCAGCAGCTACAAAGATCTATCAGGCGGCTAAGATGACTATCTTCTTGAAGTCCTGTATAAAGCACCGGCTATGACCAGTATCCCTATAAAGACCAAGATGACAGGCCAAAGGTCTATCGATATCTTGTAGTACTGCTGCAAGAAGTACACAAATCCAATGATGATCAAGAATATACCGAAGATTATGCCACCCCAGTGGCGAGGCAGGCCGAAACACATCTCCTCTTCTCGCTTAGTTCTTCCGACACCTGTGGCATAGAGCGGCTGTCCACATTGAATACAGCTCTGAGCAGTGTCCTCATTTCTAGTTCCGCACTTCGCGCAATATACCGTCGTATGAATAACCTCCCCAGCCTATAGTTCGTCTTTACATCAATATTAAATCCTCTTACGCCGCCATAATCGGTTTCGATGCTCATAAACGTAGAAAACCATAAGTTAAGCCTTCGCGCCATTGACCAAAAGAGTAGGAACATTGTATGTCGAAAGCTGGATCGAAACCTGAAATGGAATCTAGGTTTAGCGCCGTTTCCTTCGGAGCATTCCTTATCTTAGTCGCTGTAACTTGGATGTACCATCCTTGGCTTCCGGCAGAGATATTAGCCTACTTCAGAAGCTTCGAGACATTCGGTCATCCAGTCGCACCGCCTCCGATACTATTCAAGCCCACAATCTTCTTCGCATACGTTCTAGGCATATGGCTACTAGCCCTAGCGGCGATCAGGACAGTAGCCCATGTCAGAGGAGTCTCAAGCGACGCCGCGGGAGGAGTCTTCTGGATCTTCTGCGGCTACCTCTTGGGACTATACACTCAAGGAGGAATCTCCGCATGGATGATTATACCTCTCTTAGTAATCTTGGCGGGCATCTTCATCACAATTAGCTCTCTAGTGAAAGCCATACTGAAACGCTAGAAAACCTAACTCTTGAAGCCGAATCAATGTCTCATAAGTCGCAACTCGCTAACGCTTGATCTCCGATAAGAAGAGGTTGCAGCTACGAAAGTAATGTTCATCGAACCCCCGAAACAATTCTGGTTCCTGATGGGAGAATACCTCCCGCCTCCTCTAGGAATACTCCAGCTAGCAGCATACCTTGAACGGGGAAAACCAGACTTCGAGATAGAAGTTGTTGACTGCCAAGCCGAATCGCTTGACTGGAAAGGTTTAGAGCAACGTATCGAATCCTTCGATCCCGATGTTGTAGCATCAAGTGGGCTCGCCACCTGCAACACTTACTCGGCAGCTCGAACATTAGCCACAGCGAAGAAGGTGAAGCCGCATGTTCTCACCGTAGCCGGCGGACAGCATTTCACCGCCACAGCCCAAGAAAGCCTAAGAGAATACCCTGAGATCGACGTTATCGTCCGCGGTGAAGGAGAACCAACTCTTTCAGAATTAGTCCGATCCCTGTCAGAAGGAAAACCCTTCTCCCAAGTAAAAGGAATCTCCTTCAGAAGCAACAGGGAAATCGTGGAAACCCCGACTAGACCTCTGATCGAAGACCTAGATGATCTCCCCTTTCCCGGATACCACTTCGTCAAAGACGTTATCCACAAGTATCATTTCACAATGATGGCGGGTTCAGACATGATATACTTGATAATCGAAGGGTCGAGAGGATGCCAACACCATTGCACGTTCTGCACGCAATGGAGACATTGGGGAGGCAGATACAGATTCAAGTCAGGAAGACGGATCGCAGAAGAAATGGAGTTATGCTATCGAGAGTTCAATAGCAAGTTCATCTGGTTGACCGATGATAACTTCACGTTGGGAAAACACGCGAGCGATTTATGCGATGAGATTCTGAAACGCGGATTGGGAGATGAGATAATGTGGTTCGTTCAAGCCAGAGGTGATGATGTCGTCAAGCACAGGGATTTAGTGCCGAAGATGCGGAGAGCGGGAAACCGCTGGATACTCCTAGGAGCGGAAAGCCATAGCAAATCCATCCTTCAATCGCTTAACAAGAAGATCGACCCCGAAGAGACTAGAGAAGCTGTCAAAATACTCAAGGAGAATGATATATTCGCTCAAACAACATTCATCTTGGGACACCGTGAAGACTCCGTCGAATCTATAGTAGAGCTCAGAGAATTCGCGAACGATGTGGACCCAGACTTGGCGATCTTCATGTTCCTAACTCCTTTTCCGGGAACAGAGACCTATAAACTAGCTCGCGAGAACAAATGGATCGAAGACTCCAATTGGGCCAACTACGATATGGTCCACCCTATAATGCCAACAGAAAATTTGTCTAGAGCAGAGTTGTACGAGGAAATGTACAGATGCTACCGAAGCTTCTACGGATCATGGAGCAGACGCTTAGGAGGCATCTTCTCATCGAATCAACTTAAGAGAAGAACTTACAGGTACATAGCCAGTCGAGGTCTCATGAATCAGCTTAGAGGCAAAGCATAGTAGAGAAATGGCTATGACTCAAACCGTTCACCGCAATCTGACTGTACTCTCCTTGGTCAGCATATCTCTAATCGGACTAATCCTTGCGTCAATACTTCTGTTCTACACGCCAGCCAGTCAAGACTTCCCTTGGCGACGCCCGATCATCAGTTCAACATACGCGTTGATCTGCATCCTCGGAGCAATCGCTGTATTCTTTCCGAGGAGGTGTTCACGAGTAGTTTTTCTCAAAAAATGGGAGAAAACTCCACAGCTTGATGAGACGAGAATGACAACTTTCCTCGGGTTCAAATTGACGCACGGACATCATCCTAAATGCGAGAGCTTCTCCGATCATGAGCTTCAAATCGGAAACAAGACATTCTGCGCCGGATGTACAGGACTGCTTATAGGTGCCTTGATCTCTCTAGTAACGGTCTCAGCCTACTTCTTGAGCCGAGTTCAAATCGATAAAGCAGCAGTCCCTCTAGTCGGATTCGGCTTCATAACGGTACTCGTCGGCTTGCTAACTCCAGTCTTCATAGCTGGACGAGGCGTCACCAGACTCGCCACGAACGCATTCCTTATTCTAGGGATGTCCTCAATCCTAATCGGAGCAGATACGCTTCTACACAACGTACAAATTGACCTATACCTAATGGCGCTCGACGTACTCTGGCTTATGACTAGGGTATCACTCTCCCAATTAAATCACGAAAGAATGTGCGCCAACTGTATACGAAAATGCATCTCATAAAGGAAAGATGGATAACTACCGACGAGGGTAGCTAACAACAGCCCCTATGATTATCGCCAAACCGATGACGACCAAGAAGAGAGGCCACATTCTCTCCCAAGGTATGCCGTACATGTGCTGAGCGAGAAATGCAAAACCTATAAGAATTATCACTATGCCGACAACGACGGAGCCCCAAGGACCTCGCCCGCCAAAACACATCTCTTCTTCTCGTCTAGACTTCTGAGGGCGCGTCGCGTAGAGCGACTCGCCACATTGAACACATCTATCAGCAGTATCCTCGTTCTTCGCCCCACACTTCTGGCAATAAATCATACTATTCGCCTTCTCTCAAGAAGTGAGCGTTTGATTTGACACTAAACGTTTCCAGCTCTTTAAGAGGATTTTGGTTAATGAGCGTCTGGAAATAAATTTCAAACAGAACCCTAAACATCGAGTGCCACGCAGAACGCCCCCTCATCAACAGACAAGAGAAAAGAAAGAATTCCAAAGAACCTAGCGAAATAGACTTATTGCTCCATCAATACAATAGCAACACATTCAATGGAGGAAGACTATGTCATGGAATTGAAAGGAAGCAAGACCGAAAAGAATCTCTTAGCATCGTTCGCAGGGGAATCTCAAGCGAGGACTCGATACAGCTATTTTGCTAGCGCAGCTCGAAAGGAGGGCTACGAGCAGATATCAGCCATCTTTGAAGAGACCGCTGAAAATGAGAAGGAGCATGGGAAGATCTTCTTCAAATTCCTCGTTGGCGGCCCGGTGGAAGTCACAGCCACATATCCTGCAGGAATAATCGGCACTACGCTTGAGAACCTGAAGGCCGCTGCAAAGGGAGAGAAGGAGGAGTGGGAAACCCTATATCCTAATTTCGCTGAAACGGCCGAGAAGGAAGGCTTCAGAGACATTGGCGAAGCTTTCCGAAGAGTCGCGAGAGTCGAGAGCTACCATGAGAAGCGATACCTCAAACTCGCAACTAACATAGAACACGGAGAAGTCTTCAAGAAGAGTTCAATGATAAAATGGAAATGCCGAAACTGCGGTTATATTCATGAGGGTGCTGAAGCCCCTTCAAAGTGTCCAGCCTGCGCGCATCCCCAAAGCTTCTTCGAGGTCTGGTGTGAGAACTACTGAACAAGAACATTAGAAGACAGCAGTAGTGAATCTCGACTACACCTCTCTACCTTGAGAACTGGAAATCTTAGCCGGCAGATTCACTCCCAGCTTCTCAGCCAACTTGGCAACTTCAACGTCACTCATCCAGTACACCTTCAAGTAGTTATAGATCTCTATGTCACTCATCCCTATTCGCCTAGCCTCCTGAATCGTATGCCTATACGCCTCAATCTCAGTCGGCCTATCCACATACTCAAAACTGTCGTCAAACAGCTCCTCACCATCCATGAACTGCTTAACGTGAATCAACTCATGAATCAAATCCAAATAGATCTCTTTCGCGTTGCCATGCTTCAAGTAGTGTGTACTCACTATCAAATGGCCATCCTCCTCGCTCACTCCCATATATCCCCATCTCGACGAGAAGAACTCAACCTTCAGGTTACGAAGCACCTCCTCAGTCTTGTCGCCGAAAATCCTTCTAACCGCTTCAACCTTCTCGAAGCCTTTGAAGGTATCAGTGAATCTGCGCAACGCAATCTCCATGCTCCTAGGTATTTCGACATCGGGCATGCTCTTCATCTAGGTGCCTTCCTTAACTCCAATCGCGAAAGCAATGGAGGTGAGACGCTACATCCTCGCCTATATACCTTCTTAACTTAAGTGGAAACACTTACAGAAGGCTTTACAAACTCAAAAAGAAAGGCCAAGCGCTCATGTGTTTTGCTTGAGCCTGAGCCTCTATGCTCCACGTCCGACTTCGTGGTTCGTGTTTGAATGATTTGGAGAAGATCGAGCATCACAATTTTAAGGTTAAAGAGCCTTGATATCAGTTCGCGATGGATTGGGGTTGAGTGCAGAATGGGAATAAGAACTGTGATGGCAGTGGGCGCTCATCCTGACGACATTGAGATCCTATGTGCTGGAACTTTGGCCAAGTATGTGAAGCAAGGTAGAGTAGTGATGGCATGCATAACCAATGGGAATATGGGTCACGCAGTAATCCCTCCAGCTGAGCTGGCTCAGATTCGAGAGAGGGAGATGAGAGAGTCAGCCGATGTCATAGGAGCCGAAGTTATATGGCTTGGTTTCCCAGATGAGAAGGTCTTCGATGATCAGGAGACGAGACTCAAACTCGTAGATGCGTTGAGAGTGGGTAGACCTGACATCTTGATCACGCATTCGCCGAGCGACTATCACCCTGATCACCGGATGACGAGTAAACTAGTTTTCGACGCAAGTTTCCTTTGCACTGTTCCACACATTGAGACGGAGCACCCATTCCATGAGAAGGTAGCTCCTATACTTTACATGGACACATTGGCAGGATTAGAGTTTCAACCAGAGATGTATGTTGATGTTACAGAAACATTTGAAGTGAAGCGTGAGATGTTATCTAGGCATCAGAGTCAGGTAAGATGGCTCAAAGAGCATGACAACATCGATATCCTAGAGTTCATCGAAGTCGTTGCGCGTTTCAGGGGCTTACAATGCAACGTCAGGTATGCTGAAGGCTTCACTAGGTTGAAGGCTTGGCCGCGGATGGCTCCGGAAAATCTGCTGCTTTGAGAATTCAAGCGGGGAAAGTTAAGTTGGTTTCACTAAAGGAAGTTCTCTTTTCGTTCCCAACCCTTGAACACCCATTCTATCACGTCAAGGCCTTCATAGACCTTGAGGCCTCAAAGCTTTACACAATTGAAAGAGTTTTTGTAAACAGCGTAGAGACCAGGGACTTCTTTGTCTACAACAACGAGAAGCTTGCCTTAGGCAACGCCGCTAAAGCGGATGCTAAAGCCGCGATAGTAGTTAAGGCCGACTGGGAGAACGGTTCAATGAATCAGCTTAGGATGGAAGGCGTGGTCGAAGATGGAGGGAAGGTGACCGTTGAGGAGAGTTCTATTGCACCAGCTCAGGGGGGTTACTGGAACAAAGCGTGGAGATACTATACGAGCGTAGTGTTAACGGAGAGCCGGGGCATGCCAAGGGAATCAGAGCCTGTACACATGGCCCTCTCTGTGTACTCAGATAGAGTCGATGACCCCGTAAGGGAGATCCGTGTCGTATCCTTAGATCCCAGAAACGGAGAGCCGAGAGAGGTTATGAGCCAAGTCTACGATGTTTCTTCTTGGAGCGGAAGAAGCGATGAGCGCCTCCAGCCTACCATGACGTTTGATGTGGCGTTCCTAGCCGATGTTCCGGCAAACTCCAGCAAGGTTTACCTCATTTTCTACGGCAACAGGGACGCCCCCGAACCTCACTACGAGTCAGACCTGTCTGTGTCGGGGAACGGTCTAGGCCTAACCGTCGAGAACTCATTCTACAAGATTCGCTTACAGGAAACCAGCGGTGCTGTAGATGAGGTTCACATGAAGATGGGTGTCAATAAAACCTTCGACCATCACCTTGAAACAAACGGAGCTGTTCACTGGAACCCTGATGTCTACGCTCCTCCAAGACAGTGGATACACGCCTCAGACTGGAAACCCTCTCCCAGTTACACGGTGATTCAAGGACCTGTTTTCCTCATGACCACACGCTCTGGGCCATTACCTCAATACCCAGAAGTCAATGTCTCAGTAACATACGTCTTCTACGCTAAGAACCCACATGTGATGATTTTTACTAGCCTAGAGGTTTCCAAGGACATTTACGTCCAAGCCATAAGGAACGGCGAGTTTGTCTTTAATCACAACATCTTCAAGGAGTTCGCTTGGAAGAAGGTTGATGGAGGCGTTGGAAGCATGGTCGTCGTGGAGGGGGCCAGACACCCGAAGCACGCTGTAGAGATCGAGGCGGACACACCTTGGGTAGCCCTCTACAATGTTGACTACGCCTGCGGATTCGGCGTGTCGTATCTTGAGTTCTCTCGGATAAATAGATCAGGGGGATTAGTGAGAGCTGAGGTACCGTACATTTACCTTGCGTGGGGTCCTTGGATATACTTCGCCAGACCGTTATCATACACTTTCGGCTCATCCAACCCTCAGAGAATGGTAAAGATTCCAAGTGGAAGTCTCTACTACGAAAAGATGGCATTCCAACCGTTCAATCTTCTGCCCGGCCGCGAAGACCGCTTCAAGCTGATAGAGCAACAGGATATAAAACTAAGGAACCCGCTGGGCATAACCGCGTGGATGGACATCGACGAAAGAGTCCCAAGACAATGGGTTCCACCAATACTCGTAGCTGAGTTCAAAGAGGTCTAGGCAACCGCATCACAAAAATCGAATCTACAACATCTTTCAGTTCCATTAGCTTGACACTGCCTATCGTGGTACAATGCTTATAGGCTGATCCAAGGGTGTCATAACGTTTACTTCGCCCGGCAGGGTCTTAAGGAACGTCGCTGGCAATTCGGGATTAGGATCGGCGTACAATGCAACATGAACAGCCATCTGTTGCCATGTCATCTCCGGTCCAGCGCAGAGACCATCGCACCAGAAAGACCTGTACCTCACCTCAATCTCTCCATCGCCGAGGATTAAGGCCGGTCCAACTGTGTTCGCATGACTTGGAACAGCCCATTGGTTGCTTCCCCAAGTGTGAAGCGCATTCTGGTAGATCGTTGACGCATCGAGTTCAATTGCCTTCAAGACTCTAAGCCTCTTCCATTTTGTAAGGTCACCATTGGCCCATCGTTCTGAGGTAAAGGCCTCACGATCGACGAATGCGAAGTGAAGACCCCAACCGATTCCGCCGTACACGACATCGACGACTCCTCCGCCGTCGATTATCTTCTGAGGAATCTCCTCCACAAGTCCACCCGTAGGGAAGAGAATCTGCTTCCAAGGCATTCGAATCTTCTTATCGACCTGATTCCAGAATTTGACGCGGATTGTATTTTGGAAACTTCCTAGCGCATCTACCGAAGGCGTCCTCCCTTGCGGATCGGCGTAGTCATCCATCATTACTATGTGTACGTGGTTCAGATCAAAATCCCGAAAGAGTCGACCATACTCATTCAAATTCTTGGCGAAAATCAGCCATTGAGGGACCGGCCCGGTGGGCGCGATCATCCAGATCTCACGCTTTTCTAGGAAAGCGGCCAGAACCCGCTTTGTCATATCCCTAGCGAAGGCTGAATAGAACTGATGCGGATCGTCCCACACCTTGACTTTGAATTCAGGATGCGCATTAAGCGGCGGGTCGACGCCTATCTTCTTTCGTTGAATCTTACGCACTATTTCGGCTGAAAGCCCGGAAACCCATCTCGACTGCTGAGGTTGCCATTCTACCATTCGCCAACACTCACCCTTTCCTTTCGTCTATATGCAAGTGACCTAAATGCTTTAACTATTCTCGGAATTGAAATAGCTAGTAAACGGGTTGAAACTTTATGACCCCACGGGAAAGGATCAAAGCTGTAATAGGTTTCAAGAAACCGGACGTGTTACCTTGGTTCGAAAACTTCTATGATGAAACTCTAGTAAAATGGTTCAAGGAAGGTTTTCCAGCAGATGAAGTAACAGCGATCGAGTGGGTTATGGCAGCTCGCGACGGGGTACTTCTATTAAACTGGCCGGCAGTTACTGGGTTCAATGCTCACTCATACTTCGGATGCCAGAATATCAATGGATGCTACGTGCCTTTAGATGTTGGGCCGATACCGAGATTCAAACAGAGGCTCTTAAGAGAAACAGAAAGCTACGAGGACCTCATAACAGAAACCGGAGCTGTAGCAAGACGATTCAAAAAAGCTGAATACAAATGGTACAATATGCCCATGTTCATAGAGTTTCCAGTCAAAGATCGAGAAAGCTGGAAAGCATACAAGGAAAGATTAGACCCCGAGGACACTAGAAGATATCCGAAGGATTGGGATAAAGACGCCTACATGAAGGTCTTCGAGAACTATGAAGCTGGAAACACTATACTCAAATTCAACGGCTTCTACGGCTTCGGCGCTGAGATAATGGGCATCCCCACATTTAATGTAATGTTCTACAAGGACCCTGAACTTATACATGAGATGGCTGAACACTGGGAGTACTTCATCACTGAGACGATTAGAGACGCTGTTGAGACGCTGAAAGATCGAATAGATATGATCTTCTGGTGGGAAGATATGGCGGATAAGCATGGACCATGCATCTCACCAAAACTCTACAAAGAATTCTTGTCACCACATTATAAGAGAGTTACAAGCTTCCTAAACAAGAATAATATAGACAGAATATTAATGGACAGCGACGGAAATATCAACCCGGTATTAGACCTAATAATCGAAGCAGGAATAACAGGAACATGGCCCCTCGAAGTCAACTCAGGAATGAACGCTATAGCTGTGAAAAAGAAGTGCGGAAACAAACTCTTTCTAGCGGGAAATCTTGACAAGAGAGAATTAGCCAAAGGAGGGGAAGCTATGCGGAGAGAGATCGACCAGAAAGTTCCGGTACTGAAACAACTTGGCGGATACATCCCTGGAGCCGACCATCTGGTTCATGTTGAATTCACGTACGAGAAATTCAAAGAATATGCAGATTACCTGAAGAAACAGCTGCCATACTAAACGGTTCAAGATAGAAGTTGAAGATTCCCTAGCCGAACGTTCTGCAAGCCTTCTCCTCTCGCAGCTTCAAGGCAATCGTAAGCATGCTTCCGACTCGTAGTTGGAAGATCATACATCTCATAATTCGGCGCAAAAGCGAGCAAAGTGTAAGGTATCGAAACGTCTATGCTGCTGATGAATGAGGAGAGATTTTTAACCTCGTCAACATCCACGTAACCCGGCACGAGTAAAGTACTCGCATTCAAAACGGGAACCTCAGATCTTTTCTTGTAGAATCTATCGCCGACAATCTTGAAGCTCTTCAGCGAAGGCTTATTCGAGACGCCGCACATCGCCCTCGCCAGATTCTCATCCCAACATTTCAAATCGAATTTGATGTTTCCACCACTCTCAAGTGAAAGTTCAACCGCACGCTCGAGAAACAGCGGCATCATATAACCGTTCGTCTCCCAGCAGATCCGCATAATCCGTCCATCCGCCTTCGCCTTCTCAACAGCGAGCTCGCTTGTTCGAATAGCATGCGGCATCTGAGGAGACGGATCCCCACCGAAATAGCAGATACATGAAACGTTCCCAGAAGCCCTTGAAGCAAGGCTTTCAGCCGAAACCGCAGGCTCCCTCTTCGCTGACAAGAGACGAAAATGATAGTTCTGGCAGAAGAGACAATCGTAAGAGCACGCCCCATAAAATATAGCGAGGTTCGAGTGCCCATGTTCAGGCTGAGAATTACTCCAAGAATATTTTGGGTAGCCAGCGCCTGTGCATCCTGGACAGAACCACCATGCAACACAATTGGTGGGCAACGGATCATAATACCATTCAAGAATGCCGCTCGAAGCTGTGCCACCATGTCTCACAAGCCTACCTTCAACGTTTGAGACTAAACCGCAAAATCCAACCTCGCCAGGTCCAATTCTACAGTCGTTCCAGCAGACTCCGCAAGGAACACCTCTCTCTGATTTGGGCGGAAAGCCCGGTAGCCCATAGGATTCCCTAGCCTTAATGTGAGCTATCTCAGTAACGTGCAACGCGTCTTCAGGACGCTCACGAATACAACGTAAGCATACACCAAGCCCAACCGTAACTGAGCGCCTTGAGTCGCCGCAAACTTTGCACTTGCCCAAGTCTATCCGCCATGAGATAAACGGGAGGAATGCATCCAATAAGCTTGTCCACTAGTAACTTGATAGAAAAGAATAATACTGTATTCTCAACCAAGCTTGAAATCAGTGGGTGAAAGAATGGCGAAAGCTCTGTATCTTGAAGATAGCTACCTCAAAGAATGCGATGCCACGGTCACGTCAGTCAAAGAAGACAAGTATGTGGTGCTTGATCAAACGATCTTCTATCCCAAAGGTGGAGGACAACCATGGGACACAGGCAAAATCATTCGAGGGCTTGATGAATTCAATGTTGTTTACGTGGGAAAGTTTGGAGGCGAGATCTCCCATGAAGTCGACAAACCTAGACTTAAAGAAGGAGACAAGGTCCATTGCGTCCTAGATTGGGATAGGCGCTACAAACTCATGCGCAGCCACACAGCAGCGCACGTGCTCGCTGCAATTCTGTGCCGAGAGACAGGAGCTCTGATCACTGGAAATGAACTGGCAACTGACAAAACAAGATTCGACTTCAACTTGGAGAACTTTGACAGAGACGCATTCCAAACATACGTTGCTATGACAAACGAAGTCTTGATGCAGGACATCCCGGTCAAGTGCTATAACCTTCCTCGAGATGAAGCGTTGAAAATACCCGGTATGGTGAAGTTGGCTGAATCAGCCCCGCCCGATATTCCAATCCTCAGAATCGTTGAGATCGAAGGTGTAGACAAACAGGCAGACGGCGGAACACATGTGAAGAACTTGAAAGAAGTTGGACAAATCAAATTCATGAAGGCTGAGAATAAAGGGAAGAACAATAGACGCGTCTACTTCGAGCTCATTGAATAGGACGTACGGCCAAGTCGAGTTTCTTCCGCCATCCATCAGAGGAGATATAGCTGCTGGTTCGACCGGTCAAGAATATTCTCTTCGTCTGTTTGGGAAATCAATGTAGAAGCCCGATGGCTGAACATCTATTCAAGCAGATCCTAGCAAGAAGCCCCAACCCAAAGGCCGCGGGAATAGTTGTCACATCGGCAAGCACAGGCATGTACAACGGTGCGCCACCCTCAAAAAAGACAATTGAGGTTATGCGTAGAAGAGGAATAGATTTGGCAGGATTCCGGGCAAGACAAGTAACGCCTGAATTGATCGACTGGGCAGACTTGGTGCTAGCCATGGATAGACGCAACAAGAAAGCTGTAATCAATATGTTTCCTGACGCTTTAGCGAAAACGTTTACTTTGAAAGAGTATGCTGGAAATGACATCAACCCAGATGTAGAAGATCCAGTAGGTCAACCGATCGAAGAATACGAGAGATGCGCCGATGACATAGAGGAAGCTCTTATAGGAGCAATCAAGAAGCTGTTCGTTTGAAATAACAAATTGAACCAAAGTGCGTATAGTGACGAAAGGTATAGCTGCGTTGCGCTCTGGGTGAGATGTTGTGATAAATCGGGCCAGCGACAAGGCATGGTTTTGGATTTCGCTTTTCATAATTATCACTTTCTTCTTTCCTCAGATCACGAGTAAGGGAGTTGTCTTAGGACAGGAAACTGGAGAAGTAATTTTCAGAGTTCTATATGCCAACTCCAATAGATACGTTGAGGCTGCTGCAACAACGCACGTTCTTGCGGTCGCTCTAATAATCTTGCTGATAAGATACGGCAACAAAGTCAGATTTCTTTTCGACGTCTTCATAGCTGGAGACTACGTTAGCATAGCCTTTCTTCAAAACATCGCTACTGTAGAAGGCTATGGATTTTCTATAATCACATCAAATGTTGCGATCTTCCTCATGCTAGGCATTATGTGGATGAACGAATCCTTCAACCCTCAAAACGATTTCACCTTCAGAAAGCTTCCTTTATGGCGCTATTGGCCAATGCCCGTCGCTTTCCTCGCTTTCTGGTTCCCAGCCGGACCTTCTGGAGAAATTGATTTCAACCCTATCTACTTGCTAACCTCGGACTTCGGTGTCGCCTTCTGCCTGACAACTCCAGTGGTTCTAGCTATCTTAACTCTGATCTATCCGCTAGTAAACAGGAAGGCGTTTGTGGCAACATGCTCCGCTGGGCTTCTTTACGGAATATATAATCTACAACTCCCGTTATTCTTCGAGCCGAAAACGTGGTGGGTATCTGGCGTGCTTCATATCCCTCTATTTTCGATCTCCCTTTACGGTCTACTTCTTCCTAGAATACTGAGAAAATGATTGACCATTGCGGTTTCGTTCAAAGCAATTCATCTTCCCAGGAAATGCTCGTGTTAAATATTTTATAGATCCCGAAGAGCGATGTCCAAGCGAAGGAACATCAGCCCTTCATAATGCCAAGTTAAATGACCCTTGTGTTCACTCTCTTACTGAAAATGGCTTAACAATTTATAGCCTTGAAGTAAGTATCCCTAAGAGAGGTTTCGAGATGGATAGAAGAGCGCTTAGTTTCTTAAAGGAGCTAACTGAATCTTTCGGGCCAGCGGGCTTTGAGAGAGAACCTGCCCGTGTCATAGAAGGATACGTTAGATCTTACGCTGACGAGATTCTTAGAGACAAACTGGGCTCAGTGATATTCAAGAAGAAAGGAACAGCTGAAAGACCGCACGTACTTCTCGCTGGACACATAGATGAAGTTGGCTTCGTCATCTCAGGGATAGACAAGGAGACAGGGTTCCTAACCTTCGATGCGTTAGGCGGCTGGTTCGATCAAGTCCTCCTGTCACAACGTGTGGTCGTTAGAACGACGAAAGGAGATCTACCCGGAGTGATCGCGGCTAAGCCTCCACACCTTCTTCCACCTGAAGAACTGGAAAAAGTGGTGAAGCGGGACAAAATGTTCATCGATGTTGGAGCAACATCGCGAGAAGAAGCAGAGAAGATGGGTGTCAGAATCGGCGATCCAGTAGTTCCATGGTCTCCCTTCATGACTATTAGGGAGGACAAGGTTGCTTTGGGAAAAGCATTCGACGATAGAGTCGGCGCGTTCATCGCGGCTCAAGTGATACGTGAACTTAAGGAGAGGGGGATGAACCACCCCAATACGATATACGGTGCGGCCACGGTGCAAGAGGAGGTGGGCCTCAGAGGCGCGACCACTGTATCGCATGTTGTAGACCCTGATGTCGCAGTCGTCCTCGAAGTCGATATCGCTGGCGATGTTCCGGAAATAAAGAGTCGTGAAGCACCAGCGAGGATGGGTAAAGGTCCGTCAATATTGACCTATGATGCCTCCATGATCCCGAATCAAACCTTGAAAGACATAGCAATTAGAACGGCTGAAGAAGAAAAGATCCCCTATCAACTCTCATTCACAGCTAGAGGAGGGACTGACGCCGGACGCATTCACATACATAAAGTCGGATGCCCCTCAATTGTAATTGGAGTTCCAACCAGGCACATCCACTCACACGTGGGACTATTCAGCCTAGAAGACTGCTTAAACGCGACGAACCTCACGGTTGAACTTGTGAAAAAACTTGACGCCAAGACTGTGGAGAGTCTAACAGCGACATAGAAGAGTCAACCATTTCTTTCATCCTGTTTATATCATGACGCTTAACATTATCCACTCTAACAGGAACCAACTCTTCATTAACCAAACAAGTTTCCGAATCTTTATCTTACGCACTTATCTTCAAGTAGATTAACTTTGGGAATATAGGTTGGCAATAAAGCCTAGAATCATCTTCCACATAGACATGGACTCATTTTACGCCTCTATTGAAATACAGCGGAATCCAAGTCTCAAAGGCAAGCCTGTCATAGTAGGCGCCGATCCGAAGGCTGGAACTGGAAGAGGAGTTGTCTCAACTTGCTCGTATGAAGCGAGGAGGTATGGCGTAAGATCTGGAATGCCGATATCGAAGGCGTATAAGTTATGCCCGAATGGAGTCTACCTACCAGTAAATATGCCGCTATACGAGAAGATCTCCGACAAGATCGAACAGATCCTAAAACGGTATGCTAACAAGGTTGAACGAGTTGGAATAGATGAAGCCTTCATAGATGTCACTGAGAAAGTGAAAGAATATGTAAGCGCGAAAGAGCTCGCTCTCAAAGTGAAGGATGCCATCTACATTCAGGAAGGACTTACGTGCTCTATCGGCATAGCGCCAAACAAATCGGTCGCGAAGATCGCTTCAGACTTCAGGAAGCCCGACGGCCTTGCAATAGTTGAACCCAACCAAGTGAGAGAGTTTCTAGATCCCCTCCCAGCCACCAATATTATCGGTGTTGGAAAGAAAACCTACAGCCTACTCAAACGCTTCGGATTAGAAACGATTGGGCAAGTCGCATGCTACCCCAAGGAAGATCTAGCTCAAATATTTGGAAAATTCGGCATCTACCTATGGGAGGTCGCCAATGGGATAGACGACAGTGAAGTTCAAGAAGTTGGGGAACCGAAATCCTTCAGCCTAGAACATACCTTCGAAAAGGACGCAGATGACCAAAATCTAGTCCTCAAGACTTTACAGTTACAGGCCGAGAACCTATGCAGACAACTGACTGAGATGCAGTATCAGTATAGGACGGTGACATTGAAGATCAGATTCGAGGACTTTGAAACATTCACGAGAGGCAGAAGCCTTCCAAGCCATACGTATGACAAGGAGGCGATAATGGCAACAGTGAAGATTCTGCTGAGAGAATTTGAGAGCGACCGCCGAAAGATTAGACTCATAGGCCTCAAAGTCTCTGACCTAAGGAAGCCAAGTCAGGGCGTAGAGAGAAT
>Ga0315314_1002036_pt1 | contig 17153 bp, 16 predicted proteins | sample TDP9_MG_FD_203631 | JGI IMG/M metagenome (GOLD analysis project Ga0315314, IMG submission 203631) | Freshwater sediment microbial communities from Lake Towuti, South Sulawesi, Indonesia - TDP9 | ecosystem: Environmental > Aquatic > Freshwater > Lake > Sediment | place: Indonesia: South Sulawesi...
GCTTGATCACGATGCTCTCAGCCTCAAGATTCAACGCATGAAGGAACAGAAAACATGGTTAGAATCAAGAGGATTAGGTATCGTCTGTAAACTGCTGAGACTTGATCAGAAGATCAGGAGCCTTGAGCAGGGCGTTGACCAGCGTATCACCCCATCAAACTCAGAGAAGCGTCGGGCAGCGATGAGCAGAGCAGTTTCAATGCTTAAGCAGCTGGGTGTCCCGGATCCTGACAGCATAGTGGAACGGTACCCCCATGAACTCAGCGGAGGAATGAGACAACGAGCCATGATCGCCATGGCACTTGCATGCAAGCCGAGTCTACTCATAGCAGATGAACCGACCACAGCTCTCGATGTTACTATTCAGGCTCAGATTGTAGAACTCATTAAAGAGTTGAAGAGCAGAATGGACACTTCGATTCTGCTGATAACCCACCACCTAGGCCTCGTCGCAGAAATGTGCGATAGGGTTGCAGTAATGTATGCTGGCAGGATCGTTGAGTATTCCGAAACGACGAAGCTGTTTACGAATCCCTATCATCCATACACAAGAGGGTTGCTCGGCTCTATTCCAAGCACCACAAAGGTGAAAGACCGGCTTGAAGTGATTCCCGGCTCAGTCCCCGACATGATTAACCCTCCGAGAGGGTGCGGCTTTCATCCAAGATGCAAATTCTCCACGAATACTTGTTCGCAGTCTGAACCAAACCTTAGAGAAGTAGACAGCCAACATCTCGTGGCATGCTTTCTCTATGGAGGGAATCCTGATGAACATCGATAGCAGCTACTTGCTCGCTGTGAAAGATCTGGTCAAATACTTTCCAATCTGGCGCGGAATCCTGAAGAGAAAGGCCGGTGACGTCCGTGCGGTTGACGGCGTCAGCTTTCAGATATCGGAAGCCGAAACTATGGGTCTTGTAGGCGAGTCGGGTTGTGGAAAGACCACCGTAGGTCGTTGCATCCTCCGGCTTCTGGAACCGACCGCAGGTGAAGTGGTCTTTCAAGACAAGGACATAACCAAGTTCAGCCCGAAGGAGCTCCTCAGTTTCAGAAGAAACATGCAGATGGTGTTTCAAGATCCACAGTCATCACTGAATCCAAGAATGACCGTGAAGGGTATCGTAGAAGAACCGCTGATTCTGAATACGCCTATGTCCGAAAGTGAGAGAGAGAACAAAGTTGCGGAACTGCTGGCTGTTGTCGGCCTCAATCCAGATCACGCCAATAGATATCCACACGAATTCAGCGGGGGTCAAAGGCAAAGGATAGGCGTCGCAAGAGCACTCGCATTGAATCCGAAACTAATGGTCTTGGATGAACCCACCTCATCTTTAGATGTGTCGGTCCAAGCCCAAGTGCTCAATTTGCTACGGGACATTCAAGAAGACTTCAAACTAGCCTACTTGTTTATTTCACATGACTTGGCCGTCGTTAGACAGATGAGTGATTCGGTGGGGGTCATGTATCTAGGAAAGATCGTTGAAGAAGGCAATGCTGAAGATGTCTTCTCTAACCCTATTCATCCCTACACCCAAGCACTTTTTTCGGCTATTCTCGATGTTGAATTAGAGCGAAAGAGAAAGAGAATAGTCCTCGAAGGGGACGTCCCCAGCTCCGTCAATCCTCCTAAGGGATGCAGGTTCCACCCAAGATGTTGGAGACGAAGCGAACGTTGCTGCAACGAGGATCCTCCACTGACTGTCTTGAATGGTGGACACAAAGTAGCATGTCACAAAGTCCGTGACTCTTAAATAGAATCTGGGGTTACGTTGTTGGCAGTGAGTTAGTGTGCTATCTCGAGATGATTATCTGAAGCTACGCCTCAAAGAGCGTTTCATCAAGCTTGACAAGACAGAGGAGGAGAGAGCAACAGCACTGCACGAGAAGCTTCCAATAGTGGATCTTCACAGCCACTTGGTCTTCCCTCATAGAGACGATTTTGATCGTCAACGCGTTCGTAACTCAGGCGTTACCTGTTTCGTAGAGGCAGTCGCAGTACTCTCAGAGAACTTCTACGAGTCCATGTTTGAGCTTGGATCTGTCTTCCACTTCGTGAAGAAACAGCCGGGAATGGGTCTGGCTTTCTGCGCTGAGGATATACGACGAGCCAAACGTGAGGGAAAGCAGGCGATCATGGCCCAATTCGAACCCCAAACGATCGGTCGCAACCTCAACAACATTGAGATCCTAAGTGGACTAGGTGTCCGCATGATGATGCTTACTTTCAATACGAGAAACTACATCGGAGATGGATGCGCTGAGAATCAGGACACGGGCCTTAGCTACTTTGGCTTTGATGTTGTCAAGAGAATGAATGAGGTCGGTATGATGATAGATCTTTCGCATTGCGGTGAGAAAACCACGTTAGATGCGATCGAAGCCTCAAGGGACCCGGTCCTATTCAACCACACAGGAGCGCGTTCATTGAACCCGAAATGCACGAGGCTCAAGAAGGACGAGCAGATGAAAGCACTAGCTGAGAAGGGAGGCTTGATGGGAATTTCGGCTGTTCCCAATCAACTCGCGAATACCAAGAGACAAGGCATCCAAGACCTCCTCAACCATGTCGACTACGCCGTCAAGCTTATTGGAATCAATCATGTCGCCATAGGTCTCGACAATGTTTTTGGAGACCAAGTAGCGAATCACCGAAAAATGATGGCTCAGGGTCTCATAGATCCTGCCAAGGCTGGAATGGAGCTGAACGCAGACTACATGGAAGGCATCGAAAGCCCAGAAGAATGGCCAAACATTACGCGGGGGCTTGTGTCCCGAGGATACTCCGATCAAGAGATAGAGAAGATCGTAGGCGGAAACGCCCTAAAGATAATGGAACGAACCCTCAAGTAATTGTTGGCGGCCAACAAACTCGGGCCTTGGTAACTTTTGCAAGTTCCGAGGTGAGTGCTCTTGAGCGTAGAGAAACTCGTCCTAAAGCAGTTCGACGAGAAGTACACCCTATCGCTACTGCAGAAGCTTATCCAGATCCCGAGTGCGTTCCCTCAATATGAGGAGATCGCATCTTTCGTCAAGGAGGAGTTGGGGAGGCTAGGACTGGATGTGAGAGTGTCAGGAGATAGTGGAAAAGACTGGAAAAGACCCAACGTGATGGGAACATACAAGGGCCAAGGCAGAGGTCGGACATTGATCCTATCAGCTCACACAGATGTTGTGCCGCCATACGACCTTTCGCTGTGGAAGGTTGAACCATTCTCTGCAAAAGTCATGGATGGAGAGGTCTATGGGAGGGGGGCAGCCGACACGAAAGGCAGTCTGGCAGCCATGATTTCGGCGGCCAGAACTATCGTTAACGCAGACTTGGAGCTCGAAGGAGACCTGATAGTCGTTGCCTGGGCAGGCGACGAATACACGCCTAAGGACGCGAAATATTTCGACGGTATGTCCTATCTGGCTCTCAACGATCTCATAAAGGGGGACATGGCGATCTTCGGGGAACCCTACGACTTGCACGTCACCTACACATCGCGAGGAAGAATATGGATCGAATTTGAGATAGGCGGAGAGGCATCTCATTCTGCCACAGGTAGAGGAATAAATGCCATACTCAAATCAATCAAGCTGATAGAGTCTATCTATCAGTTGCGACTCGGAGAGCACCCGGTCACTGGAAAAGATACGATCAATATAGGGACGATTCAGGGCGGTACACAGACGAACATAGTTCCAGACTCTTGTAAGTTTACGTTTGACATCAGGTTCGGCGAACATCTAACAACTTCGAAGATTGAGGAAATGGTCAAGAGCAGGATCCAAGAGATTCAGCAATCTGACTCACAATTCATTCTACGTTCGATGAAAATTCCTGAGAGACGAGAACCTTTCGGTTTTCCTAGAGATTCCACCCTGAATTCAGCGCTCATCAAGGCCGGCCAAGTAACCGGAGTTCCCCTTCAATATGGAGGCGCCCTTTCATTCGGACCAGTAGCCGACTGGAAAGACAGGGTAGGGCTGACAGAAGGTTGCCTTTTCGGACCTGGAAAGACAGGAGAGGCCCACGCGATCAACGAGCACGTCAATGTGAACGATCTCTACTCGGCAGCGAAGATCATCTCTCTCGCAGTACCCTACTGCTGCGGCTTGCGCTGAGAACCGAGAAATGAAAAGGCTCGAAGAGATCTTTGCCAACGTGCTAAGCCACTGTGCAGCCCTCAAGGCAGAGGATGTCCTCATCGTTTCGGACCGAAAGTATGACAAAACGATCATTGATGCCATAGTACTGGCGGCGAGAAATCGTGGAGCACGACCGATCGTCCTGACGATCGATACGGATGCGTTATCTGAAGTGTCCTTTCCGGAACCTGCACTGGCATCGATGAAGACTTCCGGTCTTGTTCTGCTTTGTACGCATACACTTCTTCCTCAGAACGTAAGAAGAAAGGCGATTGAGGGCGGAGGTCGCCTAATCTCTATGTCAGGCGTAAGCCGTGAAATAGTGAAGCGGTGCTTTGATGTGGACTACGAAGAATTGTCTAAGCTGACGAAGCTGCTGGCCGGTTCGTTCCAGTCAGCAAGGGAGGTCACTTTCCACACAGAGACCGGGACAGAGCTTAGCGTTCAACTGTCTGGGAGGAAGTCTGTCTACCTAGACGGGATAGCAAAGACTGGCGGGCAGTTGACAGCTCTGCCAGCAGGAGTAGTGGCAGTCTCTCCCCTTGAAGGATTAGCGAATGGGATCTTGACGATTGATGCAAGTGTCGCAGGGATTGGGATGGTGGATTCTCCCATTCGATGTGTCATAGAAAATGGGCGAATAGTTGACATCAGCGGGGGTACGGAAGCCAAGAGGTTCAGGAGACTTTTGTCTGAAGGCGGCGACAGCGGCTTCTGTATTGCAGAAGTTGGCGCGGGTACAAATCCCGGCGCCAAGTACTCTGGAAATCTTCTGGAGGACGAGAGGGTCTACGCGTCTGGTCACGTAGGCTTTGGAGACAGCGTTCGCTTAGGAGGTACGGTCAGTAGCAAGGTCCACATCGACGCAACAATGAAACGACCTAGAATATGTGTTGATGGTCGAGAGGTCATTAACTCAGGAAAAATCAATGTCTCCTAGCAGCTCGGCCGAACCGAGGCTAGGTCCTAGATGCGGTCAGATGCTGAGAAAGGGCTCTCACATCGTCGAGGTCTTCTAGATCCTGAACTGCCCTCAACAGTTCGTGAGCAGCTTCCCCGAGGACAGGAACTGTCATATCAAGAAACTTCTCAATGATCTCCCCTTCGGTCAGAGGATTCTCAGGGTCTCCCTTCGGGTGGAGGACAGTCGATTCATACTTGCCGCCGCCTTCTGTGTCGACAAGGACCGTGGATGGCCATGTAGCTCCGCCTTCGAATCTGCGTTGATACTGCTCGTTGAAGTTTGGATCGATTTCCACCTGGGTCTTCTGGAGAACGTTGACGAATAGTGGATTTTGCATGTTCTCGTTCCACCGCGTTGGTAGGAGGGGCTTCTTGTGCAGGAGGGCGCTTACTGTCTGGTATTCGTGGCTGAAGATCGCTGAGACATGGGATAGAATCTCTTTGTTTGATCTGGTGGCTGAGTGGGAGTTGGTTCTGATCGTGACTTGGCGTATGGCTTTGGGGTCGAGCGGGTGCTCATGGGAGATACCTAGAGCCGCTTCGATGGATGAGTGCAGATATCGGCATGCAGGGTACGGCTTGAAGTAACATTCGTCCAGCTTGTACTGTTCGCCTAGCTCGGCTGTCAGTTCCTCAAGGTTGCCCTGATCGGTGATCGCTTTGCATAGACCTCTTGATCCCTCCAGCATATCAATTGAGCCTAGGACTCCTCGCTGGGACATTAATGCTGAGAACACGCCTCTACGGGACTCGTGCCCGGGTGTGAGATCCTTTTCATGTCCTCCTCTACGAGCGTACTGTGCTCCGCATATCTGAACTGATGTGGCTAGGCCAATCGCGCCGGCCAGTCCAGTCCGATCGAGGCTGAGAAGCTTGCCTGAAGCTATCGCACTGGCTATCGGCCCGAGAACCACAAAGTATGGAATTCTGCCGACGCTTTCGCTTGTTTTGAAGAGCGAGTAGGCAAGACGAATGTAGATCTCATAGGCTAGGGCGACAGACGTAATGAATTGTTCTCCGCTCGATCGCTCATGTTCAGCCAGTGATAGTGCTGCCGGAACGACTCGATCGTTGATATGTCCGCCAGCATAATGTCCGTCACTGAAATCAAGAAAGTTCATGAGAACCCCGTTCGCCATAGCTGCGTCGAGACACGATGTCCTTTTGCCTGCTCCTACAATGGTTGATCCCTCAGTGGCCGAGACTTCAGGGGTCATGTCGATCAGTGCTCTGACCAATTGGTGCCTCGTGCCATACGCGCCAATGGAGATCCCTAGTGCGTCCAAGATCGCGAACTTCGCTCTTTCAACCACAGGTTTTGGAAGATCTTTGAACGTGGTCTCTTCGACAAACTTTCCTACCTCTAAGGTGTAGTTCCGGCCTGGCTCTGAAGTCTTCATACTTTGTGCACCACATTTCTCTCAGTATTTAGGTCATTCTTGGATCAAGGGCGTCTCTAAGCCCATCGCCCACCATGTTGAATGCGAGAACTGTGAGCATTATGGCGATTCCAGGGAAGGTTGAGATATGAGGTGCCGCGCGAAGGTAGACTCTGCCCTTACTTAGCATTGCTCCCCACTCTGGAGTGGGAGGTTGCGCTCCTAGGCCTAGGAACCCTAAGGCCGCTGCGGATAGAATGGCTGAAGCTATGTTCAATGTGCTTTGAACAATGATTGGTGCCATACAGTTGGGCATTATGTGACGAAATAGGATTCTGATGTCGCTCGCCCCCACCATCCTGGCCGCCTCAACAAACTCCTGCTCTTTGAAGTGGAGCACCATGCCTCGTGTGAGCCTAGCGTAGATTGGAACCAGTGAGATTCCAACGGCGATCATTGCATTGAATAGGCCTGGGCCGAGAGCTGTTATCACAACTATGGCGAGAAGAATGGGAGGAAATGAGAGAAGTATGTCCATCAGCCTCATCACCAAGCTATCAGACCAACCCCCTTTGTATGCGGCAACAGCCCCCGACGGAACACCTATAGCAAAAGCTACGCCAACGGAGACGAGACCGATGATCAAAGAGATCTGTGCGCCATGAATGATTCGACTAAGAATATCTCTACCCAGCTCATCGGTGCCTAAAAAGTAGTCTTGTGAAGGAAGCGCCAGATTATTTTCCAGATTCATTTTCAATGGATCATATGGGGAGATGATCGGAGCCAATGAAGCGGACGCAATGAAGGCTGCCAGTGCAACCAACCCTGCCAGAGCGAGCCTGTTACGCTTGAACCGATACCAGACTAGATGGAGTTCTCCGACAGACCTTACCTGCACGTATTCAGTTTTTTCTCCGATCGTCATCGAAGTTTCACTCATACCTGATCCTCGGATCGAGGTAGGAATATGACATGTCGACTGCCAAGTTGACTAGAGAAAAGACAACTGCATATATCAGGATCAATCCTTGAACAACGGGGTAGTCTCTGCTGCTTATTGAGTCAATCAAGAGCTTCCCCAAGCCTGGGTAAGAGAATACCGTCTCCACGACTATCGAGCCCCCAAGCATGCCTCCGAAGAAAATTCCTGCAACAGTCACCACGGGGATCATTGCGTTCTTCAGCACATGTTTCCATATCACAGTATTCTCCGGCAGGCCTTTCGACCTAGCCGTTCTCACGTAGTCCTGTCTCATCACCTCAAGTATCCCGGATCTAGTTTGTCTTGCAACAGATGCCGCAACGGCTGCGCCGAGAGTTACCGATGGAAGAACAAGATGACCTATCGTGCCCACGCCGACAGCAGGTAGCAAACTGAGGTATACCGCGAACAGCCACATGAGCATCAATCCTAACCAAAAGGCAGGAGCTGAAAGACCGAACAAGGCTACGAGCATACTTAGGTTGTCCATCATAGTATATGGACGAGTGCCTGATGCGACTCCGGCAAGTATTCCTATCGACAGAGCGATCGCCGATGATAGACATGCCAGATTCACAGTGTTCAAATACCTGTCTGAGATCTCCTCGACGACAGGCCTCCCGCTCCTTATGGAAGTTCCCACATCTCCACGAAGAAGATTCCAGAGAAACGTCAAGTATTGAACGTGAAGGGGTTTGTCTAGACCCCACTGTTCTCTTAGGGATCTTATTGCCTCGGGGGTTGCGTCCTCTCCAGCTAAGAGAACAACAGGGTCTCCGGGAACAAGGCGAATTAGAACGAAAACGACCAAGGAGACTCCGAGAAGAATTGGAATCATCATCAATAGTCTGCGGGTAACGTACTCTATCACTCAGTTCGGCCTCAAAGAAAAAGGGGGAAAGGAGGATATTACGTCTTCTTCAGGACGTATACTCCGGACAGCCAGATTGTTTCGTCGTGTCGCATCTTTGCGTTCTTTACTTCAGACCTAGCTAGGTGGAGCTGGGGTTCGTAGAACAAGAATATCCATGGAGCGTCATTGAATAGTATCTGACACGCTTCACGGTAGGCGTTCTTTCGCTTTGTGGCATCTGTGGTGCTTCTGCCCTGGTCGAATAGCTGATCAAACTTGGGGTTGCTGTAGAAAGTTGGCTCCAAACCAAGTGGTGGCCATGCCTCGCTATGGAAGTCGTGAAGCGCTTGGTCAGCGTCTAGGTTGGGCAGTCCAAAGCCCACGAAAGCCAGTTCGACTGTGCTCTTTTCGACTGGCTCACTTTCTCGAGCCCTAAAAGCAGCCCATTCCGACGGCGCGATCTTTGCCTTCACTCCCACAGCTGCAAGATATGATTGGATCGCCTCTACAACCTCAGTGTCCATCAGGAATCTTCCGACACCATAGGCCAGCTCAATCTCGAAACCATTGGCGTATCCTGCTGCGGCAAGGAGTTCCTTGGCCTTTGTAGGGTTGTATTCGTAGACACCTATCTTGCTATAGCCGAAGCTTGCCGGTGGGATGCCCGGGCAATCCATTATTATTGCAGTGCCTTTGAAGATCCTGTCCACTATGGTCTTCTTGTCAACGGCGTAGTTTAGAGCCTGTCTCACTCTCACATCCTGAAGCGGCCCCCTCTTGGTGTTCATTGATACGTGCATTGACCTCTGACTGAGCGCCGGCATCGCATAGAACCTTGGATCATCCTTCAGCCGGAAGTAGTCTGCTGGGGGAACATTGGTTATGATTTGGGATGCCCCTGACTCCAATGCCATGACTCGTGCACTCGCCTCTGGGATGGGCTTCATTATGACCTCTTCAACCAGGGGCTTCGTTCCCCAATATTCTGTATTAGCGACTAGTTTGGCCTGCGTGCCCTTGATGTGTTCTACAAACTTGTATGGACCTGTGCCGATCGGTTGCTTGTAATAGTCATCGCCCAGTTTCTTCCATTGGGCAGGACTGATTATTTCCGAAGGCGCGTAGTTGAACAGGTTCATCAAAGGTGGGTACGGTGTCGTGTTGACGATGAGCGTGTTATCATCCACTATGTCCATTGACTGGATCATCGTGAATGAACCTCGCGCTGGAGACTTCGCTTTTGGATCAATCAGTCTATCCATAACTGATATCTTGACCGCTTCTGCTGTGAAAGGCGTTCCATCATGGAATTTCACGCCTTTCGAAGATGAAGAGTCCATTTGGTTGCCTCTGCGTTAGCCTCCCAGCTTGTGGCTAAGCAGGGCTTAAGTTCTCCCGTGTCAGGGTCGAAGTCTGTAAGGGTCTCGCAGACCAGTCTTATTATACCAAGGTTCTGCATTCCCGTCGCTTTTTGAGGGTCAAAGATTGGAATGTCAGTTCCAAGTGATATTACCAATGTCTTCTGGTATTCTGGCGGCTTTGGTATCATCGAGTAGACGCCGAACGCTATGACTGCAATGATTATCACGGCAACCACTACAGTCCATAGTTTCCTTCGTGAGGGTTTTGAAGTTGCCAACTCAGATTTCCTCAACATCTATCTAGAGTCAGACCTGTATTAATAACTTGCGAGCTCAAGATGTTTCCCTGAGTAAGTCTGCGAACGAAAGAGCATACACCTTGGCGGCTTGAATCACTTCGTTTACGACAACATGTTCGTTTAGAGCGTGGGCTTGATCGGTTTTCCCTGGTCCAAACATACATGCCTCCTTGAGGCCGATCGTGTCTTTCCAATCGGCTACGTCGCCGAAGGAGACCGCTGCTCCAACTTTTGGCTCAGCCCCGAGCACGGTGGCCCCTGCCCTCTTAATCGTTTGTGCGAGTTGGCCGTCGGCAGGGAACTCTATGGTCTCCCGTTTCTCAACAACCTTTGAGGACTTCAATTTGAACTCGGGATCACTTCTTGTCAGCGCGCTGTAAGCGTCATGCACCATCTTCTCCACCTGATCTGATGTCATTGGCGGCGAAAACCGAATGTCAAAAGTCAGCTTGCACCAGTCTGGAACCATATTCGTCTGATCTCCCCCGCGTATGGTCCCAACGTTTATCGTGTCCTTCCCACCTATAGGATGCCGGCTCAGTCGGAGACCATAAATAGCGTCAAGGAGTTTGGACGCTTTCAATATGGCGTTCACTCCGGCACCTGAGGCTGAGTGACTTGCGATTCCATCGACTTCAAATTCGAACCAAACCCTGCCCTTCGACATGCAAAGAACCTGCAGGTCATAGGGTTCCCCGAAAATCGCCATGTCCGCCTTGATGAGTCCGTTCTTTCCTAGGTACGATTCGCCGTTGAACCACTTTGAATCTGGCGGTCTCCATTCGTCGTCTGCCCAAGCCACTAAGATCAATTTTCCCCGCATCTTGAGCCCAGATTCTAGGAGTGCACGGGTTCCAGCCATCATCGCCGCTAGGCTTGCTTTGCAGTCTGCGGAGCCCCGTCCGTACAGTATGCCATCAACAATTCTGGCTGAGAAAGGCGGATACTTCCAACGGCTCACATCGTATGCAGGTACAACATCGTAATGTGCGTCTGCAAGCAGAGTCGGCCCGCCACCTGAGCCTTCGACCGTGGCTACCAGGCTTGGCCGTTTTTGGTAATGCTCATACTGATTGACTCTTATTCCATATCGGGATATTTCGTCTTTGATGAAGGGAACGATTTCTTCGTAGGTTCCCGGTGGGTTCACGCTCGGAATAGAGACCAAACGTTGAAGCAGTTTAGTGACATAATCATTGTCGATGTGGGCTAGGATCTTCTTACTCGTTTCAGACAGATTCATCTAACAGCTCCTCGAACCTCTATTGATGTGGATTTTCTATTGAAGGCTTTGCATGAGATCGCGCAGCTTCTCGCGAACAGTTTCAAAGCTGGCAGGGCAGTTGAGGCGGCTTTTGGTGATGGTCCTAGATAGCGTCGCGAGGAAGCGAATTCATGACGTGACTTTCAAGCCCAACATTTTGCCTATTTCGACAGCTTCTCTCACGTAATCACCGTAGACCATGGCGCACTCTCTTCCGACGAAGTTGCGAACAGACTCTGGGCTGTTCATCCTCACCCAGATCGTCGTCCTGCAGTTATCTCCGCCAAGATCCTTGCAGTCGACCACGTCTCCCTTGAAGACGAATAGTCTGTCGCCGATGCCGCAGTTGACCATGGTAACCTCTCCTCTTGGCAACTCGGTGTAGGCTGTTACCGTGCCCTCCATATTCCTCCAGTTCCGCAACACGGGCTTGCCAGGGCTGATGGTGGTAGGAGCGAAACAATGCCTGAAGGTCACGATGTCTCCTTTGTGGGTGAATGCTTCCCAGACGAAGATCGGCTTGTTCGAAGTGGAATGAAGGATCAAAAGCGGGAGGAGGTTCTCGCCCCTCCAGCACCCGACAGGGTACCCATCTTCTGCCAACTTCGCAAGTGCGTAACACATTTTCGTTCCTAGCTTCTCCGTGAACTGGCCGCACCAGAGCACGTAGCCAGCGTCCGCCTTCATGCCCCTGATCGCAGCCTTCATGGCTATGTACAGCCTTGCGGATTTCACGACATCCTTGAAGGAAGGTTCCAGAACCTTAGATTCCTTCATCCATTTCCTTGCGAGAGTCTCAGCTTTTGTCTTGTCGGCTTTTTCGTAGGCGTCGAAGAACTTCTCGGGGTCTATGGCCTCAGTGTTCAGCTTTCCCCTGATCAGTGGGTTCCTGTTCCAAGCTGTCCCTTTTAACGTCCAAGGCTCCTTGTCGAAGAGGCAAACTTTCGCGTTCTTCATCCATTTTGATGCCTCTAGGGCCTTTACTCTTCTTTTGACCTCGTCGGGACCTAGAGCCACTACTACGTTCTCGTGGTCTGCAAGGTACTCGTAGGTTTCAAGGGCATTGCAGAATATTTCCTCGTCGCTGGCGATTATGATTGGCAAGGTTGTCTCGGCGAGGTAGATTAGGGGTGAGAACCTGTCGGCGCATAATGGGAACAGAACGAAGCCGTTGACTCCCTTGGTCTGGATTTTGAGTAGTTCCTCCTCTTTCTTGACGAGATATTTCAGCTTGGTTCGCAGGCCGTATCTCTTGAGTAGTTCGTCAGTCTCTCTTTCGGTCCCGGCCTTGTCCTTACTTTTGAGGATCGAGCTGCAGCCGAGCAAGAAAACGGGCACTACTCTCAAGGGGACCTTTGGGTGCTTCAAATCAGTCTCCTCACTCAAATGTCACTCGCCACTCAGCCGTCATTTGGGGAAGTCGTTTGTCTTCAAATGGGAAAACGTTTTCGTGCATGTGATGGGGCTAGATCTTGGGCCCGAAGGGGCACGAAGCATCAGTTCCCAACCAGTCTCCGCAAGTGACATATGCCGTGAACCTGCAGCCCCCGCAGAGGCCACGATATGAGCATGCTTTGCATGAACCGTTCAATGCCTCGCGTCTTCTAATGTAGTTCAGCAGCTCGTTCTCAGTCCAGATCTCTTCGAGGCGCTGGTCCAGAAGGTTTCCCAGCTTTATCGGAGCGGGAACGCATGGAAGCAGGTCTCCTGAGGCCGAGAGGCCTGCGTAGGTCAGCCCGGCGGAGCATCCGCCGAACCCTCTCGCGAGCTGTCTGACGATCTTGGAGACGTCGAGTCCGAACTTCTGCTGGAACATCTTTTCGTATCCTGACAAGGCTTCGCTTACGGTGAAGAGTTCGCCGTTTGATCGTTCGAAGCTGAGGCGGGCGTAGTAGGTCATTCCGCGTGCGTAGCACTGCATACCTGTGCCCTCAGTGACGCTCTTGTGTAATTTGGCGTACAAAGTTTCTAGAGCCTTGATCTTCTCCTGAGGTTGCACGTCAAGGTACGATGCGTTCACCCCGCGGCCTGCCGGGATGAGTCGGTTCAGATAGAACCTGGTCGTGCCCAGATTTTCGGCTAACTCCATTGTCCCGTCGAGTTCGTTGGCGTTCTTCGAGTGCAAGGTCATGGTCACTGCTAGCTCGTCGAAGCTCAAAGAGGCGCAGCTTCTGATTCCCTCAACGGTCGCTTCAAAACTGCCCGGTCTGTTTCTCAGGAAGTCGTGAGTTTCGGCCGTTGCACCGTCTAGCCCGATCTCTACACGCCTGATTCGTTTGCTGTGCTGCGGGTACGTTAGGTTTCAATCGGTCTATGGTAGAATTGAACGGAGATTGCTGCCTCGCTCAGAATAGGGGTTGCTGAAGCAAATCCCATGAGTGGGGAATTGAAAAGGGGATAGGGGGGTGATATCACCTTTCCAGGAGGCTTGGTTCCAACTACAAATCCACGGTGGAATTGAGGAGAGGTGGCGGCACCGAACGGCTCCTTAGCTGTCCCAGCCATAATGATGAGGAGCGGGGAAGGCTTATGTATTACAATGTAGTCCGTTTCTTGCGGCAAGAGCATGTCGAAGAAAAGCGCCGTAATTACCCTGCGTCTCTCAAGAAGAGACTTGGAGAAGGTAGAGGCAGTGAGAACCCTCGAAGACGCTGACCGTTCGACATTGATTAAGGAGTTCATCGAGGACGGGTTGCGTCGAAGAATTACTCGTCTCTATCACGGGGGCAGGGTAACTGCTGCCAAGGCAGCCCAGGTATTGGCAATCCCTCTACGGGAGTTTCTCGAAATGCTGGAAAGGGAGGGCGTCCCCATCAACTGGGATTCGGAGGTCTTCAGGGAGTACATGAGGGAGAAGTACGGAGAGCCAAGCGTTGCCAAAAGTGGTGTCTGATGCTAGACCATTGATCCATTTGGCCCAGATAAACAAGCTGTCTCTTGTCAAGAAGCTTTTCGACAACGTTTCCGTCGTCCCGGAAGTCAGGAGGGAGACGTTTGACGAGGGAATCAGACTCGGACACGCCGACGCTCAAGCTATAGGCAAGGCTATTGAAGAGGGATGGATCAAGATCGAAGATGTCTCTCCAAGTGTGACCTTGGCTGCCAAGAGACTAGCGGATGGTGAACGCATAGCACGAAGCGACGCCAAGACGCTCCTGTTAGCAAGAGAAAGCAGAGCAGAAATACTGGTCGATGAGAAAGCCCTTTCAGACCTTGCGAAGATGTATGGGCTCAAAGTCTGGAATACATGGACGATATTATTAGAGGGCGTTAGAAGGAGGCTCATTGGAATATCGGACATAGAGTCGGCCATATCCGAACTTTGTGAGAAGAGACATAAACTAAGGAATGAAGAGGCTGCGGAAATACTGAAAGCGGCAAGGCTCATTGCTTCGCTCAGGTGAGAAGAAGGAAGGGAAACCTGGCAATAAACCGTCAACCTAACTGCAAGATGCCCTTCTATTCAATAGCTCAATTCATCTTGAAGATGCTGATGATGCGTCTTGGCGGCATCCTAGCAGGAGCCCTCTTACTTCGATCCAAATATCCTCTCCTTATGGATAGAAATAACACACCTGGGCTTACTGCGGATGTTCAAACTGTGGTAACCCCATGAGGAATATTGACATCTCAGAAGATCGAACAGCTGATCTCGGCCTACGCCTCAAACCTAGAGGTTCTCGTGGCCTGGGACAAAGCGATAGAGGACAGCAGACTCAGTGAGGGCGACAGAACTGTGGCTTTTCCCGAAATTGTAAAGAGGCTTGAGGCCCCCCGGATATCTTGCTCCCAAGGAAGAGCCTCTGCCCTGAAGATCCCTAGAAGGATCATTTCCTTCTGGACACGTCACTTCCTATCTTCTCGCAGGTGATCTACTCTTCCTACCTACCTCTTTCCAAGACTTGATTTTGACCGACTTGGATAGAGCCTTGGAGGAGGCAAGGCGTACCTTCCAAAAGGGGGACAATCCTCTCACAGTCAGACGTTCACAGGAGGCCGTTGAACTTTCATTGAAAGCCGTCTTGAGGTTTCTAGGTTAGAATATCCAAGGGAACATGACGTTCGAGACGAGCTTCTGGAGGGTATACGTCAACCTCGGTAGAGTTCACCCCTGAGATATCGGATAGATCCGTAGGTTTCGATTGCAGGCTCTATAAGGGGAAAGGCTTTTGCTGTGGCGTCGCGCCCTCGGACTGCTTGTTATATTCTCCTCTTCGAGCTGTCGCATATTCAAACGTCTCACAGCGCCTCTATGGCGTTCACGATCTTGACATAGCTTTCCACACTGCATCTCCAACCTGCACGAATCATCTCATCTATCATCTGAATCGCCCTTTCCTTACCAATCAACCTCACCATGACGGCTCTCATCAAAATGTAGGGCGTACCTACGTAAGATATTCCGAAGATTCGCGCGGTCTTTCTAGCTACTTCATCGTCTATGACGGCTATGCCACCGCGTTCTCTGGCAAGAGCCAAGACCTCTGCATCAGTGATATGAAGCCCCTTTGTCTGTAAAAGGCTTCTCAGAAGTTTTTGGTTCTTGGGCTTGATCACTTTGAACACATTGCTTTCGAACATTCTCTCCAGAACGATGGCATCCGGAACGCCTTTACGCTTTCCCTCATCTACGACCTCTCGCCTGACGCTCGGCGAAGTCAGCTTCTCGTCTTCTAAACCTTCGAAAACCTTGCTTGCCCCTGCTCTAATTATGTAAATCAGAGGCGTAGCATTGAAAACGAGTGCCTTCACCTAGGACTTCGCCGCTGATGCTTCTTTTGCTTCGTTCTCAATTTCCTCACGCGTATACCTTACCCATTCAGTATTGCGCTGTTTCACCAAGTCAACGAATTCCCAAACCGAAAGCTTAGCCATCTTTGCAGCTTTGGTAAAAGTCACTTTCCCTTCTCGCAACATCTCCAAAGCCGCTTGCTTTCTCCACTCGGCAATTCCCACCTCAAGTAGAGTTCTCACGGCCGTGGCCTTGTCCAACTTCTCTCGTTCAACCACTTCAAGAATTTCCTTCTCAATTTGCTCCGGTATCCTGACCGCAAGGGGCTTGAGCGTCATTGCGTTCACCGTATGCAAACGATATCGGATGCATACATAAAAACGTTGCCACTACGGCTGACTGAAGGCAGGCCTAGGATCACCGGCCTAGTCCACATCTTTCATGAGTGCAATCATGCAACTGCTTGGCATAACCTGCAACCTGCACCGAGAAGACCAGTTCTAGGCTGGATGGTGTGAGGGTTCACTTCAACCCGTATGACCTTCAAGCCCCTGGCAGAAGAACAGCGTATGTGCCAATTGACAAAAGCAACGCTAGAACAATCTTATTCTTGGGCATCAAGACCCCTTTCAGAACTGGTGGCGCGACAGACTATGAGCATTACTCGTTTTCGCCAATACAAGACCTCGGACCAGGCCAACATTGCCAACTGTTAGCAAAGGAGTATCGTTCCCACCGAACAAAGCGTACTCTCTCTTGCGATCATAAGGCTTATAGCGTTGGGTATGAATTACATGAATTGTAGGAATGGTAGATAGCGTATGAATTCATCCGAGAGGGCTCGCGGAACGAACGTCTATGGGACCGTTAAGGTCGGCGAGAGAGGGCAAGTGGTCATTCCCTCGAAGGCTAGGGAAGACTTCAACATAAAGCCTGGCGACCTTCTGCTCGTAATTTCTGGCAGGAGAAGAGGCGGGATTGCATTAGTTAAGGCAGATGCAATCAAAGAGTTCGCGACCAGGATCCTGAAAGGCTTAGAACAGGAAGCACAGGAATAGGCTCCACGCAGCCCTAGCCGTCATATTTCAACAACCCATCCTGACTGTGGAGCAACCTATTTTCTGCTAGAAATATCGGAACGCAGTTCTGGATATGGACCTCAAAGCCGTCAGTCCAAGAGTTAGAA
>Ga0315314_1002038_pt1 | contig 17144 bp, 13 predicted proteins | sample TDP9_MG_FD_203631 | JGI IMG/M metagenome (GOLD analysis project Ga0315314, IMG submission 203631) | Freshwater sediment microbial communities from Lake Towuti, South Sulawesi, Indonesia - TDP9 | ecosystem: Environmental > Aquatic > Freshwater > Lake > Sediment | place: Indonesia: South Sulawesi...
CGACCGAAATATTTTGAGCAAGGTGATCCGGACGGCCCAAGTTGAAAAAGAGGATGTGGTTCTTGAGATCGGGCCTGGTCTTGGAGAGATGACCACTGCACTGGCGAAAAAGGCTAAGAAAGTGATTGCTGTCGAGATCGATTCGACATTGGCAGAAATACTGAAGAAGAAGTTGGCAGGTGTTCCACACGTCGAAGTGATCAAAAAGGATGTTTTAAAAATTGATTTCAACCAGCTTTTTGAGCAAGAGGGGAATTCGATCAAGGTCGTTGCAAATCTTCCCTACCAGATTTCCACACCCCTTCTCTTTCGATTCATTGAGTCCAGACATGCCTTTTCCACACTCACCTTGATGTTGCAGAAAGAAGTAGCTGAAAGGATGGTGGCTTCTCCAGGGACTAAAGCATATGGTCCGTTATCCATCTTCGTTCAATTGTTTTCAAACCTTTCTATCCGTTTTTACGTTAAAGCATCGGCCTTCTTTCCTCCTCCAAAAGTGGATTCCGCCGTGGTTCATATAGAATGGAGAAAAAGGCCCATAGTGGAACCAAGCGATGAAGAATGGCTTAAGAAGGTCGCTCGCGGCTGCTTTGGTTACCGCAGAAAGACATTAACCAATGCCCTAAGACATTCTGACCTCTCCCTTCCCAATGATTTAGAGTCCAGAATAAGGAAGATTGGAATAGATCCCAAGAGAAGGCCGGAGACTCTTTCAATCCAAGAATTTGTTGGTTTAGCAGAAATCCTTAAATCATAAATTTCTGCTATCTCAATAAGTTACGGACACTTAACACCGACACGGCCACGTTATTTTCTAATCAAATCTATTTGCAAAACCAGAGGGAGATGATTATTTTTAGGGGGAATGAACAGGGGGGTAGAATGCAAATAGAGAAGTTTACACTCAAAGCTCAAGAGGCCTTGCAAGAAGCCAAGGCGATCGCAGAACGAAAGAACCATCAGCAGATCGATGTCGAACATCTTCTGTTGGCCCTGGTGATGCAGAAGGAAGGGATCGTCATCCCGATTCTCCAAAAATTGGGGGCCAATACAGATGTGATTGCGTCCCAGTTAGAAGAGGAACTGAGCCGTATTCCCCAGGTGACGGGGAAGGGGGCAGGCCAGGTTTACCTTTCCAGTCGGCTCAATGAAATCTTCAATGTGGCATGGAGAGAGGCCGAGAGGTTGACGGATGAGTACCTGTCCACAGAGCATCTTCTCATTGCTATCTCCGATGAGAAACAGGGTGCTGCTTACCAGATCCTTCGAAGGGCCGGAGTCACGAAGGAAGAGATCTTCAGGGTCTTGCAGGATATTCGTGGGCCGCATCGTGTGACCGACCAGAATCCGGAGGAAAAGTACCAGGCACTAAGGCGTTACAGCCGAGATCTTACAGAAGAGGCGAGAAAAGGGAAGCTCGATCCTGTCATCGGGAGGGACGATGAAATCCGTCGTGTAGTCCAGGTGCTTTCCCGTAGGACGAAGAACAACCCTGTCTTGATCGGAGAACCCGGGGTTGGGAAGACAGCGATTGTGGAAGGTCTGGCACAGAGAATTGTCAAAGGGGATGTTCCTGAGACATTGAAAAACAAGAGGTTGGTCGCCCTTGACCTCGGCGCCTTGATCGCTGGTGCGAAGTTCCGTGGTGAGTTTGAAGAGAGATTGAAGGCTGTTCTGAAGGAGATTACTGCGGCAGCAGGCAATATCGTTCTTTTCATCGATGAACTCCATACCCTTGTAGGCGCAGGAGCAGCAGAGGGTGCGATCGATGCCTCGAATATGTTGAAGCCAGCCCTGGCGAGGGGGGAACTGCGCTGTGTCGGTGCAACAACTCTCAATGAATATCGAAAATATGTGGAGAAGGATGCTGCTCTGGAGCGGCGATTTCAGCCTATCTATGTCAGTCAGCCTTCAGTAGAGGATACGATCGCCATTCTGCGAGGCTTGAAAGAGCGTTACGAGGTTCACCATGGTGTCAAGATCAAAGATTCAGCGATCATCGCAGCGGCCATGCTTTCGAACCGGTACATCTCGGATCGTTTCCTTCCGGATAAAGCGGTCGATCTCATTGATGAGGCTGCCTCAAGACTGAGGATCGAGATCGACAGCGTTCCGATGGAGATCGACGAGGTGCAACGGAAAGTCATGCAACTCGAGATCGAACGTCAGGCCTTAAAGAAGGAGAAAGACAAGGCCTCCGTGGAACGGTTGCAAAAGATCGAAAAGGAATTGGCTGATCTGAAAGCGGAGGTGAAGGAGAAGAGGCTCAAATGGGAGAATGAGAAGAAGGCGATCTCAAGGATTCGTGAGATCAAGGAGCGGATCGAAAAGACGAAACAGGAGATGAAGGAAGCAGAGCGGGAAGTGGACTACACCCGTTTGGCAGAACTCCAATACGGGGAAATGTCTCACCTCGAAAAGGAGCTGAAGAAGGAGGAAGAGAGGCTGTCCGAGCTCCAAAAAAGCGAGAAGATGCTTAAAGAGGAGGTCGATGAGGAGGATGTGGCCGAGGTCGTCTCCAAATGGACAGGCATTCCTGTTTCGAAGATGCTGGAAGGCGAGGTCGAGAAACTGATTCAGATGGAAGAGAGGCTGAGACAGAGGGTAGTGGGTCAGAATGATGCGATCATTGCCGTCTCCAATGCGGTGCGACGGGCGAGAGCCGGGTTGCAAGACCCGAATCGACCGATCGGGTCCTTCATCTTTATGGGGCCTACGGGTGTTGGAAAAACGGAGCTGGCCCGTGCTCTGGCTGAATTTCTTTTCGATGATGAGCAGGCCATGGTAAGAATCGACATGTCAGAATTCATGGAGAAACACTCCGTTGCGCGCCTGATTGGAGCACCGCCAGGTTACGTAGGTTATGAAGAGGGTGGCTTTCTTACAGAGGCGGTTCGAAGGAGACCTTATTCCATCGTCCTGATGGATGAGATTGAGAAGGCCCACTCCGAAGTATTCAATATCCTTCTTCAAATCTTAGACGACGGAAGACTGACCGATGGACATGGGAGAACCGTGGACTTCAAGAACACGGTTGTCATTATGACCTCGAATATCGGAAGCCAATGGATTGTCGATCTCGCTGCGAAAGACTATGAAGAGATGCGACGCCGAGTGATGGAAGCGGTCAAAGCCCATTTCAAACCTGAATTCCTCAACAGAATTGACGAGTTGATCATTTTCCATGGCCTTGGGATCGAAGAGATTAAGGCGATTGTTGAGATTCAAGTGAAAAGACTCCAGCAGAGGCTACTTGAAAGGAGATTGCAGCTCAACATGACTGATAAGGCAAAGGAATGGTTAGCAAAAGAAGGGTTTGACCCTGCATACGGCGCCCGTCCGTTAAAGCGGGTGATCCAGAAAGAGATTCAGGACAAACTCGCTATGAAGATTTTGGAGGGGAGATTTCGAGAAGGCGATACGATCAAAGTGGATGTGGATGGGAAGAAAGAGGAATTGATATTCACGGCATAGGTCTGTAACCTAAGAATTTTCTTGACAATATTTTAAAAGACGGTTATAGATACAATGTTTTTTGAGAGACTGCCTAAGGCAGGAAAAGGGAGGATAGAGGCACGTAGCTCAGGGGGAGAGCGCTACCTTGACGCGGTAGAAGTCTGGGGTTCAAATCCCCACGTGCCTACCATTGAAACCAATTTATTAAGAAGTGAAGCATAATTTATTGGAAAAACAGACATTTTGATCAAATCAGAAGGGAGAGGCATCATTCAGACATTCTGTGGGTGATGCCTTTTCGCTTCAATGTGGGCAAAGATGGAAGAGCACGTTACGATTACGTTTCCCAATGGCGTAAAAAGGTTGATTCCAAAAGGAACAAAGCTTCAGGACTTGGCCGATCCAGAGGCAGTGGCAGCGCAACTCGACGGTTCACTGATTGATCTTTCACGAACCATTGAGAAGGACGCCTCCATTTCATTTATCTCCGTCCATTCAAGAAAAGGCTTGGAAATACTGCGACACTCCTCAGCCCATGTCATGGCCCAGGCCGTCAAGGAACTTTTTCCAACAGCCAAGCTCACGTTTGGTCCTTCTACAGATACAGGGTTCTATTACGATTTTGATTACGAACGACCCTTCACGCCCCAAGATCTCGAAATGATTGGGAAGAGGATGTCAGAGATCGTCAAGCAAGATATTTCCTTTATCCGTAAGGAAGTCTCCAAGAAGGAGGCTATCAAAACGTTTAACGAAATGGGAGAGAGTTATAAGGTTGAACATTTGGAAGAACTCCCGGATCGTGTCTCCCTCTACCGTCAGGGAAGTTTTTTGGACCTGTGTGAGGGACCTCATCTGCCTTCGACAGGAAGGATCAGGGCATTTAAACTACTTAATGTCTCTGGGACATATTGGAGAGGGGATGCCAGAAATCAGGTGCTGCAGCGAATTTACGGAACGGCATTTCCAGAACCCCAGGCATTGGAGAAGTATCTCCTGATGCTTGAAGAGGCTCGGAAACGTGACCATCGGAAATTAGGCCGAGAACTCGATCTCTTCAGTCTCAGTGACGAAGCCGGTCCGGGCCTTGTCATCTACCATCCCAAGGGCGCCATGATCAGGACGATCTTAGAGGATTTTGAGAAGAAAGAACATTTGAAACGGGGATATCAGATCGTCATCGGGCCGCAAATCCTTCGATTGGATCTCTGGAAACAGTCTGGACACTTCGAAAATTACAGGGACAAGATGTATTTTACAAAGGTGGAGGATTCTGAATACGGAATCAAGCCGATGAACTGTCTTGCCCACATGCTCATTTACAAATCACAGATTCGGAGCTATCGCGACCTTCCTCTCCGATACTTTGAATTGGGGACCGTTCACCGGCACGAGAAATCTGGGGAACTGCATGGTTTGCTCCGCTTGAGAGGTTTCACTCAAGATGATGCTCACATCCTCTGTCGGCCTGACCAATTGAATGACGAGATCTGCGCCATCATCGACTTTGTCGACGATGTGATGAAAATGTTTGGTTTTGAATATGAAATGGAACTGAGCACGCGGCCGGAGAAGTCGATCGGAACCGACGAAGACTGGGAGAGAGCAACCCAGGCCCTTCTCAATGCCCTCAAGGGGAAAGGCCTCTCTTTTGAGATCAATGAGGGAGAGGGAGCCTTTTACGGTCCGAAGATCGATGTCAAGCTAAAAGATGCCCTTAACCGGAGTTGGCAATGCGCAACGATCCAAGCAGACTTCTCCATGCCGGAGCGCTTCGACCTCACCTATGTCGGGAGCGACGGAGAACGACACAGACCCGTGATGCTTCACCGTGTCATCCTTGGAGCGATGGAGAGGTTTATCGGAGTCTTGATCGAACACTACGCAGGCGCCTTTCCTGTCTGGCTCGCTCCTGTCCAGGCTGTCCTCGTCACGGTGACGGATCGCCATATTCCTTATGCCGAGACGGTCTACCAGCAGTTGATTCAAAAGGGGCTGAGGGTTGAGAAAGATTTTCGTAACGAAAAGTTAGGGTTCAAGATTCGGGAGGCTCAGCTCCAAAAGATCCCCTACATGTTGGTGGTTGGAGATAAGGAAGAGCAGGAGGCTACGATTTCGCCACGTCGACGAAGTGGTGAGACAATGAGGGGGATGAAGATCGAGAACTTTCTCAAGCAGGTCGAATCAGAATATCCAACTTTATAGAAAGTGGACAGTAGAGAGCAGAAAGTGGATTTAACCACTTACCACATTCTACTCTCCACTTTCAAAAAAAGGAGGTGGTGCTTATCGTTAAGGAGGTTCGCGTCAACCGGGAAATTCGGGCGAGGGAAGTGAGGGTCATCGACCCTGAGGGAAAGCAGTTGGGGATTTTACCGTTGGCAGAAGCTTTTCGTGCGGCTGCCAATTTTGATTTAGATCTGGTGGAGGTTTCTCCGAAATCGGCCCCACCCGTTTGCCGGATCATGGATTATGGGAAGTTCAAGTACCAACAGAGCAAGAAAGCCCATGAGGCGAAAAAGAAGCAAGCGGTTGTTCACATCAAAGAAGTGAAGATGAGGCCGAAGACGGAGGAGCATGATTTCCAATTCAAGCTACGCCATATTGAGCGTTTTCTGAAAGAGGGGAACAAGACTAAGATCACGGTTGTTTTTAGAGGAAGAGAATTGGCTCACCCCGACCTGGGAAAGAATATGCTGAATCGAATTGTTGAGGGGACAAAGGAGTGGGGGAAGATCGAACAATCTGCCAGATTTGAGGGAAGAAATTTTACCATGGTCTTGGCTCCTATTCAGAGTCAAAAAACAGTATAGAGAATCACCTCTTCCCTCCCCCTTGATGCCTGCCGGTAGGCAGGGGGGAGGGTGTGGGTGGGGGTATATGAGATGACTCAGATCCCCCCTCCCCTTTATCCCCTCCCGCCAGGGGAGGGGGGAAGTTTGTGTTAAAGGAGGATCATGTGCCTAAATTAAAAACGAACCGGGGAGCATCGAAACGGTTCAAGAGGACTGGGACTGGAAAAATAAGAGCGAAGAGGGCGTTTGCACGACATATTCTGACAAAGAAGGCAGCCAATCGAAAGCGAGTTCTGAGAACCCCAAAGCTCATTCATCCATCGGATGAGAAAGGGATCAAGAAGTTGCTTCCCTATATCTAATTTAAAAAACGCTAGGCGCTTGGCGTTATGCGCATTTCGTTAATTTATCTTCTGGAGGAAAATCAGTCATGCCAAGGGTAATCGGTGGACCGAAGACGAGACGCAGAAGGAAGAAAGTCTTAAAGATGGCCAAAGGTTATGTAGGAGGGCGAAGTCGTCTTTACCGAACGGCCGTGGATGCCGTTCATCGGGCTCTGGCTTATGCCTATCGGGATCGAAGGGCGAGAAAGAGAGATTTTCGAAGACTATGGATCACTCGGATCAATGCCGCAGCAAGACTCCATGGTCTCTCCTACAGCCGTTTGATGGATGCATTGAAGAAGGCCCATGTCGAGTTGGACCGGAAGGTATTGGCTGAATTGGCGGTGAGCGATCCCAATGCCTTTTCAAAAATTGCAGACATGGCCAAGACGAGCGGTGTTCCAAGTAGAAGGCAGTAAGCAGAAAGCAGAAGGCAGCAAGCAAAAGGAGTTCACTTTGTGAAAGAGGAGTTAGAAAATCTTCACAAAGAAATATTGGCCTCCCTGTCTCAGGCCTCGACAGAGAAGGAGGTCTCCGAGGTCCGGGCGAGGAGTTTGGGAAGGAGGGGGAGTCTGACACAGCTGCTTAAGCGTTTAGGAACGCTTCCCGAAGCAGATCGAAGAGAGATAGGGAGATTGGCCAACGAGATTAAAGAAGACTTGGAGGCGAGGATTGAAGAAGCACTTTCTCACATTCGAGAGCAGGAGAGAAAGGAGGCATTGGATAAAGAGAAGATCGATGTGACGCTTCCGGGGAGAAGGATTCCTGTCGGAAAGAGACATCCGATCACCCAGACACTGGATGAGATTATCGACATCTTCTCTCGCCTCGGTTTTGAAGTAGTGGAAGGGCCAGAGGTAGAATTGGACTACTACAACTTTGAAGCCCTCAACATTCCAAAAGGACATCCTGCCCGTGAGATGCAGGCCACCTTCTTCATTTCGGACGATGTTGTTTTGAGAACCCATACCTCACCTGTTCAGGTGAGAACGATGGAGAAAAAGCGTCCTCCCGTCCGTGTGATCTGCCCGGGAGCCGTCTATCGCTGTGATTCAGATCCAACCCATTCTCCGATGTTTCATCAGGTTGAAGGCCTTTTGGTGGACAGAGGGATTACCTTTGCGGATCTGAAGGGGGTACTGACCGTATTTGTTCACCAGATGTTTGGTGAGAAGACGAAGCTTCGATTCCGACCCAGTTTTTTCCCATTCACGGAACCGAGCGCCGAGATTGATATCGAGTGCTTCATCTGCGGGGGAAGGGGATGCGGGGTCTGCTCTAACACAGGATGGTTAGAGATTTTGGGCTCCGGGATGGTGGATCCTGCCGTCTACAAATTTGTAAATTATGATCCCGAAGAAGTGACAGGGTTTGCCTTTGGATTGGGCATTGAACGGATCGCCATGCTCAAATTTGGGATCAACGATATTCGACTTTTTTTTACAAATGATCTGAGGTTCCTAAAACAATTTTAGATTATCAAGGCTGAAGCCTTGAGTTACACGTAACTCAACCCTTTAGGGTTGATTTCTGGATGGATCATGAAGGTCAGTCTGAATTGGCTCAAAGATTATGTTGAGATTCGAATGGGAGTGAAGGAGCTCGTCGACCTTCTAACCATGGGAGGTCTCGAAGTCGAGCAAACCATCTCAACGGGTGAAGGATTTGAGAAGATCGTTGTGGCAGAGATCCATTCCATTCGGAAACATCCCAATGCGGACCGGCTTTCCCTGGTGGAAGCGAGAACCGACAAGGAGAAGTTTTCGATCGTCTGCGGCGCGACCAATATCAGGGAAGGCCAAAGAGTCCCCTTAGCTCTGGTAGGAGCTCGGCTCCCCAACGGCATCGAAATCAAGAGATCGAAGATCAGAGGAGAAGCCTCCGAAGGGATGCTCTGTTCGGAGATTGAGCTTGGCTTAGGTCCGGATGGCACTGGAATCATGATCCTTCCATCCGGTCTTCCTTTGGGAGTGGATTTGGGTGAGGCACTGGGTTTGAAAGATACGGTTCTCGATATCAGCATCACACCCAACCGTCCAGATTGTCTCTGTGTCATTGGGGTGGCCCGGGAGATTGCCGCCTTAACGCATCAGAGGGTGAAATATCCAGCTTTCCATCTTCCTCAAAAAGGGGAGGAGATCCATCAAAAGACCTCTGTGACGATTTTGGACCCAGATCTATGCCCTCGTTATGTGGCGAGGATGATCGAGGGTGTAAAGATTGGGCCGTCTCCACTTTGGATGAAAAATCGATTGGAAAAAGTGGGGATTCGCTCCATCAACAATGTGGTGGATGTGACCAACTTCGTCATGATGGAATATGGCCAACCCCTCCACGCCTTCGATTTCGACTTCTTGGAGGAAGGGAGGATTGTCGTTCGGAGGGCGAAGAAGGGCGAGGAATTTGTCACGCTGGATGGAGTGAAGAGGACTCTGGACGAAGAGATGCTCATGATCTGTGATGGCGTTAAGCCAGTCGCCGTCGCCGGTGTGATGGGTGGCCTTAATTCAGAGATCAAAGAGGACACGGGGACAGTGCTTTTGGAGAGCGCCTATTTCAACCCGATGGGGAATCGAAGGACTTCAAAACAACTGGGCCTTGAGACTGAGGCAGCCTACCGTTTTGGGAGAGGGATTGACTTTGGAGGATGCGTTTCCGCAGCGAACCGAGCAGCCCAATTGATTCAGGAGTTGGCTGGTGGAAGAGTTGTAGAGGGGGTGGTGGATGCTTATCCGTCCCCCATTCGGCCGAGCTCGATCCATCTAAATGTTCGGAAAGTTTGCCAGGTGTTGGGAACGGACATCTCTCTCGAGGAAACAAGATCTTACCTCAACAACCTGGAATTGAATGTCCGAGAAGAGGGCGAGGATATTCTGAAGGTGACCCCTCCCTCTTTTCGAGGGGATTTGGAGCGGGAGATCGATCTCATTGAAGAAGTTGCGCGCATGCATGGATATGAGAAAATTCCTCTAACGCTCCCAAAAGGGCCGCCGTCCTCAGAGGAGAGAAGCAGGGAGTTTCTCCTTGAGAGGAAGGCAGTGGAGGTTCTTATCCATCATGGTTACCACGAGGTGATTACTTATAGCTTTACATCTCCTGCCTCTTTGGATTCCATCAGCCTCATCTCGGAGGACGCGAGGAGAAAACATCTAAGAATTGTCAACCCTCTGACAGAAGATCTGTCAGTGATGAGAACGTCCCTGATCCCGGGTCTGATGGAGACGGCCCGTTATAATCTCTCCAGAAAAAATCCCAACCTAAAAATCTTTGAGCTCAAGAAGGTCTTTTTTCCAATGGAGGGAGAAAGACTACCCAAAGAGGTGAAATATCTGGCGGGATTGGCCATGGGCCTCGATCGGGATCACCATTGGCCATCTTCTCCAAGGGGGATCGATTTCTATGATGTAAAAGGTTGCATTGAAGATCTTTTTGAGGCCTTCCAGATTAAGGAGATACAATTTAAGAGGGCAGAGGGGACCCCTTATCTCCATCCGGGAAAGGCTTCGAGCGTCTTATGTGGAAAGGAGGTGTTGGGCGTTTTGGGGGAGATCCATCCCCAAGTGTTGGGATACTACGAAATCCGTGGAAAGGCCTATCTCTTTGAGATCGATTTTGAACGAATGGGGAAAAGGGCAAGAGAGGAAAAACGGTTCCGGCCATTGCCGAAATTCCCAGCCGTTTACCGAGATCTTTCATTGGTCGTCGATGAGTCCCTGGAGTCTGAAAAGGTGGCGGAGGCGATCTGGAATGTTCATCAGCCCTTCATCGATGAGGTCGATCTCTTCGATGTTTATCAGGGGGCTCCCATTCCACAGGGAAGGAAAGGGGTTTCGTACCGAATCCGCTATCAGGCCAGTGATCGGACCTTGACGGACGAAGAGGTGAATGGATATCATGAGAAGGTGATCTCACGGTTGAGGGAAATCTTTCGGGCGGAGTTGAGGCAGTGAGGATTCAAGGACGGGGCTTTGACTCCGCCCTTTCTGAAAGGTATTCAAATTCTGATACACAATTTATGCCCGCTTTGCCCGCCCCGCTTCGCGGAACGAGGCCGGGGAAAAGCAGGGTTTTCTAACGGGTTGAAGGAGGAGGCGAGCCATGACGAAAGTGGATATCGTTGAAGCCATTTATGAAAAGGTCGGATTTTCAAAGAAAGAGGTGGCAAAGATTGTGGAGTCTATCTTCGATATCATGAAAGAAAGCCTTCAAAAAGAGGATAAGATCAAAATTTCCGGTTTTGGGAATTTCGTCATCCGGAAAAAGAGGGCAAGGAGGGGCCGTAATCCCCAAACAGGGGATGACATTGAGATCTCGCCAAGAAGGATCTTGACGTTCAAACCAAGCCAGGTATTGAAGGTGGCCCTCAACCGGAGGGAAAGTCAACCTTAACGGTGCGACTGAATGGTGCTGCATATCAGCCCATTGGTGAGACGTTCAATAAGAAACACGAGGTTGTTGAGAATCACGATTCGCGAGACACGCTTCCGTGCTCCATCCTCCGAAGCAGAGCTCCCGGCCTGCGTAGCCATGCTACTTCGGCGGAGTAGGCTCTGCGGAGGACGGGCGAAATGCTGAGCACTTCGACGTGCAGGCACGAGTCACCAGGTTAGAGGCAGGAGAGAGTCGTGGTCAGGATGCTCAAGCGGCGAGAAAGCGAACATCCGATCTCGTCTGAAAGGCTCTATTATCGGATTGGAGAGGTGAGCCGAATCACGGGCCTCAAACCCCACGTGCTTCGTTACTGGGAATCGGAATTTAGGGTCATCAAACCGTATAAGGCGGGGTCGCTTCAGCGGCTCTATCGAAGAAAAGATTTGGATCTGATTCTAAAGATCAAGAAACTCCTCTATGAAGACGGTTTTACGATCGCTGGGGCGAAGAAGAAGATCCGAGATATCGAGAGAGTAGACCATAAGCAGATGAGATTGAGACTGGTTGAAAAGAAGTCCGACGAAAAGGATCAGGAGCTTCTGGCGGCCATTCGCGAGGAATTGCAGGGGATTAAAAAGATATTGGAATAGATCCAGTCTGTCGTCCAACCTCCTCCCTTGATTCGCATCTTTCATGGTTACTGCGTACAACTTAAAGAAAAGATTGTTCGAGGAGGCTCTTCGTCTCTTTCGAATGAACTCTTTCGAATGAACTGGACTTTTGGAATAAAATTGAATATATTAGGTGTAGATGGGAATAATGGAATCATCGTTCCATCATCTTTTATCGGGGCGTGGCGCAGCCTGGTAGCGCACTGGCATGGGGTGTCAGGTGTCGGAGGTTCAAATCCTCTCGCCCCGACCATCCTTCGACAAGCTCAGGATGCTTTCTGAGCCAATCGAGCTGCATCGCACTTATCCCAAGTCATGGTGAGACTTCGGCGTGAGCTCAGTCGAACGCCTGTCGAACCGTGATCGAATATTGATGATAATGTAGGTATGGAACGATTGAAGATTCTGGTCACCAATGATGATGGGATCTACTCCGAAGGGATTATCGTCCTGGCAAAGGCTCTCCGTGAGGTTGGAGATGTGTTGGTGGTCGCTCCAGATCGAGAGAAGAGTGCCATCGCTCACTCCCTTACGCTTCACCGGCCCCTTCGAGTCGAAAAGATCAAAAGGAATTTTTACGCTGTCGATGGAACTCCTGCCGATTGCGTCTATCTCGGAGTGAATGTCATCTCCTCCAAACGTCCCCGATTGATCGTCTCGGGAATCAACAAAGGAGGAAATTTAGGGGACGACGTCACCTACTCGGGAACTGTTTCTGCCGCTTTTGAAGGGACATTGTTAGGAATTCCTTCTTTTGCCATCTCTTTAGTCTCAAGAAGCGACTTCAAATTCCATACTGCGGCTCGCTTTGCTGTGAGGGTTGCACAGCATATCATCAGGAAAGGACTTCCGAAAGACACCTTTCTTAATATCAACGTTCCAAACCTCGAAGAGAAGGAGATTAAGTCCTATAAAATAACGAAGCAAGGCCGTTGGACTCATGATGGGAATGGAGTGATTGAGAAAGTGGATCCGAGAGGCAAAAAGTACTATTGGATTGGAAGCGATCAGTTAGTGTTTGAAAAGAGAGGAGATACCGATTTTGAGGCTGTGTCAAATTCCTACATCTCTATCACTCCGCTTCACCTTGACCTGACGAGTTATCCTTCGATACAAGAATTAGAAAAATGGAAACTTTAAAATAATGTCCCCTCACCCTTCCCGTTCGGCTGAGCTCACGACGAAGCCCTCTTCCCATGAGGGGAGAGGGATGCCTGCCTGCCGGTAGGCAGGGGGTGAAGGGGAAATAAAGGAGAAGAATATGAAAACGACACTCAGTATCATCAAAGCTGACATCGGGAGTATTGGGGGGCATATTCGACCCAGCGAGAAATTGGTGGCAGAGGTCCGAAATTTCGTAGCCGAAAAAGGCAGAGGATTTATTAACGATTTTTTTATCAGTCATACCGGAGATGATATCGCGATTCTATTCTCCCATTCGTTGGGAAAGTTGAATGAGAAAGTTCATAAACTGGCTTGGGATGCCTTTATAGCGGGGACAAAGGTCGCCAAGGAGCAAGGGCTCTACGGTGCAGGTCAGGATTTATTGAAGGATTCCTTCTCTGGGAATGTGAAGGGAATGGGGCCAGCTGTGGCCGAGATGGAGTTTGAGGAAAGACCGAATGAGCCGTTCCTTTTCTTTGCTGCCGATAAGACTGACCCTGGTGCTTATAATCTTCCTCTCTACTTGGCTTTCGCAGATCCGATGTACAATGCGGGACTGATTCTCAGTCCTTCGATGAACAAGGGGTTTCGATTCGTTATCATGGATGTGAACTACACAGAGGGTGACCGAGTCATAGAACTGAACGCTCCTGAGGAGATTTACGACATTGCTGCCCTATTAAGGGACAATCAGCGTTTCGTCGTCGAGGCGATCTATTCCAGAAATAATGGCGAAATTACCGCGGCCGTGAGCACGACTCGTCTTCATAACATCGCCGGAAAATATACAGGAAAAGACGATCCAGTGATGTTGGTAAGGGTTCAAGGTGCATTTCCAGCAACGGGTGAGGTGCTTGCCCCGTTTAACATTGGCCATCTGGTAGCAGGATTTATGAGAGGGAGCCATACCGGGCCATTGATGCCTGTTCGACTAAATTCAGGCATCTCCTATTTTGATGGCCCCCCTGTGGTTGCCTGTCATGCTTTCTGCGTTCACAATGGGAAATTGACCGAACCTGCCGATGCCTTCGATCATCCCTATTGGGACTGGGTGAGGAATAAAGTGGCCCAGAAGGCGACAGATATCCGACAACAGGGTTTTTCAGGAGCCGCGATGCTTCCTTATGGGGAACTCGAATATGGTGGTATCGTAGACAAGATGGGGATCTTGGAGACAAAATTTAAAGTGAGAAGTTAATCAAGCCTAAAGGCTTGAGTTACATGGATTGATGATAGGCCTGTAACTCATGGCTTTAGCCATGATTAAATCCTTTAGGAAGCAAAAAAGATGCAAGAGAAGCGTGTTTACATTGAGACTTATGGTTGTCAGATGAATGAGCATGATTCGGAGCGGATACTTCGGCTCTTGGAGGGATCCCATTATCTCGAGACGAAGGAGCCGAAGGAGGCTAACCTCATCCTCATCAATACCTGCAGTGTTCGAGAAAAGCCCGAACATAAAGTTTACAGCGCGTTGGGAAGATTTAAGAGGTTGAAAGACCAGAAGGGAGTGATCATCGGAGTGGCAGGGTGCGTTGCCCAACAGGAAGGTGAACGGCTCTTGGATCGGGTTCCCTATCTCGATCTGGTGATCGGAACCCATGCCATTCCCTCCATCCCGCAATTGCTGAGACGAGTAGAAGTAGCTGGAGAGAGGGTCTGTGAAATAGGGTTTGACGAAAAGGGAGGGTACTTGAAAACCCCTTTGCCCCAGAAGCCTCTGACCAGAGTGAAATCCTATGTGACCATCATGCAGGGATGCGATCACTTCTGTTCCTTTTGTGTCGTACCCTATGTGAGGGGAAGAGAGAGGAGTCGTACAAGCTCAGAGATCATTGAAGAGGTGAGGAATTTGGCCGAAATGGGTGTGAAGGAGGTCTGCCTCCTCGGGCAGAATGTGAACGGTTATGGAAAGGGAATAGAGGGAGAGGTGAAATTTCCAGAACTCCTCTGCCGAATTAACGAAATAGATGGACTTGAGCGGATTCGTTTTACCACCTCCCATCCTGCAGATCTATCCGAAGAGTTGATTCAAGCCTTTTCAAGATTGGATAAGCTCTGTGAACATATTCATCTTCCTTTTCAATCAGGTTCGGATCGTATTTTAAAACTGATGAATCGAGGCTACACCAAAGAATCCTACCTTAAAAAAATCGATGGCTTAAGAAAATTTTGTCCCGGCATTGCCATTACAGCAGATGTGATCGTTGGATTTCCGGGCGAGGAGGAGGAAGATTTTGAAGAAACCTTGGACCTCATGAGAAAGGTTCAATTCGACGACCTTTTTTCTTTTAAATATTCCTCAAGAAAAGGAACCCGAGCCGCACAATTTCAGGATCGGGTTGAAGAGAAGGTAAGGCAGGATCGACTTTTCATCCTTCAAACTCTTCAGAAGGAGATCACCTTTCAAAAAAACCAGGCATTAGAAGGTTGCACGGAAGAGGTGTTGGTCGAAGGACCAAGCAAACAGAGCGGTCAAGATGTGACCGGCCGAACCCGCTCAAATAAGATCGTCAATTTTGAAGGAGACTTAAATCTGGTAGGAAAGTTAATCCCTGTTCGAATAACGAAAGCCTACGCCCACTCTCTCAGGGGCGAAATAGTTCGGAGTGATCAGTTCAGGGCTCCGAGCAGTTAGTATCAAATCTCCAAACTCAAAACTCCGAACTCTGAACTACTTAAACCGAATTTCTAATTCGGTTTAAGTGTGTTTCATGACGATGCTGGAGATAATGTTGGCGGCCTCGTCGCCACGGTCAGCGGCATTGCTGAGATGGCGGTAAATCTCCCGCATCTTGAGCATGTAGATGGTATCTCCGCCCTTGAAGAGATCGGCCAAGGCACGATGGTAGGCCTTTTCCATTTCGTTTTCATAAGATTTTGCTTTTACCGCATGCTCTGAGGCAATTCTCGGGTAGTCCTTCAGGATTTTAACTGCATCGTTTAACTCCCTCGCTGCCTTCCGGAGGATGTTGACCATCTCTTTGATGTGTTCATTTCCTTTGACTTCGTAAATCTCCATCTCGTCAACCGTCGTATTGGCATAGTCCACGACATCGTCAATGGCCCTGGAAAGGGCATAGATGTCCTCCCGGTCAAGGGGGGTGATGAAGGTCTTATCCAATTCTTCGATCAAGATCCGCCTCAGTTCATCTGCCTCTCGTTCAATATTTCGGACGTGATGGGCATTTTCCTTGGTTCCATTCTCTGCAAAGTTCCAGAGGGCCTCCAGGCCTTCAACCGACTTTGAGGATTGACGAGCAAGTAATTCGAAAAAACGGCTTTCGCCACTGGAAAATGGCTTTTTCCTTTTCAAGATGTCCCAAACCATTTCGTCTCTCCTTTCGCTTTCAAAAACCGGGATGTATCATGCGGATTAGAAAAAAACTCAACCCGGCCATCAAGGCTGTAGCCGGGATGGTGATGAACCAGGCAACGACGATATTCTTGGCCACACCCCAACGGACGGCTGAAATCCTCTGCCCAGCTCCAACCCCCATAATGCTCGAAGAGACCACATGAGTCGTTGAGACTGGGCCTCCTGCCAAAGCGGCTCCCAAGATCACCGCTGCAGAGGAAGTCTGGGCACAGAAGGCGTGGACCGACCTCAGGCGGTATATCTTTGAACCCATGGTCTTGATAATGCGCCATCCTCCGCTGGCTGTTCCCAAAGCGATGGCTGCAGCACAACTGGCGATCACCCAGAAAGGAATATGAAACGTGGGATAGAGTCCAAGGATGACCAAGGACATCATGATCAGGCCCATCGATTTCTGAGCATCATTCGCACCATGGCTAAGGGAAAGGCCGATGGAGGAGAGAATCTGAACTCGATTGAAAAGGTATTTTGCATTTGGGGTGGCATTTTGAGAGAGGCGCTTTGTTGTTTTAAAGAAGAGTGTTCCAAAGATGAGACCTAACATGGGAGAGATGATCAAAGACAGGATAACATAGAGAAGCCCCTTCCATAAGATTTTATCAGGTCCGTAGGCCACCAATACAGCGCCCACCATCCCTCCTATTAAGGCATGAGACGAGCTGGAGGGAAGCCCCCAGAACCACGTGATCAGATTCCAAGCGATAGCGCCGACGAGGGAGGCGATGACAAGGCTAACGGAAAGAGAAAAAAGCCTTGTATCGAAAGAAGAGATGTCAATAATATTCTTTCCAATTGTCTGTGCCACAGCTGTTCCGAAGAGGAATGGACCGATAAAATGGCAGATCGCAGCCATGAGGAGGGCTTTTCTTGGCGAAAGAGCCCCTGTCGTAATAATCGTTGCGACGACGTTGGCAGCGTCATGGAA
>Ga0315314_1002039_pt1 | contig 17143 bp, 15 predicted proteins | sample TDP9_MG_FD_203631 | JGI IMG/M metagenome (GOLD analysis project Ga0315314, IMG submission 203631) | Freshwater sediment microbial communities from Lake Towuti, South Sulawesi, Indonesia - TDP9 | ecosystem: Environmental > Aquatic > Freshwater > Lake > Sediment | place: Indonesia: South Sulawesi...
GTGAAGGCGGTCGTGTAGCTGCCGCTGATGTCATAGGACCACCCTGCAAAGATGGGATACACAATATTGGTTATCGCGGTAAATAGCGTTGTGTAACCAGTGATAGTGGCATAGGCTTTTCGTCCGAAGTATGTGGCGCGCATCGAGGCTGAGACAGGTATAGTGCCTCCGTATCCTAAACCGAACAGGATGATGAAGAACATTATCTGAGCTAAGCTACGGGCACTCGTCAAAATGAAGAGACCCAAAGTCTTCATGGCAAACATGAGGATCAAAGTGTTCTTCTCTCCCCACCTATCCGCAATCCATGCGAAGAATGGCCTACCAGGGATGCTTATCGTTGCCATCAGCCCGAGGATTCCAGCGGCCGCCATGACGTCGACGCCTATGTCTTCAAGATGGGCCATCTGATGCATCGTAACCATCGTAAGGGTGCCGCTGTTGAGCGCCAAAGCTATCAACATCGTCCAAAAGGAGAAAGTCTTAAGTGCCTGCTTCAGCGTGAACTCATATTCCCATGTGCTCTTATGGTTTTCATCGCTGTCTGATCTTTGGCGTATCTCCTGACCATCGGGGTGCAACCCGTAGTATTCAGGTGGATGTGGCTTTATGAAGAACCATCCGAGCGGCAGACAGAGGATGAGAGTCAATGCTGCGATGAATATGAGAGCTGCCCTCCAGCCGAAGTTGACTATCATCCATGTCATAAGCGGAACGACGACGGGTCCTCCTAGGCCGCCGCCCACCGTGACAAGCGAAAGAGCGAAGGCCCTCTTCCGTATGAACCACTTCGCTACCGCGGCGTTCACAGTGTCGTACAAGCCGAGATTGTAGCCGAGGCTGACGACGAAACCCCAGATGAACACGAACAGCCAGATGTCTCTGGCGAAAAGCGTCAGGATTAGCCCCACGCTAGATATTATTGTCGATACGACTGTGATAATGCGAGGACCATATTTGTCGATGAGTATGCCGCCGAAGGGCCCCTCAAGACCGCCTTCGACGCTCTGCATTGAGAAAGCCGCAGAAAGCTGAGCCCTAGTCCAGCCATATTCTGAGATAAGGGGCATGAAGAGTGCGCTCATGCCGTAGTACAGGCTGCCGTATCCCCAGCAGGAGATTATTGCTCCCGCTAAGACCGTGTACCAGCCAAAGTATATCCGTTTGAGCCTTTGGATAATCTTGTGTTGAGACATCGACTCATCCCTTGATGCGCTGTCTGCCTAGACGACCCTGGAACTCTTGTGTACCGCAGACTCCTGAAACATGTTGGTTTACCCATTCATCAATTCTTCGGTCGGGAGCAGGTCTATCGGTCAATGGACTGCCCAGAAACAAGAGAAAAAGAGACTGTGGATCCGTCCTTTCTCAGCATCAAGAGGATGCCCTTCACTGCCCCCAAGAAAAGCCTGAGTGCAAGGGACTTTCCCAATAGCTCAAGATCAAGCAGTCTACCTGTCTCCACGCACCTTATGAACGAATAAGCAGTAAGCTGTCTCGAAGGTGAGCCTGAGGGTATATGACGCCTGCAAGGGCTCTCACCAGCATATAGCCGATCAGTCAGACTTCCCTATTGTCAGGAGACAAATACATAACATCGCCTGATAAACAACCAGAGGTCAACTAGCAGAGAAGGGTCATGTTAGAGAGTTGCTTTGCGGTTAGTTGACTATTACAACTCATCTTAGGAGAAAATAAAAGGGGTAGAACTTCTTTAGCTTAGTCTTGTAGGCTTGCTTTGAGTCTCTTGAACCTTCTATTCAGCTCCAGCGCAAGCTCGACGTTTTCCTCCAGTCCCCATTCCCTGTGATCCCAGTCGAAGACTTCTTTCATTACCTCGTGCGCCGCCTCTGTGACGACGATCGTTCCGTCGCTCTTTATCTCCTCCAATGCATCGCTCTTTCTCGCGGCTTCCTCGTTGATTCTCACCGCCTCATCTAAGCTTATCTCCTTTGGCAGAGCCAGCTCAACCTTGCGCCCCAGCCTTGCGGGGTAGCCTCCGACCAGCCCCTTCACGCCTGGCACAGTTCCGACGAACCTCTTGGAATCAAAGAGGACATCTATGAAGTTGGCGAGGAAAGCGGCCGAGGTCGCTTGCTGGCGTGGCGGTCCTGCCATAGCCTGTCTGTCCCAGTAGGGTCGTCCCATGCGCTTGCGCATGCCTTCCACACCTCCTAGTTCCTTGGTGACGTCCTCGGCGTTGACTTCTATCTTGATCCACCATGGAACTGGATCGTCTGGAGTTCCTATGCCTCCGTGTTCTCCTATCTGCCAGATCTCGACAGCGGTCGTCGGCACTTCCAGCTCTTGGCTCACGATCTTCTTCATCCTTGGGATCCTCAGCTGGGCGTTGCCGCCTCCGCAGGTCGGTTCCAGACCAGCTCTAGCTAAGGCTGGAGCCACGATGTCCGGAAGAGTGGCGATGACAACCGGAACCTTCCCGTAGTAGCCTGCTGCCTTGACAGCCTTCATTAGGCTGTAGGAGGTGGAGATGTGCATCATGAGCCAGCTGCCTATGATGGAGGGTTGGAGCTTCAGGAACATCTCCCTTGGGAGTGTGAACATCTCCCACCAGGACTGGACGCTGGCGCAGTTGAAGATCGCCTCTGGGTCAACCTCCTTGATCAGCTCGACGGTGCTCTCGACATTGAAGAGGTCAATCTTCCTGAACTCCATGTCAGGATTGTAGCCTTGGTGCATCGCCCCTGCGACAGCACCTTCAAGTATTGACGCTCGTGCAGGATTCAGGTCGCAGGCGACGACTTTGCCGACGCCAGGGATTCGCGCTATGAAGTGGAGCCAGTGTTCGCCGATGTCACCTAGGCCTGTGCATAGAATTGTTCTCATGGATGTTGCTTTCTCACAAGTTTTATTTATATTGCTCTCTTTGACTTCGCAGCTTCGAAAGATTCATCTTGAGTTTTGCTCTCAGATCTGAAGAGGGTCCCGCCATGAGAAAGGCTAAGGATAGAGACTTCGTTGAGACTGTGGAGGGTCTCCTCTTCTGCCTCGTTGGATACCTTCATCCCGCCCAAGGCTACACGGCTTACCTGAAGTATGTGGCTGTTGCAGAGGGAAAGTGGTCAAGGAGTGGTATCGGATACCGTCGAGTCTTGGATTATTACCATGTGACGGAGGTTGAAAAAACGTTTGATCTTCTCAGAGACCGTTACCCCGATTACGTTTTTCGCTGTCCTGTTCGAAATACCACTATTTCAACAGTGCCTATAGACCGTGTGAAACAGTATTATGTGCCTGAGGAGAGGCTCCAAGGGATCTTGGAGACGGAAAACACAGACAAACTTGAGGAAGAAGTGCAGGAGCTCGTTGAGTTCCTCTCCGACCTGTCAAATGTTTCTCCTAGGAACTTTGGTGTGACGGGCTCAATCCTCTTGAGGACACATGACCCTCGTTTCTCTGACGTAGACCTCACGGTTCTAGGGGTGGAAGCCTCTCAGAGAGTTAAAGAGGCGTTAACGGAGAAACGAAGGAGAAGCGGCTCTCCTATCAAAGAGATGAAGCCTGAGAAGGCGGAGAAGTGGATACGGGAGAGGATGGAGAGATTTCCCTTGACGCGGATGGAGGCGGAGCTCTTCCTCAGTCGGAGGTGGAACTACGGCTACTACGGCGACAGATACTTCTCCATCCACCCTGTCAGGCTCGACGAGGAGATAACTGAAGAGTACGGAGATAATCGATACATTCCTCTCGGAGTCACTGAGGGAACAGCCGTCATCACATCCTCAAGGGAGTCCATCTTCCTCCCCGCCATCTACGAAGTTGGGGAGGCGCAGGTCCGAGGACGCGATGGCTTGGAAATAAGGGAGATCGTCTCATATGAGGGCTTATACTCTGGCATAGCAAGAGACGCGGAGACGGTCAGCTTCAAGGGCTTAGTTGAGGAGATTGAAACAAGAAGTAAAGAGGTCTATCACAGAGTTCTCATAGGCAGCACCACGCTTCGGGGAAGAGACTACATTAAACCCCTATTGAACTAAGGCTGTGGGAAGAAAATTCATGCCATCGGAGGTCGAACCTTCAGGACTTCCCTGTTGACGAGGTTGGGTGGCTCCTTCCCTCCAAGTGTAGCTATGAGGTTTTCCGCTGCCATGACCGCCATCTTGGTTCTGGTCTCGTAGCTGGCGCTGGCCATGTGCGGTGCAGCCGTAACGTTCGGCAGACTAAGCAGCGGGTTACTCAGCTCAACAGGCTCCTTCTCCCAGACATCTAAGCCTGCCGCCCAGATCCAGCCTTCCTTCAGGGCTTTGTAGAGCGCCTTCTCGTCGACGACGGGTCCTCGGGAGGTATTGATGAGGCAGGCTGTCCTCTTCATCAGTTTGAGGCGTTCCTCGTTTATGAGGTGGTGTGTCGAAGGCGACAGCGAGACGTGAAGTGTCACGAAGTCGGACTCCCTGAGAAGGGTCTCCAAGTTAACATACTCTAAGCCGAGGTCTTTCTCAGCCTGCTGGTTTCTGACGAGGTCGTAGTAGAGGATTCTCATGTTGAAGCCCTTAGCCCTCCTAGCTGCAGCCAAGCCGATCCTGCCAAGTCCGACGATGCCGAGGGTCTTGCCCCAGATGTCCTGCCCCAGCATCATCATAAGCCCCCAAGGGATACGCCACTTCCCCTCCCTAACGTACCTGTCAGCTTCAACTATCCTCCTAGCCGTAGCCATCAACAGAGCGAAGGCGAAGTCTGCAGTAGTCTCCGTTAAGACGCCGGGCGTGTTGGTGACGTAGATGCCTTTCTTCGTAGCAGCTTCTACGTCGATGTTGTCGTAGCCCACGGCAACTTGACTGATCCCCTTGAGTTGCTTCCCAGCGGCGTCAATGACCTCCCTATCAATCCTGTCCGTCAAGAGGCAGCATAATCCGTCCACCAATTTAACTTTCTCAAGGAGAAGGCTCTTTGGAGGGGGCGTCTCCTCAGTCCAGACCTCGATATCAAACCTCGTCTTCAGCAGATTCAAAGCCTCCTCGGGCAGCAACCTAGTGACAAAGACTTTCTTTTGGACGGCTCTACTCATAATTCGTTCTCCTCGACGTTTCTTGTCCATATCTTAATGATGTTTATCTAAATTAAATTTCTCCCGAGGAGGAGGGAGTCACAACACAGAAATTCTCTTAGTGTGAACAATTAGATAGAAGCCACACTCTGTTAGGGAGAGTTGGGTCATTATGTCGAGAATCACAAACAGAGAGACCTTGTTGAGTCACGCCGAATTTCCTCTGATCAGGAGAGCCAGAGAGATCGCTTTGGTCACTATTGAAAATGTGCTTAACTCAATTGATCCAAGAAGGATTATCAAGTCAAAAGTTGTTCTGAAGAGGAACCTGCTCAATGTAAACGGACAGGTCTTCGATCTAAACTCTTTTCAGAGAATCTTCGTAATAGGCGGAGGAAAAGCAAGTGGATCCATGGCAGAAGCCCTAGAGGAAGCCCTCGGAAGCAGAATCGAAGAAGGCGTAGTGGTTGTTCCAGAAAGAACGGAGAACATATTCAAAACCAGCAGAATAAAGGTTCATGGATCTAGTCACCCAATACCAGACGAGAGGAGCATTGCAGGTGTTGAGAGGTCGCTGGAGCTGGTTGATGAGAGTGATGAACGGGATCTGGTGATATGCTTGTTCTCAGGCGGAGGATCAAGCCTGATGGCACTGCCACGGGAAGGAGTTTCCCTCAGCGACAAACAGAAAGTCACGGAGCTCCTATTGAAGTCGGGCGCCGCCATCAGGGAAATGAACGCTGTTCGGAAGCACCTGTCTGCCTTCAAAGGAGGACAACTTGCTAGGAGGCTCTATCCAGCGACCGTCATAAGTCTGATACTCTCCGATGTCGTGGGAGACCCACTTGATGCAATAGCTTCGGGACCGACAGTGTCAGATTCTACAACCTTCAGCGACGCAATCTACGTCTTGAAAAGATATAGCCTGTGGGAAAGAGCCCCAGAGACCGTTAGGAAAGTCCTGCATGACGGTGCTGAAGGATTGATCCCTGAGACGCCTAAGGGCGACGATCCTGCCTTCAAGAAAGCATACAACATCATCCTAGGCAACAATCGGCTAGCTTGCTCCGCCACAGTGGGAGAGCTTCAAAGAAAGGGGTTGAAGACGCTGTTCCTGACCTCTTCAATTGAGGGAGAGGCAAGGGAAGTCGGCACCATGCTCGGCGCCTTGGCACAAGAGCTTGCAGCTTCAGGCAACCCAGTTCAACCACCTGTCGGCACCGTAATCGGCGGTGAAACAACGGTGACAGTCACAGGCAGAGGAAAGGGAGGAAGAAACCAAGAGATCGCCCTAGGCGCAGCCCTGAAGATAGAGGGCTTAGACAACGTGGTTATAGCCTCCATAAGCACAGACGGAATCGACGGAACGACTGATGCCGCCGGCGCCATGGTGGACGGAAAAACGATTCAACGAGCCAAGAAACTAGGACTCGACGCAAGAGAGTACCTCAGAAACAACGATTCAGGCACCTTCTTCTCAAAACTCGGCGACCAAATCCACACAGGACCCACAGGCACAAACCTCAACGACCTGTCCATCCTAGTAGCGCTTTAGGTCTTGCTCAGACTTGACATTCGCAAGGTTTATGCGTATGCATATTACTAAATTGTATACGATGATGCGTATGGTTGAGGAGTTGGTGACTGTATCAGCGAGAGTTCGGAGATCTCAGGCAGAGGAGCTCGAACGGCTTGCGGCTGAGAGAGGAGTGGACAAATCGGAGATCGTTAGAGAGCTCCTTGCCATGGGCCTAAAGGAGCAGAGGATTAGGGAAGCGTTAGACTTGATCAGAGCTGGGAAGGCGACAGTCTGGAAAGCGGCTGAGATGGCTGGATTAACCTACAGAGAGATGCTTGAACTCCTCAGAGCCAACAACATTCCCTTCCCACTGTCGAAAGAGGAATTGAAGCGTGAAGTCGAAGAGATCCTTGGTCGTCAGTAATGCTGGTCCGCTCATCCACCTCGCCAAAATAAACCTGTTACACCTTCTCAAAGACCTATACCAAGAAGTAGTTATCCCACTGGAAGTCGAGGTCGAGGCTGTTGATCTTGGCATGGAAAGAGGCTTCTCCGATGCTATACAAATCAACGACGCCATCGACGAGGGCTGGATAAAAGTAGAAGAGATAAAGTCAACTCAAGAGTTTATAAAAATGGCTCAGATCGCTGGACTGAAGACAGCGGAAGCCGCAGTCATCTACTACGCCTACAAGAACCATGGAACAGCCCTGCTGGACGAAGACACAGCCAGAACCCTAGCACGCACCCTGGGGATACCTATCAGAGGAACCTTAGGCATAATCCTTGAAAGCTTAAAGAAAGATTTTCTATCTCGCACAGAAGCCCTGAAAGCCCTAGAAAAACTCTCCGAAATAATGTACCTAAGCGCAGACCTATATAGAATAGTGAGAGATGGGATAGAAAGAAGCTAAGTCAGACATAAAACCAAGAAGCTACACCCTTTCCCAACATAGTAGGCTACTTAAATCCATTCAAAGCAACAATTGGTGCGGCCGCCGGGATTCGAACCCGGGTCGTCTGCGTGGCAGGCAGATGTCCTAGACCAGGCTAGACTACGGCCGCGTTGTTTATCCCTATGGTTAGAAGGGATTGAGATATTAAATTTGTTATTTTAAGTTCTGTTAAGTTGTAGGGGGATAGAGAGAATCTGTTAACTGTCGGGACATAAAAGTCAAAAACGCATAAGAATACCTGTCTTTAGAGGATGGAAGTAAAACGTCTGGGCCTCAAGCCCTATTTTGTGTTCGTTCTCTTGTTTCCGTGACGATACTATGTCGAGAGATGTGTGTGTGTGTAAGAGATTCGATTTAGCATGCTAAAGTTATTCTACCAGCAGGCCCGTTATAAATCATGATAAAACGACTAAGAATGTCTCTGCCAATTAATGCAATAATATTGAATGGACTTAGATCAGCACCTATGACTGCCTCAAGATCGATGACTAGACGAGGCAATATGAATCTTGCTGGATATAAATTTCTTCTAGTAGGTCCACCAGCGGTTCCTACAGAAACTACACCTATGGGGTTTAATTGTAGTCTTGAAATAACCGATAAATCAATTGCGCTAACTGAAGCTCCTGTATCAATAAGTGCTTGTCCAGATACTGGAGGAGGTGTTTGTTGTCCTTGTTGAGATAATAATATAATTAATGTTTGAGGAAGAGAAACTTCGATAGGGCAACATGGTCCTTTAGATTTAAGTCCCTCTGGAGGCGAAGTTTGAACTTCATAAATTGGCATGAATAATCCCCAATATAAGTGATGGGATTTTTTCGGTTTGTTCTACTTCAACCACCTTTTTAATAAAGAAGGGTTGATTACCATATCTCTTTACTCCTTCTTTATACGCATCTTCTAGACTCGTAAATTCATCAATAAGTTCTTCTCCTTTAATCAGAACATATTTATCTTTATATTTTTCCAGCCACTTGTTTTTCATAGATTCGAAAAATGTGAGTTCTTTGATCAATACCACTTCTTCCTTTTCCATTCTCTCTTTCTCCTAGCCTTCCGAGTGCGCCCCTTCATTGACTTATTCTTTACAATTTATAAACATGATGGATAACCTGTTCATAATATCTCAAATGAAACTTCCAAAGGAAACTAGATGTATCTGATGTTTTGATTCATCTGCGCCCCGATAGTTAACAGGCTCAGCGATCACCCGTAGACTTAACAGAACCTTATTTTAGGCGACGAGATAGGTTGTTTCTACAAGGGAGAGGCATGTGTGGGAGCTTCTGTTGTGATGTTCCCTTTTCTTCCTCCTTTTTGGTTCGTGTAGTCGTCTAAAGAGAGTATCGTTTTTGCGAGTTTTCTTCAACAAGAACTAGTTTTCCGACTAGATCGATCAAAAGGCTTTTAATCATATTGCTGGGATAACGTATCTGCATAGGGAAAAAATTTGTCGTCTTTACGACGAGCTAAGGTTGTTTCGGGCGGAACCCTCATCGATGGAACGGGCAAGCCGCCCATCAAGGACAGTGCCGTCGTCATCCTCGGTTCTACGATCATCGAAGTCGGACGAGCTGAGGGTGTCGACATACCAAAAGACGCGGAAGTCATAGACGCTAAGGGGAAGACCGTTCTCCCTGGCTTGATTGACTGCCACACCCACTTCATCGGAATGGGCGTGCGAACCCTGACAACCTTAAACCTCTCGCAGACTAAGTCGGTCTCCGAAGCCGTCAACTTGGTGAAGTCTAGGCTGACGGAGATGCCTAAGGGAGCATGGCTCACGGGACGGGGCTGGGACGAGAGCAAGTGGGTTGAGAGAAGATACGTCACGAAGTGGGACATCGACTCTGTTTCGCCGGATAATCCTGTGAACCTGACCCGTGTCTGCGGACACCTCACGACGCTGAACAGCGAAGCTCTTAAGCTTGCGAAGATCACGAAGGATACTCCTGACCCTCCCGGCGGCAAGATCGACAAGGACCCGGTGACTCGAGAGCCCACGGGCGTCTTGAAGGATGCGAGCAGACTCATTGCTGGGCTGACTCCTCCCCAGACGATGGAGATGACCTTGAAGGGCGTGCGAAAAGCCTGTGAGATCGCTCTGAGCCTTGGTTGCACTGGCAGCCACGATGCTGGAACAAGTGGCAGCGGGTTCAGTGCCTACCAGACCTGCATGGAGGACGGGTCGCTCACAGTGAGGTCGTATGCCATGCCTAGGGGTGACTGGGTGCTGAGCGTATTCGAGAACGCCGGCATAAGGACGGGTTTCGGAAACGATCTCCTGAAGATCGGTCCTGCTAAATTCCTCATAGACGGTTCCATGGGTGCCCACACGGCAGCCCTCTTCGAGCCTTACGCCGACGAGCCCTCGACGAATGGCATCTTCACTACGCCTCCTGAGAGGTTGAAGGAGATGGTGATGAAGGTGCACAAGCTGGGGATGCAGATCGCTATACACGCCATCGGCGACAGGGGGATCGAGGAGACCCTCAACGCTCTTGAAGCCGCGATAGAGGAAGATCCAAGGGAGGACCACCGTCACAGGATTGAGCACTGTGAAGTCCTCCACGACGATCAGATAGCACGAATCAAGCGCCTCGGTATAATTCCCTCGATGCAGCCTAACTTCGTCGGCGAATGGAGTGGATTAGGCGGAATGTACGAGACACGTCTAGGACCTGATAGATTGAAGCTTAACAACCCATACAGACGGCTCCTCGACGACGATATCAGACTCGCCTTTGGCTCGGACTGTATGCCCTTCAACCCTATATACGGCCTATGGTCCGCCATTAACCATCCAATCGAAAAAAGCAGAATCAGCCTCTTAGAAGCCGTGAGAGGCTTCACGCTTGACGCTGCCTATTCTGCCTTTGAGGAAAAAATAAAGGGTTCCTTGGAGCCTGGGAAGCTCGCCGACATCGTCATCCTTTCAAAGGACTTGACCATGATGCCGCCTGAGAAGATCATGGATGCTAAGGTCGATGCGACAATCGTCGGCGGTACGGTTCTCTACAAGAGGACCGCCTAGCTCTTCTCTTCTTTTTTGATTGCCGAAACCTCTTGTGTTCTTGGCTGCTCTCTTTAAATGAAGGAGATGATCAAGGCTGGCATCTTGCTCGACATCATCAGCGGGATTCTCATCATCCTCCACGCTCTCTTCTTGTGGTCTCTCATCACCGAGGCAAGGCTAGGCCTTCACCCAGAACTTGAGCAATAGCAGGGATGTTAGGGATATGGTGATACCTAGAGGGAACAGGATGGGTAGTCCCATTTGGGCGGCTAGAACGCCTGAGAAGGTGGGTGTTATGGCGCCTACTACGCTGCCTGGGAGGAAGGAGAGGGCATAGCCTAGTCCTCTTTGGGTGCTGGGTGTCAGTGTGGCGATTATGGAGGAGTTGGCGGGCATGCCGAGGGTGCCGATGAAGCTCTGAAGGAAGTAGAAGCCTAGAAAGAGAGGCGTGGTCGGGGCGACGAACGATGCTGCAAGGAAAAGGGTTGAGGAGAACATGGTCGTCATGAGCCAGCGTTTGTTGCCGAGTCTGTCGGCGAAGAAGCCTCCTGTTGGGGCTGCTACGACGCCGAAGAGGGAGACGGCGCCGTATACTAAGCTCGCTTCCGAGACGGATAAGCCTCTGATGTCCTTGAGGTAGAGTGGGAGGAAGACGTTGATGATCTGTCCGCCGATGGCTCTGATCGTGCTGAAGGTCAGGTAGATCCCGAAGCCTCCAGAGAGAACCATTCTCAAACTTGACTCGTTCTTCTCTTCTCTTGACTCGCTGCCTAAGCTTCCGTTTGCCTTTTCAGCCGCCTTCTCCATCAGCGTCAATTCGACCTTGACAACCTCCTCTTCGGTCCTGAGCCTCCAAACTGCTATAAGCATCAAGGAAGTGGGAACGATCCAGAAGAGGTATGTGAACTTCCAGTCAAAGCCTAAGGACATGAATAGTGACAATGAGATGGGTCCGACGGCCATTCCTAAGGGTCCTCCAGCATTCTGGATTCCTAGAGCTTTGGACCGGTTCCTTATTGTAACGATCCTAGTAGTGTAGCTGTACGAGGCAGGGTGGTATATGGTTGTCGTGAGATGTGCGCAGCTCAGGGCTATGACCAAAGTCCAGACGCTCCTAGACAGGACGACAGCTAGAGCCGATGACATGGAGATGAGGAAGCTCAAGGCGATAGCTTTTCTGGAGCTGACTCTGTCCGCGAGGTAGCCGCAGGGTATTGAGAAGACTGTTGAGAACAGCGAGGGGATCGAGGCTAGAAGTCCGAGCTGTGGGAGGGTGAGGCTGAACTCTTCTCGGAAGACGGGAAAAAGTGCAGGATAGATTCTGTCGAAGACATGGGCGAAGAAGTGTGTGATGGACATGACTAGGATGCCATAGCTGAAGACCTTCACCTGCCCGTTGCCCTGCTTCAAGGATCAGACCTCTTGAATATCCTACGAGGAGATGCTGACCCTATAGAAATACTTTTGGCACAAAGAGCACATCCCGCTCTGTTCAAGGTTAGAGAAGAAAACAAGATAACCTGACCTTGTCTGATACTCCTTTCAGAAACGACTCAACCAAAAAAGAAGTAGAGGTACGCTTCGACAACATTGACCATGCCGTGTGCACGTCGTCGTATTCCTGACCACGTTTCTAGATACTCTTTTAGTGTATGACTCGCCTAATCTTTAGTCGTGATTGTGTAGTGGCATCCTGTGTAGAGCAGCGCCAAGTCTATCCTTTTTATGAGGCTCCGGACCTCCTTTTGGCTTGGGATCTCCTTCCACTCGATGATGAAGTCGTAGTCGCCGAGTTGCTCCCATCCCTTTCGGATCATCTTCCCTGTCATCAGGTCGATGGAGGGGTCGATAATGGAGACTATCTGAGAGATAGCCTTTCCATACTCGTATCCTTTTGGCAGCTCTTTGATGAGGCCGTCTAGTGCGTCGAGGGCTTTGTCGACCGATGGTCCATACAACTTGATGTAGCTCTTCATTGGTTATTTTCCTCCTTCCAATCACAATTCACACAAGGTATTATTAAGAATTGGGCTTAGGACATTCCCTGTTCTTCCACGTGAACATCGAAGACTCCTTGGTAAATCGATCGTCTTTCCCTAAACTTTAAGGATTGAAAAGGAGTCTCTTACTCTTATGGCAACTCTAGCACGTGAGGAAGGACTCAAGCTGCTTGAAAAGAACATCACCAACTTGAACCTGAGAAAGCACATGGTAGCTGTCTCAGCGGTTATGAAGAGGCTTGGAGAACACTTGGGCGGCGATCCCGCCTTGTGGGAGGCTGTTGGGCTTCTCCATGACTTAGACTTAGAGAGGCTGGAGCGGGAGGAGAAGACAGGTGGTCCACCTGTTATGGCTCGTCACGGACGGATCTCAGGGGAGATGTTGAAGGGGTTGTTACCCGTGGAGGGGCTTCATGCGATAATGGCGCACAACGAGGGCTGTGGCGTCCTAGCAGAGAAGCCTATCGACTATGCGATTGTCGCGGCGGATGCTGTTTCAGGCTTGATCATTGCGACGGCTCTGGTCATGCCTCACAAGACTATGGCTGAGGTTAAGACAAGCAGTCTCAGGAAAAGGTTTAATGACGGTAACTTTGCGAGGAGCGTGGATAGGAATAGGATTATGGTCTGCACCAAGCTTGGTATGACACTTGAGGATTTCTTCGCGGTCTCCCTCGAAGCTCTGCAGTCAATCAGCAAGGATCTGGGACTCTGATTGATATGGTTGAAGATGTCCACGACAAGGCAGTCGAGTATTTCCTGTCGAATTGCCAAGACTTGGCCATACTGTCCATATTGGCTTATGGGAGCTACGCCCGACGCGACTTTAGACCCGATAGCGATATTGACCTGCTCGTCGTCTTGGACTCGAAGAAGTATTCTTCTGGGAATTTGAAAAGACTCGTCGAGATCGCTGAGGAGAGCAGGGAAAGATTCGGGATCTCGTTGAACATGGATATCATGCTGGACTCTGAGATCGATCTTTGGAACCTAGGCATCCTTCTAGAGGGCCACAGCTTCATAGATCTCTCTTTCTACAGGAAGGAGGGAAAGATTCTCTTCGGAGTGGACATCAGAGACAGGTTCAAGATTCCAGAGGACTTCATGGAGAAGTCCAAGATGCAACTGACCATAGTGGAATCAGAGTTCAAGCGATGGCTCCTAGAAGATAGAGGCGAGCTCGTCCCCCATTGGCTGACCGGGTGGCTGCTCGCGACCTTCCTCAATACTCTCGGCATAACCGAAGTAACCAGCTTCAACGAGACCTGCAGACTCGTCGAAGGAATCCCCTTCCTAGCAACCACACCCCAATTCGAAAAGTACAAGCAGAAGAAGGAACTGACGCCAGACGAATTCATCGACCTAAACAGAACCATAAGAAGATACAGCCAGAGGACGTGAAGACATCCACGTAGCTCGCGGTAATCGGTTTCGAAACTGGGGGAGGTTGTTCATAGGTAATAGGCTGGGGCGAATAGGATGGTTGTGCCATTGATTCTTGTTTTGCTCCAGAAGTCTCTTGTGACTACGACCGCCCTTTCTGTTTTGTAGGTTTTGATGAAGTTGAGTAGGCTCCTTGAGACTTTGGGTTCCTTGAAGCCTTGGTACTTGACCTCTATCGGGACTATTTCGTCTCTTATTCTGAGCACGAAGTCGACCTCTGCCTTTGCTATAGTGCGCCAATAGTTTATCACTTCTTCGGGGAAACGGTTCTTCAAACTCAGGAAAACAAAGTTCTCAACCAGCGCTCCGCCATCGGTTCGCTTTTCAAGGGGGTTGAAGTTGTCTACTATGTAGTTCCTTAAGCCCAAGTCGAGGAAGTAGACTTTGGGAATCTTTCTCAGCTCTGTTATCGGGTTCCTGTAGAAGGGCTGGATCAGGCTTATGATGTAGGTCCCTGACAATATCGAGATCATCCTTTTGAGTTCTTTGAAATACGTCTGACATGTCGAGCAGAGCTCGTTGTAGTTTATCAGGTTCCCGACCAGCACTGCCAAGGCTCTTACGACCTGCCTATACTTCATGGCGTCGGTAACCTTGAGGAACTCCACTACGTCTCTGGAGACATAGGTGTCATAGATGTTCTTCAGTATCATCCTCTTCGTCTCAAAATCCTCCGCCCTTATCACGGCTGGATAGCCGCCGAAGGTTAGGTACTGATCAAAGAAGGGGGCGAACTCCTTGAGGAAAATGTCTTCTCTGACTTCTACCTCGCCGCCCTGCAAGAACGCTTCAACAACCTTGCTCTTCTCTTCGTAGATCCGTGCAAGCCTCTGATCCTTTGCAGCCAAGAACTCGTGGAAACTGAAGGGGAAGACCTCGAAGAAGAAGACCCTTCCGACCAGAAACTTCGCCATGGCTCCGCTGAGCTCCAAGGAGGAGCTACCAGTGACGATGAACTTGGCGTTCTCAAAGGTATCGTACAGCAACTTGAGTTTCTTCCCCGGATCCTTCACGTAGTGGTATTCATCCATCAAGAAGCAGTACCTGCCCTCCTTCGTCAGAAAACTCCTGATGTATTCCTTGGGGTTTCTTTCAAAGGCTTCGAGGATATCAGGATCTTCAAAGTTCAAGAAGACCGTGTTCACTCCTCTCCTAGTCAGATCATCTTCTAAAATCCTTAGCAGAGTCGTCTTGCCGCTCTGTCTCGGACCTTTGATTGCGTAGGCTTCTCTTCTCTCGATCCATTTGAGCAGGTCTGCGGTTACGTCCCTTTGAAAAATTAAATCTTTTTCCACATTAATATTAGTAAAATTAACGACTTTTAAATTTTGCTAAGGTTGTTTGCGAGGCGTAGTGAACCAACATAATCGAGTTTCGGCTTATCGGTTTAAAGAAAGAATGGTTTTAAATAGACAAGGGTTTTCTATTACCAGCAATCATCGAGGAATGGCTGAGTTGGTTGGTAAAGGTTCTTTGAGGAAGTTGGCGTTGACGAACGGAAACGTCGTCACCATGGACGACGCTCATCTGAAGGCGCAAGCTGTCTATGCCATCAACGGTGTCATCGCCAAGGTCGGGTCAAACGACGAGGTTAAGGCTCTGATCGACGAGGAGACTGAGGTGATAGACCTGAAGGGGAGGACGCTGGTGCCGGGGTTCATAGACTGCCACGCGCATCCCATGGGCTTCGGACAAAGTTTGACAAGGGTTGCCTGCGGAACACCGCCTATAAACTCCATCAGGGAGATCGTGGAAAACGTGCGAAGAGCGGCAGCCGAGAAACGGCCAGGAGAATGGATCGTTGGAAGGGGATACGACGACTTCAAGCTGGCTGAGAAGAGGCATCCGAACAGGTGGGACCTAGACGAGGCCGCGTCGGAAAATCCCGTTGTGATCACAAGGATGTGTGGACATGTCTCAGTTGTCAACAGCTATGCCCTGAACCTAGCGGGGATAACCAAGGACACCAAGGACCCTGAACTAGGACGAATAGACAGGGACCCAGAGACGGGGGAGCCTACTGGAGTTCTGCGTGGGCCTGCGCAGGGACTGGTTAGGAGGCTTATACCTCCCTCCACCGTGCAGGACCTGAGGAAGGCCATCAATCTCGCCTCTCAGCAATTCTTGGCTAGGGGAGTTACCTCCGTCAGCGATGCTGGCGTAGGTAACGCAGAGACAGTCAAGGCCTATCTGGCCGCAGTAAGGGAGGACGGCATGGCGCTTAGGATAAGCATGATGATGTCCCTGAACACGCTGCAAGAGCTTGCCAAGCTAGGGTTGTCAACAGGATTCGGTGACGATAGAATAAGGATCGGGGCGTTAAAGATTGTTCTTGACGGCAGCACAACGGGCAGAACAGCAGCGGTCTCAGAGCCCTATCTCGACACGCCTGGGAACACGGGCATCCTGTATCTGAACTTGGAGGAGTTCAACAAGAACGTGTCAGCGGCGCACAGAGCGGGCTTCCAAGTCGGCGTCCACGCCATCGGTGACAGAGCCATCACAGCTGTTCTGGACGCCTACGAGGCGGCTTTGAAGGAGCTGCCTAAGAGAGACCACAGGCATCGGATCGAGCACTGCGGCATATGCAACCAAACCATCGTCGCTAGGATCAAGGCTTTAGGCGTCGTTCCTGTGCCTCAGCCAATCTTCCTCTATGGCGAAGGTGAGAGCTACAGAGCGGGGCTAGGGGAGAACCGCGTGAAGTGGGCTTATCCGATGAAGTCATGGTTGGAGGCTGGCATCAAAACCCCCATGAGTTCGGACTGCCCAGCCACCTCAGGCGCAGAGCTGATCAGCCCGCTCCTCGGCATCTACGTAGCCGTGACTAGAAGGACGGATGCGGACAAGGAGATTGGACCAGAACAGAAGATCGGCGTCTACGAAGCCCTGAAGGCTTACACCCTAGGCAGCGCCTACGCCTGCTTTGAAGAAGAATTCAAAGGTTCGATTGAACCCGGAAAACTCGCTGATTTTGCTGTTTTGGCCGAGGACCCTTTGGCTGTGCCGCCTGAGAGGGTTAAGGACATAGCCGTGGACATGACTATCATAGGCGGCAAAGTTGTCTACAAGAAACCATAAAGGTTCCCCTTGTTTTTCATCGAATCCTAGGATGCTGGTTCCTGGGATTCGGGCTTCGAGTGTCATGTGCCTGGCTGGGCATCACCACTTTTGATAAACAGAGAGGACGTAAGGCTCGTT
>Ga0315314_1002040_pt1 | contig 17142 bp, 17 predicted proteins | sample TDP9_MG_FD_203631 | JGI IMG/M metagenome (GOLD analysis project Ga0315314, IMG submission 203631) | Freshwater sediment microbial communities from Lake Towuti, South Sulawesi, Indonesia - TDP9 | ecosystem: Environmental > Aquatic > Freshwater > Lake > Sediment | place: Indonesia: South Sulawesi...
GTGTTCAATAACACTTTGTCGTCCAATTCTAGAGGCATCAACGTCTTCAGCAAAGTCAGCACAAGCATAACGCGCAACTCAATCTCGTACAACGATGTTGGAATCTACTTTAATAATGCAACCAGTAGCACCTCTCCGCACTTCAACGATGTATACGGCAACACGCATGGCATGAACGTGACCTCGAGCCAACCGATCAACGCTGAGTACAATTATTGGGGCCACGAGACAGGACCGTACCACGCGTCTTTAAATCCAGAAGGCAAAGGCAACCCAGTTCAAAGCAACGGAGAAGACCTTGACTTCATAGACTTCCTGAGCGCTCCCAATGGTTACATCAACGCCAGACCAGTAGCGAGGCTCTTGAGCGACAAAATCCTCGTACAACCGAACCAGCCCATCATATTCATTGCCACGAATTCAAGCGACGACCGACGCGTCGACAAATACTTCTTCGATTTCGGCGACGGCTTGAACACAAGTTGGACCACTCTGTCAGTCTTTGACCACAAGTATCCTCTAGTAGGAAGCTACCAAGCTAACATCAGGGTCATGGACGACTTCGGCGTAATCAGCACCAACACTGCCAGCATAACGATCAGCGTTCAAGCACTCACACCATTAGATGTTTCAATCATCTTGAGTCACTCTCAAATGGTTTCCGAGGGCCAAGTTTCAGTCACTGTTCGAGTCATGGTGGGTCCTACGCCAGTCGCTAGCGCCGGTATAATGCTAACGCCGATTCTAGGCGGAACACTTACACCTCAATCAGGCGTAACTGACACTTCAGGCTTTTTCTCGGCTACGTACAAGGCGCCCAGTGTAGACGAGCAGACGTACATCAGGATCATGGCGAGGGCTTCCAAAAGCGGCAATGCAGACGGCTCATCTTACAAATACTTGGAAGTTGTGCCGCGCCTCACCCCGGAGATAGCTGCCACCTCAACTGTATTGAAGTCTCAGGCAAGCATAAACGGAACCGTTCACGTCATGTACAATGCACTTCCAGTTGAAGGCGTCAGCGTAGCCCTAGCTTCAGACAATGGGGGAATTCTTAGTCCGCAAGTCGGAAGCACAGACAACGAGGGTTGGTTACGGTTTTCATACACGGCTCCTCAGACTTTGACTCCGTTGAACGTAACTATAACGGCGACTGTGACAAAAACCGGTTATTGGGGCGGTTCGGATCAGATCAAACTGTCAGTTGTTCCTAGAACATTGGCTGTTCGAGTTGATGCTGACCTCTTGACTGTGGATTCCAAAGCCTCGACCACAATGAAAGTTCACGTCGCATCTGACGAGTTGCCAATAGCAAACGCTACCGTCACACTGTCTTCAGACTTGAACGGCGTCTTCTCAAGCACATCAGGAGAAACCAATGAGGACGGCGACTTACAAGTGACCTTCACCGCGCCTGAAGCCGGAAACACGATCACTGGCACAATCACGGCGTCTGCAAACAAAAGCGGCTACGTGAACGGTCAGGATCAAATATCAGTTACTGTGAATCCAGCGGAAGGCGGGGGCATCGGCGGACTATTCGGGTTGTCTTTGACGACGCTGCTGCTGATAATAGTTCCCATAATCGTGGTTGTCATCGTAGTGATCCTAATAAAGACTAAAGTAATCGTCTTCAGCCGCGGCGAAGAAAACCAATAGTCTCCAGTTTTCCATCTATTTCTTGCGGTCACATGCTGCGAAGCTCTGTCTCAGCTAAGAAGTTGATTAACCGTTTCTATGTTTTCTATGAAATGAATGCCTTTTGTTGTCGTTCTGTACAGGGTTATAGTCTGCTTCTTTCTTACCACTGTGTTGTTTTCCAAGAATCCCTTCTCGACAAGCAACTGTAGATAAGTGTTGATTTGTGAGTAGCTTAGCTTCGCCTTGTACATGATATGCGTTTTGATTTTGCCTTCACGAGCGGTCTTCAATATCTCCGTGACGATGTCGTGACGGTCTCTCCGCTTATTGTTTAGCTCGATAGTCATCACTGCCCTGCTTCATCTCCCAAATTATGAAGCAGCATCGAGCCTATATTACTCTTGAGGAAGATACTTCTAGAACATTAACACAAGAAAAACCGACTAGCTCACGCCGAGTTTCTGCAGCATTTCACATGGCTTGCAGATTTCGCCCACAGTAGGTTCACCGCAGGCTTTACAAGGACGCAACGTGGCGTCTTTCTCCGCGGCTTCCAAAGCTGGTCTAATCCTTTCAATAGACTTGAATACCGTGAACTTCGTGCCTGCATGTCTTTCTTCAAGTCGATTGAGCATCGATCGAATATCGTTTCTCATAGCAGTAGACGCATATGGACAGGGAATACTTTGAAATTCAATTTTCTTCAAGTAGGCACAGAAGGCGATTTCCTTCTCAGGCACTTCGCTGAGCGGCTTAACCCGTGGCACAAACATTGGATGTGATTCTTCAAGGACAGGCTTGACGCGTGCTATGCGCGAAGCGTCGCCGTGCATAATATTCAGTAATATAGTCTGCACTTCGTCGTCTAAATTGTGCCCTAGAGCAAGTTTGTCAGCCTTCGCTTGTCGAGCAGCTAAGTTTAAGGCTCGCCGCCTCATCACGCCACAATAAGCGCATGGGGAAAGAGCCTCATTCCTGATCCCCGTTTTGTTCTTGAGTAGAACAACAAGATCGTCGAGTTGAACGCTGAACAAGTCCTTAAACGAAGTTACAAAATGTTCTATCCCAAGCTTTTGGCAATTCTCAACCGCGAACCTGATTGCTTCGTCTCTGTAGCCTTTGATTCCTTCGTCAACCGTGACTGCGCATAAGCTTGCTTTCGGGAAGAGTTTTTCAAACTTGGCTAGAATGTGCAGCAGTGTGACGCTGTCTTTTCCACCTGAAACTGCTACGGCGATTCTGTCGTCTGGTTCGAACATCCTGTACTTCGCGATTGTTGCCTTAACTTTGCCTTCGATTGATTTGATGAAGCATTTGGCGCAAAGCTTTTCACCAGAGTAAGCTCGGCTGTAGACCGGTTCTTTTCGTTTGCACAAAGTGCAAGTTGTTGGCATGACTGAATCGCCGCTGCGCCACTAAAGTGCAAGGAGTCCGTAGCGCCACAGGCTGATGATTATGTTCAATGCGAAAAGCCCCAGCGTGAAGGCGCTTATGCTTATGCGCAGTTCGCGCTTCCGCTTCTTAACAAACCGTTCGAGCGGATAGTAGAGGACGCGTTCACCGTCAAATGGATACATAGGCAGCATGTTGACCACTGATACAGCGAAGGCAACCAAGTATATCCAGAACAGAGTCCAGTACAGGTTGATTCCAGTGTACTGTTCCAGCCCCAACCTGTTTGGCAGGTAGCTGGCGCCCAATCCTCTGCTCAAGCCGACAAATGCTCGGCTGCTGTTATCTGGATGAGCAACAGTTGTGATATTTACGTCTTGGACTACATTGTTTTTCAGTACTGTGATTGTAAGATTTGCTCCAACTTTGGCTTCTCTCATGACGTCCAAGAAATCAGGGTACGTTGCAATCGGGGTGCCGTTGATAGCTTGAATAACATCCCATCTTCCCATTCCGGCTTTGTCTAATGGTCCATCGGGCACAGTGTCTTGTATCAACAGACCTGCAGGCGACGCGAACAAGCCGGTTAACAATATCAGGGCAAGTAGAGCTGTTACTAGGTTAGCTGATGATCCAGATGAAATCATGCGAAGCCGAGCTTTCAAAGATGCCTTTTCAAACTCTTTTTCATCGGGCTCAACGAAAGCGCCGAAGAACACCAATGCTGCAAACACGCCAGTGGACAGGACTGGAATGTTTTCGACTCGTGCCATTATGCCATGGGCAAGCTCATGTGGTAGGACTACTACTACTATGGCGAAGAGGAAGAAAGGCATCCAATACAAGTTCAGTGTTAAACCTGGTATGACTGGAGCGGTGTAGCCGATGTCGCCGACCTGCGAGAATCTTAGTAGGTTGTTGATGAAAAGGTAAAGGCTGAAGACCAACAAGCCGATTGAAAAAGCCAAACCTATGTTCGACAACACTGTCCACAGTGTCGGCTGTTTCTTGGCAATCTTGTCTATGGACGAGTTTAACGCTTTAGACCTGAACATGAAGTAGGCGGGTTTAACTTCGAAACCACGTTTGTCCAGATGTAACACATAGGCAAGCACGTAGAGAACCGCCCAGAAAACAGCTACACCTATTAGAAACGTGATTTCAGGAGTCAACGTGAAAGCCATGGTTTCTACGTTTCCTTGTGAACTGTTGTTTCTAGAACTCAACAAGAATATAATACTTAAACATAGTGTCAAGAGTAAGCGAGCGTGAAGCATCAATGCCTCCAATCATCGTATTTATGACCGCATCGTCAAGAAGTGAAGCCCAGAGAATCGCGCAAGACTTGCTTGAGAAGCGCCTTGCAGCGTGCGCCAACATTTATGGTCCAGTTCAATCTCACTTCTGGTGGCAAGGAAAGATCGACAAGCAACAGGAGTTCCTAGTTTTGCTGAAATCAGATCAAAAACTCTTCGCTAAGCTATCAAAGACCATAAAAGAGCTGCACAGTTATGATATGCCCGAGATTCTCGCCGTGCCAATTATAGCGGGTTTTCAACCTTATTTGGAATGGCTCGGCTCCACCCTTGCAGAGCATGTCTAACCGTGGAACAAACATGGCTAAGAAACCAGTGAAACGCGCAGACCGAGTGGAAATTGTTTACAGTGAAAAACGTTGGATCCTACTTAGAGAAATGAGGGAGAAAGCAATTGAGATAATGGACGCTTTGGAAACAGCCAATCTTAACTGCGTAACACATGGAAGCATCGCCAGAGGCGACGTATCGACTAAAAGCGACATCGACGTATTCGTGCCCAACCCGCCCAGCTCATTTCTCATCGAATCGGCGCTTGATCGAGCTGCGCTGATCGCCAACAAGCGGATTCTTGTGCAGGCTACGCCAAGTTACGCAGCAAAAGGCTACATCGAGCTTGACCCAAGGCGCGTTGTGTCGTTTCCATTGATGAAAATGCGCTCTATTGAACGTGATTTCTATCGATTCGGCGGCGAAGCAGCTTTACAGACGCTCAGAGATGATCTGCGAGTCATTGGCGTGGACAAGCGGCTCATGTTAATCGAGCCTACGGAGCGTGGGCATGTTGAAAGTAGCATTGTGGGCAAAGAAGACGCGGTGGCTAAGCTGTTGCACGTTTCGGTTGAGACCGTGCTTGACAGAGTGCATGCTTTGCTGCGTCGTGACGAAGTAGGCAGAACCGGAGTCTTTATCAAGCGTGAGCTTGCACCAGCTGAAACATTCGAAATGGTCTTAGATGGATTAGCTGCCAGGAATCCTGCAGTGCGTCGGCGACGTAAGTTATTGGAATAAAGGTTTAGCCTATTCGGAATCTGAGTAGTGCAGCGATGCCGCCTAGTCCTTCAAGTTTGTGTCCTGCTTCGTGTTCAGTGCTCACGACTGTTATTTGCCCTGCCTTTTCCTCAGCTTCTCGCATTACTTTCTCAAGTTCCAGCCTTTTTTCGTCTGTTGACTCGCGGAGTAACGCATCGGTTATCAAGAGTCTTTCAACTGCACCGTATTGAGTTGCCTTGGTCACTTCGTCGAGTCCATATGACACATCGCTTTTTCCAATGCCTAATCGAGCCAGCACTTCTTCAACGTGCTTGGTCTCTTCAGCCATTCTCGCATTCTTCAACGTTTTTACCAATACTCCCGAACGGATCGCTTCGTTGATGCCGGTAACACCAGAGCTGTGAACACCTTTAACGTCAACTATCGACGCTGCCACATCTCCATCCATGTCTTGGACATGCTTGACAAAACTGTTCTTCACAAAGCCCAGCCCTAAAATAACTATGGGACATTTGAGGCTTGTCCAAGCTTCCCGCAGTAGGTTCAAAGCGTCTTTGAAATAGCTTTTCAAGGCTTCCTCTCTTCTCTCGGGTTCAAGTTTGCCCGGGAGTTGAACCTTCTTTTCGGCTTTAACGTCTAGCCCATACTGACGCAGGACAGCAACGGCGTATTCTTCATCGTCTATTGATGCAAGCAATATAAGTGGTGTCTCAACGCGGCTGGCTTTTTCCATGCGGTCGACTTGGTGTTTCATCCATTTCGACTTGACTATGCTCAGGGGCTGATCCACGACCACATTTAACGTGTGATAGGAGCCTCTGCCGCCCACGTCTTCAGGTATGTCTGTTATTGTTCCCCGCACGCGCAAACGATTGAGCGTCCTGTCCCAGAGAACGTTCTCGACTTCAATGCCCAAGGAGACCATTATGCGTCTGCCTTCCTGCGGACGACTGTACTCTCCCTGAACCTTGACTTCTCTAGTTGTTCTGGCGTAGACTTGATCGCCGGGATAGATTATGTTGTAAAGGTGCCACAGGTCATCCAAGCTTTGGGGCACTACTCTAACAAAGCCTTTCTTGAGATGCTTTTCCAGAATTTTCAAAAGCCTCTAGTCCTCTTCTAGAGTCGTTGACTGCAATACTTTGTTCTCGCCATACACTAAAATTCTTTGCCTTTTTTTCGCATGGCGTGGAGAATGCTCACTCAGATATACCTAAAGGAAAGAATAGAGAAATCAGCAGTTGAAAGGGTTCGCTCTATGAAGAAGCTGTTTTGGCTCTTAGATGTGAATTCCGAGGTCAGAGAACAAAAGCCTGAAATCTGGATTTGGGGCATCGACGACAAAGATCAACGGATACTCGTGATTGAACAGGGCTTTTCCCCTTACTTCTACCTTGTCGTAAAAGATGAATACCAACCGCAAAGCGTGGCTCAGACCATAACAGCACGCCAAAATGAATTCCCGCTGCTTCTCAAACTGGAAACAGTCAAGAAAAGGTATTTTGGGAAACCAGTTGATGCGGTGAAAATTTACTGCAAGGATCCCGAAGTCGTTTCCAGATACGCAAGAACCATGGCTAAAACCGAGGGTGTCAAAGACTGTCTTGAAGACGACATCCGTTATGCCATGCGCTACCTGCTCGATACTGGGGCATCGCCTTGCAGTTGGCATGAGATCGACGTGGAAGAAGCTGAGAACACTCTTGACGCTCAAGTTGATGCGGTGTACACTGCGATTTCTGCTCCAAGAAAGCTTGAACGTGTGGCAGCTCCGAAGCTTCGGGTTCTAGGCTTCTCCATGATAGCATATAGTCCAAAGGGCACACCTAAACCCTATAAAGATCCAGTGGTGATCATTTCGGTCGCAACTAACGATGCCAAAGGTCAGCAGTTTATCGCAAGGAACTCAAATGACAAGCCAGTTTTGGAAAGCTTCATAAAGTACGCTAGAGACTTCGACCCTGACATCATTGTGGGATATGGAACAAACCGTCAAGACTGGAATTATCTGACTGCCCGAGCCAAGAAACTGGGCTTGAAGCTGTTTGTCGACCGAGCTAACACTGAACCACATATGAGCGTGTACGGGCACGTTTCCATCACCGGCAGAGTCAACCTAGATCTCTTCGATTTCTCTGATGAGCTGCCTGAAGTGAAAGTGAAAACGCTTGAAAACGTCGCTGATTTCTTGGGCGTCATGAAACTTGAGAAACGCACGTTAATCGAGGACATCGACCGCGCAGCCTACTGGGAAAACAGCAAGAAAAGACCCAGGCTGTTGCAATTTTCGAGAGAAAACACTCAGTCAATAATGGGCATACTTGAAGCCATGCTTGACTTTGCCATTCAACTCTCAAGCCTTGTTGGATTGCCGCTTGACCATGTTGGAACAGCCGCAGTAGGTTTCAGAATCGAATGGTTCTTGATGCGAGAAGCATACATAATCGGCGAATTAATCCCCAAAAGAGTGGAACGACCATACATTCCATACGCAGGCGCAGTCGTCTTGGCGCCCAAGCCCGGCGTGCACGAAAACATTGCAGTCTTGGACTTCAAGGCTATGTACCCCAACATCATGATCTCTAGAAATGTTTCACCTGACACCTACATTGCGCCCAATGAACCTGAGCCTTCCAGCGGCGTAAACGTCGCTCCCGAGGTTGGACATCGCTTTCGAAGGGAGCCGCCGGGCTTCTACAAGGAGGTTCTTTCTAGGCTCATTGCTTCGCGAGATGAAATTCGACCCCAGCTAAGCAAACTTGACCCCAAAAGCCCTGAATACCGCACGTTAGACGCGCGACAGAAGGCTGTGAAGGTCATAACAAACGCTGCCTACGGTCACACGGGTTGGATTGGCGCTCGCTGGTACATTAAACCTGTAGCTGAAGCCGCAACCGCTTGGGGCAGAAACATAATCTTCGACACAGTGAATGCGGCTGGAAAAATCGGTTTAGAAGTCGTCTACAGCGACACCGACAGCGTCTTCGTCAACGATGACCCGGACAAGATCGCTAAGCTTTCAGAGAAAATAGGCAAAGAAGTCGGCTTGGAGATAAAGCCTGACAAAGTCTACACACGAATCCTGTTCACGGAAGCCAAGAAGAAGTATTGCGGTCTGTTGCGTGATGGGCGCTTGGACATAGTGGGCTTGGAAGTCGTACGCGGAGACTGGGCAAACTGCGCTAAGAACGTGCAAGAAAAGGTGTTAGAAATCATCTTAAAGAAACAGGCAGCCAAGGAATCAGCTGAGTTTGTGCGTAATTACATCGCTGATTTGAGGCTGAAGAGGGTGCCCTACCGGGATCTAGTAATCTGGAAAACTCTCACCAAACCAGTGGAAGAGTATGAAGTCAAAGCGCCACACGTTGAAGCCGCAAAACGACTGAAGAGAGAAGGATACGACCTGTCCATAGGCGACAAAATAGGCTACGTCATCACGCTCGGCGTAGGCAAACTGTACGAAAAAGCCAAGCCCTACATGTTAGCCTCTTTCGACGAAGTTGACACAGAATACTACGTCACTAATCAAATCGTCCCCGCCGCCTCACGCATACTAACAATGTTTAGCATATCAGAAGAGGAACTGCTGACCACGGCTCGCCTTAAGCCTAAGACTCTTGCCGAATTCTCGAAGCAGTAGGGCTATCTAGCTTTCCATTTCAGAGAACGTTAGCAAATGCACTTTCAAGGGCTGCTTAACCTGGTCTGAAACGCGTGCAGCAACCAAAAATTTGATGTCCCTTTCATTAGCTATGTCCACTAATCTCTGTGTGATCACACCGTCGAACACCACGGTGCCGATGCCTTCGCCCTGCTGAAGTTTTTCTGCCAGCGCACTGACCGGCAGGCGTTCTATCTGCTCCATTTTTTCGTTGAACAAAACGGCTTCGAGCGTGCCTTCCAATTCTTTTCGCGCTTCCTTAATCTGCTTAGGCACTAGGACTTTCGGGCGTTCGCGTGGCTTTCTGGCTCTAAGCTCTTCAATCGGCACCTTGTTCTTCAGAGAGTAGAAAATCTCCGTCGACGTGCATTCTTCAACTTCCTTGCCCGGCGGGGCTCTTGCAATGTATTTTACGTCTGTCACTTGTAGGAGTTCCTTGAGGATGAGGTCGCCGCCTCTGTCGCCATCTAGGAATGCAGTGGTATTCTTTTCTTGAGTCAATTTAATGATTGTCTCGGGCACTTTTGCGCCTTCAAGGGCAACAACGTTTTCGATTCCGCATCTAAGCAGGTTTATGACATCGGCTCTGCCCTCTACGATTATGACTTCTTTAGCCTTGTCCACGTTTGGGCCAGCAGACAATTCGTCGGGTCCATATTTTTCCACCTTTGGTACCCTGAGGGTCTCTGACACTTCTCGGAACACTTCTTCAGTGCTGGGCATCGATTCGATCTGCCACTGCTGAAGAATATTCTTGGCTCGTTCAATGATCACTTTTCGTCTCGAGTCGCGTATGTCCTCAAGCCTTTCAATCGTCACCTTGGCTTCGCATGGTCCAACACGGTTGATGCTCTCTAGACTAGCTGCGATGATTGCGGTGGACACTCTGTCGAGGCTGGTCGGAATCACGATCGATCCGGTAGTTTTGTCCTGTTTCGATTGAAGTTCGATTTCTATTCTTCCGATTCGTCCTGATTTTTGCAGTTCTCGTAGGTCAAGTTCGCTGCCGAACAAGCCTTCTGTTTGTCCGAAAACTGCGCCTATTACGTCTGGTTTTTCAACCACGCCTTCGATCTCAAATTTGGCGCGGATTACATACTTTACGGTAACCGTCTGTGATGATCCCATTAGCATGCACCTCCTAGTGATATGTTATGCGGGAATAATCCCAGTTACGGCGTTATGAAACGTGTTAACGTTCCGAAGCAAGGTATCAGTGGACAAGCCACTATTATACTTTGCTAATCACCAGTTCGCTACTGTGAACAAAAAGCATATGTGAACCGACGCGCAAATAACCGCACTTCAACAAGGAGAGACAGACTTTGAGCAACATCAGTTTTCGTGACCGGATAGATGGCATGGTCGACGTGTTCGATCCTAAAGCAGCGGACAACATTGTCGCCACCATTCAGTTTCGGGCTTCAGGCAAGGAACCCGGCGACTGCTATTTATACATCAAAAAGGGTAAGTGCACATTCCACGAAGAAGTCGCCCAGTCGCCAACAGCCACTTCGCACTCCATCTGAAGTGTGGACAGCCATCAGCCAAGGCGAAATAGACGCAGCTAAAGCCTTCATGCAGGGAAAATTCCAGGTTGAGGGTGACATCGGGTTACTGCTGAGGATGCGTGAACTGTTTAAACGCTAGAAATAAACTCACTGGGGTCAAAACTCTTAAATTTTGTAGTTTCAACATCGTTCTGGATGGCATAAAATGTTTCAGTATTTTGAAGCTCTAAGAATTGGCAGTTGGCTCGGCTGGGTTTTCAACTTTGGTTTTGGGAGTGCTCTCTTTGGTGTGCTTCCTTTTGAACGGGCTGTTGTAGTTCTCTTTGCTTTCTCACTTGGCACGGCCAGTGTCTTCGTTTTGAATCAATACTTTGATCGTGAGGCGGATCGAGAGAACGAGGTTAAGGCAAGTCTGCCTGTGGCTTCTGGCAGAATAACACCGAGAAGGACATTAATCTTCTCTTTCTTGCTGGTCACCTTATGTCTGGTTCTGGTGTTCTTAGCTAACGTTCAAGTTCTCCCGTTGTTTGTTGTTTACCTTGGACTGTGGACTGCTTATTCCACTCCTCCATTTCGATTGAAAAGTGTACCAGTGGTGGACTTCGTGATCTCTGGTGTAGGCGCTGGCTTTCTGCCATTCTTGATGGGAGGGGGGCTGAGCGACCCGCTAATCTCGAGCATTCCGTCAATTATGTTGGGTGCCGTTCCGCTGGTGCTGATTCACTGTGGTGGCCACATTATCCAGGCTGTTGGAGACTACGAAGCAGATCGCAAGACTGGGGTTCACACTTTTGTTGTTCGGTATGGAAGAAAGAAGGGTGTCATCGTCGCGGGGTTCATGCTACTGGGCGCAGGGTTCTCGCCGTTCGTCTATTCAGCTTTTGGTTTACTTCCCTACAGACATTTGTTCTTGTTTCTGGTTCTATTTCCTCTTTCCATACCCATTATGATGCGTTATGCCGATGTTCTGAGGAACCCGTCGACTAGAAATGTCGTTAACATGCAGAAAACTGCGGGAAAGTTTGGAATTATCGGTGTAGCTGTGATCTGGGCTTACGTATTACTGGCAAAAACAGCCAGCTCTTAAGGGCCTAGGACGCCGCTTTGAAAGGGTATATAAGAGTTTCCTGCACCTAAGTATAGCCGATCACATGAATGCGAAGTGAATGTTGTGTCGAAAACCCTTCAAGGTGTCATCATGAGTTGTCGCAGGGGACCGAAAACCCAGAAGATGAACGAGTACGTTCTCAGTTTTCCCGGCATCGAATCAGTCAACGAAGCAGCGCATCTCATTGGTCGAAAGGTCGCGTGGCCCGTTGGAGAACACAAGGTTCGAGGAAAAATCGTGGCACTGCATGGAAAGAACGGGCTCGTTAGGGCTCGTTTCAGAAAGGGAATACCGGGGCAAGCATTGGGGAGCCCGATGGAAATAATTGGCTGAATCGAATCCACATTGTCCGCAATGTCAGTAACGTTAGCATTTCTGAAGTCGTATATTGGGAAACGAAAGTGGAAATTCTCACATACTATGTCGAATCCTATACGAAAAGGTTTTTAGTTTCGTCTCCACAACTGAAACAAGCAAAATATATTTGATTCGAGTATTTGCGAGGTGACAATGAAGATATGTCCGTGTTTGCGGCGCCTGGAGCATACGACCGCGCCATAACGGTGTTCTCACCCGACGGACGCTTGTTCCAAGTTGAATACGCGCTTGAAACGGTTAATCGTGGAGCAACAATATTGGGCATAACTTGCTCCGAGGGAATAGTGCTCGGAGCTGAAGAGAGAAAAGAATCCACGCTGCAGGACGAAAGATTCGTGTGGAAACTGTTCGAGGTTGACCAACACTTGGGCGCTGCGGTTGTAGGCTTAGGCTCAGACGCCCGTATCCTGATCGATCAAGCCAGAGTCTATGCTCAAAGCAACAAACTCATGTACGACGAACCCATCGACATAGAAGTTGTAGCCAAACGAGTAGGCGACATTAAACAGCTTTACACTCAACATGCAGGTGTTAGACCATTCGGCGTTTCTATAATATTCGGAGGAATAGACAAGACTGGGAACAGGTTGTTCGTAACTGACCCTAGCGGTTCAATTAGAGGCTGGAAAGCGGTTGCCTTTGGTGTTGGAAGAGAAACAGTGGAAGGCATACTCAAAACCGATTACAAAGAAGACATGGACCTCACAACTGCAACTCAACTGGCCATCAAATCCTTAGTCAAGGCTCAAGAAGCACGCGGAGAAAAACCCGGAGTCAAAATCGCCGTCATCCCAGTAGCTACAAAGAAAATGGAAGCCTTGACAGACGAAGAAATCGAGAAGTACATGAAGAGTAGCTGATAAGCCCGATGAGTCAGCAGCGCTACACGATTGCACGCCTAACCCATGAAGGCGAACACTTCGAAATCTTGGTCAAACCTGAAGAAGCCTTAGACTATCGCCTTGGCAAGATCAAGATGTTGTCCGAAGCCTTGGTAGGCGACACAATCTACACAGACGCCAGCAAAGGCTCCAAACCATCTGAGGACAAGTTGAAAAAAGCTTTCGGCACAACCGACACGCTCAAGATAGCCGAACAGATTCTGCGCCATGGAATGCTGCAATTGACCACCGATCAGCGGCGACACATGATTGAGGAAAAACGGAAACAGATAGTCGCTTTCATATCACGCTACAGCGTTGATCCGCGCACCAACCTCCCTCATCCGCCCTTGCGCATTGAACAAGCGATGCAGCAGATTCACTATTCGATTGACCCGTTCAAGGAAACCGAGGAACAAGCGAAAGAGATCATTAAGCTTCTTCGACCGATTTTGCCTTTGAAAACGGAACAGGTCGCAGTTAACGTGCGCATACCGGCAACTTATGCGAGCAAGGCTTATGGCGCGGTTAAAGGTTTTGGAACAATAAAGCGTGAGGAATGGCGTGCCGACGGTTCATGGTTTGCAGTTGTGGAGATGCCCGCGGGCTTGTACGGACCCTTTCTCGAGAAATTGGGCGAACTGACAAAAGGCGCTGCAGAAGCGAAAATCGGCTGAAAAATGGTAGAAGTGCAAAGTTGTAGGAGGCGAAAAATGTGCCAATCTTTCATGAAAAGAGACAACTCGTTACACCAGGCGACTTGCTGGCTGAAAACGACTACATAAGCGGAGAGAACACGTACAAAGAGAACGGAAAGATCTATGCTACAAGAATCGGACTCTTCAATCATGATCAAAAACGAGTCTTTGTCGTAGCTTTGAAGTCGTTTTACGTTCCCATGGTAGGCGACACAGTCATCGGCAAAGTGCTGGAAGTAACATTGGGCGGATGGATCGTTGACATAAGAGCGCCCTACGTAGCCATGCTGAGAGCTTCAGATGCTCTTGAACGACCAGTCAGACCCCAGAAAGACGACTTGCCCGCGCTCTTTGATGTGGGCGACATGATGATCGCTAAAATTGTGGCTTACGACCGCACACGTGACCCTTTGCTCACAGTTCTTGAACGAGGGCTTGGAAAAGTCACACGAGGCCAGATGATAGAGATCACGCCCACAAAGATTCCGCGCGTAATCGGCAAGGCGGGTTCTATGATAACTATGATCAAAAATGAAACAGGCTGCCAAATAGCCATTGGGCAAAACGGTAGAATCGCGATCATGGGCAAGACGCCTGAAGATGAACGTTCAGCCATTATGGCTATTCGCATGGTTGAGCAGGAAGCCCACACGAGTGGGCTGACTGATAGAGTTACTGAAATGTTGAGAAAAGAGAAAAGTGAGAAATCCAAGGAGGTTGTTGAATATGTCTCAAAAGAAACCTGAAAAACTGATAGATGAGAACGACATTCGATACGACGGTAGAAAACTGAACGAGTTGCGTGCAGTCAAGATTGAGGTTGGCGTTTTAGGCAACGCCGACGGCTCAGCATACATTGAACAAGGGAAAAACAGGATCTTGGCAGCGGTCTATGGTCCCAGAGAGATTCATCCCAAACATCAAGCACTGCCGGACCGCGCAGCATTGCGATGCCGATACCACATGGCACCTTTCTCGGTGCAGGAAAGAAAATCGCCGGCGCCCTCAAGAAGAGAACTGGAAATATCCAAAGTGATGCGTGAAGCATTGGAGCCCTCAGTCTTCACCGAGTATTATCCAAGAACAGCTATCGACTTGTTCGTCGAGGTTCTGCAGGCAGATGGCGGCACAAGATGCGCAGGTATCACTGTGGCGTCTTTAGCCTTAGCAGATGCAGGTATACCCATGCGTGATTTGGTTAGTGCCTGCGCTGCGGGTAAGGTTGAGGGTCGCTTGGTGCTGGATTTGAACGATGTGGAAGACAAGAGTAGTGATGGGGCTGATATGCCTATAGCTTACATGCCAAACTTGAACGCTGTGACACTGCTGCAGATGGACGGTATGCTAACAAGTGAAGAGTTTGAGCAAGTCTTGAACATGGGCATCGAGGGATGTCGACAGATCGGCCAAATTCAGAAAGAAGCCTTGAAAGCCAGATACACGGCTGTCAAAGAAGCGGCGGCGGAGAAAGAAGAGGAAACTGAGGAGGAGGCAGGGGAAGAATGACTTCAATAATGGCTGCAAAGGTCAAGGCGAAGAGAGTTGCACAGTTGATTGCGCATGGCAAACGGTTAGATGGTCGAGAATTATACAGCCATCGAGAAGTCCAGATTGAGTCTGGGCTTATTGAGCGCGCTGAAGGGTCCGCAAGGGTTCGCTTAGGAAAAACCGAAGTGCTAGTCGGAGTCAAGATTGAAATGGGTGAACCCTTTTCTGACACTCCGAACGAGGGAGTCTTAACCGTCAATGCTGAGCTTGTGCCCTTGGCTTCGCCCACATTTGAGGCTGGTCCGCCCGACGAAAACTCCATTGAATTAGCACGTGTCGTGGATCGCGGCATTCGAGAATCCAAGGCGATAGCTACTGACGATCTCGTCATTGAACCAGGAAAGAAGGTCTTCGTGGTGTTCATCGATGTTTACGTTCTCAACCACGACGGCAACCTAATCGATGCTTCAGCTTTAGGTGCATTGGCTGCTCTTGTGAACACAAAAATGTTCAACTATGAAGTGAAAGAAGGCGAAGTGAAGATTAAGCCGGGGTACAAGCCATTGCCACTTAAGAACCATCCTGTCGCAGTTACCTTCGCCAAGATCAATGGTCAGCTGATCGTTGATCCATGGTTGGAAGAGGAGCAAGTGATGGACGCTAGACTAACGATGGCGTTTGAAAAGGATGGCAAACTCTGCGCCATGCAGAAGGGCGGTTACGGCACGTTCACTATGCAGCAGGTTCTTGAAGCAGCCAAGATAGGTCAGCAGAAGGCCGCTGAACTCCGCGCACTGGTCGTGAAGGAGTAAACGATGGGCAAGAAACGAATGAAAAAGGTTGGACCAACTCGGGGTCTTGAAGCCCGTTACGGCGCCACGGTGCGCAAACGTTACATCACCATCGTTTCGGGCTTAAAGAAGGCGCACGACTGCCCACGGTGTGGTTCAACTTCAGTCAAACGTCAGAGCGTGGGCGTTTGGAAATGTCGAAAATGCGGCGCAGTGTTCACTGGTGGCGCCTACACACCTGCAACTAAGCTGGGCGAAATTGCTAGGCGAGCTGCAAAGGGTTTGGCACCTGAAGAAGTAGCCGTGGAAGAAGAAAGCGAGTAGCCATCTTAAGTTCTTTTTTCACAATTGTTTTCATTTTTCACGGGGCGGTGTATCGAAACTACATATTTAAATATGTGGATATGTAAATCCCTTTTTTATAGTGGATGGATCGGCTATTGGTGTCTGTACCAGTTGCAGAAAAGGATCGGCTTACTCGCTTGATAGAGTCGGGAAGATGCAAAGCTGCAGAAGCACCAGCTTATGCAGGCGAACTCAAGCGTTTAGCCCATGAAGTAGCGGATGCTGAAACAGTCGGCAGGCAGAGCAGGTTTTTCAAGGCTTTAGCTGATGAAACGCGACTGCGGATTCTTAAACTGCTCGGGGCGCAGGAGATGTGCGTCTGTGAACTGATGGTTGCGCTTGAATTGACCCAGCCGACTGCATCTCACCACTTAGGATTGTTAGAAAACGCAGGGCTAGTGAAGGCACGGAAAGAGGGAAAGTGGGTCTTCTACAGCTTAGCCTATCCAGACTTAATCGAGAAGATGCACCGAATGGGTCTTCTGTGAGACGTGAAAATGAACATGCACAGTTCGCATGAAGAGAAAGAGGCAAAGCTTGGAGTTTTCGAGAAATATCTGACATTGTGGATAGGCATCTGTATTGTTATCGGGTTGTTGTTGGGAAGATTCGTACCTGCGATAGTGTCTCTCCTTAACTTGGTAACTATTGCAGAGCTGGGTTACTTGCCGCTCCCCATAGGCATTTTCTTGTTTTTGATGATGTACCCAACGGTTGCGGCTATCGAGTTCGGTGAAATAAAGAAGGCGGCGAAAACTCCTAAGCCAGTTGTTCTAACGTTGATTGCCAATTGGATCATAGCGCCTCCGCTTGCTGTTTTGTTGTCGCGCATTTTCCTAAATAATTATCCCGAGTTCGCCGCGGGTGTGATTCTGCTGGGGATAGCGCCCTGTACAGCTATGGTGCTTTTTTGGATTATGTTTGCCAAAGGAAACGTAG
>Ga0315314_1002041_pt1 | contig 17140 bp, 18 predicted proteins | sample TDP9_MG_FD_203631 | JGI IMG/M metagenome (GOLD analysis project Ga0315314, IMG submission 203631) | Freshwater sediment microbial communities from Lake Towuti, South Sulawesi, Indonesia - TDP9 | ecosystem: Environmental > Aquatic > Freshwater > Lake > Sediment | place: Indonesia: South Sulawesi...
GGAAATTCCTTCGCAACGTTTTTGCCTCCGTGCATCCCGTATCGCTTGAGCAATTTTTGATGCATGAAGCGAACCGTTTTCCCAGTTTTGTCAAAATTCACGGTGAATTCTTTGAAGTGAGGAGATTTGAACAACGGCGCTTTCACACCCTTTATTGCACTTAACTGCTGAATGGCATACTGTGTCTTCATCATTGTGATTTCGCCGAGTTCTCTCTGGCCGCTTGGTCCAAGCAAAGCCATGTAGGTGGCTGATGCCAACGCGCAGAGTGCCTCGTTCGTGCAGATGTTTGAGGTTGCTCTCTCCCGTCTGATGTGTTGTTCACGCGTCTGCAGTGCCATGCAGTAGCCAGTTTTGTCTCCCTTCAGAGTGGTGGTCATGCCGACTATGCGGCCAGGCATCTGCCGAATCAACTCCACCCCACCTCTACAAGCGAACAAGCCTAGTAATGGGCCGCCAAAGTTGAGGTGGTTGCCTAAGGGTTGTCCCTCGCCCACAACGATGTCTGCACCGTATTCGCCTGGGGGTCTCAAAACTCCCAACGAAGTCGGGTCAACGCCAACTATAAACAGGGCTCCCCTGTCACGGGTTATTGCAGCGATTTCTTCAACCTGTGTTTCTAGGAAGCCAAGGTAAGAGGGATTTTCAATGTAAACCGCGGCGGTTTTCTCTGAGATTAGGTTCTTTAGATTTTCAAGGTTAATCAAACCCGTCTCTTTGTTGTAGGCGACTGATTTTATGCGCAGTTTCAATGGTTCAATGTAAGTCCGCAGGGTTGCGAGCCTGTCGGGGTGAATGAGTTTGGGCACAACCACCTCGGTGCGCTTGTTGATTCTCAGAGCCATGCGCACCGCTTCGCCTAAGGCTGAGGCCCAGTCGTACATGGAAGAGTTGGCCACATCCATAGCTGTCAGCTCACAAATCATGCTTTGATACTCAAACATAGCCTGCAACATGCCCTGAGAGGTTTCGGGTTGATACGGCGTGTACGAGGTCAAGAACTCAACACGTTGAATGACGCTGTCAACTACGGCTGGCACGTAGTGGGGCCAGCAGCCTGCTCCTAGGAAACTGGGCATGTCTCGGGTGTTCTTGTTCAGAAGCTCCTCTATGTGTTCTCTCACCTCCTGCTCTGAAAGGGCTTTGGGCAGGTTCAACCTACGTTTGAGTCGAAATTTCTCGGGAACATCAGCGTAGAGTTCGTCTATGTTTTTGATTCCAATCTCCCGCATCATCTGTTGTTGGGTTTCGGGTATGGCATTTGGGATGTAGGGATGAACGTGAGACTTTGGCAATTATTTTTTCACCGCTATGGACTGAGGCTATAGTTTTCACGAACACTGTTTTAAGTTATTGCCTCATGAGCATGCCTCAGCCGAACTTTTGTAAGTTCGCCGAGAAAGGCAAGCTGTTCAGTGGAGAGATAGCTACTAGCAGAGGATTCGAAGAGCATGTTAGCCGAAGCCGGAAACTCTGAGGTGGAACCATACAAGATGGCGACAAGTGGCACCAAGGGCAGAGCATGAATCTTCACTGAACAGTCGCCGAAACTCAGCCTTTCAGCGTCAAAGACTTTGGCGGCGTCCCAGAGTCTTTGAACATCTGATGCAAAGGTTTTTGCGATTGGTTGAACGGCTCGCCGAATGAAGGCGTTGTTGTAGCCCTGTCCTCTTGGCAACTCTGAAAAAGAAATCAGTTTGTGAGTTTCAGCCGCCGGCTTGGATTCGGCATAAGTCGAAAGGGTGCAGTAAACACCAGGCTCAATCTCCGCAAAAGGTTGGTTTCTTATCTCGTCGTGTATTCGTCCAGTTTCCAAGGAAAGTGTTAGTTTTAGAAATTTGAGGGTGGGGGAGTTAGGGAAACCCAGTCGATCCTTGAGCGTTTGAATTTTTTGTCTGCATTTCTCCCATGTCCAGAGGTCTCTGTACATTGTGCTGGTCCCAGTCCCAGCTGAACTCCTGTTTCAACTGGCTTGAAAGTATTTAAGTGATGGCTGTTACCTATAAGGTTGGTTTCATTGGCGATTTGCAGAAACTAAAGGGAGATTTACATAATGAAGTCTAACTATAAGGAGCTGCTTCAACGCGCGCGTAGTCTTCTTCCGCCAGAGGTGTTTGAGCGCAAGCGGTTTGAGATTCCCAAGGTTCGGAGCGGGACCATTGGGATGCGAACATACATCGTCAACTACAAGGAGATTGCTGACGCTTTGAACCGCGACCCATTGCACCTGTTACGTTATTTGTCTAGGGAGATGGCTACCGCGGGTTCGATTGATGGCGCACGAGCTATATTCCATGGAAAGTTCAAAACTGATACTCTCGACGGTCTGATTAGGCGCTATGCTGAAGAGTTTGTGGTCTGCCCAGTCTGCAAGAGGCCTGACACTAAGATTGTTAAGGAGAAGCGTTTTTCATTCTTGTCCTGTGATGCATGCGGAGCCAAATCCAGCATCAGAACAATCTGATATGGCACTCTGTTGCTGTAGCGCCATAGCCAAAAGCTATATTGTCATCTTCATCCATAATTTTAATGCAGAGACCTGTAAGCAAGGCAACAACTGATGACTGATGTGTACGTCAACCTGCGCAAACACGGCAAACAAACCGTTCTAGCTACGTGTGACTGTGAAATTTGTGGCAAGACTCTAAAAGATGGCAAGATGGTGTTCAAAGTGAGCGAAGAATTCTACAAGGGAATGAAGGTCACCATTGAGGAAGCCATAGAACTGTGCAGGCAATCAACAATCGTGAACATGGTGGGCACGTGCATAGTAAACCACGCCGTAAAAGTTGGACTTGTGCACCCAGAAGCCATTCTAAGGATTAACGGCATCCCTCACGCACAAATAGTTAAAATCTAGGCTGTTCTGCCAGTTAAGATATTTAAGTTAGTTTTGTTGTTTGTGTTGTAGCGTTTGCGGTTGAGGTGGCTGTTTGGGTAAGAAGAAAGTCGTGAGCGAAACCGAAATTCAAGATATGGTGTTGCCCGTTGCAAATGATGTTTTATGCGTAGCCACTCGCATGCTAGGTTTTGACCGAATCATGGTCAAGTGTCAAGACGGACACGAACGCCTATGCCGGATAAGAGGCAAGATAAAACGGCGAGTTTGGATACGCGAAGGCGACATTGTTTTGGTTTCTCCCTGGGATTTTCAGTCTGACACCCGAGGCGACATTATATGGCGCTACACTAGAGGGCAGGCTGACTTGCTGAGGAGAAAGGGCTACCTCACAATCTAAATTTTCCAAAGCCTGGGAGACTGCCCGTGTCGTATCGAGCCGGTGTGGAGAAAAAAATTGGACGCAGAGAGAAGCGTTATGAAACCGAACGGCTGATGAGGGAAAAGAGAAGCGAAGAATACGAAGTCCTCGAAGAAGTGTTTGACCGCTCAACGCTGATGACCATATACGATTTCTTAAACAAGGGAACAATAGACCAAATATTCGGTGCAGTTAAGGCGGGCAAAGAATCCAAACTCTACTGGGGCAAAGACAAAGACGGCAATGCCTTAGCCATCAAAATCTTCCTAACGCTTTCTGCAGAATTCAAGAGAGGAGGCATGATACCATACATCGAAGGCGACCCACGCTTCGCTCACGTAAAGAGAGACACCCGCTCTCTAGTCTACGCGTGGGCTCAAAAGGAATTCAAAAACCTTCAACAGGCAATCGAGGCTGGCGTGAGAGTGCCCAGGCCAATAGCGGTGAGCCACAACGTTCTAATCATAGAGTTTATCGGAGAAAACGGGGTCAGCGCACCCCTGCTGAGAGAAATAGAAATAAGAAACCCCAAACGCCTCTACAACCAAATCTTATCTAACGTGAAGAAGCTTTATCAAAAAGCCAAACTGGTCCACGGCGACCTAAGTGAATACAACGTAATGATCTGGAAAAATCAGCCCATAATTTTTGACGTGTCCCAAGCGGTTCTGCTGGAGCACCCGATGGCGAATCAGTTTTTGCGCCGTGACCTAGAAAACTTAAATCGATACTTCAAACGATTAGGCGTAGAAGTCCTGTCAACCGAAGAAGCATACAGAAGGGTTAAGGGCGGTGGCGCGAGCTAACACGTTTGTCAAGATTCCCAAAGACCGCATAGGCGCCCTTATAGGACCAGAGGGCAAAGTGAAAGAAGCCATAGAGAAGCAACTCAACGTAGGACTCATCATAGACAGCCAAACCGGCGACGTCACAATAACCCTGACGCCAGAAGCGCCAGACCCGTCGGCGCTGTTCAGAGCCCAAGAAGTGATAACCGCCATAGGAAGAGGCTTCTCACCCGACCGAGCCTTCCGCCTCCTCCGCGAAGAGGACACAGTTTTGGAAGTTATTGACCTGCGTGAAATGTTTGGTAGTTCAGCGGCGGAGTTGCAGCGCGTGAAGGGGAGAATTATTGGGCAAGAGGGCAAGACTAGGCGCATCATTGAAGAATTAACCGAAGCGGACGTGTCTGTTTATGGACACACTGTTGCAATCCTCGCCAACTTGGACCAGATGGACATCGCTCGAGAAGCCATTATAATGCTGCTGCGCGGAAGCCAACACAGCACCGTCTACCGCTTCCTAAACAGAAAAAGACGCGAACTTAAGAAAAAGAAACTCGAACTCTGGGAAAAACCCTACGAAACACTCGAAGAATAAAAAACGGATATCGCCCACCGAGAGGTCTTTAGCACTTTATGTGTTAAAACTTAAAAAGAAAGATAATCGCATATTCTTGAAGATTAACTCACATGACGAAACTTCGATGATTCGAGAGGATGTATGTGGCTGAGACCACCTTTGAAGAGATAAGCGCTGCGGACTTCTTCTACCGCAACCGAGACATAGCAGGCTTCACCAACCCTGCTAGAGCCATCTTCTCCTCAATCCGAGAACTAGTGGAAAACTCGTTAGACGCAGCTGACAGCGCGGGTATACCTCCAGACATATACGTCAGGCTTTCTTACGAAGACCAAGAAAAATTCGAGAGCGAACTTGAAAACGAAAAGAAAAGCGAAGGCGAGGAAGAGGAAGAAGCCGCAGAGACCTTTGAGACAGGAGTCTATAGGCTACGCATCGAAGACAACGGCTCAGGAGTGCCAGCCCGCCACATACCAGCCGCTTTTGGTCAAGTCCTGTTCGGTTCAAAATACAAACTGAAGCAGGCGCGGGGCACGTTTGGCTTAGGCGGCACCATGGCACTGCTTTATGGGCAGATTACGACACACAAACCCGCCTATGTTGTTTCGGGCACGGGCGGAGCCAAAATTTACTTCTACAAGCTGATGGTGGACATTCAACGCAACCGCCCCATCATCTTGGACCGCAAGATCTTGTTCAACAAAGAGGGTTGGCGTGGAACAACCGTTGACTTCACTCTTGAGGCAGACTACAGCAAGGCTATGCCACGCATAATCGAATATCTCAAACAAACAGCGCTGGTCAACCCCTACGCCAATATAACCTTCATCGACCCCAAAGGTCGTCTGTACAGATTTACCCGCGTCACCACCAAAATGCCGCCGCCGCCAAAAGAAACCAAACCCCATCCATACGGCGTCGACGTGGAAACCATACAGCGCCTAATGCGCATAACACCGTACCGCAACATGGTTGACTTCATGCGATATCACTTTCACCGAGTAGGCGAAAAAACAGCGCACAGATTCTTGGAATTCGCTGGAATAGGCAAAACAAAAGACCCACGCAAACTGAGGTCTGAAGAAATCGTGCGCCTAGTGCACATGATGAAACGCTTCGACGGGTTCCTCGCACCAGACGCCAGCTGCTTGTCTCCTCTAGGCGAAGACCTGTTGAAGGCTGGGATACTCAAAGAGATACAGCCAGAGTTCATAGCCGTCAGACAGCGGTCACCCGCAACATATTCGGGACATCCATTCATCGTTGAGGCAGCCATCGCCTACGGTGGAAACATCCCCAAACGAAACGATTTTGTATTGTACAGATTTGCAAATCGCATTCCCCTCTTATACGATGAAGCCAGCGACGTAAGCTGGAGAATCATCAAGGCGATGAACTGGCGTAGATACAGAGTGTCTCCAGATATGCCCATCGCTGTCTTGGTTCACTTGTGCAGCACCAAGATTCCGTACAAAACCGTGGGCAAAGAGTTCATCGCTGATAGGCCTGAAGTGAAAAAAGAGATTTTGAACGCCATACGCGAAGCCGCGCGTGAGCTTCAGCACTTTCTGACTAAGCAGGAGCATGTGGAGAGGGAGAGAAAACGATTGGACATATTTTCAAAATACTTGCCCAAAATCGCCCAGTTCTCCACACAGCTTGCTGAAAAGAAGAGTCAACCAGACATAACAAGACTCTTGAAGAGTGTGAGGATATATGAAGAGACAGACTAAATATTCAGTCGTTGACAGAAAAAAAGAAGTCATCACCAACTTTCAAAACTTTGGCGCAACCTTGTATGACCAGATGGAGAAGGGCACGTTTCCATGGATAAAGATGCCGAGCCGCTCCATAGAAAACATTTACTACGACGCCAAACTTCGCCAATACGTTTTAGGCGACAAATCGGTGCGCCGCAGCACCAGAAACATCCGCCACATCAGACCGTTCACTCAACTTGTATGGGCTGCATACTTCGCAGATGAGCTCACTAAGCAGAGAAAAACCTCTACGCTACGAGACGTTTACTATTCTGCTCAAGCCTACGACATCGCGTTCAAGGACCAAGCTGAATCCGACAACGTCATCACAGACTTAGAAACCGTGTCAAAATACGCTAGAGAAGACTTCAGCGTGTTTCCAGAAGAACGCTCAGCCATCTTCGGCGACCTAACAATAGAGTATACCGTTCCAGGCTATGAAGGCAAACGCCTAAACCTGACGTCTCATCCAGACGGCGTCATGATTGGACCAGCGTTGACTTCATCGGAATTTGTTAAAACCAGCGCCGACAAGGTGATAGCCATCGAGAAAGGCGGTCTGTTCACCAGATTCATTGAGGAACAGGTGCACAAGAAATTCAATTCCCTGCTTGTGTTGACTGCTGGTCAGGCGCCGCGAGCCACACGACACTTCATTCGCAGGCTTAGTCAAGAACTCGACTTACCTGTGTTCATCTTCACCGACGGCGACCCTTGGGGCATGCACATAGCTATGGTTATCATCTCGGGCTCAGCCAACGCGGCTCATCTACGTGAATTGACTACTCCCGACGCTAAATGGAGTGGTGTTTGGGCAACAGACATCGTGGACTATAAGCTGCCCAGCGACCCGTTAACTGACATCGATATTAAGAGGCTGTATGAATTGCAGAAGGACCCCCGTTATGAAGGCGCCTTGTGGCAGAGGGAAACCAAAACCTTCTTTAAGATAAAGAAGAAGGCAGAGCAAGAGGCGTTTAGCAGATACGGCTTAACCTACATCGTTGACGAATATCTACCAGCCAAGTTGGAAGAGTCTGAACAAACTTAAAATAATGCCCTGCAGAGGTAAGTACGCCCTAAAGACATTGAGGTTCAAAAATGAGCAGCAAGGAAGCACCAATCGGCTTAACCATCATGGAAAAACTCATCGGTTTATTAATGATCGCCATAGGCGCCTTAACATTATATTCAACCTACACCAACATGGAAAGCATCGGAACAAATCCCGCACTCATTCTAGGCGCAGGCATAGCTCTAATTGTTCTAGGCATTATTCTTGTCTTGGCAAAAACAGAATAATAGAAACAGTTGAGTTCAAGATTTTTTATTTCTCAGAGAATTCCTTAACATCTTTTCGTGTTAGGAAATAGAGAAGAGGAATATTCAGTATCAAAGCTGACAAAGTTAGAATGAAGGCCATGTAATCAAATGGATTGGCGGAGGTTCTAAGAAGAGGATTCGCATAATAGCCGCCAGCAAATCCCAAGAAAAGCGAAAAAGCCACGCCAAGAATAGAGAGCATCAGCGCAATCTTTCTGGCCAAGCTTCCGCCCTTCCACAGCCTTTGGGCAAGAATGAAAAAGAGCGAAGCAATCACGAACGCCAAAATCAGCACCGTGATTCCGAAAGGCAAAAAGAAAAGCACCGTGATTCCGTACAGACTTGGCTGCACAAGGATTAGAGCAATTGGTAGAAAACCAGAAACTATCGTCATGAGCCCCGCAACAATCTCCAGCCAAACAGCAACTTTAACACCCATAGGTCTGAGTTTCAGTGTCATACCTTCACTTCTAACTGATTTTGCAGTCTTATTCTTCTAATGTTTATTATAAAAATAGTGGTGACGCCCATAAGTGGACTTGCCCTCAGCCCTTGATGGTGAGGGAATCGTGAGCATTCTGCAGAAAATGCAAGGGCTTGCTGGTTCGGTAAGATTATATTGTTGGCGCCGCCGGCCCGATTTGAACGGGCGACCAACTGGTTAACAGCCTCAGCCTTCTATTCGGTTAGAAGTCAGCTGCTACTACCGTGCTGAGCTACGGCGGCATGTTTACGGCTTTCTATTCTTGAGAATCCTCAGCCATATTTAAGTTTACTTTGTCTCAAGATAGATGTGAGAAGCGTAAATCAGTTAAACAAGAGGAGAATATAGGCTGTCGTTGACTGACCAAGCGTTTGACACTGTTATCGTGCGTTTTGGTGGAGAAATCGGCATTAAAGCCGCGTGGACCAGAAAGCTGTATGAACGACGCTTAATAGCCAACATCAAAGCCGTCCTGAAACACCACAACATTCCATACACTAGGCTCATCAGAAAATTCGGTAGGCTCTACATAAAAACCTTGCAAGCCGACGAAGCAGCAGAAAAACTAAGCAGTGTTTTCGGCGTTTCCTCGCTCTCACCAGCCTTTGAAACCACCTCAAAATTAGACGATGTAGTTAGTGTCAGCATTCGCCTCGCGGGTATAAGGTTCCAAAAGGGAAAAAGATTCGCGGTGCGCTGCCACCGAGTTGGAAAGCATCCATACACAAGTCAAGACGTTTGCCGACAGGTTGGACAACACATACTCACATCACTTCCCGAACTAAACCTACGCGTCGATTTAACTCGCCCAGAGCAAACCATACAGGTTGAGGTTAGAGAAGAAAAAGCCTACGCGTTCACAGACACAATTAAAGGAACGGGCGGCTTACCCCTAGGCACCCAACCCAAAACAGTCTGTTTGCTCAAAGCCGACGTGCCATCCGCAGTCGCTTGTTGGATGACAATGAAACGCGGATGTCCTCCTCTGCTAGTTTATTTCGAAAACGATGTTGTCGCAGGCGAATCTGCCTTTGAAAAGGTAAAAGCCATCGCCCAAAGATTGATGGATTGGACCATTGGATTTCCAAGAACACTTCGTATAATCCAATTTGGTCAAAACCTTAAGGAACTCGTGGCTAAACATCCGTCTGAGATGAGTGACCTTCTGTGCAAACGCTTTCTGTTTCGAGTGGCTCAACGCTTGGCTGAGATGGAAAAGGCGGAAGGAATAGTCACCGGTGACTCGCTTGGGAAACGAGCAACCCAGACTCTTCACGCCTTCAGAATACAGGACGATGCCCTCAAAAACTATCCTGTTTACCGACCCTTGCTTGGGTTCGACGCGGCTGAAGTTGAAGAGTTTGCCAAAAGGATAGGCTTAGAAGATACAGTGCTGAAAAAAGAAAAAAACCAATCCGAAGTCAAGAGGACAAAAGTAACCTCGATAGAACTTGAAGATATAGAACGCATCGAAGACGAGCTGAACGTTGAACAAATGGTTGAAGATGCTCTTAAAACACTTGGGATTCTAAGAGTGTAAGCTCTACATACTAACTGCACGCAATTACTTAAAATCAAGCGATACTCATCATTTGATTACATCATTAAACACAGCTTTGGGCTACCTGAACATCCAAAACAACCTGATACCAATGAGATCCAGTTGAACGCACAACTCGCCCAAAGGAGACATTAAACTCAGCGCCCATTCTTTGCAGTTTCGCAACTATCTTCGCCCTAACTTTTTCTACTGGGCTCTCCTCCTCCGTGGCGTGTTCAAAGTCGTAGTAGTGTATCCATCCACCCGAGGACTTCAAAGCCATAACCGCGTAGTCCAGGTATTCGTAGGCTTTTTCGGGTAGCGGCATAACAACACGGTCAGCAACTTTTGACAAGCTTCTAGTTATAGCGTCTTTTGCATCGCCCAAGAGTGGCACAACTTTGTCTTCAACCCTGTTCAATCTAACATTTTCATGCATGAAGTCGATGGTATGGGGGTTCAAATCGATGGAGTAAACCGTTTCGGCTTTGCCAAGCTTAGCCATCAAAACAGAGAAGCAACCAACACCCGCAAACATGTTAACGACTGTTTCATTTGGCTGAATTAACTTGGCGACACGCATTCTTTCAAAAGACAAGCGAGGCGAAAAATAGCACCTTTCCAAATCAACCCTGAAAACACAGCCAAACTCTCTGTGCAGGGTTTCGGTTTTCTTTTCTCCCCTTACCCACTCGAGTCGACGCAGTCTGAATTCACTTGAAACGGCGCCGACTTGGAGCAGAACCGTTTTGACGTTCTTGTGGGTTTGCATGATTGCCTCTGCAATTGCTGAACTCTTGGACTTGAAGCCTTTTGGAACCCTGAAAACAGCTATATCCCCGATGATGTCGAAGGATTTGTACAGGCTCCTTAATTCTTCAGGCGGCAACTTTTCTTTAAAGATAGACCGTAGATTCCTCTTCACTTGTTAGTCCTCAAACTGCGAAGCGTTCCAGCCAGGAGGCCAAGGGTTTAAGGCTCTTTGGCAAATATTCCTGGATAAGTTCAACATCCATCTTCTTTATTCCCCTCAGTGCAACAAAAGCGATGAAGTAGGCTAAACCTCCGACTAACACGTATATCGGAAGCTGATGCAAACGGATTACCAGAAACTGGTAGGAATCGGGAGTAACAAGCTTTCTCATCAAATCTACGGCCAGAATAGCAAAGACCAACAGCCCAGAGGCAGCCGAAGCCTTCCACAGTGCCTCCTTATCGAAGTAGAGTGGAATGTATCGTTTCAAGGCATATAGGCTCAGTAAGACTCCGATGACGGCAGCAATTGTTCTGGCCCAGGCGGTGCCGATCATGCCTAAGTTAAAGTAAGCTAAAGCGAGATAGGATAGAAAGACACTGGCAATCATCGAAACAACTGATGTCACTGAGACAACGGCTGTGCGTTCCAGCGTCATAAGTATCGGACCAACAGCAACACCCACGGTGCCTATAAGAGCGGCTAAGGACATGATTACCAGCGATGAAGCGGCTAGGGAAGCATCCCATTGACTCCACCCAGTGAACAGTATTATCGTAGGGTAAGCCAATGTGGCTAGACCAACTATTATGGGAAAGCCTATTAGAACAGCATAGCGTCCAGAAACCGTGAAAGAAGATTTCAAACTGTCGGAACCCTGTTGCGCATACAATTCTGAAAGTTGAGGAAGCAAAGCTGTAATTAGAGAGCTTGAAAACAAGGCAGGAACCACAGAGGCTCTTACAGCAACGTAATAAATTCCCAACAGCAATTGAGCCCTTTCTGAGCCCTCGATTAAACTCATGTAGGAGACCAAGATGAGTTGGTCAACCCAGCTCACAAAAAAGCCCAAGCCACCCGAAACGTAGAGGGGAAGCGAAAACCTGAACAATGGCTTGGTTGGATGTGGTTTCCCGAAAATACCCAAGAATTTGGCGGTTAAAACTAGACCTGAAACAGTAGCTATGAACAGTCCCAGAAACCAGCCTATAACAACCGCGTATAAACCCCAACCCATGTAAAGAAGCAAGATGCTTACACCGTTTTGAATCAAAGTGTATGTCAAACCTATCGCAGCCACTTCGCGCATCCTCTGCAACCCCTGCAGGAAACTCGTTACAGCAATGTTTAGAATCATAAAAACCGATGAAAGACCGACGATTTGAAGTAGCTGGGCATAATTAGCATTACCAAATATGAGAGTGGACAACAGTTCAGCTTGAACAACAAGCACGATCAGAGCAACAACTGAAGAAAGAACACAGATTTGCAAAACGCGGGCTATGACTGACTTGGCTTTTTCCTTATTGTCCTCGCCTAGATACTGAGCGATGTACTTGACCGCGGCCGATGGAAAAGCCAATGTTCCAAACACTTGAGGCAGAGTTACGATGAAGGACAACAGTGCGTATACACCCAACTCTTCCTTAGGCAATATGTGGGCGAGAACAATGAAATAGACTAAGCTAATCACTGCTGTTGCGAAGCCTTGAACGAAAAGGTACGTGGCCCCTCTAGCCACGCGGGCAGTAGGTCTTAGAGAAGTCAATGTTGCTTTCACATCCACGCGAGTAAACAGTTGGAATATACGCTGCATCTAATAAAGTTAAGCAACGCATGACAGTTGGTTAGTATGGCATAACTTCACTGATCACCGTTTTGACTTCTTTAGCAATCTGCTGCCAATCATATGCTTTGACTATACTTCTGTTCATTTGTCCCCATTCGGGGTGTTGAGAAACTTCAGCAATCTTGTCAGCGATTTCCTTTGGTGATACCATCGGAGGCAAGAGTTGACTGGCGGGCACGAATTCAGGCAGTCCACCAGCGTTCGTGACGACGGCTGGAGTTCCGCAGGCCATAGCTTCCATTGGAGTAACTCCCCAACTTTCTATTCTGGATGGCAAACAGAAAACTGTGGCGCGCTGATACATCCTTAATTTTTCTTCTTCAGATAGGAAGCCCGTCCATTCGATACGGTCCTTGTACGGTTCACTTAATTTATGACACCATTCCCAATACGCTTTGCTTCCGCGGTACTGCAGCGGTATAGTTGGGTCTTTCCATTCCTCGGTTGTTACTTCGAATTCTTTGCCCTTTCCTCCTATGAAAAGTTTCCATTCTTTCAAGTATTTCATCGCTTGAATGAGCAGATGAAGTCTTTTTCTCTTGTCGGTTATCGCCAAATAGAAGATTATGTTGTTTTCTTTCAAGCTGGGACTGGGCACGTATTTGGAAGTGTCAACGCCGTTGTGGACTATCTTAATGTCAACTATGTCTTTGAAAACTGGCAGAAACTTCATGATTTCTCGACGCCAATACTCAGACACGCAGACCGCTTGGTCACTGTATGTCAATGCCATGATGGCTTTCCAGGTGAATTCTTCCAGATACGGTTTAACATCATGATAATGAAATCTCGAAACAATCTTGGCCTTCTGGCTTCGATACAGCTTACCCACTGAACCTAGAGTATAGGTTTTGCTCAGATAATCCATCATGCATGCAGCGTGGCTAGCTTCGCCTTCACACCAAATCAAGTCATAGCTATGAATCAATACATCTAGGAGGTATTCGAGGTCCACACCTGTCTTTGTTTTATGTTGCTTGGCACCCAACGCTTTGAAAACATGATTGTAGAGGTCTTGAGAATACCCCCAGTCTCGACCACCGTAAAACAATATTCTCAATTTTCTAACACCTCATTTATTGTAGATGGTCATCATAAGCGATAATCTTCCACGAATGAGGCCTGTTGAAACGTTGGCTTAAAAGCTGAAAATACTTTCCTTTACGTCCATAAGCGAGGAATCCAAAAATGGGATAGTTGATAACTTCAGTTTCGACATGGCTAAAACCAGCTTTTTTCAAGAGTGATTCCAATACGTTTACATTGAATTGCCACAAGTGCTCCTTAGCGCGCTGGGGAAGCCGCACCAAAAACCTGAGATACGTCGGAGTCGGCAAGAAAAGAATCATCCAGTCGTTTCTGGGAAGGAACGAGTCCACGGGAACCGTTATTGAAATCTTCTTGGAGACTCGACAAAACTCTGATAGTGCCAGTCTCCAATAGGGTAGATGCTCCAATACCTCGTGTGCACGAAGTTCGCCGAAGGATTTGTTTCTGAAAGGCAGGTGTTGAGCATCTGCTAAAATGTTCGCAGAAGATTTACCCCTTGCCATCCAGTATTTTCTAGAAACGTCGAGTCTGACATTCCCCCAAGTATCGGCGCCGCAACCAACGTTCAATTTCACGTTGATCACCGCTTATTGCTCGCTGCTCTTTTAACGAAAACATATCTTAGGGTTTGGTTTAAAATCCCCAATGCAAAGCTCATTCCTAGAAGTGGATATAGTATAGAGTTGATAATTCTCCATCTACCCGAAGCCTTGGGAAAATGGTAGAACAACGCAACACCCGCACATGCAATGAATGGCAAAGTTAGCAATGCCTGTTGGAAGATTATTCCAACGACCGCTATGGGTGTGCTTATCGCCATTGTGAGATAGAAAACTATTTTGTTAATCATCCATCGGGGCCTATATCGAATTAGTATCTTGAAATGGTATTTTGCCAGACCGCCAAAAGAGTATCTTATGCCCCCGAATATTTCTTGCACAGTTCCGTGGAGACGCTCCTTCGTGAGATGAAGCGGTTGTATAGTTGGGTCCAGCATTGCAACGTATCCTGCTTGAGTTGCTCTGACAGTCAAATCGGCATCTTCATCAGCCAAATATTGAGAGTCAAAAACTCCGATTTGCTTAAAGATGTCACGCTTTATCATTGTGCAGCCCATTCCGATGACCATTGCGACATGTGGGCCCCGCGGTTGTTTGCTGAAGTACATTTTTTCTCCGATTGTCATGGGTTCGCAGTGATAGGGGAAGCCCACGATGCCTATTCTGGGGTTGGTTGAAAAGACCTCCAGCATTTGTCGAATAGTGTTTGGTGGAGAGATAACATCAGAGTCCAAAAACAGTAAGTGTTCACCAACAGATTCTTTAACACAAATGTTGCGTGCTTCTGGAATGTTGCTCTTCTCAGAGATCAAGACTATGCTTTCGTACTCATCCCTAAGTCTTTCTTTGAACTCTTTCAGTATTTTGGGAGTGTCGTCCTCAGAGAAATTGTCGACAAAAACGATGCGAATCTTTTGTTTAGGGTAGTCGCATTTTTCAACGGCTTCTAAGAAGCGGGGCAGAACCCATGCTCGATTGTAAGTTGGAATCCCTAAAGTTATAGTGGGTAGGTCTTCAGCGGACATGCCAGTTATTTTCCTTTCTACTTGCTTCTCTGCCACTCTAGCAGCCATCCTCCAATCAGGAAAGGACGAAACCTAAAAACTGCGTGCCCCAATGTGCGCATGAAACTTAGCCCAAGCGCGTATCGTCCTTTTCCGTTGACTATCTGACCGTTGATCATCGACCTGAGCGAAACGTGACGGATGTGATAAACCGTCACTGAAGATACTGCTATACTTTGATAGCCCTTCGCGGCTAAGCGCATGTCAAGGTCAGTGTCAGGTGTGGGCACGTCTCGGAAACCGCCAACCTCATCTAAAGCTTTTTTCTGCATCAGCCTAGCTGCCCCATACGGTTCGCGACCCAAGGGCGCCAAACGATAGGTCTTCTCCCAAGCGTTCATAACACGATTCCAGAACGTGTTTGGGTATGTCGAGATTGCAGCTGCGGCGGAAACTGTCTTCCCTTCAAGTTTCATGCTCAGATCGTGAAAAAAAATTTGTGGAACAATTATGTCAACATCAATGATGCCTACTAGTGCACCCTTTGATTTTGAATAACCAAGCTGCAACGACTCGGCATAGCTGTTCTTCCATCTTTGCCATATTTTCTCGAACGTCTTAACATCATACTTTCCAGCTAATTCTACAGTCTTGTCGGTGCATCTGTCAGCCACAAAAATTATTTCAAAAGAAAAGTCTTTCAAGGCTTGAAGCAAGTTGGGCAGGCATCGGTCCACATATTCTTCTTCGTTGTGCGCACAGACGATAACCGAAACAGTGGGCCCGCGCCTCGACTTCACCGAGTTGTTCACCGCTGAGTTTTATGATATCGAAATTATGAATCGCATGTTCTAATATATTAGTGAAACGCAATGAGATAAGAAAGCGTTGAGGGAACCAAAATGCGCCTACTCCTTGTCACAAGTTTCTATCCACCATTAACCGGCGGAGGAGCTTCGCGCATCTATGACTTCGCCAGACTGCTCGGCTCGATGGGCTTCAGTGTAACCGTGCTCACTTTTCTCTCGATTAAGCGTTTTAAAGGATTCAAACCCTTCGGCGATGGACGTGTTTACGTGGTGAGGTTTCCTTCCTTGGGCTTCAAGCATCCAATCGATCAGATTTTCACCAGCCTCATGGGAACAATTCTCATTCTTGTCATGCGTAAGCCACACTATGTTATCGTTTCTGTTCCACCAGGCGAACCATGCATAGGCTCATACGTGGGCAGCCGCATCTTCGGCAGGTCTCTGGTTGTTGACATCCGAGATGAGTGGGAAGACGCCGTCCTCAAGCGCACAAAACGCACGTTAACACGAGTCCTGTATCGCTTTTACCAGATACTGTTCACTGCGATTTATCGAAAGAGTAGCTTCGTCGCCACGGTTTCGCCCACGCTGGTGCACAGAATAACGGAGCGAGGTATCAAAGAAGCGTTTTTGCTTCCCAACGGTGCTGATGTTAAGCTTTTCCATCCCAAGTCGCAGAACCAACGTGCTGAGATTAGAAAAGCGCTGGGACTCAGCGAAGACGATTTTGTCTTCGTTTACGCCGGCGTTGTTGGGTGGTACTACCGAATCGATGTAGTTATCAAAGCATTGCTTAAACTGGTCGGGGAACAGCAAATCAAAAACATTAAACTCTTCGTGATTGGAGGCGGAAACAAGCTCAGAGAATACTCTGAACTTACAGAGAAGTTGGGACTAACCGATTATGTTCGGTTTTTGGGTGAAAAACAACGAAGTGAAGTGGCAATGATTCTGCCATGCTGCGATGTGGGTTTGATTCCATTCGACGAAGACCCAATATGGCTTTCCGCTTACACTACAAAACTGTTCGAATACGCTGCATCAGGCCTGCCCACCATAGTATCCGTGGTGAAAGGTTCAGACTTGGAAAAGCTAATCGCTGAAAACGAGATAGGCTTTCGCGTGGAACCCCTGCACGTTGAACAAATGGCAGAAGTCATGCTGAGGGCTTACAAAGACAAAAAACGCGTTGCACAGATGCGAACAAATGCGCAGAAGCTGGCTGTTGAAAGATTTAACCGCGAAACAATCGTCAAAAAGTTTGCTGAACTGTTAAGAGCCAAATCATAGCATTTCTATAATTAAGTGGGCGAGGTTTTGGCTGCCCTTTGGGAACGCCGGCAATTTCCTCTTCTTCGCTTCATTTATCGCGCTGAGCAGGTTGC
>Ga0315314_1002043_pt1 | contig 17130 bp, 17 predicted proteins | sample TDP9_MG_FD_203631 | JGI IMG/M metagenome (GOLD analysis project Ga0315314, IMG submission 203631) | Freshwater sediment microbial communities from Lake Towuti, South Sulawesi, Indonesia - TDP9 | ecosystem: Environmental > Aquatic > Freshwater > Lake > Sediment | place: Indonesia: South Sulawesi...
CTCTTCAGCCATTCTAACGTCAAAAGCTTTTCCACCCGCACTTTCAATCGCATCAACTACTTGTCCACATTTATTAGGCTTAGCTAACGCAATCATGCATCCTCCCCCTCCAGCCCCAGTAAGTTTAGCCCCTAAAGCTCCAGCTCCTCTTGCAGCATAAACCAGCCTTTCTAGAGATGCGTCCGAAACGCCAACCGCGCAAAGCAACCCATGGTTAACATTCATTAACTCGCCAAGTTCATGAAGGTCGCCAGTTTCTAAGGCTCTAACTGCCCTAAGCGCGATTTTTCCACCAATCTTCAGCAAGGGCTTAACCATGGAAGGATATCGTTTGCTTATCTTGCGCACTGTGGCGACTAGGTCGCCCGTTGAGCGCTTTACTCCTGTATCACCAATCACCAATGGAATTTCTCCTTTAACTCTAATTTCCGAAAAGCCTCCGTCCTTTCGGTACAGAAGAACTCCCCCATAAGTGGAAATCGTTGAGTCTATACCGGATGGAGTGCCGTGAACAAAGCGTTCCGATTCACAGGATATACGGAAAATCTCCTCTTTAGACAATCCCAAATCCAGAAGACGACCCACAGCAGTGGCTACCGCCCCAGCCACAGCAGCTGAAGAGCCCAGTCCTGCGGCAACTGGAACATCAGAGCGTACTTCAACACTTACCCCAACATTTGTTTTGGAGCATTCTAAAACTTTTTGGATAGCTATTTTTATGGGTTCAAGGGTATTGCGTGCCGCTTGACCGCCACATTCTTCGTAAAAGTTTTCTCCTTCAAAGAATCCGGACATTCCTAAGTCATTGGATTTTATGTGTATTCGCTTGTCCTTTCTAATGTCTGCTGACACGTAGGCTCTTTTGTCGATTGCCATAACGATGGCGGGTTCACCGTATACGACGAAGTGTTCTCCAAAAAGTATCGCTTTTGCTGGTGCTGAGGCTGTGACCCCCAAGAGTTGCACCACGGCTATCGTGTGAAGGCGATGGAGGCGTAGCCAACAACTGCAGAGAAGTCTCCTGTCACGTCACCGCTCGTTCTGTAACACAGCAACCTGCCTTCTTTTGCGCCTAACTTCTTTGCAACGGTGATCGCCGCAACGGCGGGACCATAGCCACACGTAGATATGTTATAAGACTCCACAAGGGAATAATATCGTTCTTCATCTAATCGGGTTGCGGCGTCGATAGCCATCCTGTCCTTTTTTTCAGCGCTTCTCTGTGACTCATAATGGGTCATGTCGGTGGAGGCAATCACCAAGGCGTTCTTTCCAGACAGAGCCTTCGAAACCGCAAGTCCAACGTCACGACTGGATTCTAAGTCCTGCATTAGAAAGCAGATGGGAACAAACTTGAACGCTGCGCCGTACAAGTATTGTAGGAAGGGGAGTTGAAGTTCAATGGAATGCTCATGCGCGTGAGCTTTGTCGTCTACATCAATGACGCGCGACGTATCTAAGATTTGGCTGGCAACCGCCGTGTCGATTTCTACGTCTCCAAGTGGGGTGCGCCAAACACCCTCATTCATCAGAGCCAACGCACTCCCGAATCCAGTGTGATTAGGACTAAGAATAACCACCACGTCAGGTCTGCCGTCAGCGGCAAGCTCATAATACGCGTGTGCAGCCACTGGACCCGAATACATGTATCCAGCGTGTGGACAAACAAGTCCAATAACATTTCTTGGCCCCTTCTCCACAACTTTTGGCGTTTCACTTGGACCAAGTTCGTGGGTGAAACACTCTTCTATCTGCTTTCGCAAGGCGCCTGAGGTGCCAGCATACCACGAACCTGCAACAGAGGGATGCCTAACCTTCAACTCTGTTCCTCTACTCTTCTTCCTTCGCCAGTTTCACCTCAAAATCGTCAATGGACTGGCTGATGTCTCCATCCTGAGGAACTTCACCCTTCTCGCGTAGTATCTGCCTTGCTAGGAGCCAATAGATTACGGCTAGGGCTCTTCTGCCCTTGTTGTTGGTTGGTATAACAAAGTCCACGTTAGAAAAATCGTTGTCTGTGCTGCAAAGCGCTATCACCGGAATGCCCATGGTGGAGGCTTCGACTATCGCTTGTACATCGGCTTTCGGATCTGACACTATTATGATGTTGGGTTCTATACGGCTCTTATACAGAGGGTTTGAAAGAAACCCAGGAATAAAACGTCCAATAAGGGGAACTGCTCCCGTAACTTCACAGAACTTCTTCACTGGATCACGCCCATACATTCTTGCGGCTACTACGGCGATCTTGGAAGGTTCCATGCGTGCAAGAAACTTCGCCGCTATCCTTATGCGTTCATCGGTTTTCTTGACGTCCAAGACAAATAGACCATCAGGTCTCACGCGATAGATGAACGGAGTCATGTCTTTTGTCCTCATTCTTGTGCCGATGTGAATCCCAGCGGACAACAATACGTCTTGGGAAAGCAAGAGTTCCTCAGCAGCAATCGCAACTTCTTCTTCCTTCACATCTTCTGACATGGATTTCCCCCAAACGAAAGAACCGACATTTTAGCTCTACTTCCAAGCCTCTCTTCTATTCTAAGGAGTTCATTAATCTTTGCCACCCTGAATCCCAACTGACTCATGGTTTTCTCCTCTTTACAATGGCACTATCGCCATTTTAGCCCTATCCCCAATTATCTTTTCTATACGGATAAGTTCGTTAATTATGGCTATGCGTGCACCCTCGATAACCCCAGCCTTTATAATTGGACAACAAAACGCGACCGCCAGATGAGCTATATGCGCCTCTGTTGTTTCTCCAGAACGATGAGACATTACCGGCACATACTCAGCCTTTTGACCCAAAATAGTTGTTTCCCAAGCATCCGTGAGGGTGCCAACTTGGTTCCCTTTAATAATAATGGCATTAGCAACTCCTTTTTCTATTCCATAAGCCAACCGTTCCTTGTTGGTAACGAAAAGATCGTCGCCACAAATGAGACACTTCTTAACCTTTTTTGTCAACTCGCCGAAGCTTTCAAAGTCCTCTTCATGGAAGGGGTCTTCAACATAAGCAAGCTTATACTTTTGAATAAGATTCCAAACGAATTCTAATTGCTCCCCAGAATCCTTCTCAACCTTATCCCGAGGATAAACGTAACAATCCTTTTTTGTGTCCCATAAGCTGGACGCAGCTATATCAAGTCCAACTTTGCACTCAATTCCAGTCCCCTCCGAAACTTCTTCACATGCTTTTGTCACTATTTCTAACGCATCTTCATTCTTTAGGTTGGGAGCCCATGCACCTTCGTCGCCTCTGCCACCAGTAAATGTTTTGTCTTTCTTGAGGAGGTAGGAGCCAACTTTTTGATGAATCAAAACGTTGGCTTTAGCTGCATCCAAGAAACTATTTACCTTGATGGGCAGAACCAGAAACTCTTGTATGTCGGGAGACTTGCCACGGGCGTGTTTTCCTCCACCTATAACGTTTCCAAGTGGATGGGGAAGCTCCGAAGTTAAGGGTCCGCCTAACTGAGCGAAGAGTGGTCGACTCGTGGATGCTGCTGCTGCTTCTGCTGTGGCTAGAGAAACCGCATAGGTTGTGTTGCCGCCGATTTTTCTAAAGCCTTGGGTTCCGTCAATTTGATGAAGCAAGAGGTCTACTTTCTCTTGTTCTTGTGCATCAATCCCGATTAGTTGAGGCTCAACCAATTCCTTCACTTTTTTTATGGCTTGGTCTACGCCGCCTTCTGGGTATGGAACTACTTCGCCTTTTCCTCGACTTGCGCCAGACGGTGCTGAGGCTCTTCCGAAGCCGTTTTTGGTTTTTATGTCGATTTCGATTGTTTCTTCTCCTCGAATGTTAAAGATTTTTCGAGCATGAACCTCTTCGATCACCGATGACACAACGATTTGCCTCGTCAAAATAGTTTGGTTTGTTTTCTTCTTTCCGTTTCTTCATAGAACTTGAGGATTTCATCAACGATTTCCACGTGAGACAGAAGCATGCGGCGACAACAATACCTGGTCACTCCCAGACTATCCAAAACCTCTCTTGAATCTTCTCCAGCTTTTATTCTTCGTGCAAAGTCTTCCCACTTGTCCCCGATTAGTTTGCCGCAGGTAAAACAACGCACTGGAATGATTATTGCTCTCAGCCTCCCTTTTCATGCGTAATGGTTCACTAATAAAGTGTTTGGGATTTTCGGTGTCACAGAACACTTTTCCCAAGTTAAGATTTTATCTGTAACTTTTCTGATCACGAGCTCTGGCTCCAGGACCCCCAAACTTTTTAGGTTCCTTTCTTCTGGGATCACCCGCAATCATCGTGCGATCATATCTGCTGAAAGTAGATCGAAGGCGTGCACTCTTTGTCCATTTTAGTAGCGCTCTTGCGATGGCTGTTCTTGCCGCTTCAGCCTGTCCCATGAAACCTCCACCAGACACCTTAACATATACGTCAAGATCCTTCCAAGAGTCTTCTCCCGCTTGGAGGAATGGTTCCATGAGTTTGTCGCGGGCTGTTTTTGGTTCTAGAATCTCGAGGGGGGTATTGTTGACTCTTATCCTCCCTTTTCCAGGTTTAATTAGTGTCCGAGCAACACTGGTTTTCCGTTTTCCACTTGTCAATATTACTTTCTTGGGTCGTGACATTCTATTCACCTGTGGGTGCCCATCCGATTTCCTTAGCCAATTCGCCAACCGTTATGTACGGGCATTTCAAGTTTTCAACACTAGCCTCTGGTATTGTTTGTATGTCTTTTCCTTTAAGTTCTTCAGGCAGTTGAAGAAAAACTTTCAATTTCTTGTATGCCTGTTGTCCCTTTGGCTTTTTTCTCGGGAGCATCCCACGTATGGTTCGTCTAACGATTTGGTCGGGTCTTCTCGGGTGATAAGGACCCTTTCTGAAGTGTCCAACTTCTAGGAAGTCTTTCTTCTCTTTTAGTATGCTTAGTCTTTTGCCTGATATGGCGGCTTTTTCTGCGTTTACAACAATTACGGCTTCACCTTGGAGGAGTTGTTTGGCTATTGTGCTTGCCATTCGACCAAGTATCAATCCAGTGGCATCGATTACCACAGTTCTCTTCTCATTCATTCTTGTTTCACCCGATGATTTTTACCCCCGAACCCTTCGGATTCTTTTCCATCAGTTCTGGAATGGACATGCATTTTCCTTTGCTCTTCAGAATTTTCGATCGGGCTTGTTGGGAAAATGCGAAGGCCGCCACATTTAAGGAGTGGTTTATGTTGCCTGCGCCTAACACTTTGCCTGGAACCACGACTGTTTCGCCGGTTTCGGTGTTTCTGTTGAGTTTGCTCAGATTGACTGTTATGCGTCTTCGTCTTGAATGTGATACGTGGTCTGCTACGGTACGCCATATCTTGGCTTCGCTCTCTCGAGTCTTCTTTCGCAGAAACCGAATGAGATTGATTAGTTCTGGGTTGGTTGATTTGATTTGTTTCATTGTTCTTCTACCGCAGTTGGTTAAGAAAAGCCTCATATTTCTTGTCAAGGATGTTGAGGGCTTCAAGTATAATTCTTTCGACTGGAAGGGTGCCTGTGGATTCCACGTTAAGGATGAATGAGTTCTCTTCTCTTGAAACTTCTATGGCAGGTGGGTTTTGTGGGCAGGCATCCACACAGTCTTTACAGAGGGTGCATTCCAATATGTTTTGAATTTCTACTCTCTTCTCTGTTTTTGCGAAGACCTTTTTTGGGCAAACCTCAATGCACTTGCCACACACATCGCATTTTTTTTCGCTTATTCTGATTTGTGGCAGATACTTGTAGGCGCACGCCGAGACTGGTTGCCACTTTGCGTGGTTTTTTCCCTTTCCGAGTCTGGCGTATGCTTCTAACCGTATCTTTTGGTTTGGGGCCAGTTTGGCTATAGGAATTTTTTCGCTGACTGGCGTGATGTCTGGGTTCTCTGACCGTAGACCCTGAGAGTAGACGGTTGTTGTGTTCTCGCCCGCTTCCATGTCGAGGGTTAGAGCCACACGACAGAGGTTGCATCCGAATTCGCTTTTGCACGGGCATTCTTCGGGTAGGTTGTATGAGTCTAAGTCGGTCTTGAGGGGGATGAGTCCTAATCTGTGAGCGAGAATTTCGTCGTGAAGTACAGAGGAGTTCTCGATTACAACCACTTCATCTATTGCCATACACGGGACCTCGGAGAGTATGATTCTTCGTATGGCATTGATGAAGGCTACGCTGACTCCTTGAACGAGTAGTCGCATCGTAACATCGTTCTTTTCGAGAACTTTGATCTCCAAGAGGTCTGTGACTCCTTTTGTGAGTTGTGGAAACCTACTACTTGCTTTTTTTAAGGTGAGGGAGGCATTATTTCAACATTTTGGTTGCGAGACTATCATCATGTGCATAGCGGGGTTTCTGGTTTGATGATGACCGAGAAGGTTTGAGTTTTTGTGTGTGCGTATGTGAGTGCCTCTATAAGGGGGAGAAAAAATTGTTTTTTCTTCTTCTTCTTCATCATCATTGAGAATGCGCCTTGAGCGTTGAACTCATTTTTCACGCTTTCCAGTGATGAAGTCTTCTACCCATTGTCTCGCCACATCGTCTGGAACCTGTTTGGGGGGATGCTTGAAGGCGTAGGAGGAGATGCTGATTAATGGACCGCTTACCCTCCTATCCAGAGCGAGTTTCATCGCCCTAATAACATCAATGACAACTCCTGCACTGTTAGGTGAATCCTCAACCTCCAGTTTTGCGGTAACCGTAACTGGAAGATTCCCGAACTTCCGACCCCTAATCCAAACATAACAAATCTTCTTGTCTCCAAGAAAGGGCACATAATCGGATGGACCAATCCTCGTAGGAACCTCGTAAGGGATCATGCTCGTCACAGCCTCGGTCTTACTAACCCGCTTAGTCTTCAACCTCTCCTCAACAGTCATGTTCTCAAAATCCGTGTTCCCACCCAAATTCAGTTGATACGTCTCATCCACCACGATGCCCCGATCCACACACAACTTAACCAAGTTCCGATGAAGAATCGTAGCCCCCAACTGACTCTTCACATCATCCCCAGCCACGGGCAATCCCCTCTTCCTAAACCTCTCACCCCAAACGGAATCAGATGCAATAAACTCGGGTATACAGTTCACGAAGGCACAACCCGCGTCAAGAGCCGCCTGCGCATAGTAACGAGTCGCTTTAAAACTTCCAACAGGAAGGAAGTTTACCAACAAATCAGCCCCAACCTCCAGAAGAACCGAGGACACATCAACTGAAACAAACTCCTTCTCATCGTATGTTCTGAAGGATTTCCTCATGTGAGGAGCAACACTATCAAAAACTGGTCCACAGAGAACCTTTGCACCAAGTCTGGGCACCTCCGCAAATCTAGCACAACAGTTTAGCTCCACAAAAATGGCTTCCCCAAGGTCCTTCCCAATTTTCTCTTTATTGACCTCAAAGGCAGTCACAAACCTTATGTCACGTATGTGGTAACCTCCAAAATTGACGTGCATCAACCCCGAACATTTAACGTCGTCAGTCACATTCTTGTAGTATTCAACGCCTTGAACCAGAGCCGACGCACAATTACCGACGCCAGCTATTGCAACCCGAATCTCTGGCAACCCTTGCTCCTCCTAATAACGCGCTAAACAAACACTTCCGCTTTACTACTAAAATCTTATTTAATTTTGCCAGAAAATCAACGTATAGAAAAGACTTATACTGTTCTGACCCTAACACTGTAGACAAGTCATTTGAGAACCCACTTACACCAGAGGATGAGGAATTGGACGTTAGTCACGAACCCTTCCAAAAAGTCGCGATAATGGAGTGCACCAAATTCCCAACACCAGACGACCTGGCAAGATTCGCCAACATCGCAGCAGGAGGAAAACCAACAGGCGTTTACTGGGCTGAAGGAGTAGCCTTCATCTATTTCCCCGTACCAGCAACAACCGAGACCGCCACCAAATCCCTTATCGAAGAAAAGAAGGTTTACTGGGCGTTCGTAAGTTATGCACTCATGCCTCTGTATCATCCGTTGATTGAAACTAAAGAAAAAATCATTGTTCCAGTCATCAACATGTCTTCGAGTCCTCTTTTCCAGAAAGTAGCTCAGTGGCTAAAGAATCGCGAAGTCAAGACTACCTAGAAACAATCGCCTGTTTTTGAAAAGCGTCCAAATACTGTTCGAAACAGTTGTTTTTCTTCAAATATTGTCCATACTTGACTAAAGCCGCCATAGCCCGCGCAGCATCTTCTGGCGATGAGTAAGATGGAATTCCTAGTTTATCAAACCTAGACCGAATGTACAATGCCATTTCGGTTTCACCTATGGCACAAGCTGCAATGGGTTTTGTGTAGTTTTTCGATAGGTTTGCCACTCTATCAATGAAGTCTTCTTGCAGTGAGGGAGTGTGGTGCATCCCAAGCAAAAGAACCCCGTGAATATCCGGATCATCGAAGACTATCTTAGTGCTCAGCTCAAACATCTCAGAGGTCACCGAACCCGTAAGATCGACTGGGTTCAGGTTTGTTGCAAAGGATGGGATTTTGCCTTCTTTCTTTAATTTCGCAAATCTCTGAATAGTTTCATCAGAGAATTTTTTCACATTCAGTCCCTTGGATTCACTCTCATCTACCGCCATGACACCCGGTCCACCAGCATCGGTGATCACAGCAACGTTTTTTCCTTCCGCTGGTGGTTGAAAGGCTAGAGCTTTACCTACATCAAAAAACTCCTCCATGTCCTTCACTCTTATGACCCCGACCTGCGCGAAAACGCTGTCATAGATTTCATCGGAGCCTGCAATGGCTCCTGTGTGGGACATAGCTGCTCTCGCTCCAGCTCTTGTTTTTCCAGTTTTGAGAGCGGCTATAGGCTTCTTCTTAGTAACCTCCTTCGCAACTTCCATGAATTTTCTTCCGTCATCTATGCTTTCGGCATAGAGGAGAATGACCCTTGTCTTTTCGTCGTACAAGAGGTATTGAAGCATCTCGGACTCATCTACGTCGCACTTGTTTCCAAAACTCACAAACTTGCTTACGCCTAACTGCTTGCCTGTCAAGTAGTCTAGTGCTGAGACTCCGAAGGCTCCACTTTGAGTGACGATGGATATTGGGCCTGTCATGGGGCGGGGAGTGGCAACCACCTCATCTCCAGTGCTGAGAACCCTTGTCTCAGGCAGGAAAAGCATATCCACGCCAGTTTGAGAATCATAAACTCCTAGACAGTTGGGTCCAAGAACCCTTACACCCGCCTTTTTTGCAATCGTTGTCACTTCTTCTTCGAGCTCTTGGTTTCCAACCTCACTAAAGCCGCCGCTGATTATCGCTGCCACCCTTACTCCTTTGAGGGCTGCTTCTTTCATAACCTTAGCAACGGCTTCGGCTGGAACCACTACGACAACAAGTTCAATCTCTTCCCTGATATCGGCAACTGATGGATAACATTTAAACCCAAGGATGAATTCCTCATGTGGATTTACTGGGTACAATTCTCCCTTAAACAAGCCTCTTCGTTTATTCTCGACAAAATTTTTGAAGATGACATGACCAGCCTTCATAATTTTTCGTGAAGCACCCACTACCGCAACCGATTTTGGGTCGAAAAACAGGTTCATTTGCCGAATAGTAGACTCCATTTTGCATCCTTTCTTGTAGTTGACGGACTTTCCAAATATTTCTTGTTTGTATATTCAAGCCTTACCTTTCTGGGAGAAGACCTCACGATAACAACGGGCTTATGCTCCACCTTGTCAAGCATCTTCCACGAAACCCCAGTTAAAGAAGCATTGAACTTTTCAGCCATGTCCCATACAGTTCTTCCGGCACCAGACCCCTGAGACCTGTTGGCAATATCAGCGATTTCAAGAGCCCTGGTAACTTCTATCTTGGCGCCAGCCACCGCAATGGGTGTCGCTCTCTGTGTCATCTTGAAAAATCTTCCAAGAATGTAGGTTAAGAAACCTCCAAACGAGTGTATTCCATTAACAGGTTTGGGACGTGGAGTGAAATGGAAGCCTCCTATGGAATACGTTTTATCCGTATCCACTATCATTACAGTCACATCCTTTCCTAACCTAGTCCCTATATGGTTACGAATCTTTTGTGCTATCTGGTAAGCGTCTTTTAGGGGAAGACTGACATAGGAGTAAGGTAGGTTGCTTCCATCGATCCCTCCCTCTGACCCGTGCATCAAGGCTTGCAAAAACCCTGCGTGTTGTAGGGCTACTTGTTTGTGGACACTTCCTTCTCTCACTGGGTATGTCCTAAGGTGATGGATGGTTCTCTTTCTTAGATGACACAAACGCCCCAGAACGTAGCCCCAAACGTAACGCATCCAGTATCTCGCAAGAAACTTGGCAAGTGCGCCTGCCTTGACATCTTTCTCATCGATAAGGTTACCCAGTGCTGTGGAGATGGCTTTTTCAGAGATGGTTACGATGTCTCCGTCCTCAATTCCGTATCTTATAGAATCGGCTATCCTTTGAAGGCAGTTTTCTTTTGGCTTCCAGTAAGAGGTTGTTATAGCGAGTGTTTCGTATCTGCTAGGCACTTGCATCACATGTACATTTATATTTCCTGTCTTTAAGTGGAGTCTGAATAAATACATAAAATTCATCATTAATATACAACACCCATCACATTCATGAAAAAAGAACCTCTGAGGCAAGCTCCAATGGCCCAAAAACCTGAAGATTCATCAGACTCGGACATATTTCAACTCCTGTTGGAGGCTTCTGAAAGGAAAAGAAGGGAGAAACGGGCTCAACTCCTTCAGCCTTTAGGCATAAAAGAATTCTTTGAAGAAGGCAACATAAGCATTGACAAGAGAACCTGTAAGGGAGTGGAGTGCAAACTTTGTATTGAAGCATGCCCAACAAATGCGCTTTATTGGAAGTCGGGAGAAGTTGGCATCGTTGAAGAACTGTGTGTGTTTTGTACAGCTTGTGTCTTCAGTTGTATCGTTGACAACTGTATTCGAGTGGGCAGGAGGCGTCCCAATGGAGAGATGGAGAGATTTAGCACACCAAGAGATGCTCTGATGCTCCTAAGCGGTATTGGTTCCAGGAAGAGGCTTAGTAGGATAGAGTCCCGATTCCCTACTATAGAAGTCTATCTTAAGCGATATGGAAAGTAGTTTTTGCCTTGACGACGGGCTTCTGTACTGCAAAAAAATGCTCCGAATAAGTTTCTGTAACTGTATCTTCTATCTTTATTTCGGTTTCATAAGTCTAAAGTATTCAGAAAGCAGAAGACTTTTGCATACTCGTGTAGGAGTGATAAAAAATTGCAGACAAGAAGTGTCTTGGATGTTAGAACCGTTGTGGTAGTAGCCTCAATAGTGGCTTTAGTGGCATTAACCGTGTGGAGTATCGGGCTTTGGCTAACCTCAACTCAGTCTCTGCAAAATCAAATAGACGACTTGACGGCACAGAAGCACAGTTTACAAACTCAAGTAACTAGCTTGCAAAACCAAATTGTGTCATTGAACACCTTGTTAGCCGAGAAACAACAAGAAATTGAAGACTTGGAATCGTTAGTCACAGTTTACCGCAAGGATATCACAAACCTTCTTGAACAGCATTACCCTGAGCTAAGTGGAGTGTCGGCGCGCGCTGTGGTTCAATAAAGTGAACTGACACATAAGCATGGACCCAGCTACGTGAACTTGGTGCAATAGAGCCAAAATACTTCCCTCAATGTACGTCGTAGAGGTTGAAACCCTACTAAGACTTCCATATCCCCAAAAAACAATATGCAGGATTTACTTCCATTTTTCTTGTAGAAACTTCGGAATATCCGAGGAGTCTCGTGGACCAACCAGAACCTCCCAACCAGAGAACTCTTCGATCTCTCCGCTTAGTCGTGCCGCTTTGCCCGGTATGATAAGTTTCTTGTGCCTAACTTTTTCTCCAATTTTTGTCTCTTTAACGGCTTCAGCTACTTTATCTGCTGTCAACTTTCGCCCTGCAACGGCGCTGTCAACTGCTATTCCTTCTGTGTCGATCACTAAGAGGTAGCAGTTTATCCCAGCAGACTCTATATCCGAAGCCACAGTGTAGTAGGTGAGCGCAAAGTTTGTTGTGAACATCACGGGCGAGTTTTCGTCTGGCTTTCCGAAGATTCTTACGCCAGGTTCCACTGCCACTGGCTTTCTGGGATCAGTGTATATGTTTTGTCTAAGCACAACTGTAGGGAGCAACACCCAACCGTCTATGCTGTGCATTGTGAGGATGTCGGCGTACCGTGCTATCAGCATTGAAGCCAAGTAGGCTTCGTTCCAAGCGTTAATTTCAGGGGCGACCGATTTCTCTGCCCACGCCACAATTGGAGTGCCAATCAATGGAAAACCCAGAAGCTCGTCACCTCTTTTGCACGCTGTCCGGCGAAGCATAGTGAAATTGTTAATTGTGTCAGCGATTCCTTCGTTTGGAAAAGTGCCGGGATCCAAAACGATGTTTTCAACGCCATAATCCAACAAGGTCTTGGCTAAGGATCGGAGAAGATTGAGGTCGTTTGGCGCAAAAACTGTTAGGGGGCAGTCGTACATTAGAGCGAGTTCTGCCATGTCTTTCCAGTTGTCTTTTGTGGCGGCGTATAGGAGTGGTCTATTTTTGGGAGCCACCATCAAACCGCTTTCGAGAACCTCAGCATTGAAGGAGCAGAGGATGAGAGGAAGACTTGTGTTTTCCACCACTTTCTTTACGGTTGCTTTGAACTTGTCTGGGTTGTTTGAGGCGGATCGAACAGCGATCATGTTGAGCCTCAGGATTTGGCCGATGTATTCGTACGTGAAGTTTTCCGTTTTCTTTATTCTGCTCAGCATTTCGTCATTTGACATCTCGTCTGTGACGTCGATGGCGATGGCTGTTGGATTAAAATAGGTGAGTTCGTGACGATACATCACTAGTTTGCCGCCAATCTTGACCGCACGGTCACCTGTGCCAATAGTGATCTCCTTGACTGGGGGTTTGAGCATCTCCCAGAGTTTTTTGTAACTTTTTTCATGTTCCTTTGTTAGAAGTGGTGGGCACTTCTCTATTGCAACTTCCCGGTTGACCACCTTGGTTGCGAATGCCATGCAGTTTTCTTGGCTGCACTCTTTGCAGTTTGTTTTCGGGAGTAGCATATAAACGTCGATTGGGCTGATTTCCTTGACTCCTGCTTTCTTGATTTCTCTTTCGGACAATGCTCATCCTCTCTTAAATCTTCATGGAAACCCAGTTAGCAATTTTTTCGGGTTGCCCAGAACTCTTGCTTGTGAGCTGCTTGATGACTTCTTTTACGGTTTTAACGGCTGCGGGGTGCATCATCATGAACAAGTCAACACCAGCGGATAGAAGAGTTAGAGCCGTTACGGTTTCCCATATCGGACCCCGTAACTCCCTTGGACCCCATTCTGGATCCATTTCCATCCACGCTTCTCTGGCAGCCCAGGCGTTTGTGGTTCCAGAAGACATCGGATGCTGAAGTTCGGGATCGCCCATTAGAGCCGCTAATCGAGCACGCTCCATTATAGTGTACGCATAGTCAAGTCCATAACCAAGGGCTGCTGTGGTGGTGTCCATCATGATTTGTTCTTTTGGAAGAAACTCGTAGAGCCTACGATTTAGTTCTCTCGCTCGGTTCAAGTCCATGGGAGTGAAAGCCAGAGCCACATGCCCGTGCTTCTTGACAAAACTCGCTGACTTTTCTATGTCCATGTCTTGAGTTATCGAACTGATCAGTAACCTTTCTCCCTCACCCACTTCCGCTACCTTTTCAAAGACGGCGATGTCTTTCTGGGGGTCGCCGCAGCCACCGACAATAAGGGGTACATCAACCGCTTGAAGAACATCCTCAACAGTTTTGGCTGCTTTCTTTGGTGACGTATCCTGAAGGAGAGGGTCTACACTGATTAGATGCAGAGTGATTAAATCGGCGCCAAATTTGTTGACCGCAAGTTTTGCCCAAGCCACTGGATCTTCTAAAACGTCTTTGAGGTGAGTTTTTACGGCTTTTGCTAAAGGAATCTTAGTATCAAACACATCGAACGAGATTACTGGTGGGTGAGGAGTTGGGTTTTCAAAAAGATAGAAGGCTGGAGATTTTTCCCCGCCTATTGTTATAGATTTTCCGCGGGTTCCTCCTTCACTTTTTGTTGCTCCCAGTTTCACTTCGACGATTTGCCCAGGATACTGATCGATTGGAGGAGTGAACTTAGCTTCGAGGATTGTTGTAGGCTTGACCCTTGCTGGTGGTGCAACCAACTTGGGTGGAACGCCCATGGTGGCGCCGGGTTGGAGCCAGATTTCTAAATCTCCAACATCCAAGTCCACGTCTTCGAGTTCTATTTCACTAGCTTTCCCCAGAAGATCGAGAAGATTGGTGAAATCGTTGTCGAGCTTTACGGGTTTCTTTCTCTCCTCTTTCTCCGCCATGTCTTCTGTCACTTCTCCGCTTTTTTCTCAACCTTAATTATGACCTTTTTAGCGCTTATCTTGGCATCCTTGAGAATGATTCTGAAACCGCCTGCAGTTATTGGCATTGTTGGAAGTTGAGCCACTGGTATTGCTTCGGCAGCCGCCTCTGCTACGGCTTCTGCTACAGCCTCAGGAGGTCTCGCCTTCCATTTTTCAACAACTGGATGCCCACGGTCCTTGAGAAAACTCTTCAACTCCTCGATGCTTTTCACCTCGGTTTCTGTGGCGATTTTGTCACCCAACTCCTTGGGTATGAAATCCTTGACCCGTTCTTTGATGCTGGCCGGTATCCACACGACACGGTTCCAACCTCCGTCTGTCTGAAGGAACTTGGGAGACCTCATGTATTCGACAGATATGCCGTGGAAGCCGTCTACTTGTCTGCCACCGGCGGTGGAGTCGGCTATGGTTGAGAATGGCAATCCATTTACGGTTGCTTCCTTGAAACCTCGATGAACGAGCCCGAAACCATCCACTTCTGGGATGTAAAAGGCGGCGGCTTCGAAACAGCCGCATGAGGTATGTGGATAGCCAAACGCTGTGTAAAGCCAAATCCTATTGATTTCTCCGAGCGACTTCTTCTTCACTGCTTCGTCAACTCCGCTGTATTCGCCTTTGATGGGATCGAGCATCTCTCCTTTTTCGATTTCAAAGACTGGACCTTTTGGATCAATTCGGGCTGATGCTCTTCCGTCAAACCAGCTAATAGAACCGCAATTAGAGTATCTTTGTGGCGTGATCACGCACACGTGCGTTGGGGCGAAGGATTGACAGAGTGTACAACCATAGAATTTGTCTGCTTCCTCGTCTTTCATTCCTCTTGCTTTAGCATCCCTGGCTTCGTAGATTTTTAGTGCCTCTTTCCAGGGTTCTCGGACTTTTTCGGGATCTGTGATGAACGTGATTTCTATCTTCTCGATTATGGGTAACTCGCTTTTGAAGAGTCTTTGTAAGACCTTTCCGATGTATTCAAAGGAGTTAAGTCCTTTCTGGAATGATTTTTTGCTCAGTCTCAGCCAGATGTCGTAGCGTTGGTTGAGGTGCATGAAACCCTCTATGAAGTTGCAGTATTCGTGGATGCGCCTTTCAACAACTCCTTCGAGTCCTTCTTCGATTTGTTTGCCCGCGACTTTGATGTAGATGCCGAAGGGGAGGGAGCTTCCTTCTTTTGCGTCCTTGATGTCGGATCCAATGACTGTTATCTTGTTGTCTTCTACTTCCTTGGGGCTTTTTGCTCTTACAAGTTCGAATTTGGTTTCTATGTTTGGACCGCCGAGTTCCACTTGCATGTCTTGTCTTCTGATTCTTTCTCCTTCGTATATCACGCCGACGTCTACTGGTATGTCTTGAAACATCGACACTTTTTCACTTTCCTCCTAACTTATCTAGTATCATTTTGAAACCTTCATTCCAATCCTTAACTGAGAGATTTGGAAACGACCATGTTGCGTGGGGGTTATAGAATCTGTCTAGGCTTATAGTCTTAAGATTTGTGGAGAAATGTTTCAGTCCAGATAATATCACAAATTCCATGTAGTAGGGAAATCCCATGAACATCGCGAGGTCATACACACCTTTTCCGTCTAAACCTTTCCAGTCTGGGTCCTGAAGCCTATTACCAATATCCATCGCAGACATCCAAGCAGCGGGTTGAAAACCTTTCTTGAGGAATTCGTTCACCATGTGTGCTGTGGCAACCACAGGAATCTTCGCGGTTTTGCCCATGCGGATTGCGTAATCAATCATCTTGGCATCTTCCGAGTGGTCTTCGGCGGCTTGGTGTCCAACGACTAGGATGGGACGCTTTGCCCTCTTCACCATCGCCACCACCACCTCGGGCTTCAAGATGAGTAGGGCTTTCTTTGGACCTGCGATTTCGGCTGTCTGCCACGGTTCTTCCTTTGCACCCATCTCACTCACCTCTCTTCCTGATGAGTCTGGGCAGTAGCGTGGGGTCTGGGATTCTCGTCTCCTTCCATCCCTTCTTCTCCAGAATCTTGAGGATTTCGTCTTTCATTGTGATTGGTATGTCGGTCTTGTTTCGGACGAAGAGGTGTATGTCGTCGGGCATGACTCCATAGAAGCGCTTGTGCAAGTCTATGTAGTGGGTTAGTTTTATGGCGCGACCCTTAGAGGTGTCGTTGGGTCTCATACAGAACTTTGCAATCATTACTATGGCTTCCTCTTTGGTTTCGGCTGTGGTAAAGAGGTGTTCTGGAGTTGGACCTACATAGACTCTGTCACCTGTTCTGGCATCGTACACGTACCAATCTTCTTCTTTGTCTTTTCTTCCGAGTAGCATGCGTCTGTACTTAGAGCCGTGGGGTCCAACAATCACAGGTATCCCCAGCCTCCAGACACCCGCCGCTATTGAGGCAGCCTTCTGAGAATAGGCTCCCCAAGCCACTCCCACTGCGCCCACACGGTTAAGAATGTAGTCAGCGATCTCCTCGTAGTTAGCCCGCAGTCTTCTCTTTGCGAAGATGTTTGCGATTTTGATGGCTGCTCCGGCTATATGGGAGTTGGCTACACATGAACCCACATTGACGATTCCGCCAGCGTCGAAGGCGCCTGGATATTTCTCGTATAGGGTCTTTCCTTCCTCGTCCTTTACTGTGGCTATGGACATGGCTGAGCATCCTGAGGTGACGACGATAAACCTGCGTTTCGCGAACTCTTCGGCGATTTCCGCAACCTCTTTTCCGCTGTGGGGGTAGTTGGAGCATCCTACGA
>Ga0315314_1002044_pt1 | contig 17129 bp, 14 predicted proteins | sample TDP9_MG_FD_203631 | JGI IMG/M metagenome (GOLD analysis project Ga0315314, IMG submission 203631) | Freshwater sediment microbial communities from Lake Towuti, South Sulawesi, Indonesia - TDP9 | ecosystem: Environmental > Aquatic > Freshwater > Lake > Sediment | place: Indonesia: South Sulawesi...
GTGGTCGATGATCGAGCCCGAGAAGGGAGTTTTTGATTTTTCCTACCTCGAGCACGCGAAAAGCATGGCGGAAAAGCACAACCTCAAACTCGTCGTGGGATGGTTCGGCCACTATGCGAGCGGCGACGGCACCATCTACCGGAATTTGACCGGAGAGGTCTTCGCACCGATGGATATCATCACGGACGAGAAGACCTATCCTCGGGCTGTCGATGGCGACGGCCGAGCTCACCATAACGCCATCTCCTATGACTACGAACCAATCATCGAGCGTGAAGTGGCGGCTTTTCGTGCCTTCATGGAGCACATCAAGAAAATCGATGCCCAAACGCGGACCATTCTTATGGTCCAGGTCGAGAACGAAATCGCGGTCTTCGGGGCTGACCGTCAGAACCGCAAGTTGTGGCGGGATCATTCGCCGGCCTCTAACCAGATCTTTGCGGAAAAAGGCTTCACCGACGATCTCAAATACTCCGCCTGGCGCTTCAGCTCCAATTGGATCAGGCGCCTGACGGAGGCGGGCGGGAAGGCCTATGCGCTCCCCTTCTTCCTGAATTATGTAGGCGGCAAGATCGTTGATTGGATGGTGGGAGGCGCCCCCGGAGAAGACGTGGCAACTTACATGGAGAATTGCCCGTTCATTTCGTTTGTCGGGCTGAATCTTTACTTGCCCCCGGAAAGTTCCGTCAATGATTTCAGGAATGCCTTGGCGGCTTACCGTGTGGGGCGCAACTTGCCCGCGATTACAGAAACGAATAGCGGTCGTGACCCTGTAGCTCCGCGCCTCGCCTACATTGCCGTGGGAGAATTCGGCGCGCCCATCTTTGCGCCCTGGGCCTTGAACATCTCCTACCCGGGTCCGTATCAGCCCTACGTCTTGAGCGATGGGACGTTGGCCAACGGCGCCTACGCCCTGCGTGACTGCTACATGTCTCTGTCTAAAGCGCTCTCGCTAATCTCCTATTACGCAGGTACAGAAAGACTCAAAGTGTTCATGTCCCGTCTGCCGGGGCAAGGGTTTGCGGAGACTAAAGACGTGAAAGGGGCTAAAGTCACGGTCGCCGGCGAAAACAACGGGCAAGCGATTGTGATCCACCCCGCGCCTAACGAATTCGTTATTGTGGGGTATCGCTGCGACGTGTCCTTGTGGAATGAGATGTTCACCTGGCCCGGGTTGCGGAAGATCCACGTCGAAAAGGGCCGCTGGGTTGGCGACAATTGGAAAAGTGAAGGAGAACCCGACTATTCCATAAGCCAGGCGGCGAAAACACTCGGCGTAGCACTCGACACGCCCCAGGTGATCCGGGTGTATTGGCACGAGGCCGATTAATCACGCTCGTCGCCGACAGCGCCATGCCAGCGCCACCCCGCGAACCTGTGCCCGGCCGCCCATTCCCAGACCCCGAAGTGCTCTGAAGGGCGGAGACTCCAGGCCACGCGGCCCCTGGTTGAAGTATCGGCATTGATCCCTTCAAAAGCGCCTGAGACGGCTGCCGCTGAGAACCGACGGTTTCGCCTGAGAGGAAAAGCTTCAGGGAGCTCGAAGAGTGCTTGTTCCTCGGCCAAGGGCGAGGTATGGTAGGGCGCAGAGGGTTCTGGAGGGAGCCCGAGGATCTTTGCGAGGAAAGAATCCCCTATCTCGTCACTTTCCGAATCAGGTATGTGTGCTCTGCCGGCGCCGGTCGCGGCTGGTGAGTGCGAGGCTGGAAATTTGCGGGAGCTGCATCCGCGCTCGTCCTGATGAGGCGCTACGCATTTCGTGTGCTGTGCACAGTCAGACCCGCGAAGCCTTCAACCTGCCAAAATCCCCGCCCCGGACGGCCAGCGGCGTGCGCTGCGTACTGTGTGCTCGCGAGTGTCTGATCGGCGAAGGCGAGCGAGGCTACTGCGGTCTGCGGAGCGCCGGCGACGGGCGCTTGACGCATCTGGCCGGAACACCCCAGCGCGGCATCTTGCACTGGTACCGTGACCCGCTGCCCACCAACTGCGTCGCCGATTGGGTTTGCCCCGGCCAACGCCAGCACGGTTACCATAACCTCGCCGTGTTTTACGCCAGTTGCACCCTGAATTGCCTGTTCTGTCAAAACTGGCACTTTCGCGAAATTTCCCCCACGCAGTCAAACGGCACGAGCGCAGCGCAACTGGCCGATACCGCCAATGCAGAGACCTACTGCGTCTGCTTCTTCGGCGGCGATCCCGCTTCGCAGATGCCGCATGCGCTGGCGGCCGCGCATTACCTAGCGAAGCAAGGGGTGGTTGTCTGCTGGGAGACGGCCGGAACGTCGAATCCCAAATTGCTCGACCGCGCGGTGCAACTCTCCTTGGAGACGGGCGGCTGCATCAAGTTTGATCTCAAAGCCTATGATGATACTTTGCACACGGTTCTGACCGGCGCATCGAACCGCCGCTCGCTCGAAAACTTCGCCCGCGCCGCACGCCGGATTGGCGAACGCCCGGAACCGCCACTGGTCATCGCCAGCACCTTGCTGGTGCCCGGCTACGTCGATCCTGAGGAGGTGGGACGCATCGCCCGGTTCATCGCCGAGATCAACCCAGATATCCCGTACGCGTTGCTGGCCTTCGCGCCGCACTTCTACATGCCCGACCTGCCGCGCACCTCGCTCGCTCACGCGGAAGCAGCCGAAACGGCAGCGCGCGCGGCTGGCCTTACCAACGTGCGGATTGGCAACCGCCACCTGCTCTCGCAGGATTACTGAGGCGAGTCTTCCCCTCAGAAGCCATCGAAGCACGGAGGGTCCGCTTATGGTCAAAGAAATGCTATTCGGTGTAACGTTGCTGCTGCTGGTTGGGAGTTGTGCCATGCCTTCACGAACCGGAGACAGTGTGGAGCAGAAGAAGTCCAAGCCTGAAGAAACCGTGGCGTTGCCCGAACCGGTGCGGGCGGGACGGATATCGCTCGAAGAGGCAATCCTCCGCCGGCGTTCGGTGCGGGAGTTCGCCCGAGACCCGCTGAACGACCGCGAGCTCTCCCAGCTCCTCTGGGCAGCGCAGGGCATCACGCATGAGGGCCTTCGCGCCGCCCCCTCGGCGGGCGCGCTCTACCCATTGGAGCTTTATGTGGCCACCTCTGCCGGCCTTTTTCACTACTTGCCTCGCCGGCATCAATTGGAGCGCGTGTCCGGCCGCGATCTGAGAGCTGCGCTTTGCCAGGCGGCATTGGGGCAGGAGCCGGTGCGAGAAGCGCCGGCGGTGTTTGTGATAGCCGCCGTGTACGGGCGCACGGCAATAAAGTACGGCCCGGCACGGACGCCGCGCTACGTGCACATGGAAGCCGGCCACGCGGCCCAGAACTTACTGCTCCAGGCGGTAACCCTGGGCCTGGGCGGGGTGACGATTGGCGCGTTCAACGACGATGAGGTCGGAAGAGTCCTCGCGCTGCCCGCCGACCACCGGCCGTTGTACTTGATCCCCGTCGGCCGCCCGCGCTGAGCCTTGGGGTTCGGGACTCGGCAATCGCGAACACCCTTACTCCCCGGTCTCCAGCCCCTGGCACTCAGTCTCTAGCCCTGCTGCTCTCAGCCGAGGATCTTGTGCGCGCGGGCGAGCTTGTCCGGAATCTGTAGTCCCTGCGGGCAGTGGGGCAGGCACTGGCCGCAAGCGATGCACGAGTTCGCCTGTTTATCCAGCCGGGCGTAAAGCAGTCGGGCGCGATATCCTTCCCCATAATCTCTGGCGTACCTCTCGTAGCGTAGGATATCGGCGACTGGCACGCCTTCTTGGCAGTGCCTCACGCACTCGTTGCACAGGCGGCAGACTTCGCGGTCCGCATACGCGGTCATCTGCTCGATAGCCTGCACATCCGCCGCGCGCGGCTCTTTACCCGCACCCGAGTAAGTGTCCACGAACTGGCTCAGGTTGTTTATCTCGATGGCCGCAGCATCGAGCTGCGTGCGGGTTGTCAACCACCGCGCCATGGCATGGTACGGTGTGGTGCCCGCCGGAAAGGTCTTCATGAATTCCCGATCCTCGCGCATGCGCCCGGCGCCGCGCATCGTCTTCATGGCAATCGTGCCGAAGCCTTTGCGCTTTGCCAAGGCCAGGAAGTCATCCATGGCTTGACCATCGCCATAGGAATAGAAAAACTGGGCGTGCTCGTACACGCCGTCTTCGACGACGGCGGTGAGAATTTCGAGAGCGCTTTGCCCGCCCGGAACTTTACGGTTGCCGTTGTAATTGTGCTGCGAGTGACAGAGATGCCGGACAAGACCTTCCTTCTTCAAGCGCTCGAAGGCACGCACGAAGGCGCGGTTGTTTTTGAGCTCGGCGACGCTGTGATAGCCGAAGTGGAACTGCATGTCGTCGAAGTAGCGCAGCCCGGTCTGCTGGGCAGCGCGTTTCACTAGCTGGTAGTGCGCTTCCTCATCGAGGGCGCCCGTCTCGTGGTTTCCGCGCACGCGATCGACGCAGACCTGGCAGTAGTACGCCTCGCGATTCTTGCGGATGGCCTGCGGGACATTGCCTCGGTCCCACTCGTCCGCCTTGTGCCAGTAGTTGATGCCGCAGCGGATACCAGCTTCCACTGCTTCCGGAGCCCAGGTGGCAGAGCCGACCAGCGCCGTGATCTCTCGGCCTGAGCCACCCAACTTCCGTCGCGGCAACGGGCCTACCTTGGCTGCAGCTTGCTCAATCTCCTCGCTGGAGGCGTGCCCGCAGGCGGGCCCCAGCCCCGCCGCAACTCCCCCCGCCGTAGCAATCATGAATTCCCGGCGTCCCATGTGATGTTTCCATGCCATTGTCTCGCACCTCCCGGTGAGTTATATGTTGTAATGGCGGTTCGCGAAGCGCCCGCACATGAGCTTATCGTTGTCCGAGCTTCCTCTCGATGGCCCGGCCTAAATCCGCCAAGGCCTTGCCTACTTCGGGCGCCTCCTGAAACGCGGTGAGCCGCACGAAGTAACGCTCCTTCCTGAAAACCAGGCTGCTCTGAAAAAGCCGCGCCGCCTCCCCGAGTTGGATGGGCTGGCTGTCCACAGACGATTCAGATTCAAAGATCTTTCGCGCGCCATCCGCTGCCTTCATAATATAAATATCCGCCGTGGCTTCGATCCTGTCCTGGTAGCGGTAATCCACAGTGAGCGTCTTCTCGACGCCGGCTTGCACATAGCGGTCAGCGTCGCCATCGATGTACTCCCAGAGATTGTCAGCCTGGAAAGTGCGCATCTCGCCTGGTCTGCTCCATCCGGGAACATCGTTGGCCTCCGGGAAGGGCGTTGCCGGCTTGGAACCCGACTTAGAACTGCAAGCGAGCGCCATAATCACCACCACAATTGCCAGCGCGACTCGTGGCGCTGAAAATGCCGCAGACGTAGGTGACCAGTGGTCAGCGGCGGTCTGCACTACATGTCTCCCGAATCCCGAACCCCGAATCCCAAATCCCGAGCAATTCACGATGTGGATCCTTTCTTGGGCCGTTTCAGCAAAATCTGATTAGTCTTGGACCGCGTCTCTCCGATGCTGGTGACGTAAACCGCCGGCCGGTCGCGCACGGGACAGGCAAACTCACACGCCCCGCAACCGACACACCGTTCCGGGTCCACGTAAGGCTGCCGAACTTGCTTTACCTGTCCCGCGGCGTCCACCATCTCCGCAGGGCGCAGGTAGATGGCCTTGGGGGAAGTGGGACACCATTCCTCGCAGACAATGCACTCGGTGGCCATGGCCCAGGGGAGGCAGCGGCCGTGGTCGTAGAAAGCAATCCCCACCTTGATCGGCTTGGCGTTCTTGTCGGTTCCTTCGCTGACCCATCCTTTCTCCGCCTGCGTAATCTCCCAGATGGCCCCGGTGGGACATACCTGGGTGCATAATACACAACTGGGTTCGCAGTAACCGATCCGAGGCACGAGGACGGGCGTCCAGAGACCCTCGAGACCCGCCTCCGTCAAGGTAGGATGCAGAGCGTTACTGGGGCACACCTTCATGCACTCGCCACAGCGCACGCAACGCGCCAGGAAGCTCTTCTCGTCCAGGGCGCCGGGAGGACGTAGGAGCCGCTCGTGCTGCTCGACGGCCAACCCCGTGTTGCTGCGGAAAAGAGGAAGCGCGGCCGCTCCCGCCGCCACACTGGCCAGCGCACGGCGACGCCGGAGGTTCAATCCCTCGACGGTGGTCGCTGTGGCGGGAAAGAATTTGAATTTGATGCTGCGCTCCGGGCAGTCGGCGACGCAGTTGAAGCAGAGGTGGCACTCAGCCTTGCGCCACTGGGCTCCCGGGATGGGATCGTCGCCACCCTGGCAGCCGAGAAGGCAGCGGTTGCAATCCTCGCAGTGGCTGGGGCGCTTCTCGAGACCCAGGATCGACCACCGCGATAGTACGCCCAGCAGCGCACCCAGCGGGCATAGCGCCCGGCACCAGAACCGCGTGATCCGGAAATTGAGCACCATGAGGGTGACGAAGATCAGCCCGAGGAAGAAGCCCTGTCGAAAATATGGCTGCTTGAAGCTGAGCACGATTTCGCTCAACAGCAACTGGAAGCCATCCGCGATGTACCGCAGCAGACTCACCTGACTCCGGTAAAGAAAATCAAACAAGGCATTGAACGCGTAATTCAGGCCGGGGAAGATCGCGAGCCCCAGCGACCGCACCAGCAGCGAGATCGGGTCCACAACCCCCAGAATCTCCCCCCCGAAGAGAGCCGCGACCAGCAACGCAATCAGAACGTAATATTTGAGGGTCTGCCAGCCTTTGTAGCGGTTCGACTCGAGGCGCGCGAGGCCGCGCTTGCGCTCGGATCGCCAACTGCTGAAGAAATGGTTCAGCGTGCCCAGCGGGCAGATCCAGCCGCAAAAGAAACGGCCAAGGAAAAGCGTGGGAATGATGATGATCAGGCTCCACAGGAGCCCCTTGTAAAGGGCACGGGTGGAAAGAGCATTCGAGATCGCGACGAGAGGGTCAGCTTGGAGAAAAATGCCCACGGGGTAAGGCAGGCGAATGTCCCCCTGGACGGCGCGAAAGGAGCCCCGAAATTCCGTCTTGAATAGCAGCAGGAAGAAGAGCGCAAAGAAAACGATCTGCGCGAGACGTCGCAATCTGATCAGGGTCAGGTAGCTCACGAGGGAGAAAGTTTAACAGACAGTCTGCCAGGTCTGAGCAGCTTTGAGGAGCATCGTCAGCGCGGGGACAGAATGTCCACATTGGTGGCCGACAGGCCGATACCTCCCCAACCCGCTGCCGAGGGACGGACTGCGTCTTCGCCCGCGAGCTAAACTGGAGCATTGACCGCACGCGCGATAGAGAATTAAGCTCCAGGCTGGTCTCAGAATCGAACGTTGTTTCAATGGTGCGCTGCTGTGGAGATGCCAACGCCACATGCAATCCCAACCCGGGCGGATTTGGCAGGCAGACTGATTTGGATGACGATAGCCCTCATGGTCCTGGGGGGGCCGGCGCGGATCGCGGCACGCGGAGAGGAAGGGATGGCTCAACTACTTCCCGAGAAGATCGCGGGCTGGTCGCGTGCGGACGAAGACAAGGTCTTCACCCGCCGCAACATCTTCGAGTATATGAACGGGGCCGGCGAGATCTATCTGGCGTACGACTTCCAGCGCCTGTTGGTGCGCGAGTACGCGAAGTCCTCGGCGCCGCGCATTGTCGCCGAGATTTATCAGATGTCCTCGTCGGAAGACGCTTACGGGGTTTTCTCGCATGACCGCGAGGGAAGAGCAATGCCCCTCGGGCAAGCGGCTATCTATGGCGGGGGTCTGCTCCGGTTCTGGAAGGGCCGCATCTTCGTCCGCCTGATGGCTGAGAGTGAGACCCCTGAAACAAGGGCGGCGGTCATGGCGCTCGGCAAGCGGATTGAGGCGGCCATTCCTCGCGCGGGGAAGAAACCTCGCCTGCTGGCTTGCCTGCCCTCCGAAGGATTACTCAGAGACAGCGTCCACTACTTCCACACGCAAGTCTCGCTCAATGCGCACTACTTCCTGGCTGACGCGAACCTCTTGGATCTGAGCCCAAAGACGGAGGCGCTGCTCGCCAGATACCGAAGGGCCGGCGGCAAAGTGCGTCTGCTCCTCTGCCGCTATCCCGCCTGGGCAGCAGCAAAGGCAGCTTTCGAGCATTTCAATAGGGTGTACTTCTCCGACAAGCCTGTTCCCAAATCGACCACACGGGTGGAGAAGGTCGAAAAGGGCCAGTTCGTCGGCGCCCAATGGAACGACCGGTTTGTTATCCTCGTCTTCGAAGCGGCCGATCGAAAAACCTGCGAGGCGCTTGGGGCTGCGGTTCTAGGAAGAATCAAGGAGGTGTTCCCATGAAGTCCCACAAGCCAGCGGAAAACGTTACCCGGCGAGACTTTTTGAGAGGCGCGGCCTATGGAACGGTGGGCCTGGCGCTTGGGCTGAAGGGCTTGGAAGGCCAAGCCGCTGCCCAGACGGGCGCGCCGTTTGCCGCCGAGCATCCCGTCAGCCTTGTGGTGCTGGTGCGAAACGAGCGCGCGGTGGACGCGAGCCACAACGTGAATGCCCAGCTCGTGGCCGAGATGATCGACACTGCGGTCAAGGCCCTCAGCAGCGAAAGCGACGTCGCCAAAGCCTGGCAGCGCTACTTCCGGCCGCAGGACGTGGTCGGGGTAAAGTACACGCGCTGCACTTCGCACCGAATCCACACCGAGCAGGCAGTGATTGATGCCGTTGGCAAGCGGCTGGCCGCGGCCGGCCTCGCCGGAACGCGGATCAAGGCCGACGATTACGGTCTGCCACTCAGAGACTGCACGGCCCTCATCAATGTGCCCACCATTAAGGTGCATTTCCTGACGGGCATCGCCGTCTCCATCAAGAACTACATCAATTTCACGGGACGAGAAAGCTCCTACCATCACGAAGGCAGCGTGAAATTGGGCGAGGCGTGGCTGCTGCCTGACGTGAAGGGGAAAACCCGCCTGATCATCGTCGATGCGCTGCGCCCCTACTTCGGCCTGGGACCGCAGATCAATCCCCTGCACCGCTGGGACTACAAGGGCATCCTGGCGGGAAGCGACCCGGTGGCCGTGGACACGGTCTGCCTGCGAATCGCGCAGACCAAGCGCAACCTGTTCAAGGGCGAAGAATGGGTCATCAGCCCGCCGCCGAAGAGCATCGCCAGCGCCGACACCGTCTACCGCCTCGGCACCAGCGACCCGCTGAAGATCAAACTCATTCGCCTGGGCTGGGAGAAAGACATGCTGGTCTGAAGGTACGGGCGCGTCACCCATGCAAAAGCCGCAAGGTCACAGGGCGGACCCTAGGCTAGCCGGGTTCGTCGGGCAAATCGAGGCGGGCGAGGCCGTGCTGGATGCCGGCGTAGGGATAGACGGCAACTTCGACGTCGCCGCGATGCTCGCGCGTCAGCCTTTCCGAGACTTCGTGCCACGAGCGCAACCCCACGGCTTCCGGAGGAAAGTAGGGATTATCTAATTCCCGGGTCTGGAGGTACTGCGAGTAGAGCAGCACCTAGCGCGCCTGGGGGAACCGGCGTTTCCGCGAGGCCCGCTGCTCAAAGTACGATGTGCCTTGATTGAACCGGGCCTCGTCCAGGTAATGCCAGGCGAACTCGCCCATGGGATTCTGGTTGATGACCACGATGCTTCCGCCGTCCTTGAGCCCGCGAGCGCCCCAGTCGAAATGTTCGTGCAACTGCGAACCCTTCGGATAGGCATTCACCACCACGATGTCAGCGTGGCGGGCATATTCCGTTGCCAGATGCTTCACCGCATAGCGCGCCGCGCGGTGATGCGCTTCTACGATGTCGCCGGCGACCACATGCACAGGGCGCCGGTCCTGGTTGTAAACGATTTGCACGCTGAAATCGGTGCCCACGCGCCGGGCGGCTTCGATCATGTCGTGGCGCTGCGCGTTCTCCCACATCCGAATAATACGGATGCCGTCCGGACCTGTCGTCGGACGGGCCGTGCGCCGGATCTCCTCGTGCATGTAGCGGATGCTCTTCATCCCGGCCAAGCCAGGCAGGACCAGCTTCGGCCCGCCGCCGTAGCCCGGCGTGCCGTGCGCTTTCAAACCGCTGAGCGTAATCCTTATGTCCGCCTTATGGAAGTAGGTATTGATCAGGATCTGATTACCAGCTTCGGTTGTGCCTAAATCTACCAGGTTTTCCCAAATGTTGTGGTTGATCCAGGGATGACGCCGGACGGTCTCCGCGCCCAGTTTCTTGGCCACTTCCATGCCATTCATCTGGTAGTGCGCGCCGTAGGCAGTGACAAACAGGATGTTCTCATCGCGAATCCCGGCCGCGCGCAACTCGCCGAGCACGTGCGGAACGATCTCGTAGGTCGGCGTGGGGCGGGTCAAATCGTCAAACGCAATGGTGGCCGTGGTCCTTCCGGCAGCGATCTCGCGAAGCGGCGGCGTGCCTACCGGACGGCGAATGCTGCGCTCAATTTCGTGCGCCGAAAGAACGGGGGCCAAGTGCCCCTTCATGTGCTGCACCGTAATCCGCCAAGACGCCGGGAACCGGAACTGCTCGAGCCGGTCGCCGAACCACTCGTGCGTGCGCAGGTTCACAACTTGGAACGGCGAGGCAGCAGCAGGGCGCACAACTGCTCCAGCACACACTCCGCTGATGAAATCACGGCGCGAGATTTTGTGCCTCACAGGCATCTCCATGTGATCGAGAGATCGAAGTCTTGTTCCACGTTCTCTTCCAGGGCGGAAGCGCTAACGAATGAAGACGACCATCACGGCGAGGAATACGATCATGGTCAAAGTGCCCACAATGGCCGCCGGCGCCCAGCGCATTCGTTGCGCTACCGCGACAGCCAGAGGAATGAGAACGAGATACCACGCCAGGGCCACGATCTGGTACCCGAAACCGAAGACCCGCCAGAACCCCGGGCGGGCTGAGATCTCCATCCATTCTTTCTGCGTCAGCGTACCCGTCAGAAACAACGCCGTGAGGATTGTTTCAGGCACCCACGTCACCAGCATGGGCACGCTGAAGGCGAATCCCAGCAAGGCAAGGATATCCTCGTAGCTGCCGCTGCCGCCGAACGGCTTGCTCAGCAAATGGCCAACGCCACCGGCAAGTACCCAGCCCATCGCCACCACCGGGATCGCGAAAAAGATTTCCCAGAAGTAGTAGTCTTCCGCGGGAATGGCCACCCAAGGCGGAACCCAGATTGCAGCTCGCACAACTGCCAAGCCAATCACCGTAAGCGTGTAAAGTCCTCCAATCACGAAGACTGCTTTGGCCGCCAGGGTGAGCCGTCGGGGATCGTCGCGCAGACCCGCGAAGCTGACACGAGGCTTGACGATTGTGCCGGCAAAGTAAGCCCAAAACGATGGCACGGGATTTACTCCTGCATGCTGAGGATGACGCGGCTTTTCTTGGAGCAGCGTTATGCCGAGCGCGCACCTTGCAGTCCGCAGCTCTCTTAGGATCGCAAGAACCGCAGAACCAAGAATCGAGGCGGCGTTACACGTTAGCCACGCGCGTTCGAACGTTCTCGAAGTTGAAGTTGCCGAGACCGCGATCACTCGCCAGCTTTAGATACCGCAGCCGCTGGTAGTCCAGGTCCCAATAGGCCTTGGCGGTGTAAGCATCCACAGCCACAGGATCCGTGCCGGCAATCAGAGTCTTTCTGAGCGCCACGTCGCCGAGGTTTCCGCCGGTAGGGCCATTGCGCATCAGGACCCGATACGCGTCCATGACAGTCAGCGTCGGGCGCATGAAGTCGGCCAAGTCTGCAAGGCTTTCGTGGATGCGTTGGTGCAGCCGGTTCCGCTGGCCGCCCAGGATACCGTACCAATTCTTCATGCCCAGCGAGACACCCGTCAGGTTATGGTGCTTGGCGATGGGCATGTTAATCATCTTGTCGGCAGCGAGAAACGGCTCGAACACCAACCACGAACTCAGAACCTCCCCGTGCAGATCGACTTCGCGGAATTTTCTTTCCTCGGGCAAGATAACCTGCGCGCCCTCCGCGCGGGCAGCCTCCGCGATGCCGCTGCGCTGGAAGCAGCGCCGGGGTTCATTGCAGCTCACGTCGGTCACGATCACCTTGCCGGCGCCGGCCCCCCGACAAAGCCGCACCATCTCCGCAACGACGTCAGGGTTGGTATTAGCGGCTTGCGCGGGCGTGCGATCCCAGGCGATGTTGGGCTTGAGCACCACCACGTCGCCCCGCGAAATGAAGCGCTTTACGCCCCCCAGTTCCTCGAGCGTTCTCCGCAACAATTCCCGCGGATCGTCACCCTGGGCGATCACCATTTCGGGCAAGCTGGGATCCGCGGGCACGGTGAAGTTTCTGTTGAGTTCCAGCGCGCGCGCTTCCTCCGGGCGCCGGCTGCGCCCCCTGAGCCAGAACCCCAGTCCCGCGCTTGCCGCACCCACTCCCCCCAAGCGCAGGAGCTTGATGAGCATCTCGCGGCGGTCTGCTAGGTTAGTGTCGGCGGCCACGGTCAACGCGCCCCTCCCGGGAAGAATGGCTTTGATTTCATCTCAAAGTCGAGTTTAATTCTCTTTCTGTGGACGCGCAAAAGAAATCGCAAACGGCGGCGAGGGGCGCGCCGCGCGGTTCCACCACGCTCCGGGCGGTTCTCGCGCTCATCGGCTTCACAGCGGTGATGGCGCAGATCGTCCTCATGCGCGAGCTCATTGTTGTCTTCTGCGGCAACGAAATTTCGCTCGGACTCATGCTGGCGAACTGGCTCCTCTGGACCGCCATCGGCTCGAGCCTCCTGGGGCGCCTGGCCGGGCGAGTCCGCTATCCCCACAGGTTCATGGCCAGCTTGCAGGTGCTCATCGCCGCGACATTCCCGCTCACCATTCTGGCCGTGCGTGCCAGCAAGAGCGCGTTTCAATCCACCCCGGGGGAAATTCTGGGGCCGGGGCCCATGTTCCTCACTTCCCTGCTCACCCTCAGTGTTTTCTGCGTCCTTTCCGGCTGGCTGTTTGCCGCAGGCAGCCACCTGTACGCCGCGGAGCTGGGCACTGCGACCGCGACGGCGACCGGCTCCGTGTATTTGCTGGAGGCGGCGGGCTCGGGCCTGGGCGGCATTCTGGCCAGCCTGGTGCTGATCCGACATCTCACGGCCTTCGAGATCGCGGCGCTTCTGGGATTGCTGAACCTGCTGGCTGCGGCAAATCTTGCGGTTCGGGTGCCATTATACCGACGCGCGGCTACGGCAGCGGTCTTGGGGGTTTTTGCATTCCTGATCTTCCCTCTGTGCTGTCACCGACTCGAGGCCATCTCCCTCGCCCATCTCTGGCGAGGCTTTCGTCTCGTTGCAATTCGCAATTCCGTCTATGGCAATCTGGCGGTCGTCGAAACCGAAGGCAGTCGCAGCCTTTACGAGAATGGTCTGGTCGTCTTCACCGTGCCCGACCCGGCCGCGGCCGAGGAAGCGGTTCACTTCGCGCTACTCGAGCACCCCGCGCCGAGAAGCCTCCTGCTGGTTGGAGGCGGTGTCAACGGCAGCTTGGCGCAGGCACTCCAGCACCCCAGCCTTGAGCGGGTGGACTACGTGGAACTCGACCCCACGATTCTCGCTCTGGCCCAGCAATACTTCCCGGAAGGTTGGGCACCCACCCGGGCCGACCCGCGCGTGCGCGTGCACCATACGGACGGCCGCCTGTTCCTGAAGACCACCAGCGCCACCTTTGATGTCATCAGCGTCAACCTGCCCGACCCGCAAACGGCGCAGTTGAACCGCTTCTATACACACGAATTCTTCCGGCAAGCCGCCGAGAGACTAGCCCCCGGCGGGCTCCTCTCCTTTCAGGTGACAGGAGCAGAAAACTACATCAGCCCCGCGCTGGCCGAATTCTTGCGTTGCCTCAACAAGACTCTCCGCCAAGTCTTTCCCGAAGTGACCGCCATCCCCGGGGCTACAATTCATTTCTTCGCCTCCGCCCGCACCGGCGTCCTGGCAGCAAACGCGGAAGTGTTGCTCGCCCGGCTCCGCTCCCGGCGGATCCAGACGAGCTACGTCCGCGAGTACTACATCCCGTTCCGGATGATGCCCGACCGTATGCTCGACCTCGACTCGCAAATGCATCCCCAACCTGACACGCCCGTGAATCGGGACTTCGCGCCCATCGCCTACTATTTCGACGTGGCCCTGTGGAGCGCGCGTTTTCAGCGCGGCTCAACTCAGTGGTTCACTTCTCTCGCGCGGCTAAAGTTCGGTGGGCTGTTGGGAGGTGTAGCGCTGGCCCTGTTCGCGGTGGCAGGGCTAACTGGCTGGCGGCTTCGTCGGGAGCGGTTCGCGGGCCGCCGCTATAAAACAATCGCCGGCTTCTGCGTGGGCGCGATGGGATTCACGCTGATCGGTCTCGAAATCCTCCTCCTCCTTGGCTTTCAGGCCATCTATGGTTACGTTTACCATCAGCTTGCCATCGTGATTGCCGCCTTCATGGTGGGAATGGCTTGGGGAAGCTGGCGCGGCCTGCGGCGTTTCGCAGGCGCGGCGGGGGCAGAGCTTGCTTCGCCCGCAGTACCGCCTGTCCCCTCCGCCGCCGCAAGCGCAGTTACCCGGGCAGAAGTGCGCACCCTCGCCGGGCTGCAACTCATGGCAGCGCTGTCGCCGCTCGTCCTTTACGGTCTATTCGCAGGTTTCGCCCGGGTGGGGAGCCCGCTGGGGCTTTTCATGGTGAGCCAGATTCTGTTCCCCGTCCTGGCGTTGCTCTCAGGGACGCTCGGTGGGTATCAGTTTCCGCTGGCCAGCCGGATCTACTTTGCCGCCACCAAGGACTCGTCGCGCAGTCTCGGAGCGCTTTACGGACTGGACCTGGTGGGGGCTTGTCTGGGCGCGCTGGTGCTGAGTGCTTACCTTTTTCCGGTTTTTGGCTTTTTGAAAACGGCTGTGCTTATGGCCGTGGTAAACCTGGCCCCTGCTGTCCTGGCAGCCCTCTCTGTCTCTCGAGCGCCGGCTCTTCCGGCAGAAGCGGCTCGCTGAGCGTGTACTCGCCGAACACCAAAGCCGTAAACAGGAAGATGTCCGTCTCTTCATCCTGCCAGGCGCTGGGCGGAAGCCCGGCCTTCACACACGTCTGCTCGAGAAAGGTGTTCCTGTCCCAGCCCTGTTCCGTGGGCACTTGGGGAAGCAGCAGCCCTGAGTAGTCCGCTTTCTTAATTACTAAGCCGTGTTTGCCCACTTTAATCTGTTTGATGTCGGTGACCCGGCGCAGCGGAGAAAGGACTGAGATCTCGTACTCCAACTCACCGAGTTCCGCTTGCGTGACCGGCCGGAAACGTTCGTCCTTGAGGGCAGCGAAGGCCGCAACGTCCCGCACCGTCTCGGCCAGCGCCTTCATGGGAGCGATATAGCCGATGCAACCGCGCAGTTGACCCTTTTCTTTCAGGGTGACGAACGCGCCACGGTCCTGGAGAAGGGCTTCAGGTTCCGAGGCGGCCAGCGGAGACAACCTGGCTTCCCTCACCGCCGTCTCCACCGACTGCTTGGCAATCTTGAGCAGCTCTGCTTTCTCTGAGCGCGTGAGAGAAAACTCCCGAGCTCTCGCGCTGCCCCCGGTCTTTTCAGCCGTCATGACCGCAGCACCATAGCCGACCACGCGGCTCCGGTCGCCGGCTACGTCTCCGGAATTCGCGTACTTCAGGATTTTGGCGCGATTAGCCCCCAGGCGCTCGGCAGCGATCATGGCGGCGACGATGGGCCCGCCGCCGCAGGCCTCCCAGATGCGTTGCTCGAAGTTCTGCGACATGTTGAAGTAGTCCCATTCCTCAATGGCATTCAGGACCTTGCGATCCAATTTGACGGCATCGTCGTAAGGATGGAAATGGGAAAGGTCGGAACTCGCCACAATGACGGTGCCGGGCTGGAGGAGCGGATCCTGTTTTCGTTCTTGCATAAGCTTGGCCAGGGAAACCCCCAGGGCACGAGAAAGGTCATAGCTCTGGTCGCCCATCACGATCGGCACGAGTTTGAATTGACCCAACACCCGCTGCAAGAACGGGAGTTGTACTTCCAGTGAATGCTCTCCGCGGCCCTGCGCTTCTCCGTGGCCGCGGTCTGAGACCTTGATCCGCGGGTCCCGGGCAGCGAGTTTCGCCGCAAACTCTTTGTCAACCGGGATGTTCCCCAGCGGCGTGGCGTACGCGTCTCCGTCATAAACCGAACTGAAGGGGAAAGCGTCCACATGGCACGGCGATATCACCACCACCCGCTCAATCTTTCTGCCTTTGAGCAACGTATAGGCATGCGCTGCCACCTGTCCGGAATAGACGTAGCCGGCGTGGGGGGAAATCAGGGCAAAGACAGGTCCACTGATTTTCTCCACTGCTGCCCCGGCCAGAAATTCATCCAGCATCTTCCCCAGTTCCCTCGGGTCCCCCGGATAGAATTGGCCGGCATTGAACGCCGGCCTGATTTTCGGCCCCTGCGCGCAAGCGCTCCCAGCCAGGCCGAGCACCAATGCCCCGCACAGCATCCCGAAGGCAATCCTGCGATAGTGCGCGTCAAGGGGCTTCATAGAGGATTCTTCCTTCCCGCCATGCGGGCCTCGCAACGGTTCCGGGGATCTGCCGATCGCTTTCGAACTCTTCCGGCGTTAAGACAATCACGTCGCGCGCGAAGCCGAGACCGCGAAGCGCCCGGTCCATGGCGACCATTAATGCCCGCCGACTTCCCTGGATGGGGCATACCACCAAAAGATCGACATCGCTGCGCGCGTCTGCCGTGCCCCGGGCATGCGACCCAAAGAGGATGATGCGCTCAGGGTGAAATTCACGCACCAAGCGTTCGGTGGCGAGGCGGAGGATTTCATCGCTGACCATGAGCCTTGCCTCCCGCGAACCGCCTTACTGTAGCGGCCCTCGACGCTCACCGTCAAGGATTCGGGTCGCACACAGCTTCGTGCACCGTGGGGCCGCAACCTCCGCTGTGAGTCTTCGCGGCAATTTAGGCACTGTTCGAGGGTTCGGGGTGGGCCCGCAACGACCTCGATAGCGCGTACCGTCCACCCCGCGATTCATCAACCCCACATGCCGGCGATGGGCTGCTGGCAGTACTGGCATTTGCCTTTGCGGATGCGGACCCCGATTATGGTATAGCCCGCGCGCTCGACGACGACGCGGCGGCACCTGGGGCAGTACGTGTTCTCAGCCGGATGGCCGGGCACGTTACCGATATAAACGTAGTGGAGTCCCTCGGCATCGG
>Ga0315314_1002046_pt1 | contig 17109 bp, 16 predicted proteins | sample TDP9_MG_FD_203631 | JGI IMG/M metagenome (GOLD analysis project Ga0315314, IMG submission 203631) | Freshwater sediment microbial communities from Lake Towuti, South Sulawesi, Indonesia - TDP9 | ecosystem: Environmental > Aquatic > Freshwater > Lake > Sediment | place: Indonesia: South Sulawesi...
TTGTGATGAGCGCTATAGGCTGCTCTCAACAGGTAGGGCTGCCGCGCCATGTCACACTGACATCATCCATGTGACTCTAGAGCTCCTCACGCGGCGTTCACAGGAAAGATAGAAATATCTGTGATGTCACATAACATCACAGATACCCTTGGATTCAGCAGCTTGGTCAATCCTTGCACTTGCTGTCTTTGCCATGGTTTTTGTAGCGGTTCTGGCAATCTTGTCCGCGCGTTATCGCCGTGATCGGCATATGTTCATAGAGTCAAAGGACGTTGTTAGCGGGATCGTTCGAGTTTTCAGTGGTCGTGTCCAAAAGCAGGAGGAATCATTAGATGCGCTAAAGGAAACCATGCACCGTGTGTTAAAAACACAGGAGGAACAACAGGCAAGGTTAGAGAGAACAACAGAACACATGACCGAATCGATGGATCTCGAACGACGATTAATGGGTGCGTTAGGAAGGCTTGCGGGAAAGGTTAACCAGCTGATGTCGGGATCCGCCGTGAAGGAAAAGGTAGAACCCTTAGAAAGATTCCCGGCCGATGGATATCTAGCGTCCATAGAGCCCGCGCTCTCGAAGTTGACTCCTACTGAATTGAAGGTCCTACAGCTCCTCGCTGTAGAGGGCCCACTGCCCTCCCCGAACATTGGAAGAACCGTGGGAAAGTCCAGAGAGCATACGGCAAGGCTGATGAAGAGACTTTACGAACAAGGGTACATAGATCGAGAAACAGCGAGAATTCCTTACCGGTACAAATTGAACGAAAAGGTGCGTAGTGCATTAGAGAAGAGGAAGGAAGATAAAGCTAAGCAGAAGGTTGAGGAACAGGCCCAGGAGAAACAGGTTGCCTGACGGCATAACGCCATTGAGTCGATGAGCCGGATCGCGTGACCAACCCTTTGTCCACGAGTCTAGAGAGGTAAGTGGAGACTGTACTGAGAGCAGGACGATCGTTATAGACAGCTTCATACTCTCTCTGCACCTCCTTCGACGAGAATATCCGGCCCGAGAAGCGACTGAGGACAAGTGCCTTTAACCGATCGAACTTGTTGCTAGGGACAGAGAGAAAACTTCTGTCAGAAGAAGAAGCCCCCCCGGTCCCGGCCATGAGTTCCACATAATCAAGAAGTTGAGAGACTTTCTCCCGTGTAATTTGTCCTTCGATGGTCACAGTGTGTTTCGTCCCGTGGTCGTCTGTAAACTGTATTTTTACTTTTTTCGATGTCATAAGGAGAGTCAAGTCTCCGGTTGCGCGGGTTCACTAGCTCTCTGTTCACAAACTTAAATGATTTTCGGTGAACGCCGGCACATGTATTGGCAACAAACGAAGGGAGCATACTAGTTTCTAGTGGAAAAATATACATTCCACTGGAAATGAAGGGGTCTTGGACCGGTTCACAAACGAAGGTTGAGAAACCGACGACTGTTGGTAGAATAGACGTAAAGTAAGATAATGTTGGAATCTGTAAAGGTCCCTTTGTGAAGAGTCAGCCTCTCCCGTAAGCTTCGATTGGAGACACTTGGAAGTAGGCCTCTCCATTTGGGGATGAGGAGCGAGTGTTTAGTATAGAACCGTAAATAGTTCTCTTTTAAATAGTGCCTAGCTTCTTACGCTCCGGAGACTGTTTCCTTCGTCATCCCAACACTTTACCTAACCCAACCACCTTTCCACCTGAAACGCAGGGGTGTGGGGGTATAGTTTCCTCTTGTTCTTCGTCTCTTTTCCTGTACAACATCCATTAATATACTTCCACTCGAAACACGAGGCTTACCTCTGGAGGGCCTTCTACGTCCACTGAAACCTTAGACGGAATCTTTGACAAGTTTCTCTCTAGCCCAACCATATTCCTCGATCGAAATGTTCTCAGACATGACTATGTTCCGCGAACACTACCTCATCGAGACGAACATATTCGCAAAGTTGGCGGAATGCTAGCACCAGCATTGAATTTATCGAAAACATCGAACATCTTCCTCTACGGCAAAACGGGGACCGGGAAGACAGCTGTGGCAAAGTTCGTTCTCTCTCGCCTTGAGCAGAAGGCCCAGGAAGTAGGGGGCCCTCTGAGAAGTGCTTACGTCAATTGTAGGTTGGCAGGCACGAACTATAGAGTTCTTGCTGAGTTGTGCCGAGCAGTTGGAGCCGAAGTTCCCTTCACCGGCGTTGCCGTAGGAGAGCTTCTCGATCGCTTTCGCGAAGCGTTGAGCCATGGTTCCGCGCCCCTTCTAGTCGTCTTGGATGAGATAGATGCACTAGTGCGGCGGCAGGAAGACGACATCCTGCTATACGAACTCACCCGAATCAACGAAACACTCAGGCGAAGCTGGGTATCCCTCATTGGGGTGTCCAATGACCTTCAATTCAAGGAGTTTCTCGATCCTCGCGTTTTGAGCTCTCTAAGCGAGGAGGAAGTGGTGTTCAGACCGTACTTGGCGGACGAGCTTTACGATATCCTCTGTGACAGAGCGAAGGCTGCCTTTCGGCCAGGAACGATGCACAACGCAACATTGCGGTTATGTGCAGCATTGGCCGCTGGTGAGCACGGCGATGCGCGCAGAGCGCTCGATCTTCTTAGGGTGGCAGGAGAGCTCGCAGAGAGAGAAGGGGTTTCAGCAGTCACAGAAGAGCACGTTAGGCTAGCCCAACAGAAAATTGAACAAGATCGTGTTTCCGAAGTTCTGAGATCTCTCCCAGTTCATTCGAAACTTTTACTAACAGCGGTCCATTCTCTCAGCATCAAGCTTTCTGAAGGCGCTGTGACGGGGGACATCTACGAGGTCTATAATGAGCTGTGCAGCGAGGCCGGGATCGAGCCGCTGACGCAAAGGCGGATAAGCACTCTTGTAAGTGAGTTAGACGTTTTGGGTATTCTTAACGCGCGGGTCGTCAGTTTCGGCAGATATGGACGGACGAAGAGGATCCGACTCGCGACTTCACGCAAAGCCATTATAGAAGTATTTTCAGAGGATAGTCTGGTCGGGCGTCTACTCAGATATGTTCCTAAATGCCTCCACCAACGTAAGAAAAGCACTTAGAACAGTCGGAGTCGACGACGGAGGATTTCAATCACCGTGGTCCCCATTTCGGAGACAAGGTAAAGCGATCCTAGCCGCCGTCTTGTTGAACGACTACTGGATCGACGACATCCGCGTTGGGGAGATAACGGTTGACGGCCTCGATGCCACAGAGATTCTTGCAAATCTCCTTGACCGCTGGGAGTTTGACGCCGTATTCCTAAGCGGAGTGTCCTTCGCTGGCTTCAACCTGATAGATGCCCACGCCATCTACGATAGATTTGGGAAGCCCGTTATAGTTGTCTCTGGCGACAGGCCGGATAACGTGGCGGTGAAGAAGGCTCTGCAGAAGCATTTCACGGATTGGGAGACGAGATGGAAGATCATCAGGAAGCTCGGTAGAATCTATAGTGCGGCGCCGGTTGTTGCAGAGCCCCCTCTTTACTTTGAGGCCGTTGGGTTAAGCGCTAGGTCGGCAAAGTTGATGATACGGGCCCTTGCCGTTTCATCACGCCTCCCTGAACCTATTAGAGTTGCGCGACTCATTGCCCGTGGTTTGACGCGGTATACATAATGGCGCTCAGCTATTGTGGAGACGTGAAATCCATCATGTGTACCTCTAGCGTTTGGAGGTTTAGGAGCGGTAGGATCCCAGGGGTAGGATCGAGGCCCATCTTCTTCTGATAGTCAGTTTGTGCCTGCCAAGCTCCGCAGTTTACAACGAGGGTCCCACGATAGGTTTCATGTTTCGCGACATGTATGTGACCTGACTGGAATACGTCCGGCGGGGTCTCCACTACGAGGTAATCCTCTACTTCCGGTGCGATTGTAGTCCTTTTGCCGTATTCTGGCGCGAGGTGCCTGAACTTGAGTAGGAGTTCCATCGCCTTCTCTGGTGTTTGAAAACTGAGGTTAGGGAAAGTTCCCACTACATCGTCCAAACTTCTTCCATGATAGAGTAGGAAGTGTACATTATGTATTTTGATTTCCGCAGGATTCCCTAGCGAGATGACGTTTCTAGCCGCGTAGATCGGCTCTGCGAATTCTTTCGGTATGGCTGGTTGCGGGAGGGCTTGTCTAACTGCATCATGGTTTCCAGGGATCAAGACAACATCTATGTAGTCTGGTATCTGTTCTATGTATTGCGCGGCTAGTTTGTATTGCTCGCGTACATCCTTTATGCTCAATTCATCCTCTTGCCTTGGGTACACGCCGATCCCGTCAACCAAATCTCCAGCGATTATCACATACTTCGTTCTCTCAGCAAGCTCCACATGCTTTTGCCCCCCTATCTTTCCGTTAAGCCAAAGGACGACGCGACTGAAAGCGTCCTCTAGGAAGGTTCTGCTTCCGACATGTATGTCGGAAAGAAGGGCGGCATAGATTGGCTCGTCCGCGTGATTAGCTCTTTTCTCCGGTATATCTGGTAGGATTATGTTTCGGCCTACGAACAGGTCCCCTGTTGCTTTGGTTGCCTCGATACATACGACTTGGTCTAACGGAGTTCTCTGCGCGGCTTCGATTAGAAGGCGATCCGCTTCTGCCTGAATCAGTACGGTGGCTGCGTTCTCTAAGTCATCCACTTGGAGAAATATTCTTCTTCTCTTCTCTCTCTTCTCCATAACCATTGCGATGAACTTTACCTTTTCATTTGGAGCTGCTTCTAACGCTTCGCTGATAGTGCTCGCGTCTTTTACATCTAACCTCTCTCGTAGAATTCTACTGATCTTATGGAATCTGTCTCTGAAATGTTTTGTGAAGTCTTCTATTGTTCCCCCTGATCCTATCGTGTTCGTCGGATCCCGGACGACTTGAATTCTGCTCTGCACTTCCTTTGCATAAGGGATTCGCACCCTTACCGATTCCATGGTTGGGGGTGCCGCTAGCTCTTTTTCCTTTCTCAGCTTCGCTGTAATCTTATCAACGAGATCCTTTGTTACTATCGTGGGTTTCGGCGTGAGTTGATTTACTTCTTTGACTATTTCTCTCGTTACTCCCTCCAGCTCTTCTCGGTCTTGTAGGAGCTTTAGGATCTCGAAGGCTTCTCTGTCTAGTTGATATCCTGCCAGGACTATTGTTTTGACTGCAGTTTTGAGGCGCTCGGTCAATTCGTAGAGGTCCCTTTATGATATTGTGGTATCTTCTGTGACTTTTAATTATCTTCCTTGATATGGTTATCTTGAGGGTTTATCGGTTTGGAGTTGCGTAGACTACAGAAAACGGCTGACGGAACTTTCTTTATAACGTTACCTAAGGCATGGGTCAGCCGCTTCAATTTGGATCGAGGCGCGGTCTTGGGTTTTGTTGAAAGTAAGGATGGCCGTTTAATTGTGGGTCCTTATAGTGAAGTCGAGCGTAAAGTCTCTTCTGTTGTTTTAAGTCCTTCTCCCTTGCTCGAACGCGAGATCGAAGAGCGGTATCTACTCGGCTTTGATGTTATCCAAATCGAGTCTGGCGAGGTGATCAATTCCGATGTTCGAGATAGCGTAAAGGCAACAGTTAAGCGACTAGTCGGTTTGGAGATAGTAGAGGAGAACTCCCGCAGAATAGTCCTTCAATGTCTCGTAGAGCCTTCTATGCTTGTTCCTGAACGGATGGTCAGACGCCTACATGCAATTACTCTAGCTATGCAGAAAGACGCCTTATCTGCGATTCTGCAGGAAGATGCAAAGCTTGCGAACAGCGTGATTGAACGCGATGATGAGGTGGACCGGATGTATTTCCTTCTTGTCCGCCTTCTGCGAGCAGCAATCATCGACATTTCAATAAGCGAGCGTCTTGGAACTCCACCAATCGACTGCTTGGACTATAGACTCCTAGCGGGATTCATGGAGAGTTTCGGAGACTATTCGGTGATAATTGGCGAGAGCGCTTTAGGTCTAGCCGGTAAGAAAGTGACTGGAGACGTATTGGCTAGGCTCGGCAGAATTGGGGAGACCATTCAGGGAATGTATAAGGACGCAGTTCTCGCGGTTTTGTCTAGAAACCTGAAATTGGCTTCCAGCATTACCGCGCCTCACGACGAAGCAAGACGACTGCTTCGCGATGCAGAAAAAAATTTAGCTGCTTTGTCGCGCGATGTTGTTGAGAGGACCGCTTCCATTATTATGGCTTTGAACCGCATGTGCGAGTTATGCATAGATATCGCTGACCTAACAGTCACAAGGTAAATGCGAAAGAGGATGCTGCGCCGATTCACCTCGTCTGCGCCAGCAATGTATGTCGGCGTCTTGTGAGAGGCCAAGTACTATGGAAGGCGGAAACTCGAGGAAATATGTTTAATCTATAGTCTTCATGTATTGAATTCGAGTCGCCGGGATGGCTGAGTGGTTAAAGCGACGGCCTCGAGATCTTCATTTAAATGGGTCTAGACAGGTTAGCCGTTGGGCGCTCGCGCCCTCGAGGGTTCGAATCCCTCTCCCGGCGCCATACTCCATGTGGGTCGGTAAGTTTCCCAGGTCTTCCGTTCCTTTTTGGCTACGGCACAGCAATTAATTACGTATGCTGCAAGAGGTGTGAACACTACTATACTCGTGCTTTAAGCGTCTTCGCTGCTGTAGTAAACACATGCTCGCCTTTAGCATTCGATCCCCAGTAAGTCAACAGTTTCAGACCTTCGGGATTGAGAGTAAAACCTTTTTTGAGGTTCCCATCGACGGCAGCTAGGTCCAGCGATGCTGCCAGAACCTTGCCGACGACAAGCCCACCGTCACCGAACTCTTTCGTAAACTCCACGGCGCACTCTAAATGTAGCTTGCACTCTTTGATGCGAGGAGGCTTAACCCGTTCCGAAGGGATTGGCGTTAAACCAGAGATCTTCAGCTTATCCGTCCCCTTCGGGTATCCCTTTGAAGTCGCAAGTAATTGCTTCAGTATCTCTTCCCCCGGCAGATTTACCACGAACTCGCGCGTGGTCAGAGCGTTCTTTCAAGTCTTATGCCCGAGATCGGAGGCAAATGCGATCAACCAAGGATCGACGGAAACGCCAATAACCCATCCATAAGGCGGGGCATTCGGTCTGCCGCTCTCATCTATCGTTGTTATTATCGTCGTAGTCGTTGGAAGCAACTTCCAATTCTCAGCATTCAATTCTCGCGGAAAAGCTATCTTGTTCATAGCGCCCTCCTCAACTCTGCACTCAGAGAACTAGCACAAGGCCTACGATTTGAAACTTTTGTGTATACATGACTAGTGATACGCGGGGCCTCGCACCTCAGTACACTAATAGTTTTCGTTCCAGAATATTTGAGGCCCCATTACTTGTTCTTGAATGCTGATGTTTTGGGTCCAAGACGGATGGTGGTACAGCATACTTACCTTGAGTTAAGGGCAAGCTTAACGTAGCCTGACTCGTTAAAATAGAACTAGGTTTCAAGTTGGTGGTTTTCTTGAAGAGTCGGCTTGTCTCCGCAGTCCATCCACAAACGAAAACCGGAGCCCAATATCATATCGGCTGTAAGAAGGGAGATGTCGGCCGATACGTCTTTCTGCCTGGCGATCCAGATAGAGTTCCGAAGATTGCTGGGTTCTGGGACTCGGCCCGAGAAGTTTCTTCACATCGAGAGTACAGGGTATGGACCGGACGCCTGGATGAAGTTAGGGTTTCAGCATGCTCAACCGGTATCGGCGGACCAGCAGCAGCAATCGCCGTTGAAGAACTAGCGACAATAGGCGCAGACACATTTATTCGTGTTGGAACCTGTGGGGCTCTCCGAAAAGAAATCCGTTGCGGAGACTTAGTCATCTCTACTGCTGCGGTGAGGCTTGATGGAACTAGCAGACAGTACGTGCAACCGGAGTATCCAGCGGTAGCTAACTACGAGATCGTTCTCAGTCTTATAGAGGCTGCTGAGAAACTCGGCTACCGTTATCATGTCGGCTATACTGCATCTTCTGACAGCTTCTATGTAGGCCAAGGGAGATCTGGATTCAAGGGGTACCTTCCTTTAGGCGCAGAAAAGACCGTGGAAACACTGAGTAAGGTGAACGTCTTGAATTTCGAGATGGAAGCGGCGACAATCTTTACACTTGCAGGAATCTACGCATTGAGAGCAGGCACTGTCTGCGCGGTTTACGCAAACCGTATCACTAACACGTTCGAAATCAAGGGCGAAAAGGAAGTTTGCAAAGCAGCCGTCGAAGCTGTAAGAATTCTTGCTCGACGGGATAAGGAACGTAAGAAAAAAGGGAAAGAGTATTGGTATCCGAGGTTGAGCTTCGGAAGGTGAAGATTTGCTCCAGCTCTTCGGAACGTCCGGTATTCGCGGAAGCCTAAGCAAGATTACGCCTCAACTGTTCATGGGGCTCGGTCTATCGCTTGCAACATTCTTGAAGAACGAAGGAGAGGTTGTAGTCGCATCGGATGCCAGAACATCGTCAGAGGCGCTAAAGAACGCGTTGTCATCAGGCTTGATGTCAGGAGGATGCGCTGTAGCGGATCTAGGCTTAGTTCCGCTTCCAGCTTTCGCATACACAACCCGAGAGCGTAAATCAAAAGCAGGAGTAATCGTCACAGGTTCGCATAATCCGCCTCAAGACAATGGATTGAAGTGTTATGATGGAAGAGGCATGGAGTATACACCTCGAGAGGAAGAAGTCCTAGAAGACTTGATCTTCAATAAAAAGTATAAGTCTGCTGACTGGAAGAAAGTCGGTAACAGATCGCATGTGGCAAACGCCGATGAAGAATATGTTGAAGCAGTTCTCCGTCAAGTTCCGAAAGTGGAAAGAGAGACTAAAGTTCTGGTTGATTGTGCGAATGGAACGGCCTCAAATGTTACACCCATAGTTCTATCGAAACTGGGATGCAAAGTTTTCACTATCAACTCGTCTATTGACGGAACGTTTCCTGGAAGACTTCCAGAACCTTCACCTGAAAACTTGAGAAATACTTGCAGGCTTGTCAGGGACATTAAAGCTGACATAGGTATAGCTCACGATGGAGACGCAGATAGACTCACGGTCATAGACGACAAAGGAAGATACATAACAAATGATAGTGTCCTAGCGCTCTTCGCCAAGCTACTTCTCGAGAGACATGGAGGCGGGCATGTAGTCACATCTATCGACACATCTTTCAGAATAGATCAAGTTGTTGAGAAGGTTGGGGGAACTCTTGAACGGACTAGGCTCGGCAAGACGCACGTGATTCTTAAAGAGAAGCCGGACGCAAAGATCGTCCTCTGCTGTGAGCCTTGGAAGATAATAGATACACACTGGGGCTATTGGGGAGACGCGATCTACGCGACAGCCCAACTCATAAAACTGTTGGATAAGAGCAAATGTTCAACTGCGGAACTTTTCAAGGAGATCCCGGATTATCCACAAGAGAGAATTTATCACCCTTGCCCAGACAGCTTGAAACAGCCAACGATGGCGTTGATCCGACAGAGACTCTCAGAAGAGAAAGGAGTGGCAAGTATATGGACATACGACGGCATCAGAGTAAACTACGAAGACAATAGCTGGGTCCTAATTAGACCTTCAGGAACAGAACCAAAGATCAGAATCTACTGCGAAGGCGCAACGACGAGGCGGCTTAACGAGCTTGCTAAACAATCGGCCTCGCTAGTTAAAACTACTATAATTAAGGAAAAGAAGCAAAAAGCAAGAACAAAAGAAAGCCCCAACGATTCATAGCAACGAACTCATCGAACTGGACCATGTAATTGCGATCTCTAGGGCCCTTTTTCATCTTTCCGCAAACGGCTTACCGCTCTTTGGATATGACCAGCGAGGTACCGCTCCTCAAATTTCATGCCTTTTGAAAAAATATTTCGGGCATGTTTTTGATGTCTGGCCTTAGTCATCCACTTGTACCGGCGTTCCAGCTACCGGCTCTCTTCACACGTCTTGGCGTAGTCGACATCGAACGGTATCTTCAACATATCTTTCGACATCTCGTTTCAACATAACGTGCGCTACGAATTATATTCGCTCAAACTCATTTTCGAATTACTGCTAACTATGGATTGAGGTAAGACAAGGGCGAGAAATGATGCTTCGTCATTTCGGTTTCTATCTTAATACTTCATTAATACGTTGAAGCCCTTCATCGAGCGCTCGTTGGATACGCTCTGTGGGGATCCCTCCTGCTTGCGCTATTTTGGCCGCTCCTCCTCCTCGTCCGCCAAAACGTTCGGCAACCTCCTTAAGGATTCTTCCCATGTCAATACCTTCCTTAAGAGCCATCTCGCCAGCTGCACCAACAAGGAATCCTTTTCCGTCGCCGCTTGCTAACATCACAACGGCACACGAGTCGCTACGAGTTATAGTCGAAGCAATCCGCTTCAAACCGTCTACCGGAAGGCTCGGCAGCAATTTAACGACAATCTTGAACCCGCCAATCGCTTCTGCTTTTTTCAACATCTCCAAGGCTTCACTTTCAGCCAGCCGTATCTTCAAATCTCCAATTTCGTCCTGAAGGGCTGCTCTCTCCGAGATGAGGGCGGAGGTTTTTCGATGGATCTCGCTTGTCGGTGCTTGCAAGAGCTTAGCCATCTGTTCCACCGTACTCATCGATTTATCATAGATTACATAGGCCTCTTGCCCAACCGTGAATTCAACCCTCTCAACCCCTTTCTGTAGCCGCTCTCTTCCAAGCATCTTAATCGGTGTACACTCTGCAGTCGATTTGACATGAGTTCCACAACAGAGAGCAACATCGCAGTCTTCAACGTCTACGACACGAACATTTCCGTAGGGCGTCACATCTGTTATTCCGAGGCGATCTCCGTATGCCCTCTCAGCTTCTTCTCTACTGCTCCACGAAACTTTTACAGGGATATTCTTCATACAGATTTGGTTAGCCAGCTTCTCAATTTCATGCATTTGTTCGTATTCGATAGCTTCACCGTAGTTGATGTCTATGTGGGATCTGTCAGAGCCAATCTGAACGCCCATGTACTGCAGTTTCTTGAGACCTAGCACCCGTCGTATTGAAGAGAAGACAATATGCGAGCCTGTGTGCTGCTTCATATGGGCATAACGACGAACCCAATCAACTTCTCCTTCAACATTTTGACCTTCAGTCAGCATACCTTTGGGACCGTCGAGTACATGAACCGTGACTTCTCCGACACACTGCGCATCTGAGAGTCTGAACTTCTGCGATCCAAGAGTGATTGAACCTTGATCTCCCGGTTGCCCACCCCCTTCCGGGAAGAAGCAAGTTTCCTCAAGAACGAGGAAGATCTTCATCTCGAACTCAATAGCTCTCAGAACATTACTTTTGAATCTTACTTGGTAAGGGTCATCATAGTAGAGAGGCCTCGTCCTAGGCAGTTTCTGAGCTTCTAGAACCACAACCTCTGGAACTACACTTTCAACCAAATCTTTTCTCTCTCCAAATTATCCTCTAGAGACAAACCTCTGAAAGGCAAAATCTTCTAGAGAATCTGTTACGGTCGCTAATATTCTCTTTCCTCTAGTTACTAAAGCTTAAATAAGAAATGGCGAACCTTCAAGACCGCTTGTCAAAATCTAAGTCTCGCGTTTCAAGTTGAAAAAGAACAAAGGAGGGGTTTCACAAGCCCTTCTTCACAAGTTCTTTCTCAGCGTCTTTCACTATTTGCGCAAGCTGCCTCTCCACATCTCTTGGCAACGGTTCAGCGAAGTGTTCCTTCAAGATTTTCTTCGCTTTCTCCTTTGCAACATCACGAAGATCCCTTTTGCCCGCCTTCGCCCAAGTGACTTCGGAGGTTCTGTCGAAGAGCTTTGGGAAGAATAGTTCTGTTTCCAGATACTTCAGAGTATGCTTCTGGGACATGAAATGTCCTTCCGGACCCACTGCCCGAATTACGTCCACAGCTAATGTTTCATCGTTCACCTCAATGCCCTTGACGATTCTGGAGACCATCCCTATGATCTCATTGCATATGACAGCCATCTCAATCGACCCGATGCTTCCGCCAGCAAGGTATCCGCAGTCATGTATCAGATTGACGCCGCAAAGACCTGCCATAATGGAGTTCATCATTACTTCAGCTCCAGCTTGAGCGTCGGGCAACTTTGAGTCTGAGCATCCTCCGAACCCGTAACTCGGAAGCCCGTAATAGTTGGCCATGGTGGCATTGAGGACGCTTGTACCCAGAGCGAACTCAGGCGCTCCATAAGAACAGCGGCTGGTAACAGGGTCCATGGCTGCCGCCCAACAAGTATAGATGACTGGTGCATGGGGATTGACAAGCTGGCTCAGGGTCAGCGTGGCCAAATTCTCTGAGTTGCTGACAACCCCTGCGCCGCTGACCGTCATCGGGGCCGTTCCTCCAAGCATAGGCATCGGCCCATTCGTGAATGGGACTCCCGCCTCAGCGAACTCTATTATGTTCTCGTTTGTACTTGAGAAAGCTAGGGGGGTGACTGTCTCCGCATAGAGGGTCAAGATCGGCCTCTTACGAAGCTCATCCCTCCCTCCAACTATTGTTGAAGCCATCTCTAGGACTTTTTGTGCCGCATATGTTCCCGGGCATGAATATAGGATGGGTTTCTCAGTATTGTTGAACAGCACCTCGAACTCGTGTAGATACTCGGCTTGGTATGGCACATCGAATGCCCCGGCGATCGACATTAGGAACTTGATGTACGGGAGGGCATCGCCAACTCTAGTGGCATCTGCCATATCCTTCTTGGTCGGCCTCCTTATCTCACCCGTCTCCACATCCCTGATGTATGGCACAGGAGTTCCGCCGAGTCCGAAATAGATCCGTCCATCCTCGAGGAGAATGTCGTGTTTCGGGTTCCTACCGCAAAACACTATTTCCTTGGGCACTTTTCTAAGGGACTCTTCTACGAGGTGCTGAGGTATCTTAACCCGCCTGTCTTTGCGATCGATTTCTGCGCCAGCCTCCTCAAACACCTTCAGTATCTTTTCAGAAGGTGAACGCATGCCAACATCTTCAAGGACTTCTAAAGAGGCTAGATGTATGTCCCTCGCCTCTTTCCTTGTGAGGAGGCGCAGCTGTCCTCCTTTGAGGCCTCTCTGAACCATGGGCATCACCTAACCTTGAATGTTCAAGAGCCTCTTGGCCACCTTAACTGCTTCAACAGCGCTCTCTCCATAGCCATCTCCGCCTATTTCACGCACCCACTCCTCAGTAACAGGAGCCCCTCCAAACATCAACTTCACCTTGTTACGTATGCCTTCAACTTCACAAGTCTTCACAATCTCGTGCTGCATCGGAAGCGAGGTGCTCAGCAAAGCTGAAGCGCCCACTATGTCCGCGTTTATCTCTTTCGCCTTACTCACGAATTGTTCCGTAGGCATGTCCTTGCCAATGTCATGTACGTCAAATCCTGCAGCTATAAGCATCGCTCCAACTATGTTCTTGCCAATGTCATGTATATCCCCGGCAACTGTTCCTAATACGACCTTCCCAAGCGATTTTCTTTCGCCTTTTCTTCTCTTGATCTCAGGCTCAACCAGTTCTCTGATCGCCTTCTGAGCCGGTTCCGCCGCCGCAACCAAGTGCATCAAGAACAGTTCACCGTCCTCAAACTTTTTTCCAACAATTCGAAGTCCCTTAGCAAGACCCTGCTCAATAACGACCGCTGGGTCTAAACCCGCGGCTAGAGCCTTCTTTGTCGCTTCCATTACTTTATCAGGATCGAAGGCTTGAACAGCGTTTGCGACTTCATCTAGAATAGCCTGTTGAGACATCTTTTCATCTTCCTACTAGTCGATTGATATGTCGATTTGCCAACTCCGCTTATATCCCTTTGCAATCAAAACATCGTGGAGTAGGTGTAGCCAGAGCCTCAGCTTGGGAACCGCACGCGAGTCGATAAAAAGATGGGTTAGTTGAGCCTACAGCCCAGCTTTTGGATCACTTCTTGGATACGTACCGGAACGGTGGCCATGTTTCCCACCCAAATTCGGTAACCCACGTAGCCTCGACTGTTCCAGCATCTCCCAGTGCTTCCCTGAACTCCTTTTGAAAATCGGCTATAGCCTTTTGGAAATCGCCTGAAGCCATGGGATTAGCGATGTCCCAGATGCACCAGTGTTCGTTCTTTAGGGGCAAGGCGCAGTAGGTCCGAATGTACTTGTATCCCTTGTCGGGTTTCCAAGTGGCAGCCCAATCCCATGCCCTGCTAGAAAAAGCGTTGAAATCTTTGTAAGTGTGGTGAACGATCACCATTACCATATCTTTCCCTTCCTCTCCAGTACTTAATGTTCTTAAGGTAAAATGGTTTCCAGATTCTTGCGATGTAGGTCAAGAAAACCACAGGTCAGGGTATGTTATTTAGAGAAGTCAACTCAGATGAGCTGATTATGATGATCGCGAAGGAGCCGGATCGTGAGCTAAAGGCCGGTTATGCAAAAGTCAAAATCGAGCTCAGGACGACGTAACCGACCATGCTTGTGTCTGCGCAAACTTAAAACGTGATAGAAATGCTTCTATGAAGATGCGAGGAAATCCGTTTTTGAGAAAAGCCATAATCCCATACTTTGACTTGTGCACGGGCTGTCGGACTTGTGAACTCGCATGTTCTATGGTGAAATTTGGCTCCTATTTACCAAGGCTTTCGCATGTCCAAGTGACAACAGAGTCAGATGGACTGAGAGCTCAACCACATATCTGCGAACAATGTGAAGATCCTCCATGCTGGCGATTCTGTCCTGTAGACGCCTTCAAGAGAGATGAGAAAACAAACGCGGTCCTAATTATTCCAGAGAAGTGCAATGGCTGCCGAAATTGTGTACCTGCGTGTCCAGTAAACGCGATCCAGTTTGACAAGGCAACTCACAAGGCTGTAAAGTGTGATCTATGCTTCGGTGACCCGCAATGCGTCAGATACTGCCCGACCAGAGCGTTGGAGATGAAGTGAGAGGAGGCGGAGTGATTTGACTAATAGTTATGCAGGCAAGGTCTTACATGTAGACCTAACAAAGAAGAAGGGGATCAAGAAACAGGATCTTGACATAGATTTCGCAAAGAAGTATCTGGGCGGAAAGGGCTTCGGAGCGAGGCTTCTCTACGATATGGTTCCCCCAAAAATAGATCCCTTCAGCCCTCAGAACCTCGTTATCTTTTGTACAGGCCCTCTCACGGCAACCATGGCGCCAACAAATAGATACTGCATAGTGACAAAGTCCCCTTTGACGAGGCTGTTCTCAGACTCCTATGCCGGCGGAGACTTCTCGCCTGAGCTGAAGTTCGCAGGGTACGATATAGTCGTGATTAGAGGAAAATCGCGTAGGCCTGTCTACCTTTGGATAGATGATGACAACGTCGAGCTGAGATCTGCGAGGGGAATCTGGGGCTTGGACACGTACCAGACCCAAGATAGTATCCTTGAGGAACTGGGAGACAAATCAATCAAAGTTGCATGCATAGGACCTGCAGGAGAGAAGAGGGTCAGGTTCGCTCTAGTCGACTCCAGCCCGCATAGACACGCTGGGAGATGCGGAACTGGAGCTGTGATGGGCGCCAAGAATCTAAAGGCTGTGGCTGTCAGGGGTAGCGGAAAGATCACGCTGGCCGACCCGAAGGCTTTCGACGTCGCTTACTGGAAGGCTCGTGAGGAGATAAAGAAGAGCAACGATTCGATAGCCTATATGAAGGGTGGGACTCCATCCTTCGTGGGTTTTGCAAGTAGCCAAGGTCTCTACCCTACCCGCAATTTTTACGACGGCGTGAACGACAAGGCTGCAAGCGCCCTTGACGATGTGAGCCAAAGAAAATATCTCTGGACCAGAGAGTACGGATGCTTCGCATGCCCAATTCACTGTACAAAGATTGGAAGGATACGAAGAGGACCGTGGGCTGGAACCCCGACCGACATAGTAGAGTATGAGACGACAGGTATGATGGGTTCCAACTGCGGAATAGACTTCTTAGAGGCTGTAGCCTACGCCACAGTGCTCTGCGACAAGTATGGATTAGACTCGATAAGCACTGGCAACATCATCGGATGGACCATGGAGTGCTACGAGAAGGAGATCTTGAAAAAGAAGGAACTAGGCGGGTTGGATGCCAAGTTTGGAAACTGGGAAGCTCAGATCGAGTTGGTCAAGATGATAGGAGAGAGGAGAGGCGTCGGGAACATTCTGGCTGAAGGAGTCGCTAGGGCGTCCAAGAGGATCGGGAAAGGTTCAGAGGAATTTGCCATACACATGAGGAAGATGGAGACACCGGCTTGGGGCCCAAGAGGCTCTCCAGCTATGGCCTTGGCACTTGCAACATCTGACAGAGGATGCGATCATGAAAAAGCGTTTCCCATAGCCTATGAGATAAGCGGATACTCATGGCCGTTCGGTCCAGCCTTTGACAGATTATCGATCGAACCCGGGAAGTCTCAATGCGTAAAATGGGAGCAGGACCATCTGAGCTCCCTATACTCGCTGACTGTATGCGAGTTCAGCAGGTCTGGGATAACAAACGACACTTACGTTGCTCTTGTGTCTGCGGCAACAGGCTGGAACATTGACTACAAAGAGCTGCTGAAGTACGGAGAGAGAACTTGGAACGTAACAAGAATGTTTAACGTGAGAGAGGGAATAGATAGAAAAGCCGACTCAACTATACCGAAACGTTTCAAGGAGCCACTGCCATCAGGCCCAGCGAAAGGTCACAAGGTCACAGATGAAGATTTCAACAAGCTACTAGACTGGTACTATGAAGCCAGAGGCTGGGATGAGAACGGGATACCGACAATAGAGAAGTTAACTGAGCTGGGGCTAGAAGACGTGGCGAAAGACCTCAAGAGTTAACTTCCTCATGAAGATCTATACACGCCGACATAAGACTGTTCGATCGTCTAGGAGACGTATCAGCAATGCCTGCGCTAAGGAAACATTTTATTTAGTATATCCTTCATCATCCACGTAGGATCTTCAACTTCAATTGTAGAAATGCATAATCTCTCTGATCTTGTTATAGCTTATTGTCCTGCACGGATTTTCGTCTTACCTCGTTAGGAATAATTGCATCCGTGCGACTTGGTGCAAAGTTTATTATGTTGCCCATTTGAATGACTTCATAATTATGACAAAGGTAAGAAGCTCATTTCATTTGCTGTCAGCTACTGAGCCGCTGGAGTGAAGCGGGAAGGTTTTGAGAGAAGTCGTTATTGGAGTTGGTGTCGGTGCA
>Ga0315314_1002047_pt1 | contig 17103 bp, 23 predicted proteins | sample TDP9_MG_FD_203631 | JGI IMG/M metagenome (GOLD analysis project Ga0315314, IMG submission 203631) | Freshwater sediment microbial communities from Lake Towuti, South Sulawesi, Indonesia - TDP9 | ecosystem: Environmental > Aquatic > Freshwater > Lake > Sediment | place: Indonesia: South Sulawesi...
GTCTTCCTCCTTGAGGCTCCAATCTCCATGTATGCCTGAAAGAGCGCTTCTACCTCTTCAACATCCTCAGGACGCATCCTCCTGATTGTTGCCTGCATGCCCTAAACCTCTTGCTAGGTCAGATCAGTCGTTAATGCTCGCTGACCGCTACGTTAAAGACTATCTTGTTTCATCTCATAGAGCTTCTTCAAGTCGCGGGCTGAACAGGAGCTTCTGAGCACCTATGACGTTTGATGGAAAGCGCGTCTTCTTCGACGTGTCAGTAAGGTAGCTGAGGCAGGTTGGCGAATCTGTTGTCGAGCAAATCTCCAGGAGTAAATGGAAAGCGGCTCTTGGAGACATTGAACCTGATCAGCCGGATAGGCATGACAAGTAGCGGCTCCGAGAGGACCGCCTACTCCATAAAAGAAATCAGGGCCAAGGAGATGCTCGTCCAACTGATGAAGCGGGCAGGCCTTTCGGCCTCAATTGATGGAGTCGGCAACATCTTTGGAAAGACTCAGGGCCGCGGGCCAGCGCTCATGATGGGCTCGCACATTGACAGCGTCCCTGGCGGAGGGAGGTTTGACGGAGTCGCCGGAGTCGCGTCTGCACTGGAGGTTGCCCAGTCTGTCTTGGAGCAGGAGATACCCATTGCACACCCTTTGGAGGTCTGTGGCTTCTCAGCGGAAGAGTCAAGCCGATTTGGGGTCGGTACGATGGGAAGTGCCATAATGACTGGGGAGCTCAATGCGGGACAGGTCATGGGATTGAAGGATCGCCATGGAAACAGTGTCGAACAGGTTCTGGGGAGGCTAGGACTGACGGAGGGAGATGTCAACGGGTCTAGGCGGAGGCCTGACGATCTTCTTGGCTATCTGGAGATGCATATTGAGCAGGGTCCTGTGCTTGAGGCGTCTGGCAAGAAGATCGGCATCGTTAAGGCAATTGCTGCGCCGACGCGAATGAGCATCTGCTTCCTTGGACGTGCGGACCACTCTGGGACAACACCGATGGATCTTAGGAGAGACGCGCTTGTGGCAGCGTCGGAACTTGTGTTGGCTGTGGAAGATGTCTGTCGTCACCAGATCCGAGAGGTGGTTGGAACAGTGGGCATGATGAATGTTAAGCCGAATGCGATGAACGTTGTTCCTGGAACGGTGGAAATGGGTGTTGATGTCAGAAGTATTTCATCACGGGCGAAGAAGGATGCCGCACAGTCAGTCATGAATAGAGCCAGGGAAATAGCAGATAGAAGAGGGCTTGATGTCGACATTACTGTGCTGAGGGAAGAGGAGCCAGTCGCGCTTAACCCGAATATGATTTCACTCCTAGAGGAGGTTTGCAGCTCAATGGCCATACCGTACGAGGTCATGACATCGGGCGCCGGCCACGATGCCATGAATATGGCCAAGATAACGAAGACGGGCATGATCTTCGTCCCGAGCTACCTGGGTTTGAGCCATAACCCAGACGAGTGGACAGATTTGAATGATATTGAGCTTGGAGCCAACTGTCTGCTCCAAGCTGCGTTAAGACTAGTGGCAGAGTGATGGCGCAGACCAATGCCAAAGAAGGTTCAGGTCCTCGGTGCGAAAGAGCTGAATCGGCTAGTTGAGAGGCTGGCGTCACGTGTGCTGAAACGCGTCAGAGGAGCAAAGGGCATTGTGTTGATAGGAATCAAGACGCGAGGCGAGTTCCTCGCCCGTCGGATAGCGGCATTCCTCTCAAAGAGGATGAAGATTGAGATTGGCACCGTCGACATTAGGCTCTACCGAGACGATCTCAATATTCTGCAAAGAGAATTGCTAATTGGAAAGAGCGATATTCCGTTCGATCTCAACGACAAGACTGTCGTCTTGGTCGACGATGTACTCTTCACGGGTAGGACTGTGAGGGCTGCCCTAGACCAAATTGTCGACTTGGGAAGACCGGCTATTGTACACTTGGCTGTTCTTCTGGATCGAGGACACAGAGAGTTTCCAATATGCCCTACATTCTGCGGCAAGAAGATTCGAACTGAGAAAGGTGACAGTGTTGAAGTCAGGCTCAGGGAAAAAGACGGAAGAGACGAAGCATACCTGATCAGAGAGTGACCGGTCTGGGAGGTACCCTTAGGCTAAGAGTCTGACAGCTTTCCAGACTTGCTGACTTGGAAGGTGAAAGACTATTCCGACGAAGAAGTTGTTTTGGGAGGATCCGTACAGACGAGAGTTTGATGCTACGGTTCTGAGATCTGAGGCCGATAGAGTGATTTTGGATCAGACCTGCTTCTATGCTAGAGGAGGAGGCCAAGCTGCAGATACGGGTGAGATCCAAGGGATAAGAGTCGTGGGTGTAGAGAGTGATGAGGCCTCCGATATTGTCCATATTCTTGAAAAAGATGCGCCGTTCAAGGTGGGAGACCGGGTTCATGGCACAATAGACTGGAATAGACGGCATAGAATCATGCGCCTGCATTCCGCCGCTCACATCGTGTATTATGTTATGCCAGAGGTTTTCGGAGAGAGCTGTAAGCCAGCATCCTCTGGGTTACTTGATGACCAGAAGGAGAGAGCAGACTACCAATTCACGGAGAAGCTTGACAAAGAGAAGTTGAAGCAGGTTGAGGAGGAGGCAAACAGGATCATAGCTGAAGGAAGGGCGATCGCCACTTGGACGGATCAGGATGGCGAGAGTCGATTCTGGAAGATGGATCCCTTTCCCGTTATGGCGTGCGGTGGAACCCACGTGAGAGACTCTCGTGAGATAGGCAGGATATTGGTGGAGAGGGGCAAGAAGCCCGGCAAAGGGAAGGAAAGAATCGAAATCTCTCTAGGCGAGTAGGCTCGTCAAAGAGTAGAGAGCACTTGCATAGGTTCACGACTGTTTGGCTGAAGTCTTCGCTACAATCCCGTAGAACTTAACCCGGTCTCAGGAGCATCATTACCAGTAGAATCAAGGGAAAGAGAAGAACCATAATGAGCGTTGTGTATTTTCGACTTCTCTCCGTCTTCTTGAATTCGTCCTGGCACTTTTGGCTGCAATATTCTCTGTCCATCTCAAAGACCGGTGTGTGGCATACGACGCAGTGACGGTGCTTGACGACCTTGGGCTGGGCTTCCTTCATGAACTTCGACATTAGGCTTTCACAGCGACCTTTAGGCCGAATCAATATAAAAGGCAAGTGATCGATGCTAACGCATCAGCCCCAGCAACAAGAGGCTCCACTACTCTTCAAACTTGTAAACGAGAACTCCACGCATTTCGGAGACCGCAAGCCAAGCATATCGAACATGCGACATGGAGAGGGCAGGAGAACGATAACCGGAAGATGGAACGGCTCAATGGCGAGATCAGAGACAGAGAAGAGGTCACGAGAGGATTAAAGAAGCCCGATACGCCGATCATTTCAGGCTACCAGATTTATCACAACTATGTAAGACCACACGAAGCCCTAGAAGGCAGAACTCCAGCAGAGGCTTGCGGCATAGTAGTCAAAGGAGAGAACAAGTGGCTAACGATCATAAAAATGCGGGTCGTTGAACTATTCTATTCGGCGCTTCTGATAGTCGGTTGCCCACTTGATGAATTTGCCCATATGGTTTACATCGAAGCGATAGGCTTGGGCGTTTCCTATTTTCCTTGTTTTTGTTACCCACTTGATACTTTGCAAGTGTTCCAAATATGACTGAACGGTTTTGTAAGACAGATTCGTTCCATCGGCCATATGTGATATTGTGAACTCTCCACTTCCCAAAAGCAGAACTTGGTCAAGTATGCGGGCTTTAGGGTCGCCTCTAAGTATGCTGGATAGAGGGCCCAAGTCAAAGTAGGCATCTCTCACTTCGTGATCTTTTTCTACATCTCTCATGGTTCACACACCACTTTTGTAGCCGGCCACACACCGTGTGTGGCCGGCTAGCTAGCCGGCTAGCGAGCTAGCCGGCTGGCCGACTGCTGTCGACCCCCGAAACCTATCCGAGAGATTGGCTTATAAAGCATTCCAATGAGATTGGAGTGGTTTCCAATGTCCCATGAGGATGAGGTCAGACTCGCAAAGGGTTTCATAATGCAGAAAATGCGCGGTCTGGGGCTGTTCTCTGGCCCCCATACATCCATAGACAATCTAGGTAAGTCCTGTCCAGAAGATCTTAGACCTTACGTGAAGGAGGCGATTCAACAACTCAAGAGAGACGGCCTTCTTTCCTTTCACCCCACCTCCTATGGAGAACAGGTCACAGCAGTTCGATGCAAAGTAGCGTATCACTATGCAAACCTATATTGTAGACAGTACGGGCTTCCAGAAGAAGAGTTTGGCAAACCCGCCAAGAAGTCTAAAGCCGAGCCACTGCCTGAAGAGATCCTACACGCATTGAAATTCAAGAAGAAGAACTAGGCCGCCCCCAATAACCGTTTCTCTGTTATGCGCCATCAGTTATCCGACGACCGTTAACACCATGATTGATCCGACGCCAAGTTAACAGAACTGCTCGACGAGTTCTGTGTAGTCTTCGTCGGATTCGGAGCGGTGGATAAAACCGTCGGATGGGCGATTGATGCATGAAAGTTTCAGTCAGGTCGTCTTCTTGAGTCTATGTACCTGCTGGATATTTGCCCAATAGACCGGTTCCCATAATCCCGATGTTCCTATTGGAGCATAGCGTCTTAGGCGAACTACCTTCCCGAGTTCTGGTCTCAAGAGGACTGTATATCCATCGACTGTTTGATACTCTTGCCATTTCCCTGCTTCAACAGGTTGATAGTCTATGTCTATGCCGTCTTTGATCTCTTGAGGGGTAATGGGGGTCGTTACCGCGTCTGCTTTGGTTCTCAATAGGTCCTTTGCACAGATGACGGATACGAGATTATTAGTAGCTACGCCGAAGTTCGGAAGCCCCAACTCGCCTATTCCCTCCTTTACGATTTTCAGAACTCCTATTCGTACTCGTAAGAGAGTTCCATCGGTGAGACTGTATTTCGTCCAGTCCTCACATACAATCTTGAAGTCCACTTCTTCAGCCTGAGGCTTTGCCATTGTCTATCAACGCTTATGGATCTTCCATCTTGAATACTAGATTTTTCCCATCCAGAATCAACTTCGTATTGTTGAGCACATTTCTCCCAACCAAGACATTGGGTCGTTCACGCGAGATTATCTCGACCCACTCAAACTTCTCACCATCAAGCATGATATGAACAACGTATGTGCGGTGTTCCTGTTCATTACCTCGGAAATCTTTCACCCATGTCGTGCCTTTGGGCATTAGTTTAAGACGACTCACCAATTCTTCAGGAATCACGGTCAGCGCAGAGCCAGTATCCAATTTCGCTTGTTCTTTCTCAGAAATGTTCAGTACCGGATTGAATATCTCTCCTTGCATCATCGGAATAGGGGGATCTTCAATTAATGCGTAAGGCATCATTTTGATCGAATCTCAGGTGTCGAAATCTCGACAACCCTTCTCTTCTTCTCCACTTTCTCGACATAGACGGGAACATAGCCGAACTTGTCATAGACTCTCTTCAGTAGCTTGATCTCGTCTTCATCTGAATCTACAACTGATCCATTTAGAATGGCTACGTACTTGTCTTTGTAGTTCTTGTCTGCGAGTAGGTTTTCTCTCATTTGCAGGAAGGCCCCTCTTTCCTTCTCAAAGCTATCTACTAGCATCTTGTCGTTCAATTGCCGGGGCGTACCTATAGCAAAAATGCTGAAGGTCTTGGAAGTTTGAAGGTCAGCAAATACAGCCACTTCTACCTGTTGGGTTATCGTCGAAGTGAATGTTGCTGTCCATGTCTGTCGCAGATCGGTAAATGAAGAGATGCCTGTGTTGGTGGTTTCGCTCACTGATCGTGATCTTGTTGGACTCGTTGTCCAAACAACATTCCACAGTTCTTCAGTCATGGAACTTGCGATTTCATTGGGTCTTCGAACTGAGACGGCGAGACTAATAGACTTGCTAGTCTGCTCTAGTACCGCATGTTGTCTGGCCATTTTTGGTCACTGCCTATGAAGGGCACGCGGATATGTAAAACCTACTCTTTTCTGGTCGATCTCTAACTTCAGTCAGATTATTGGCCGCACTCAGTTGCTTGGTTTATCCCCTTTCTTCTTGCTTCTGATACAGCCTTCTATTGCCTCTTCGACCAATGTCGAAACTGTTTTGCCTTGCTTGATTGCTTCGATCTTGGCCTCTTTCCACAACTCAGGATTGATCTTGATCGAAGTTGCCTCTTTCTTTACTGTCGCTGTTTCGGGCATGTATATCACTATGTGTCCATAGGCGAAGTGGTATATAGGCTTGCTGGTAAACGCTTATATCGGACTGTGCTACCATATTACTACGAGTGGTATGGTGGTATGTCCACGGATAGGCGCGAAGAAAGGGGCATGGCAATAGCGGAACAACCTAACCAAGTAAAGAGGGTATCTGGCAACTTCTACAGGGTGAACTCTCAATCTGGCAACGGAGAATATGCCGTCAAGCAGAGTTCAGTCGGTTGGTCGTGCAACTGCCCAGACCACAGCTACCGAGGCGTGAAGTGCAAGCACATATGGGCTGTGGAAATCAGCTTCGCCCTCAGGAGACAGGTCAAGGCAAGAATCATTGACCCCATAACTGACATCAACGCTTGTATCTTCTGCAAATCCGTTAAGGTTGTCAAAGATGGTTTGAGACATAACAAGTATGGCGATATTCAGAAGTTTCATTGCCGAGGCTGCGGCAAATACTTCACAGTCAACATTGGCTTTGAGAAGATGAAGCACAACCCGCAAGGAATCACAACCGCCATGCAACTGTACTTCAGTGGAGAATCATTGAGAAGCACAGCCAGATCGCTAAAGCTCATAGGCGTAGAGGTCAGCCATAAAACGATCTACAATTGGATTCAGAAGTACATCGGCCTCATGGAGAAATATCTAGGAAAGATCACGCCTCAAGTCTCCGACACTTGGCGGGCAGATGAAATGTTCCTTAAGATCAAGGGGAACCCGAAGTACCTGTACGCTCTAATGGACGATGAGACAAGGTTCTGGATTGCGAAAGAGGTTGCAGGCGACAAGTTCAGCAAGGAAGCCACCGACTACGCAAGCAGGCTATTCGCACAGGGCAAACATGTGGCAGGCAAGGCCCCTCTTACGCTCATAACGGACGGCCTACATGCCTATCACTTAGCTTGGAAAAGAGAACTTCATACATTTCGGAAACCGCAAGCGAAGCATGTTGAACATGCCACATGGAGAGGACAGACAAACGATAACAGGAAGATGGAACGGCTCAACGGTGAAATACGTGACCGAGAGAAAGTCATGCGCTCTCTTAAGCGAGAAGATACCCCCATCCTAACAGGTTATCAGATCTTTCACAACTACGTAAGACCACACCAAGCCTTGAACGGAAAGACTCCGGCTGAGGCTTGTGGGGTCGAAGTCGAGGGCAAGAACAAGTGGCTTACGCTCATCCAAAACGCCAGTAGAGACTAGCCTTCGCCCTTCTCTTTCTTCTCTGGAAATGCTTTGTCTAATCTTTCAATGGCAAGAGTAGCCAACATCACAGCCGCTATCAAGTTGTTTGGATCTCCCGTAAGTCCCTTAAGGAACAGATATGCAGCAAGCACCAAGAAGATGATTGCGATGATAAGCCATAGATGTCTCCTCTTCAATCGAGGGCACCCATGACAATTATCGTGATACCTATTATGGAGAGAATGACGGCGCTTACAGTCTCCTGACGAAGATAACTTATCACGGCTCCAACGAGTGAGAGTACTCCTACAATAGTGTACGCAGAGATCTTGATCTCTCGTCTGGACAGTCCACGTTTCTTGCGAGGCATTTCCTTTCCAATCAAGCTATGTCACCTCGACTTTTATCGCTTTGTGTGGGTTCCTACTGCAAAAATCGGAGTTTTGTAACCCTGCTCATCACAGACGATAAATAGTAGGAAACGGACTGGTTTCCAGAGGGAAATCAATGTACGTCAAGATAGGTGCACTTGAAATCAGGAAACCAGACATCATTGGTGTGAGCCGGATGGGGATGGGGTACTATGGTTTTGAGTTCAGGGGTGTCGCCCCTGAGGAGAATGGCAAACGTATTGCGGATGCACTAAGCGCAATCAAGCAAGAGGAACTGCTCCAATGTGAAGCTCTGACAGACAGAGGCACTATGTCTGGATATGGGAAGTTGGAGGATCTTCAGATCCAAGTCTCAGACACAGTACCCATCATGTACCATTTCTCAGGCAAGGTAAGACTTGCACATTAGAGCCCATCATCCAACGGATTTTTCCACTCAAAAAATCCGACGCAGACTACACAGAACTGCTCGACGAAAGACTTTATAGCCTCGTCTTTCGCAGTTATGGCTACCAAGTCTACGTGTCACCGCAGAGATCGAAGGAAACGATGAACGAAGAAATGCTTGTGGCTTGGACCATGAAGAACTAGTTCTAGAGTCAGGTGTATTCGAAATGTCGCAAGAGCCTAGACCTTGTACTCCCTCATGTGAATTCTTCAGATGTGGACAACGCAGCCTCTTCTTCAAGAGCAAGGCTGCATGGTGCAAGTTCGCAGATGATGAATGCGAGGTCCGTACCTGCAAGTATGCTCAATGCGTGAAAGATAGGCTGCTTCCAAACGGCGTGTGCGCGTTGGAGCTCAGGCCAAGAACATCGTTTGATGTTGAGCCTGACCGCGTGATTCAACCAATCAAGGCGCCGGCAAAGCTCGCGCAGAAGCTCAAGGAGCGAGAACTCTACTAGTCCGAGCATCATCTCGCTTCTGAGCATACTTCTCAATTGTGGCTCAAAAGAACTGCTTCTCGCGCAATAGTTCTTCGAACTCAGTAATTTCGGGACTGATGATCGCGGGCTCAGGAAACCTCTGTGATACAGTTGTCGGATCCTTCAGGCCTGATCCTGTAACTTCCACAACGACTCTTTCATCCGGATCAATAACGCCTGCCTTCACAAGTTTTATCAGGCCTGCGATTGAGGCGACTCCAGACGGTTCAGCGAATACGCCCTCCGTCTTAGCAAGAAGATCTTGCGCTTCAAGGATCTCTTCGTCCGTGACTGCCTCCGCTACTCCTCCTGAATCCCTTATCGACTTCAGAGCGGCATCACCGTCCCAAGGAATAGGATCTTTCAGCCCACCGGCTACAGTCTTCGGATTTGCCCAAGGCTCTATACCAAGAGGGCCAACTCCTTCCTTGAAGGCTCTTACGACGGGCGCACACCCGTCCGGCTGTATCCCAGCAATCTTCGGCTTTCCATTGACCATACCCAAGGTTTCTGCTTCGACGAAGCCCTTCCAGTTCGCACCTAGAAGACCGCCACCTCCGATCGGGATCACCGCCCAATCGGGGGCGCTCCATTCGAGCTGTTCGATGATCTCGTAGGCAATGGTTTTCGCGCCTTCGAACTGGTAAGGATTGAAAGGGCCGAAGCTCGGACACGGATACCAGCCATACCTGTCGACAGCGAGTTTCAGCATCTTGACAACAGGATCTTCTGCAGCCTCAACGTTTCTGACTCTGATCACTTGAGCGCCTGTACACGACAATTGAGCAAGTTTGCCCAAGGGAGCGTTCTCATGGACGAAAGCATAGCATTTCAAGCCAGCCCTTGCCGAAAGAGCCGAGAGAGAAGCAGCCGCGTTCCCCGTTGAGGCCGTGACCACGGTCTCGGCGTTGAACTCAACCGCCTTTGAGACGCCTATCGTCATGGCTCTATCCTTGAATGATGCTGTAGGGTTTCTAGTTTCGTCTTTGACAAAGAGTTCTTGAAGACCAAGTTGTCGGCCAAGCCTCTCGCACTTCAAGAGAGGAGTACCACCTTCACCAAGAGTGACAATGTTACCGGGTTTCTCGAGTGGAAGTAGTTCGAAGTATCTCCATACACCATTCGGTCTTTCCTGAACCGATTCTCTGGTTAGAGTCTCCTTCGCCTCCTCGTAGTTGTAGAATATCTCCAAGCGTCCGTCATCAGCATTCCGGCACATCGTCACCTTCTCGTCGGCACCATATGCTGTCCCGCATCTCGCACAGACGAGATGAGTGAAGGAAGACCTCAACTCGCTACCCCATGGACTGCGATAGTGCACGTCCCCTCTTGCTTATCCCACGAGTTCCACTATTGAGCGAGCAAGGACAGAGCGAGGAAGGATTACGGGCTTCCCAGTTACCTTCTTGACAACCTCTTTTGTTCGGGATGTGTAGCCCATACAGTCCAAGACTATGAGATCGGGCTTCGAAGCTGCAATCTTTTGAGCAGCAGGAGTCACTACGTCCCGCTCAGAGTACGGTGAAGCACTCTCAACAACCACGCCCCTACTTGGCCGCCTCCACCGTTCAAGAGCTTGTGCCTTCTGCTCAGCTGAAGGAATGAATACCCCGATGGTCCGTACTCCTTGAATGCCCTTGACCACGCCGTCGAGGAGGGCATCGGGCATCACTATCATTCTGTCTGATACGAGTTGAGGGAATTGACCTGTGCAAAGCATTGCAAGCACATCGCATTGCGGAGCTAGGTTGTTGACGCACTGCTGAATTCTAGGTAAGATCCTCGATTCTCCAACTGTCACCTCTTCACCATTCCGCATCCTCGTCACCAAGATTGAGTCACCTGAGGTCGGGGCAAGCTTCCTGACTTCTTCAAGAGACAGGCCGTCAAGCGCACCGCACTGAAGGACTTCGATTGCAGACCCCAGCAGCGTTTGTATCTCAGGCACTACGTCATTCCTAGGTGTCTGTCCTATTGTCACCATGCCTACACGTGCAACCATGGAGATCAGCTCACGTCCTTGCCGAGTGTTCCCAGATGCCTCATAGATCCGTAGAGCTTCGTTATGAGATTGAACTCCCGCTCATCATAGAAGTGGCACTTGCCTTCTCCAAGCGCCTTCGCTACTTCTATGCAGAACCTCACAGCACACTCGATATCGACGACATGACTGGCACCGGTTGCACATCCCGGAACTGGAACATCAGTCGTAATGGCCACGCCTACAACCGGGGCCGTTGTGGCGAGCCAAGGCTGCATTATGCTGTTCATATGGTCCAGGCCGTTGCCGTACGGAGTTATGTCTTGAGTTGTAATGGGGACAACTCTAGGCAGGGTTCCCGTGACCCACTCAACGATACTCAAGAGGTCGCTGCTGACCTTCAGGATGTAGCCTTCCTTCACCGTGGGAGTAATCGAGATTCCTTTGAACTTGATGATCCTGTTGCCCTTCGTGGTATCTATTGAGAGCACTGCATCCATCTGCGGATCAACTTCGTACGTGTTCATTGCCCTCATGTCGACCGGCGAACCCATGAAGGGAACCGGTTCATGAGGCTCCACAGGAGAGTGGGGGCAAATGTGAGTCGCAACGATCACATCTCCCTGCAAATCGTCTCCGCTCCTCTTCATGTCTGCAAGCTTCAGTGCACACGAAAGAGCTGCAACAGCGCCGTCGGCGTCGGAGACAAGGCCAACTCGTTGAGGCCGAGCACCTATGCCCCCAAGCCTCCCGACGATCCCGAGTGTACGTGAACTGCCTCCTCCAGATTTCCCGTCAAGGCCTGGAACTATTGCCTTGATGAAGTCAGTGCTTCCTCTCTCGCCCTTGATGGCTTTGACTTCAACTTGGTTGACTCCTCTGCTCTTGAGAAGTCTCGCGGCTTCCGATCCGGTCACCTTTGCGCTGTCGAGAAGCTCATATATCTCAACAACTTGCTTCATCGCCAATAGTCAACACCTACCACAATCCGTAATGGATATCTAAGCTCGCTTTCCTAAGTCAGGAGACTTAATAGCTTTCTCGAATACAATAGCCCGCGACGATCCGAATGCGCAGTGAAGAAATCCGAGTTGTCGATGTCGACACTTCAAACATAGATGATTTGGTATCCGTCTGCTCGTTCAAGAGACTCAACGACCCAATTCACAGGATGGGAGTCGACTTGAAGACAGAGTGGGTCAAGGACATGTTGCAGACATATGGCTCCTGCGCCAAGATCGCGTATCTGGATGGAATTCCATGTCGTCAGATTCTTCACTACGCTGAGGAGCGTGACCCCCTAGTCACAAAGCCTAGAGAGCGCGCGATCCAAGTACAATGCATCTTCACCTCAAGGCCGGAGGCTCGACGAAAGGGCGTCGCAAAGGCACTTCTGGAACACCTCCTGAAAGACATTGAACAACCGATGGCCTGCTTCCACAATCAGCCTTGCAGTTTTGTCTTCACAGATGCCTTTGACACCGGCGAGGTCTTCTCGCAACGAAGATTCTTCGAACATATGGGCTTCAAGAGGGCTGTGAACGGTTCAGACATCTTATACTATCCAATAGCCGGAACCTATGCGCCCAGAGAGACTGTGGAGTCTCGTGCAGTCAACGATGATGAGGGACAAACTGTTCTGTTGTATTCCCCTACCTGTCAGTTCTCATTCGAGTTCGCAAAGCGGGCTGAGGCGACCATTAGAGCAGTTGCCCCAAATCTTCCGATCCGCCTTGTAAACGAGTGGGAGCACCCCTCTGAAGCGATAAGGAGAAAGGGAGAGAAGATTCTAGTGAACGGTGTGCCAATACGTTCCTTCTTCTCAGGTGAGGACAAATTCAAAGATGACGTAGAGAGAGCCTTGGCGACTCGCTGAGAGCTAGGGCAACACATATCAGAGGGAAGGTTTCTTCTAACGGAATAGTCGGTGCATTCGCTTGTATTGCCAAAAGTGCGGGAAGGAGGAGCCTCTACCTTTCAGATGCCCGTTCTGCGGAGGATACTTCTGCCCCGAGCACCGCCTGCCTGAAAGCCATGAATGCGCAGAAGTATGGAAGACGAAGATTCCTAGACAGCCCGAACCTGTGACAATTCCGACTCCGAGCACTTCGTACTCGGTTCAATACGCTTGGGCGGGCCCGCCTAGGCAGCCGACATTCTGGTTTAGCTCGACTGAAGTGAAGCACGTCATAATTGGTTTAGTTCTCGTCTCCGCTGTCGGGCTCTCACTGCAAAGAAGCCTCCGAATCATCGGTATCTACAATTCCAGGCTAGTCTTACTCGCGGTGGCCTTGTTCACGTTGGGCTTCATCCTCCATGAATTGGCCCACAAGTTCGCTGCTCAATCACACGGGCTCTGGGCAGAATTCCGACTATCCACACTGGGCGTGTTGATAACCACTCTCTCCGTCTTCTCCCCGATCAAGTTCATTGCCCCAGGCATGGTGCTCATCGCTGGGGTGGCTGGCTCAGAAGTGGTCGGCCAAGTTGCTCTTGCCGGACCATTGACTAACCTGATTATGGCTTTCCTTGCTATGCTTACCGCGTTCGCAATACCTGCCGAAGCTCTTCATCACGTGCTTGCGCTTGGATGCTGGGTGAACTCCTACATGGCACTTTTCAACCTGATACCGTTTGGCGACTTCGACGGACTCAAGGTCTTCAAGTGGAACAAGGTGGTATGGGCGTTGATTGTGGGACTTGCTGTTGCCCTGCTCTTCTATTCAAGCCAATTCGTGTTCCCAGAGTCCTGACGCCGAAGAACTTCGCCGACCGCTCGACACCGGCTCAATATGGCAGGGCAGTTGCAGCAAGGCTCGCATAAGTCAAGCTGGTTTGAACTTGTAGACTATGCGATCCGTGTCCGGTTGATGGGCAACTATCTGTACCAGTAGACCTACCTTTAGTGTGGATGGAGTCACACCGGTCAGCTGCCCCATGAGGCTCATACCTCCTTCAACCTCTGCAACTCCGACTATGTATGGTGCATATCTGGACATGCTTTCCGGAGCGAAGCTCACAACAGTGTAAGATCGAACCCTTCCCCTGTTTGGTGCGTCAAACCATTCAAGATCTGTTGACCCACATTTGCAGTGGGCTCGAGGCGGAAGATATTTCCCACCACATTTCCTGCACTGAGTTCCGAGCAGCCTGTTGCCACCCAATCCTTCTATGAACTTGTTGACGAGCTGGGTTTCTGGAAGCCATGATGTGTACCCGAACTTCATGTTTTCACCTTGAGTATATGTGAACGAATACGAATTGTCCTGTCTCTCCCACATTGTGGCTCAGGGCGATTTCTGCGCCTGATACTTGGCGGTTGCCTCCCTCTCCTCGCAGCTGTTTGACCAACTCCACAGCCATGGAAACGCCGGTAGCGCCAAGCGGATGCCCCTTGGACTTGAGCCCTCCATCAATGTTGACTGGAACCTTTCCCCCAATGTAGCTTTGCTTCTCCTCTATGAATCTGCCACCTTTCCCTTTCTCACAGAATCCGAGATCCTCGTATGCCATTATCTCAGCGATCGTGAAGCAGTCATGAACTTCAGCAACATCAACATCGCTTGGACCGATGCCCGCCATCTCGTAGGCTCTCTTGGCAGCTATCTTGGCTCCTATGAGACCGGTCAATGTTGGCCTCTCAGCGATGAGCATCGAGTCCGAGGACGCTCCGAGCCCTGTGATCCAGACCGGCGTGTCCGTGATCTGCCTCGCCTTCTCTTCACTGGCCATCACAACCGCTGCAGCACCATCCGAGATTAGGCAACAATCGTACAGATTGAGTGGATGCGAGATCGCAATAGATTTCACGGCCTCCTCAAGTGAGACCTCTTTCTGGAGATGTGCGTACGGGTTCATAGCACCGTACTTGTGGTTCTTGACCGATACCATGGAGAGCTGCTCTCTAGTCGTTCCGAACTCGTTCATGTGCGCCGTAGCCATCAGCGCGTAGAAGCCCGGAAAAGTGATGCCGAAGGGATACTCCCAGCGCGTATCGCCTGCCCGAGCCATTAGCTCCGTGGCTCTCGCAGAACTGACCCTAGTCATAGTCTCTGCCCCCACTACAAGAGCCACGTCATGAAGCCCCGAGTTTATGAGCGCCCAAGCTGTCCGTATCGCTGCGCTACCAGTTGCACACGCTGCCTCAACACGGTATGTCGGCTTGTTTCCCATTCCAATATAGTCATGGACGACTGCTGCAGGAGCGCCTTGCATGGCGAACTCTTCACCCGCTATGCCGATCACCGACGCATCCATGTCTCCTATTGCCAAGCCTGCGTCTTCCAGCGCTGGTCTTACTGCTTCGTGAGCAAGCTCACGGATCGTGGCGTCCGTCCTCTTGCCGAACTTTGAATGCCCTATCCCAACTATCCCAACCTTGGATGGCACTGCTCTACCTCCTAGAAAAGTGAGACGTCTACTTTCCTTTGAACTGAGGAGTGCGCTTCTCGAAGACCGCCTTGATCCCTTCTCTCAAGTCTTCAGTCCTTGCACATTGAAGTATTGCGTCCAGTTCGAGCTTGTTTCCTTCTACAATGCTGACCTCGAAGGACTTGTTCACACACCTCTTCGAGAGTTGCACGGCCAAGGGGGCGCTTGAAGCGATCTTACCGGCTGTCCAATTGACCGTTGTAGCCAACTCGTCCGTAGGGACAACTTTGTTCACTAGCCCCACACTTTCTGCTTCCTTTGCGTCAATGGCCCTCCCTGAGAATAGAAGATCAGCAGCGTTGGGTCTTCCAACAATCTCGGCAAGCCTTCGGGCCACCTCAGTAGGATTCTGAAGCCTAGCGTTCTCAGCAGCCACGCGCATGTCGCAGGCCAAGGCTACTCCAACACCAAGTCCTGAAACCTCACCAGCAACTGCAGCGATGATAGGCTTGTCGAACTCCTCAATCTTCTTGAAGATTCTCTCTGCAAGCCGCTCTGCGTCCTGCGGATCTGACTCTGCGGGATCTATTCCCGCGCAGAACGCCTTTTCACCTTCTGCTGATAGGACCACTACCCGTGCCTGCTCGTCTCTCCGCGTCTCCTCTAGAGCACCGCCAATCTCAAGCAGCATATCCTTGCTCAACATGTTTGAGACTTCAGGCCTGTTCAGTTTGATGACAGCTATGTTCTCTTCCGGTGATAGGAAACTCGATTCTCTTGTGTATGATATTGTCTTGAATCCCATTGCCCACACCTCTACGCAGATTTGACAACCTGAATGAGTTCTGCCCGATTCGTTGAGGGTCTCGAGGCGATCGCGTTGGCCATTCTGTGGACCACGGATGTGAACTCGTCTGACGAGACGACCCGATCAACCAGGCCGATTCGTTCGGCCTCTTTGGCGTCTATTATACCTCCTGTGAAGATCAACTCAGCCGCCTTACCCTTTCCCAGAAGCCTGGGCAGTCTCTGGGTTCCGCCCCAACCGGGAATCAGTCCGATATTGACTTCGGGACTTCCAAGCTTTGCTGTCTCCGAAGCGACACGAAGGTCTCCGGCAAGAGACAGCTCAACACCTCCGCCTAGCGCGATGCCATTGATGGCGACCAGCACGGGTTTTGGCAGATCGTCTATCTTCCTGTAGACCCTCTGTCCTAACTCTATTAGTTCCTTTACGCCAGCCTCATCAAGACTCGAGGCTTCTTTCAAGTCTGCGCCGGCCGAGAAGGCCTTCTGACCTTCAGCAGTTATCACGACGACCTTCACATCTGTGTCATTGCGTATCTCGTCGAGTGCCGACTCCAGTTCCGATAAGGTCTCTCGGTTCAGAGCGTTCAGCGCTTCTGGCCGATTCAGCTTGACTGAGGCCTTGTTCTGCTCCTTAGTGTAGGATATACCCTTGTATGGCATGAGAAACTCCTCGATACATCACCGTCTAGTATTCGTAAAAGCCTTTGCCGGTCTTCATTCCCAAGTGGCCCGCCTTAACCTTCTCGACAAGCAGCGGGCACGGCTTGTACTTGTCTCCGAAGGCTTTGTGAAGTGTCTCAATCAATGCCAACGCTATGTCCAATCCAACATAGTCTGCGAGCCTCAAAGGTCCCATGGGCATGTTTGTTCCGAGAACCATCGCCTTGTCTATGTCCTCACGAGCTGCTTTCCCTTCGTGTAGGATGTAGACTACCTCGTTCAGCATCGGGCCAAGGACCCTGTTGACTATGAATCCAGGGGAGTCTTTCACTGTGACAGGTTCCTTTCCGAGAGATCTGGCAAAATCGTCAGCAACCCGACGCGTCTCTTCAGAAGTCTTCTCGCCCATGACGACCTCCACGAGCTTCATGGCTGGAACGGGATTGAAGAAGTGGAGTCCAACCACTTGCGCGGGCCTCTTTGTGACTGAGGCCATCTCAGTTATGCTGAGAGAGGAGGTGTTTGAGGCAAGGA
>Ga0315314_1002048_pt1 | contig 17101 bp, 14 predicted proteins | sample TDP9_MG_FD_203631 | JGI IMG/M metagenome (GOLD analysis project Ga0315314, IMG submission 203631) | Freshwater sediment microbial communities from Lake Towuti, South Sulawesi, Indonesia - TDP9 | ecosystem: Environmental > Aquatic > Freshwater > Lake > Sediment | place: Indonesia: South Sulawesi...
AACGCGGGACGTGGCGAAGGTCCAGGAAGACCCCTCCATGCGGCCCCCCTCGTCCTTCTTTTACCTCCTGCCAGATCGCCTTGGCAAGTTCCTCCTGCGAGCTCAGCTCTTTCATCTTTGGGTTGTATCGCTCCATGAACCGCTCTCCGAGACTGTTTCTAAGGTACGCCATCTCGCCAGACTCGGAGGCGCTCTCCAACGCTGCCTTAGTCCTGGCCGAGTCTGGATAGGCATGCATCATCGCAATGTACTCGAACTGTTCCATGTTCGCGAGCTGTGCGCCCGCCTCGTACGCAAGGGCAAAGCCGTCCCCCGTGCTCTCTCCGCTGACCATTGTGTGCGGGAAGTATACCATCCCTGAATCGCCCGCTGCGATGATCAATGCGGAGCACTTGATCAGGACGATCTTCGAGTTGAGGTAGTCGTATGCAAGCGCCCCAGTTACCTTTTTGTCGGTCACGAACAGGCGAGAGACGATTGTTTCTTCCATGTAGGGGATTCCTTCTCGATTGACTTCGTCGCGGAGAACGTCGACCGTTCCGTGGCCGGTCCAAAAAGGCCCGACCGAATGTGTTCCTCTTCTGCTAAAGGTTATCCAGCGATCGGTCACGGCCGTGCCCGGGAAAAGTTTCGCGCTTGGGAATAGGCTAATCTTACCCTGCGCGTCTCGGTCCCAGACCATCCCCCACTTCTCAAGCTCAAGCAGTCTTTCGCCTCCCTCATGGGCCTGGACGTTTGCCAGTTCTTGGTCGCACAGAAACTGCTTTCCGTTGATCACCATGTCCCTGAGATGTTTTTCCACAGAATCCCTCGGATCACTCCACGGTCCGATCGCTGATGCCGTAGAGGGGGAGAGCGAGCAGCCGCTGGCGCCGTAGATGCCTTTGACAATCATCAGTACTCGCACGCCGCGGTTCTTCGCTTCGATGGCTGCCCTTGGTCCAGCAATTCCTCCTCCTATTATGAGAACGTCCGTTTCGATGATTTGGTCAACCGGTTCTTGCGGCATCTGACTTTCCTCTAAGAGACGTTTCCCTGCGCGTCGATGCTGGAGACTTCCTGTCTGCCGGTGAACACGGTAAGGAGGGAATCCGCCTCTAGTGTTTCGCCGGGCGCGAGCTTTGAGTAGACACCCTTCTCAATCGACTTGGGAAGCCAGCTGGGATATCCTGTCCATGGCTCGGGGGCGACGCAGTATACCTGCCCTCTCCAGCCGCCGTAGGGCATCCACAAGTATATGCTCTTGAAGACTTCTTTCGTGAAGAACATTCCGATGCCCTCCCTTGCCGATGTGTCCGTTATCGCGAACCATCCCTCCTTCATTTTTGTCGCGTAGTGAAGATCTACTGTCTTGGATTCAGGGGGGAGGACTTTCCGGACGTCCACGCGCTTTCCTGATTTGTCCGTAGCATATGGCCACTTGTATGTTGCACCGTGCTTACCCAGTCGGTCGTCCGGAACGGACCACTCGACCTCCATGTCATCGGCCCCGAGGTCGATTCTTGAATTCGGCCCTACCGCGAGTGCAGGGTGAATGCCCCAGTCGAACTTGCACTCCAAGTAGCCGATGTTTGTTATCTTGTGGTGGATGTGCAGCTTCGCTTCATCCTTTTTGAGTGTAAGCCACTTCTCGAGGAGCAGAGGTTCAATGACCAAAGGGCGCCAAAGGTGAATCCTAGCTTCTTCTCCTCCACGGCTCAGGATCTCACCATACCATGAGAGCCCCCAAGCCTCTCCTAGGTTGCCGTAGTCCTCTCCCTCATATGAGCATGCGTGACAGCTTGGAATTGCCTCATCGATTCCGCCAGTCCACCAATTGTCGAAATTTACTCCAAACACCGGCGCGCGAATCTCCACGCGTGGGTGGTGATAGAGGAAATCCCGGTCCGATCGTTTGTAGATGAATTCAAAGATCCTCGAACCGACATCTGGAAGAATTGAGATCTTAAGACGCGCGTTTTCTAGGATTATGATTTTCAAGTTTCGGTATGCCCAGTCGGTCTCGACACGAGCATGCGTCATCGTGACCACCTTGATTGCAACTGCGCAGGGGCTGATCGCAATTAAGACTTTCGAAAGGACCGGCGGGATATTCCCTAACTCGAAAACCAATTTGCAGATAGGTGGCTTCCCCGGTTCAACACTCCCGAGTCTTTCTGGAACGCTCCAAAGTAATCGATCAAATGACTCTGCAGATAATGTGGGCAGATATATCGTAAGCAATCGCATGGAAAGCCGTAAGTATCGAGTGACGAGCTAACCTAGCGCAGGCCGAGTCAGAATGAGTCAATCAACTGCTATTCTTGAACAGCTGTCTCAGGCGGTCAAGTCCGGTGATGTCGAAGCAAGCAAGGACCTAACCAAGAAGGCACTTGACCAGAACCTTGACCCTCTTGTCCTGATCGAGCAAGGGCTAGCAAAAGGTCTCCGCACAGTTGGAGAAGCATTTGGGAGAGGCGAGCTATTCCTTACAGATTTGATGTTCGCAGCTGAGGCGATGAAGGCTGCTGTGTCTCTGGTCGAACCAATCCTCGAGAGCAAGCACAAGCAGAGAGAATTCAGAGGAGTATACGTAATAGGGACAGTAGAAGGCGACATTCACGATATAGGAAAATCTATAGTCGCAGCAACGCTGGAAGCCAACGGCTTCAAAGTCATCGACCTAGGCGCCGACGTTCCGAACTCAGTTTTCTTAACCAGATCTGAGGAGCTGAAGCCGGACATACTGGGGATGTCAGCTCTACTTTCGACGACGATGCTTCAACAGAAGATTGTCGCTGAAGCTCTTGCGACGCGAGGATTGAGAAAGAAGCTGAAGGTGATGGTCGGTGGAGCGCCTGTCTCCGCAGATTGGGCGGCAGAGATAGGCGCTGACGCCTATGGGGTGGATGCGAATGACGCGGCGAAGAAGGCGCTTCAGCTGGTCGTGTCCCGCTAGCAGGTGATATCATGCCATTCCTGGGGTTGAAAGGTGGACAACTAGAACTCTTTACGAAAGACCAGATGTACGACTTTCACCTGGCAACAGTAAAGGTCTTGGAAGAGATAGGTATAGCAATCCACGATCGGGATGCCGCGAACATCCTCGCGAAGGCTGGGGCAAGCGTCGACGAGAAGACACATGTGGTCAAGTTCCCACAGTACTTAGTCGACGACGCACTCAGGAAGTTTCCGAAATACGTCACCTTGGGCGCTCGGAACCCCAAATGGGATCTCAATCTCTGGAACAAGACCGTCTATGCGGGAGGAGGCAGCAACGCAGTCAACATCTTGGATTTCGAAGGAAAACGAAGAAGGGCGATGCTGAAGGATCTTGAAGACTTGACGAGGTTGCAGGATGCGCTAGAAAACGTGCATTTCATCCCACCGATCGTAGTACCTCAGGATCTGCCAAGAGTCGGACTCTACAAACGATGCCTGGAGGCGGAGCTAAAGAATACTGAGAAACATGTGATGCACCAGGCCGAAAACCCCCAGGACGTGCGCGATCAGCTTGAGATGGCAGTCGCAATCCAAGGAGACCGGGAAGAGGTTCGAAGGCGGTCGCTTGTCTCATACATCTTGTGTTTCGTTAGCCCTCTGAAGTTCAGCGCGACGAACACACAAGTGCTTGTAGAATGCGCAAAGCAAGGTTTACCTGCGTTCGTTGAGCTTGACCCGCAAGCTGGTGCGACCGCTCCTGTGACGATTGTAGGCGCGATGGTTCAGCAGAACGCGGAAGTCCTAGGCGCAGTGACTCTTGCCGAGACAGTCAACCCTGGGACACCCGTGATATACACTCACGCTCCAACAATCATGGACATGAAGGCGGGGGAGGTATCGGAAGGTTGCCCCGAAAGAGGGCTTTTTCACACAATAACGGCTCAAATAGCAAGGTACTATGGGATTCCGGCCTGCTGTGTAGCGGGGCTTACCGACTCTAAGATCGTCGACGTCCAAGCTGGATACGAGAAGGCATTCCAATTCGCTATTGCGGCGCTTGCTGGCTATAATCTGATCTATTCAAACACGGGTATGCTGGAGGGATGCCTCACAGCCAGCTATGAGCAGTCTGTAATTGATGATGAGATCTACGGGATGGTTTTCCGTTTCATGCGTGGCGCCGAGATATCTGACAGGACTCTGACAGAGGCTGTTGAAGTAATCCGCAAAGTGGGCCCACTCGGTAGCCACTACCTCACGCAGGAGCATACGAGAAAGAACCTTCTCACCGAGCATTGGATACCTAAAGTCTCTGATAGGCTGAGGTGGGAGATCTGGGAGAAGGCAGGCTCGAAGGGAACGAAGGAGCTGGCGCAGGAACGAGCGAAGAAGCTCCTCGCCGAGCATAAGCCTCCACCATTGCCGGATGAAGTGCTGAAAACAATCGCGAGAATCGCCTCGAGGCCGTAGGCAGTTTGGGTGAACAGATTCACAAGATTTGAGCTGCGAACTGAAACGTAGAGAGAAAGTACCGACGCTAGGCTGATAGCTAAATTACGGCGACTTCAGCATCCAAGGTTCTAAACAGTCATTATTAGCAGTCGTAATCTAAGCCTCCGATAAAGGGTAAGGCGAATCGAGATGGTTGAAAAGCTTGCATTGGAGGGTGGCAGGCCGGTTAGGCGAGAAAGATTCCCGGAATATCACGCTCTTGTCGACGAGAGAGAAATTAGAGCTGTCACGAAGGTTCTGAGGTCTCAGACATGGCGGAGGGGACCTGTCGTCGAACAGTATGAAGGTGATCTCGAGAGGTACTTCGGGGTGAAGCACGCCCTAGCCTTGTCGGACGGAACCGCTGCATTACACGTAGCGATGGCGGCGCTAGGCGTGGGGCCCGGCGATGAGCTCATAACGACACCGTACACGTTCCTAGCCAGCGCAAGTGTGGCACTCTATCAGAACGCGGTTCCGGTATTTGCGGACATAGACGCAAGCTCCTACAACCTAGACCCGCAGCGGGCGGAGGAAGCCATAACCAAACGCACAAAGGGCATCGTGATAGTTCACCTCGCAGGTCATCCGGCGGATATGGATCCATTCCGCGAAATCGCCGAGAAGCATGGACTTTGGCTCATAGAGGACACAGCTCAGGCAAGCGGCGCTCGCTACAAGGAGAAGTTTGCTGGAACCGTAGGGAGTGTAGGGACCTTCAGCACCGTTGACGGCAAGATAATGAGCACCGGTGAGGGCGGTTTCTGCCTCACAAATGATGACGAGCTTGCTCAGAAGATGGGGTCAATCCACAATTTCTACAGAGCGCATGCTACAAGCAACATCCATCAGTTCTACGGAATCGGCTACAATTATCGGATGACTGAGTTCCAAGCCGCGATTGGTAGGGAACAACTCAAGAAGCTCAGTAGGATGGTTGAGACAAGAAGGCGAAACGCGAGCTATTTGACGAGGCACCTGCGCGAGATTGATGGAGTATCACCGCCGAACGAAGCACCATGGGCAAGACATGCATTCTACTACTATGCTCTCAGAATTAACACAAAGGCTCTAGGAGTAACTAGAGAAGAATTCGAGAAGGCCCTGACAGCTGAGGGCATTCCAGTAAGCCCTAGCAGATCTACTCCGCTCGTGCATAAGACCGATTTGTTCTCGAAGAAGATCGGCTATGGCAAGACTGATTGTCCTTTCAGATGCATGTACCGCACCGAGCCAGTCGACTACGAGGCTTTGAGACTACCAGTCGCCGAGGCTGTTGACAGGGAAGTGTTTTGGTTGACGGATGCGTTGCCTGTCCTAAGCCGCAAGGACATGGATGACATCATAGCAGCTGTTGAAAAGGTGTCATCAACATTTCTCGCACGGGCTCGCAACCTTCGCTAGCTTGGCACAAGCTACGGACCTGCGTGTCGAGCCCGACGCGAGTCGCTTTTTCCTACGGGGCGATCACCATGACGGTGCCAGATGTTGCGGTGTTTTACATGAGCTTATTCAGTCAGACGCACAGAAGACCAAGGGTCAGTATTAAGAATCACTTTGACACAGTTACAGATGGTGACGCGGAAGATTGAAGCTTGAAGGAAAGGTAGCGATAGTAACTGGAGGTAGCCGGGGGCTAGGTCGGGCGATAGCTTTGCGCCTCGCCCGAGAAGGATGCGACGTGGCCGTGAACTATAGGACAAATCGCCAAGCCGCAGATGAGGTTGTGAAGGAGATCAAGAGTATCGGACGGAAGGCCGTAGCGGTCAAAGCTCATGTAGCAAATGCGAACGAGGTCGAGCACATGATCAAGACGAGCTTAGAAGACCTTGGAAAAGTAGACATACTAGTGAACAACGCGGGCGTCGAGGCGGGGGAGCCGTGTCCATTCATACAGCTAGGAGAAGACGATTGGGATACTATGTTCGACGTCAACGTGAAAGGCGTCTTCCTCTGCTCTAAGGCCGTAGCTCCCCACATGATCAGCCGAAAGAGCGGTGCGATCATTAACACATCCTCCACTCTCGGGAAGACTGCATCCATTTACCTCGCGGCGTATTCTGCAACGAAAGCCGCTGTAGTCGTGCTTACGCAAGGAATGGCTCTTGAACTGGCGCCTCACAACATAAGAGTTAACGCCATCTGCCCCGGGGGAATGGACACGGATATGACCGAATACGAATTCCGTGCGCTAGAAAAATACCTAGGAAAGACATCCGATGAGATCAAGAAAGGATACGAATCGAGTGTTCCGCTAGGCCATAGAATAGCGAAACCAGAGGAAATAGCCGGCGCCGTTGCATTCTTGGCGTCAGACGACGCAGCCTACATAACCGGCGTAACCATAAATCTCTCTGGCGGATTCGATCTACACTGAAACTGCCTCTTCCAACATTCTTCTAGTTTGGTTGGGCGGAAATCGAATTGGTATCTCCCACATTGGAAAGAATCAGAACCTGTATCATAGAGATCGACATAGGACGGGTGCGTGGCCTCGTTAGAGAAGCTCTGAACCAGGGTGTGCCGCCTTGCGAGGTCTTCATGGAAGGCATAGCGAAGGGAATGGATGTCGTAGGTCAGAAGTACGAGTCAAGCGAGTACTTCCTGACGGAGCTACTGGGAGCCGCAGAAGTTGTTAACGAAGCAATGGAGGAGCTGAGTCCTCGCCTAAAAGGTGAAGCGGTGAAGCGCATAGGGAAGGTTGTGATAGGGACGGTCAAGGGAGACATACATGATATAGGCAAAAACATAGTCAAGATACTAATGGCTCCGGCGGGCTTCGAGGTCTACGATCTAGAAACAGATGTCCCATCAGAGAAGTTTGTCGAGAAAGCTAGCGAGACGAATGCGGACATTGTGGCTATGTCCTCTTTGCTGACAACCACGATGGGCGAGATGAAGACCAATATACGCGCGTTAGAAAGCTCGGATTTGCGCGAGAAGGTGAAGGTCATTATCGGAGGTGCACCGATCACCGACGAGTACGCTCGAGAGATCGGAGCCGACGCAGCAGGCAAAGACGCCGCTCAAGGAGTCCGAGTTTGTAAAGAGTGGATGGGGAGTGTCTGACGACAATGGCTGGAATGACGCCGAGAGAACGGTTCCGAGCTGTAATGAACTTCAAGAAACCTGATCGTCTGCCGTGGTACGAGTGGCCCTGGAATGAGGTCATCTACCGCTGGATCGGAGAAGGCCTACCAATAGCCGCGATCATGGCTCAGAAAGAAGACTATGACATGTACGGCACATTACCTTACTCAATATCTGTGATGGTACTTGATGTGTCAAGATATTTCGGATTCGAGAATTTTTCTCCACCCGAATACACTGTAGTCATAGACGGAACGTGCCTCCCAAGGTTTGCCACTAAGACACTCGAGGAAACATCAGACTACTTGATCGTCCGATCCATTGACGGAAGCAAGAAGAAATACACTCGGAAGGAAACGTTCTCGATGCCTATGTGGTTGGAATGGCCTGTGAAGAGCCTCAAAGACTGGGAGAGACTCAAGACACGACTCGACCCAACGGACCCGCGAAGATACCCAAAGGAATGGAGCGACGATTATATCGAGTACCTCAAAGATGCCCAGTTTCCTGTTGCTATGTGGCTATGTGGTTTCTACGCGGTAGGTAGAAGCCACATGGGGACTGTACCGTTCGTATCGGCGTTCTACAAGGACCCGGAACTAGTCAAGGACATGATGGAGTTCCAAGCGACTTTCCTCGTCGAAAGCGCGAGGAAGGCGGTTGAGGCACTTAGATCCAGCATAGACATAGTTGTCATCCACGAGGACATGTCGTATAAGCATGGACCCCACGTCTCACCGAAGCTCTTCCGAGAATTTATCCTGCCGGGTTACAAGAAGGTGACGAGCTTCCTCAGGAAGAACGGGATCGAGACAATCTTCGTTGACACGGACGGAAATCCGATCGCTCTAATACCCCTCCTCCTTGAGGGCGGAGTGAATGGCCTGCTTCCCCTAGAAGCAGCCGGAGGTGTAGACGCGGTTGCCTTAAGCAAAGAGTATGGTAGATCCCTTAGGCTCATCGGAAACATCGACAAGCGAGCGGTAGCCAAGGGGAAAGCTGAGATAAGGAAGGAAGTCGAATCAAAACTGCCTTACCTGAAGGAGGCAGGCGGGTTCATACCAATGGTGGACCACGTGATACCGCCGGACATTTCGCTTGAGAATTTCAAATACTACTCAGATTGTGTAAAGAGCCATCTTCAGTACTAGAGATTTTCTGGAGATGTTTTATCAGGTTAGCGTCCGTCAGTGCTTCTCAACAAATGTGAGCGCATCGTCGAGGGTTCGAAGTCCGAAGTCCAGTTGTTCCTCCGTGATTGGAAGAGGTGGCGACATCTTAAGAACATTTCCGAAACGGCCTCCAGGAGGTTGGAGGATAACTCCACGCTTCAATGCATATTCAATAACTTTCTTCGTCTCCTCAACCGCCGGGGTCTTCTTCACGTCGCGGACAAGTTCCAATCCGCACATCATACCCATTCCTCTTGCGTCGCCAACGATCGTGTGATTCTCTCTCATCTCATCTAATCGCTTCATGAACTCGCGGCCCATGTTCGCGGATCGCTCCACGAGCCTCTCCTCCTCTATGACGCCCAAGCTTGCCAAGGCCGCTGCGCAGCCAAGCGGGTTCGCTGAGAACGTGCTCGTATGCTGGAAGACTCCCCAAGAGTTCATGATCTCATCCGTGGAAACCATCAACGAGATGGGGAAGCCGCTTGCTACGCCCTTTGCGCAAACCAGAATGTCTGGCACGATCCCCGAATGCTGGAAGCAGAACATCTTCCCCGTTCTTCCGAACCCCGTGATTATCTCGTCAAGCATCAGTAGAATGCCATTCTCGTTGCAGATCCTCCTCAACTCGGGGAGGAAATCCTTCGGCGGCACGATCCATCCCTCATGACCCTCGATGGGCTCCAGAAGCATCGCGCAGACTTCTGTTATTCCTGAGGCGGGATCCTTGATCATGTGCTCGATATAGTTCAGGCATTGAGTTGAGCAGTCGCCGTAGGACACCTTCTCGCCGAACGGGCACCTGTAGCAGTAGGGAAACGGCGCATGAAAGACACCGGGCACAAGCGGCAGAAATCCAGATCGGTAGTGTCTTCCTGAGGTCGCAGAGAGAGCGAAGAGAGTCTTGCCGTGGAAGCCTCCCTCGAACGCCATTACCTCCATTCTGTGAGTATGGAGACGTGCCAGCTTGAGGCCGACATCAATCGCCTCGCCGCCGGTGGTGAGAAGGTGGGTTCGCTTTAGCGGTCGCGGAACGATCTGAGCGATCTTCTTGACAAGCTCAGCTCTGGCCGGATTAGGCGCCTGAGCTGCCGGGGCATGAGTCATGATCTCTGCTTGTTTCTTGATCGCCTCGACAACCCTGGGATGACAGTGACCCGCAATCCCGACACAGAAGGCAGCCGTCATGTCGACGTACAGATTGTCGTCAACGTCTACGACATTTGCCCCGCGCGCCTGTTTCCAGGCCGTAGGAATCTCGCCCATGCGGACTGAGGAAAGACTCGGAGTCTCAAACTCCCCGAGCACAGCCGCGATCATCTTTGAGTTGGGTCCCGGAGGCTCAACTCGAATCCTAGGTAGAAGCGTTCCTAGCTGTTCCTGTACCTGCAATGCTACTCAGCTTTGGCAATAGGGGACCCATCGTGTCCACAAAAGGTTTGTCTTGACGGCGGATGCTTCAGTTGGACACCGACATACGACTACGCTACTTGCGCTTTCTCTTGAAGTGCGGAATCACTTTGCTGCCGAACATGCGGATCGTCATTGCCGGATTGTATCCCCAGTCGCCGAAGATGAAGTGTGTGAGACCCGCCTCTCTGAAATCTTCGATTAGGTCAACGAACTGGCGAGGCGAAGAGAACAGGCAGGCTTTCTCTCTGATCAAGTCGTCGCTGACTCTGACGGCGGAAGCTTGGATCTTCCTAGGATCCCTTTCGTTGAAGTTCTCAGGAAGTAGCGAACCTGCTGACGTAACCCGGTACTTCGACACTAGTCTCTTGAGGTCACCGTAGCCTCCGTCAAGGTAGACGCTCTTGTCCGTCTTTGCCGGGTCCTTCCCCGCGTTCCGCGCCGCCTCTTCAAAGTACGGCAATACTGACTTCTTCACGTACTCGGGTGAACCATACGTCATCAGGTGGTCTCCGTACTTGCCCGCGAGCGCCGCGGACTTCGGGCCGAAGGCTGAGAAGTAGATCGGGATCGGTTTAGTCGGCTTGTCGTATGCATAGATGCTCTTCATCTTCCAGTACTTTCCGTCGAAGTCGAAGTAGTCTGGGCTCGACCAGTACTTCTTGATGAGCTCTATCGCTTCGCAGAGCATCTCCCCTCGGACTTTCCAGGGCGGCCACGCCGGAACGAACATGGCCTCATTCATCGCTTCTCCGGTGCCAACGCCGAGTATGACTCTTCCAGGAAACGTGTTCTCGATCGTCACAAACGCGTGCGCAATGTTGAGTGGATGATACTTGAACATTGGAATTGTGACTGCGGGGCCTACTGGTATCCGTTTGGTGGCTTGCGCAGCAGCCGCTAGCCACACCCAAGCCTGCTGCGTGTGGGCGTGGTCATGGAACCACGGCATGAAGTGGTCGCCCATCCACAAGACATCGAAGCCGGCTTTCTCAACCGCTTTAGCCAATCCGAGAGAATACTTCGATCCGAACCAGGCTCCAACGCCTCCAAAATCATAGCTGATCTTGAACGCCAATTCGTTATCTCCTGAGAGTGGCCCTCCTAGTTTGCCAGCTTGAGCTTTTTACTCTTACCACAGGGGGCAGGGCGCCGGGCGGGAATCCGGGTGTCATTCTCGCCTTTTCTGCGGCCAATTTCTCATCAGCGTGCAGAATGGAGAAGGTTATCGAAGAATGCGTCGGAGGCATCGAGCATTGGCAAGCGTTTAATGCTATTGCTCAGGTCTGTCCAGGTTGGACTATTATCTTCACAGCATTTTCTCGCTTCTTATCCATGATAGCTAGGGCCTCCAAAATCTTCTCAAGCAGAAACTTGTGCGTTATCATTGGGGCGGCTCTTACTCGCCCGCTGGCGAGGAGTTCTACGGATCTTCTGAACGTGCCTCTCGGGCTTCCGAAGACCCAGCTTATCCTTAGCTCCTTCCTGTAGGCTTCGAAGGCATCTATTTTCATTGTTCCCTGTGGGCATATCCCAAAAAGGCATACTCTTCCCCCTCTCCTTGCGAGTTGCAGGGATTGCTCGTAGGTTTGTGTGGAGCCTACGGCCTCAATGACGACATCTGAACCCCTGTCGCCAGTATTCGCTTTGATCACCGTTAGTGGGTCTTCCTTGTCTGGGTTTATGGAGATATCTGCTCCAAGCTCCTTGGCCTTCTTCAACTTGAACTCGTCAACATCTAGCGCAAAGATTTTTGACGCGCCGCCTATTCGAGCCAGCTGAACGAACAGTAATCCGAGCGTTCCTTGACCTACGACGGTTACGGCTTCTCCACTTTCTATCCCAACGTTGTCCATGCCTCTAAGCGCACACGCCAATGGTTCTGTTAGAGCGCCCTCGTCATATGATAGCGAATCAGGGACTCTGTAGAGGCATGTAGAAGGCACCCTAACATACTCAGCGAAGGCGCCATCTAGCCCGAAGAAACCTAAGACGTTCTCATAATACTTCTCGCAAAAGTAATTGTTCACGGTGTTCTCCTTACACCAGTAGCATTTGCCGCAACTGACCACGGGCTCGACTGCGACCCTTGCACCCGTCCTCCAACCGGAAACCTTCTCACCGACTTCCACTACCTCGCCCGTCATCTCATGGCCGATTATGCGCGGCGTTTCGATGGTCCAAGTTCCCCGGTAGAGATGCAAATCGGATCCGCATATGCCTACAGCCTTAGCAGCTACGAGAACGTCTTCCGCTCCTATCGCCGGCTTTTGAACTTCCTCAACCCTGAGGTCCATCTTGCCATACAACACCGCAGCTTTCATCCAAATCACCGACAAGCAAAGTCGTTTGCATCGAGGTTATTTTGAAAGCCGATGTCTTTGCGATTGATGTTGAACTCCAAGTACAACGTCTCCTGACAGACTTCGATGGTTATGGCATGTTCACTTTTTTTACCTTTACTGTGACCTTAGCTTGGTTGTCCGAAAGGAGGGCATTCAGAAGTGCGTATTGCCACGAGATGAGAGTTCGATTCCTGTGAGGAATTCAGCGTTCGCAATATCAATCTCACATTGTCGCACCGCTTTGCAGTCCTCAGCCTCGAGGATAGAGACTGACGCCGAGATTTCCGTGCCGGAGTCGTCAGTTCTGAGCGGCGTGAGTCTCGATTCAGGTCGCATCTAACGGAAGCTATCGGGGGCTCTCTGCAATTGGCCTATCCATGTATCGCTCCGTACGTGAGGCCTTTGATCATGTACTTCTGAGCGAACAGCATGACCACGAGGACAGGTATGACTGATAGGGTGCAGGCCGCCGCGAACTGACTCCAATCAGCTACATAGTGTTCCAGCAGCGAAGCTGAAAATACGGGCAAAGTTCTAGTCTCTTGACTGGACATTACACTTGCAAACATGAATTCGTTCCAAGAGAGTATGAGAGAGAAGACGGCTGAGGTCGCGAGTCCGGGACCGCTTAGGGGGAGAAGGATGCGCCAGAAAAAGCCCATCCGAGTGCATCCGTCTACTAGCGACGCATCTTCAATCTCAACTGGGAACTCCATGAAGAAGCCTCTCAGCAACCATATTGTAAAAGGGAGGTTAAACGTCGCATGTGCCAGTATTAGCCCGAAATACGTGTTCTTGATGACGAGTTGCTGAAATATTAAGAACAGAGGTATAACTATGACAATTGGTGGAAACATCCTGAAGGAAAGGAAGTCCAATGCCAAGGAGTCTCGACCCCGAAAAGTGAATCTAGCGAGCCCGTAGGCTGCCACCGAGCCTAGAACCAAAGACAATCCAGCCGATCCAGCTGCAACGATTATGCTGTTAATAAGGTATGAGATTCCGCCTTTTTCGATGAGCAAGGTTTCCCAGTTCTGCAAGGTGGGCTGAAAAATGAATAGGGGAGGATTTGCCGTGACTTCCGGCGCTGGCTTGATCGATGACAACAGCTGCCAAACTAGCGGGAAGACGAACCATGCAGTGACTGCCAGCGCTATCAGATTCACAATGAAGGTTTCAATTCGTTTTCTGGATTTCTCTGTTCTTCTCATTGGCTAATCATTCACTTCCTGGCTATCACTCTGGTCAGTAGCACCGTGCATAGCGCAATGATAATTACGAATAGTACAAACGATATGGCCGACGCATATGAGACGTAGCCATGGAAGAAGGCTGTCCTGTACCCGAAAATGCTTAGAACATCTGTAGCGTGTCCGGGTCCGCCTCGCGTAAGAACATAGATCTTGTCAAACTCCCGTAGCGCGTCTATCAGTCTGATCAGTACGGCAAGGGCAATACCTCCCCTGAGCAAGGGAAGCGTTACGTGTCTGAATATCTGTAATCTTGAAGCGCCGTCGATCGCGGCGGCCTCAAACGGCTCGCGGGGCATTGACAGAAGCGTCGCGAACACGACAAGCGCCACGAACGGAGTCCACTGCCAAACGTCGATCAGCACCATTGTCGGCAGCGCCTCGGTTGGGGACGTGTACCACTGGATCCCTTCTATTCCAACTTGGGATAGGGAATAGTTCACAATTCCCCATTTTTGATTAAGCAGCGTCTTCCATGTAAGGCCGATTATGACCGGCGTTACAACCATTGGTAGCAGCATCAGACTTCTCAGGACCTTCGCGAACTTCAGGTGTTCGTTGGAAAACAAGACTCCTATGGCGATTCCGAGCGCAACCTCTAGTGACACAGCCATGAAGGTGAAAAGCAGCGAAACCTGCAGTGTGTTGGCAAAAATTGGGTCTAGAAAGAGATTCACATAGTTTGCGATACCTACGAAGCTTGGTGGGAGGTACGCTCTTAGGTAGTTCCAGTCCTGTACGCTTAGCACGGCACAGTATATCAGCGGATATATCGAAATAGCCATAAGCATTGCGAATGCGGGAATTATGAGAAGGACTCCGAAGTTCTTGGAAAAGAATTGCTTGAAACGATTGTTCATCGTTGGGTCATGACTACGCAGTACGTGATGGTTGATTTCCTAGTCCGCCTTATCCATAGCGCCCCGATTTCTTTAATATATCACGCCAGTTGGCGGCTGTGTCGTCGAGCGCTTGCCTGGCTGATTTCTTGCCGAGTGCAGCATTTTGTATCTCGAGGCTGAAGTTGTAGTTCATTTCTGCGAATTCAGGGAGATCGCACTGTGGGACTGACGGACCGACAACCATTTTGTACAGGACTTCGTTCATGGGGTTTGCCATAACCTCAGGGTCCTGATACGTAGATATTCTGATTGGGTTGTTCCCTAGTAGAGCCATTCTCTTGTCTTGTTCGGGCGCAAACATCCAGCGCAGGAATTTGTACGTTTCCTCGTGCTGTTTTCCAAATTTGTTGATGGCCATCATTAATGACGCGTGGCCGTTAACACCGTCTGTCGGCAGCGGCAGTGTGTGCCAGCCTGCATCACCTGCAGCCTTGGATACGCCTGGATCATCGACGCCGGCCCAAGAGCATGACCACATGTAACCCATAGCTATATCACCTGCGAAATAGTTGGATGTGACGTCCACCCACGCGACTTCCGTGCCGCCTGGGGCACACCACTTCTTCTTGAATATCTCCACTATGAACTCAAGCGCCTTTACGCCTATGTCATTGTTAATCAGGGGTTGGAACTTCTCGTCGACTATGAGCATGCTCTGCTTTCTACCGCCTTTGCCTCCACCCATAGTCAGCCAGCGCATGTAAAATTCGTCTGAAGAGGACTCAGGAGCCATCAGTAGCGTGAGTCCATACCACTTGACTCCGTTGATTTCTCTGGTGAAGAATTCCGCCTGCTCGTTCACTTCTTCCCAGGAATTCGGAGGAGCTAATGGGTGCCCATATTTTTTCTCGAATTGGTCCTTCAGTTTCGGGTCTTCAAATAGGCTCTTTCGGTAGGTGAAGAACGGTGCCATGAAATCTCCGGAAGGTACGCCTAGGATCTTTCCGTCATATGTTCCTTCGTCGTCAATTATCTTAGGAGTTATGTCGGCAAACCCCATTTCAAGCCCAGTCTTGGACTCAAGCTCTTTCCAGTCCGCGAACCAATCATTTGGCAGGTACGATCCTCTAACATACGAGTCGTAGCAGAAGAAATCGTATGTGGGGCTCTTTGATTGAAGTTCAAGTCTACTTTTCTCGTAGTGAGTCATCCAATCTAGACGTTCAAACGTTATTTTTACGCCTGTCTTACGCTCATATTCAGCAAGAAGCCCGCCAGGCGTGATCGGGCTATCCTTGTCCCACAAGTAGAAGTTTGGGTCAGAGGTTGTTTCGCCTCTTAGGCTTACGGCCATCGGCGGCGGGGTCGTCACCGTCGCGGGCGCCGTAGTGAGAGTCTCAGTAACGGTTGGGGTTGGAGTCGGCGGAGGCTTCGTCGCCTCATATATGCCATACCCAGCAGCAGCCGCAGCGGCGACCACAACAGCGCCGCCAACATACTTCGCAAACCGACGCCTAGAAATCTTCTTCTCAGCCTCACTCAACAGAGTTTTCTCCAAAAACCTTCGTTATGACAAAAGCTGCCGGAATTACACTTAAGGCTTTCCCCGGGCGACAATGCCTTTTTCTGACAACGTGGCAAAGCCCGTGAGGAAGTAAGAGAGCGAGAAGGCTTCTCTCGCAAAGGGTTCGGACGCCGGTGAAGAGGGAATGACTCTTGCCGCTGATGTTGCACGTTGCCACGTCTGATGCTAGGCGCTGTTTGAGCGCTGAACCCACGACTACGTAGTATCGAATTGACGCGCAGGAGATCAAATGATCGAGCGCTCCGAGGAGGGCAGCCTTGTCGACGCTTGACTGCCCGAGCTTTGATCCGATTCGGTCGAGGATGGGGAACTTCGTACGCCCAAAGCGAGCGGATCGAGGACAAGACAAGCGTCCTCGAATCTCCCTGCTCGTATGAGGTCTTCAACCCTTGACGCAACGGCGTCGGTGTCTCGCATCGACAATGTCATTCAGGTAATCGTCTCCCAAGATGCGAAGCTTCTAAAGCTGTTAAGGCCTTCGTGTTCCACCGAACCGAGATGCTCGAATCTTGGGAGATCAAGTTTAGCCCCGAAGCTGAAACGATTCGGAGGATGGCGAAGGAGTTCGCTGAGAAGGAGATCGCCCCAGTCGCGGACAGGATCGACCGCGAGAACAAGTATCCGATGGACCTCTTCGAGAAGATGGCGAGGCAGGGGCTCTTCGGCATGTGCACGCCGCCAGAATACGGCGGAGCCGGCCTAGACCTCCTATCCGCAACCGTTGCAGGCGAGGAGATCGCCAAGGTCAGCATGTCCGCCTCTCTGCTCATCAACATTCAAACCGCCGTCACATCCGGCCCGATCACGCGATTCGGAAGCAAGGAACAGAAAGATGTGTACCTGAGGGATCTCGCGACGGGGAAGCGAGTCGGAGCTTTCTGCCTCACAGAGCCGGTCGCGGGCTCCGACGCCGCCGCGATAGAGATGAAGGCTGCCAAGGAGGGGAGCCACTACCTGCTCAACGGGACGAAGACCTTCATCTCTCAGGGAGAGG
>Ga0315314_1002049_pt1 | contig 17076 bp, 13 predicted proteins | sample TDP9_MG_FD_203631 | JGI IMG/M metagenome (GOLD analysis project Ga0315314, IMG submission 203631) | Freshwater sediment microbial communities from Lake Towuti, South Sulawesi, Indonesia - TDP9 | ecosystem: Environmental > Aquatic > Freshwater > Lake > Sediment | place: Indonesia: South Sulawesi...
ATACCGCCCCGGTAGACGGTTAAGGTCAGTTCACTGCCGCATTCCACACATCTGCCTCTCAGCGGGACCCTTCTGAAGCGTTTGTTGCATCTCTTACATCTGAAACTCTGTGTTGTGAAGGCGCGGAGGTTTCCCGAGATGTCGCGGAGGAAATGCGTAGTCAACACTATCTCTGCAACGCGCCGAGCATCCACTGCCACGATTTGTTCAGCCAGCCTTAACTGAGCCTTGAGTTTATCCGTCATCCGCCTCAGAGTCTTGTAGACACTCTCGCTGTTGCAGGCATTGATGTCCGAAGTCGGAACAGTGAACCCGAAGCCTTGAAGTTGCGCTTCTGACCCAAGTCTATGCTTAACCATATCAACTAGGCCGACAACTTCCCTAGAATCAGCCCTTCTCAGAGTGCTCTCATAGAAGGTCAGCGGATACTTGCAGGCGACGTCCAACTCGTGAGCCTGCCTCTGAACCTCCTCCGGGTTGATCGCATGGATGATGAACAGCGGCGCGTCCATGGTTCCGCCGATCTGATCTGGCAGGTACTCCCTCGAGAAGTTCAAGAAGGCGTCGAGGGCTAACATAATGCTGTCCTCGTCTCCGTCGCAATCTCTACGTTTGGCTGAATGCCAAAGCGGATGTGCAAAACAGACTCTTAACCTAGTGAAGCCGACTATCCTTCCAAGGATGCCTGCACAGGTGTGAGGTGCCAAACCAATAACAAGGTGGCCGACCAAGTCTTCTGGCTGGCTGATGTTGTAGAAATGAGCAAGCCCATAGGTCTTCTCGAGAAGATCGTCCACGAAACCGGCTACTTGGACTAGGTATCTTGCGCTTCTCCACGGTATGATTATGTCCTGAAGCTTAAGCTCGCATACCTGTTCGGAGTTGACGAGCGGGTTCCCCATGTGATCGCAGTGGTATCCTAGCTCTTGGAGCCTCTTTAGCGGGACGTGAACCTCTGAAGGCTTGAAATGGGTTAGTGGCGCGTTGGTCGCGTCGAAGCGTATTGTCCCATCTTTGTAGATTGAAAGGTCATATTTAGCCCTCAGAACCCCCTTATCGATGGGCTCTGGCGTTTTCGTTTTGTTTGTCAAGCCCTTCACGCCTCTAATCTGCTTAGGATTGAACCCAATCCTTTCCCGGGCTCTGTCAACTAGATCTCTCAAAGGAACTGACTGGTTCTGGAAACCTTTCGCCTCGACCTTGCAGAGCGGGCACACGTTCCTCTCTAGGCTTCTCCCACACCTAGGGCATGTCAGCTTCAGGATTGCCTCAGATCTGCATTCTGGGCAAAGCGGGTTGAATAGTGTTGCCCCGCATTTTGGACATGACCACTTGACCACTTCAACTTGAACCACACCTTTTTCATAAGCCTTCATCAAATCCCTTTGAGGTCCACCATTCAAACCGACTGGGAAAAGCACATGCACAACAGGTTCCATCTCCCGTCTGCTCGCTTTTTCCGGGCGTCCAACTCGTGCCCCAATAAAGGACGGAGCCTTATCTCTGATTCCGATCGCACTAAGTCGGGTCAGGTTCTCAAGAACGGCTCTATCTTCCAGTATTTCCCTCTTGGAGTCTTGGAAACCGAGGGTGAAAGCGAAGGCATGTGCCTCATCCCCCTCAATAACGACCCATTCCTCGGATACTCTGTGGGGAATGCAGATTCTCTCCAACAAACCCTTCACAGTTCCCTCCATCGGTCCCCTGACCTCTGTTACATTTCCATTCTCCGCCTTGACCTGCGAGAAAAGGAGCCACGAATGAAGTATCTTAAGCTCCTGCGAGGAAATGCTGGACCAGAAGTAGGTGTAAAGCGGATGAAGCGGAATCCTCAGATTTTGGCTCAGCCTGAATGCTTCTTTGGCCGAGGGTTTGTTCGTGAAAGGATCACGCAGGTAGCCCTCTAGGGAAGCGGCTGGAACCGAGGCTCCTGCGGCGGCTTCATCTATGCTTCCGTTGAAGCCTCGTGCGACGGCGTCGCGCGTCTCCTCACACCACCATTCCTCGGTATAGCCTGATGGCAGGAGGTTCTTGCTGTTGTACAGGAAGTCGCCGAAACTGACTAGGAGGTCACCGAGGAAGAGGATCTTGTCGATCTCGTTCTTTACGAGGTCGATGTTATGGTGGGAGACTCGGACGACCGAACCGTCCTTTAGCCGCACGATCGGCGTCTCCACCGTGTCTACTGCGAGGACGACTCCCGATTTGCCCGGCGTCTCTATCTTCAGCTGCGTCCCCCCGGCGAGGAAGTTCTGCAGGGTCTCCATTGTCAGAGGATGAACGGCGACTGCCGACAAGCCGGTGTTTCTGGCTCTTCCATAACGAAGCCTGAAGCCGCCTCTTCTAGAGGGAAAACAAAGGATCGGGCGGCCAGCGGGCACATCCTCCATGAAACCTGACTTCTTCTTCCTGACCGTCTCCCGGATATCCTTGAGCCACTCCCATCCTTGGATCCCGAGACCCTCAACCACAGCTAGTACTTTGGCCGAACGCCCCACGATCCCATCGTTTACAACGCGGAGAGCGCCGCCACGTAGATAGTTTGTCTCGATGCGGGGCAAGTTACGGAAGGACGAGACCTCGATCCGATCGGACGGCGTTCCAGTTATCTCAACCGGCAGGTACTGAAGGGCTCTCCTCAGCTCCTCATCCGAGACTCGGTACTGGAACCGACCGACCTCACGTTCATAAAGCCTCAGTTCCTCGATGAACCTCCCCACCTCCTCCTCAGTCGGCTTGTAACGATCCAGACCCAAAAGGCGGCGCACGAAATCCGCGACCACCGGCGTCAACGCCGTCTCAGTGCCCCCTGCCGACCTTATCGGGCCCGCGAAGTATATTGCCAGATACCTGGACCCGTCGAGGTTTGATTTGATTGATACTCTCGCGATGCCTTCAGAGTAGACTGCTGCTGTGACCCCTTCTGTGAGGATGGCTAGAGCAGTTCTGATGGCTTGACCTGCGGCTTCCTCTTCGCTGAGGCGGCCGAACCGCCCATAAACAATCTCTTCGGCTATCTTGAAGGCAGCATTCTCCCGGGACATCTTGTCAGAGAGTTCCCGTATCCGATCAGCAAGCCTCGAGAGACCCAGAAACCCTTCAACAAGCCCTGCTAAGTCGTCAGCGACCTCAATCTCCGGAAAAGGCTTTGGATCTAGGCCCTTCCTTCTCGCCTCTTTCGAGATGTCATGAATCGTCTCCAAGGACTTCTCTAAGTTGGCAAAATACTCTTGGTACTCTCTGCTTGCACTTTGTATCAAACGCTTCTCCCTTGAGACGCGAGTCCTACTCTGTATGAATCCGGCACAGAATTATAGTTGGCCATTTTTCAATGGGGCGGCCGACAGTTTTCTGGTAGGTTTTCTTAGCTATCTCCTTTCTTTTGTCAGCACAAGCCTTGCATTGGGTGTGTCTCATGTCGGACGGTCCGTCGCATTGGCCGCAGTTGAGGAGCAACGTTTCCCCCAAGCCTCTAAGATTCGTCCAAGCGTACTCTCGTTCGTCGTATTCAGGCTCGAAGTCTGGCCAGATACTATAAAGATCATCCCGTCCGAGAGCCCTTTTCAGCGACGAGAAGTAATGCTCAAACGTGGTCATGACCGATCCCCAGTCTAGTGCCTGTATCTAGTGCTCACACCTTCTTTTATACCTTCCACCATCTCGCGGATCTTATCTCTCACTGAGCCTTTTGCGCTCTCTTCTAGTGCGGTGCCGGTAACAATTATGTCGCATCCCGCGCTCGCGATCTCCTTTGCCTGGGAACCGGCTCTTATCCCGCCTCCCACTACTAGCATTACATCGGTCATCTGTTTTACCATCTGAACCATATGGGTCGGTACCGGCCTGCCAGCGCCTGAGCCGGCTTCTAGGTACACAAACCGCATGCCCATGTACTGAGCCGCCAAGGCATGAGCAACTGCCAGCTCAGGTTTATTGTAAGGTATAGGAGAAGCCCTTCCGATGACGCCGGCGGCACCGCCCTCTCCCACGATCAGGTATCCCAGGGGGATGGCTTCTAGGCCGAGCTTCTTAACGAGGGGAGCAGCCAGTACTTGTGCCCCTGATATGAAGTAGGGGTCGGCTGAATTGAGTAGAGACATGAACCATATGGCGTCGGCGTATTTGCTGACGCCAGTTATGTTGTTCGGGAATAGTATGACAGGTACCTCCACGCGCTTCTTGATTGCCTTGATGACGGCGTCGAGGTGGCCTGATGACACGACCGTAGAACCACCGACCATGATTGCCGAAGACTGGCTCGCCTCACTTTCAGAAGCTAGGAAAGAGGCAGACCTGGGGGTCTCCTCCTCTGGATCGATGAGCGTAACATGTACTGCTCCAACCTCGGTGACTTTCTCGAGCAGGTACTTCTCAACTCTCCCAGCCATTAGGGCCCCCTCTCAGTTGCTCTATACTTTGGCGTAGAAGTTGTCAATAAAACTGCAGTAGATGTCAATCTCCTGGAAGGACGGCTTGGTCTGAGTCTCCTGGATCAGAGCGCAGCTGCTACACCTCAAAATCGCCTTCCCCTCCTTCACGACCATCTCGACCCTCAGCGTTTCCTTCCCACACTTGGGACAGAGGAACACCTTTGGCAGCTTCTTCTTCGGGATTCGGACTACCTTTCTACGTCTCCTACCCATTTCTGACCAACCCGTTATCTATGACAACATACTGCTCTTAAGGTTTTGCAGGATGACCTCGACTCCCAGTCGATCCGAAGAGTGTGATTCCTCGAAATCACATCCGCCTCACGACCTGTGCTACGAGAGACATCACATGTAACATCACGAGACTTCAGACCGGAAGCCCTCCCGCACGCCCTATCTCTGAGGCCAGTCGTAGCCCAGGAGGAGCTGACCGTAAGCTCAGGCCGACACGCCTGAGCACAGAATAGAAGCGCCATCGTCCTCGTCTGAGGATTCCCAAAACGAGATATACGAGATTCTTGGACATCAACCCAAATAAAGCCAAAAAGTCGCTTGTTCCACCGCACCGAAAAGGTTTTACTCGTATCGCCTCATAATAGTATGCAAACGGCGACCCCGACCCTTCCGGTCCTCGTATATAAAGCTGTATCCAGATTAGGTGTCGGTTGAATTGAATGATGCTACCCCTAAATCCGATGTGCAGGCATGGCTGACCAGCCTGTTCATGGACCCAATTGTGATAACACTGCTGAAAAGTAGCCATCTGACAAAAATACAATTAGAAACGTTTCTGATAGATATTCTGGCGGAAAAAATAAGCGGAAAGCCTGTCATATACGACAGGAAGGCCAAACTTAGACTTATGAAGTCCGGTGTAAGCCGGGGCGCCTTTAACCGTACACTGGCCCAAGCGCGAAGGAACACGATTAGGTCGATCTACACCCTGATATTGCTGGGATACCTAGGGGTTTTCGATAGCCCTCGCCTTGAGCCCTATGTCGAAATCGCTGACAAGATACGCAATTACACCGAGGCCTACAAGGGGGTGTGGAGAGCCAAGAGAACCAGTAATGAACACCTGAGGATCCTGAACATGCTCCAGAAGGAGATAGAAAGGGGACTGAAGGGGCTGTCTAGCGCCAAAGCACTGTCGACCAGGACGTGACATCACATATCACAATATGCCCCGTCACGCACCCAACGAAGCTCCGTGAACCGCCGCGAGCAAAGGACGGCCGAATCATAGAAACGAAGCCCATTCCCGGAAAGAGCCAGACCGTGCCTTTAAGCCAAGGGAAAGACTTATAACAGATCTGTGATATCGATATCATGACGTGTGATGCGTGACCTGTGATATCACGATGGGGGTTGCTCATGACCGAGTTTCTGTTGGTGGTCTATGTTCTGCTCTCTGTCCTCGCGTCTGGCATCGTGTTCCTGTCTTACAAAAAGCTTAGACAGGGATCCAGACAATACCTAGAAGCGAAGAGAGTGCTAGATGATGTCATTCTAAGTATCAACAGCGACCTCAAGGACCAAGGCCAGAGGGTCAAAAACCTCGAGGACAAAGATCAGAGGGCCTGGACCGAGAGCCTCCGAGCTATAGACGACCTCAAGTCCGAGGTCGGAAGCATTAGAGCCCGGTTGGCGGACCTATCCAAGACGGACGAGCACCTCCTTGGTAGCCATGAAGCTCTAGGAGCCAGACTGGACACCCTGGTCTCGCAGGGGGCCGATACCGTGGAGAGAATCGGCAGGCTCGAATCGGCTAGACTTGAGACCTCATTCGCTGGGGAGCCGGGAGAGTCAGCCGTTCCGATAAGAAGGGAGAAGGCTCTCGCCTCGCTGACACTCACCGAGTTGAGGATTGTAGAGCTCTTGGCCGCTGAGGGCGAGAAGACGGCACCGCAGATCAGAGAGCGCATCGGACTGACGAGGGAGCACACGGCGCGTCTGATGAAGAAGCTTTTTGCCAGTGGCTATGTGGAGAGGGCAACAAGCGACATGCCTTACCGCTACCGACTCAAAAAAGAGATGATGAACATTCTGAAAGAACAGAGTTCTGGGAGCTAGGTTCCCGGACTCCTTGCTAGTTCTCCCATGTCCTTCGCCACAAGCCTATAGAGGACCTTGTTCGAGTTCTTCACCTCCATAAGCGCGCCTTTGTCGGCAAGCCTCGACAGGTACGTGGAGACTGTGCTAAGCCCGATCTTCTCACTAATCTCCTTCTCGTAAGCGGACTTGATCTCCTTAGCCGCGAACCATGCCAATGGGAAGCGCCTCTCGACGACAACGCGTACTCTATCAAACTTGGAGAGCTCTTGATTGTATCGCCCGTCAGGCCCCACCCCAGGCATGCCGCCAAGCAGTTCGACTATGTCAAGGATCCGAAGGGCACTCTTTCTTGTCACACTCCCCTCCAAGGTGATCGTGTATCGGTTTCCCGATTCATCGAAGACGTCGACCCGCATCTTCCTCGCTGGCACCGGAGAAACCACCACATCACGGTTGTGCGCGTGCTTAACAGCTTTACAGTTCACAAGTTATAAGTAATTTGGTGAAGGAGGTGTACCAGCGGGGGAAGGAAAAGGGAGGAAATCCTAAAATGGGAAAAGTTCGCACCGCTTCCATTTAACAGTTTTCACCAAGTAGATATTGTGGGAAGCCAGACCAAACGCTTGCGCGGTTTCGGCTTCCAGAGGAAAGCGAGGGGTGAGCATTTCACAAACCCATGGTATCAAAAAAGACAATTTTCTGAAGGTTCTAGGCTCAAATAGGACAGCAGCGGCGCAATTTTCACCTTTTGTTTCACACGGTGGACAATCAGCTGCATGGGTGGTCTCAGTGGACCGCTATGTTCACGGAAGAAGCGACTCTTCGTCCCTTCCTCATCTCGCGAATTCCACCATTTCGGGGTTCCACTAGGTCGCATGCTAAGTAGGGACAGACCCCTGTTTTTCCACTGGAAGTTCGGCGCCCGTGAACATATAGTTTTCGTACCTCTCCCAAGCCCTACAAACTCAACAGACACTCAGACCACTTCCCTCAGCTAGTGAACCTAGTTATCTCTTCTCTCGAATGGAAAGAAGGGGGTGCGCCTGCACCGCAATTCGATGCAGTTTCGCAGATTGTCTACTATTTTGTACGGGAGGCCTTATCTGCTGAGAAGCTCGAACCAAGCCGCGCAGACTTGGAGTTAGCCTGAGATGATGCGCGATGGGTGGACAGAGGAATATCCTGGAAAATGTCTTTGACAACTTCCTGAGGGGGTCCACCATCTTCAAGAATAGGGAAGCGCTGAGGCATGACTATATGCCAACCAGCCTGCCTCACCGCGAGGATCACATCCGATACTTGGGCGAGGTTCTGGCCCCCGCTTTGAGGGGCTCTCTCTGCTCTAACGCTCTAATCTACGGAAAAACGGGAACGGGGAAGACGGCGGTCATGAAATACGTCTTAAGCAAACTGGCCCAGAAGGCGGACGAACTTGGCTCTTCCCTCAAGGTGTGTTTCATAAACTGCCGGGTGGCTGGCACTGAGTATAGAGTGTTCTCTACTCTTTGTTCTACCCTTGACATCAAAGTTCCCTTTACCGGTTTGGCTGTGGGGGAGGTCTTCGATAGGTTTAGGGCGGGCTTGGACTCTAAGAGTACCCTTCTTATCGTGGCCCTAGACGAGATTGACTTGATTGTCAGAAGCCGAGGAGACTCTCTCTTATACGAGTTGACTAGGATAAACGGGACTCTACATCGAAGTAAGGTTACGATCCTAGGGGTCTCCAACGATCTGAGGTTCAAGGAGATGCTCGACCCAAGGGTCCTCAGCACGCTGAGCGAGGAGGAGATCGTCTTCAGACCCTACAACGCAGATGAGCTTCAGGATATCCTGCAAGCTCGGGTTGACATAGGCTTCCAACCCAATGTCCTGACCGAAGGCGCCATCAAACTCTGCGCCGCACTTGCTGCTGCCGAGCATGGGGATGCTCGACGAGCTTTGGACCTGTTGCGAGTCGCAGGTGAACTGGCCGAGAGAAGAGGTGATGCCTTCATATCTGAGGATCATGTACGGCGCGCCCAGAGGCGGATCGAACACGACCGCGTCGTGGAGACACTGAAGAGTCTCCCTGCACATTCTAAACTAGTGCTGCTAAGTGTCTATCTCTTCAACAGGTCTAATATCGACCGTTCGATTACAGGAGATATTTACAACCTTTACTGCGAGATCTGCCAAGAGTTCGGCATTGCCCCCCTTACGCAGAGGCGGGTGAGCGGGCTCATAAATGAGCTAGATGTCATCGGGCTCCTGAACTCGCGTGTGATAAGTTTGGGACGATACGGTCGGACAAAAAAAACTAGCTTGGGGATTCCTTACAGGGTAGTCAAAGAGATCTTCTTGGAGGACGAAAGGTTCAAGCCCATGGTGGATTACAGCCCTCGGTACTTAACCGCATCCGCAAAGGTGTGACCCAGGCGACCCCCTCCGCGAAGACGCGAGACCCTATTGTCCTCCCTTAGGTGTCGACACGAAGTCTATCGGGAAAACCTGCAGATTCTCAAGATTCACGATGGGTGCTATCCCAGGGTTGGGAGTGTGTCCCATCTCCCTCTGATACTCTGTCTGCCTCTGCCACGCTCCTGAGTTTACCACCAGTGTTCCCCGGTAGTTGCTGTAGCTCATCATGTGAACGTGCCCCGCGTGGAATATATCTGGGACCCTTTCGATGACCAGGTGATCCTCCTTGTCGGGCGCTATGAGAGCCCTCAACCCATAAGTCGGCGCCAAGTGTCTGCACTGCAAGAGGAACTTCATCGCCTCGTCCGGTGCCTGAAAACTCATCCTCGGAACGGTGGAGACTATGTCGTCCAGACTTCGACCGTGGCCCACAAGCACGTTCACTCCATGCAAGTTCAATGATGATGGGCTTCCCACGGAGTGAATCTCCCTAGAATCGTAAAGCGGTTCGGCGTACTCCTTGGAGATTGCGGGTTGCGGCAGAGCCCTTCGGCATGCGTCGTGGTTACCAGGTAGTATGATGACCTCCATGTACTCTGGAACCTGTTCAATGAGTTCTGCTGCCGCTTGGTACTGCGCGTAGATGTCCTTTATTGCCAGTTCTCTGATCTGCTCTGGATATACCCCGACGCCATCCACTATGTCGCCCGCTATTATCAGGTATTTCACATGGCTTGCTATTTGCCTGAGGTGCGCATCGCCAACCTCGCCCCGCAGCCAATGTATGAAGCGCCGAAACGTTTTCCGCATGAACATTTTGCTGCCCACGTGTAAGTCTGACAAGAGCGCGGCGTAGACAGGGAGAGGAGCCAGGTTGGGCTTTCTCATAGGGACGTCCGGGAAGATGAGGTCTTCGGCAACCAAGAGGTTGCTTCTGCCCTTCACACCACATATGCAAATGACTTGATCCGAAACCAGCCTCTGAGCCTTCTGAAAGAGCTCACGCTTATCGGAGGGGATAAAAACTGTTGCATTGCCTTCCAGATCCTCGACTTGAAGGAAGATTCCCCTCTTGGACTCCCGCTTCTCACAGATCATGCAGATGATCTTGAGCTTGGAACCGCTAGCTGTTTTGGTCGCTTCGGCTATGGTGCACGCGTCCTTTACGTCGAGCCTATTGTTCAAGATCCGCCTTAGTCTTCTGAACCGATCCTGAAAATATTCTATATAGTCCTCAAGTGATCCGGTTGCGCTTATCTTGTCAGTGGGATCGTCCAGCACCTTCAGATCGGCATCGACATCCTTAGCATACGGTCGGAAAAGGGTCTTGCCAGTCTCTTCAATCGACGCTGGAAGGCCCTTGGATGGGTAAAGCTTGCTGATCTTCTTCTCTATGAGTTCTCGGTTTATGAAAAGAGGCCTTTCTGGGAGCCTGTCGGCGTCTTCCATGGCACTCTTGATTACGAGAGTTGGATCTACTGACTGCGATGCTTCCCTCAGCATCTCGAAGGCTTCTCGGCTAATCTGGTATCCTGAGTCAATCGCTAGAGAGACCGCCCTTCGTAGCTCAGCGTCCCGTTCCAATGCGCTTCCTTCTAGTGTGGCCGTCAGTAAGATTCTTCTGCTTCCTCTGATTTAACGATTTTTCAGCCGTGAAGGATGTTTGCGCGCGGAGTGATCCGAGCTTTGGGAAAGTAAATACTTGTTCATACTTTTCCAATAGCCTTTTTATCTTGCTCATAGGATTATGCTTTTGAAGGGGTCCGTATGGAACTCCGTAGAGTCCAAAAGACAAGGGGCGGAACCTTCTTCGTCACCCTCCCCAAAGACTGGGCATTAAGGAACGGTGTAGCCCAAGGTTCCGTCGTCTCGACCTCTGTAACCCCGGACGGGCGCCTGGTCATTGATCCGCGTTATGATCTGGAGCCAACGCCTCAAACCATAACGGTGAAACCGAGCGAACACCTAAGCCGGGAGATCATCGGAAAGTACCTTCTTGGATACGATATCATCCGAGTTGAAGTCAAGGACAGGATATCAATGGAGCAGAGGGAAATCGTTAAAGAGGCGTCCCGCCGCCTCATCGGCTTAGAGATCATCGAGGAGGACTATGCCAAGATTGTTCTGCAGTGTCTGCTGGAGCCTTCCGCCCTGCCGCCGGAGAAGATTCTCCGACGCGAACACTTGATCGCTTCTGGGATGTATCGCGACGCTATCACCGCGTTGATCGAGGGCGATGCGCAACTTGCGGGGAGCGTGGTGGCTAGAGATAATGAGGTCGATCGCTTGTACTTCCTTCTCGTGCGTATTCTGAGAACGGTGATTCAAAACCCTGATCTCAGCGAGAAACTGGGAGTCTACCCCATAGACTGCTTGGACTACCGTCTAACAGCAAGCCTAGTCGAATCCGTTGGCGACCAATCCTCAGAGATCGCCGAGTATGCGCTTCGGTTGAACGGCGCCAAACCAGATGGAGGAGTCGCACAGTCCCTTTCAGACCTTCACAAGGTCGTGTATGAATCCTACACAGACGCTCTAGCCGCTTTCCTGTCCCGCAGCATTTCCATAGCCGAAACAGTTCGTGACAAGAAAGGTAACGTCGAAGATATGTGTCGGAAGGTCGAATCAGCATCCAACTCGTTGCCGGTAGAGACAGCGCAGCATCTAATCTCAGTGATATCCCTGATTGGCCGCATCTACGACCATAGCGTTGATATATCTGACCTCACCACGCCAAGGACCAGCTAGAAGGCGCTTGACGCGTCATAAGTCTCTAGGCTTCTGTTGTGCCTTCGAGGCTTCCGGGAATCGACCGCCCGCACGCTCCGGTTAACGTTTCGACGTGACCAATGCGAGCATAAGACCACCACACCGCCGAATACTGCAAGTTTTATATGACCTCAAGCTCTTCTAATCAATTCTTCCGGAGACTGAGCGGTTTGAAGAGGCTTCGAAACTGGCTTCTCTTCGTGCTTATCGTCGTCATCTGGGGGTCGAACTGGATCGTTATGAAGAGCGGACTCAGAGTTACCGGGCCATTGAACTTTGTGATGCATAGGTTTCTCTTTGCTTTGCTTGCCTTATCCCCAGCTCTAATGTATAGTCCAAAGATGATCCCACGAGACAGAGATACTTGGAGGAGGCTTCTGGTGCTCAGCTTGATTAACAGTGCCAGTATACTGTCCACCAACATCGGCCTAGTCTACGAGAAGTCTGGAATCAGTGCAGTCCTGACGTATACTCAGCCACTGTTTGTATTCTGTCTCGCTGTGCCATTTCTGAAGGAGAAGCCAAGCATAGCAAGGCTGATGGGGGTGCTTATGGGCTTCGTTGGGGTCTTAGTCCTATACCTTGAAGGGGTCCTCTCATCTACGTTGCTATCTCAGCCGCTGGCGTTTCTTCTCCTAGGCGCCTTCTTCTGGGCTGTTACGATAGTGTACTATAAAAAGGCTCTAAGCCATGTGGGCCCGGTCGTCACGAACGTGGTTCAGTTCGCTGTCGGCGTGATTATCCTGTCCACATTAGCCCTAATGTTTGAGGGTTTCCACTTCATTATGACTGGCACGTACGTTCTGATAGTCCTTTACATGTCAGTCTTCGCCTCGGCCATTGCGTTGACCCTTTGGGTTCTCCTATTGAAGGAGGAGGAAGCCACGGTTGTCTCAGCCTCGAGTTTTGTTATCCCAATGGTTGCCCTAGTCTTCGGATGGCTATTTCTGGGGGAAGTCATAGAGCTGCAGTCGATCCTAGGACTTGCCCTCATATTATCTGGGGTCTATCTTGTTAACAGAAAGACCTAAGGCTATCAGGAAATAGTCTCATTGGGTCTATCAAACTTGTGCAATACTTCTGCCTAGAAGATCTCTTTCTCGCCGATCTTCCTGTAGGTCTTTCCCCTTACCTTCACAGTCTGCACGATGTCCTGTTCAGGCATCTTTTCAACCGTCTTTCGTCTGATGGTTTCTCCGCATAAGCCGTTCGGTAGTAGACGTCTTGTCATGCATACGGGATAGTTGCAGTTCGCTGGGTTGCACGGCTCGTCGGTCCATCGGCACCAAACGGCTTTACCCCGAAACTGAAGGAGGTTCTTTCCGCACCGGAATCTCTGGCAGTCTGGAGAACATTTCTTCGGATCAGGCAATGCCACCACAACCTAACAAGCATAACGGCCCAAGAGGTTGCACAGCCCAGTCATGGTGTTCTGGATAGGCGTAAGGGAAGTTATAAACTTTTCTCGTTGTTCCTTGCCTAAATATCTTGTGAACCTATCAACCATATGCCCAAATCCCCTTTCAGATGCATTACCCCACATAATGTTTAATTTTGGGGAAACTCTAGATTACGTTGGGAGACAAGATAGAGATTGGTTTCTCATATTCGAAAGAGAGACGGAAGAGTCGTCGAATTCGATCCAGACAAGATCACTCGCGCCATCCATAAGGCTTTCCAAGCCTCTGCAATAGGCGACGGAGAGTCAGCTCAGAAGCTCTCGACGCAGGTCGTTGCTACTATTGAGGAAGGCTTCAAGGATAGAGTCCCGAGCGTGGAAGACGTTCAGAACACTGTTGAGAGAGTCCTCATCAGAAATGGATTCGCCGAAGTAGCCAAGGCGTACATCCTTTATCGGGAAAAGAGAACTGAGATCAGAGAGAAGAAGAAGATGTTGGGCGTAACGGATGACCTGAAGCTATCCCTTAACGCCATAAGCGTGCTCGAGAGGAGATACCTGCGGAAAGATGATCAAGGAAGAGTCATAGAAACTCCGTCTGAAATGTTTCGCAGAATATCCAAGGCAGTCGCTGCTCCGGACATGTTGTACGACAAGGATGCGGATCTCGAGAGCGTTGAAGACGAGTTCTACAGAGTCATGGCAAACCTCGAGTTTCTTCCCAATTCTCCGACGCTCATGAATGCGGGCACAGACATCGGACAGCTCTCGGCATGCTTTGTCCTCCCAGTCCGAGACTCCATCGAAGACATATTTGACGCCTTGAAGCATATGGCGTTAATCCATAAGTCGGGCGGTGGCACCGGCTTCTCCTTTACGAACCTTAGGCCTCGCGGAGATGTTGTGAAGTCTACAATGGGCGTAGCCAGCGGCCCCGTCTCCTTCATGAGGATCTTTGACGCAGCAACCGACGTGATCAAGCAGGGCGGCAGAAGAAGAGGGGCGAACATGGGGGTCCTCCGCGTGGATCATCCAGACATCATCGAGTTCATCACGGCGAAGGAGAAGGAGGGCGTTCTAGCCAACTTCAACATCTCCGTCGGCGTCACCGACGAGTTCATGAATGCCGTAGAAGAGGACGGATACTATGATCTCATCAATCCCCGCAACGGAGAAACTGTGAAGCGGCTGAAAGCCAGAGACGTCTTCGATTTAGTGGTCACATCGGCTTGGCGCACGGGTGATCCTGGCCTGATATTCATTGACGAGATTAACCGGAGGCACCCGACGCCTCATGTCGGCATGATTGAGGGCACCAACCCATGCGGCGAGGTTCCTCTCTTGCCATATGAGTCATGCAACTTGGGCTCCATAAACCTCTCGAAGATGGTCAAGGACGGCGAGATAGATTGGGAGAAACTTAGGAGGACTGTGAGGATCGCTGTTCACTTCCTAGACAACGTGATCGACGCAAACAGGTATCCTCTCTCCCAGATAGAGAAGAACACCAAGGCTAATAGGAAGATCGGCTTAGGGGTGATGGGTCTCGCTGAGCTCCTATCCCAGCTAAGTATGCCTTACGACTCTGAGGAAGCGATATCCGCTGCTGAGAAGCTCATGTCTTTCATCTTTGAAGAGGCAAGGAAGAAGTCAGTTGAGCTTGGTGAAGAAAGAGGCTCTTTCCCGAACTTTGTTGGCAGTATCTGGGAGAGAAACGGTTACAAGGCTATGCGGAATGCCACCGTGACGTCCATCGCTCCCACAGGCACAATAAGCATAATCGCTGGGACCTCAAGCGGGATAGAACCGCTCTTCGCAGTTGCTTTCGTCCGCAACGTTATGGGAACCCAGCTCTTCGAGGTCAACCCTGTGTTCGAGAGAACAGCCAAGGAAAGAAGGTTCTACAGCACAGAGCTGATGACCAAGATCACAAGAGTCGGTTCAATCCAAAGCCTAAAGGAGATTCCGGAAGATGTGAGAGGGGTTTTTGTGACCGCTCTTGACATTGCGCCGGAATGGCATGTGAGAATGCAGGCTGCCTTCCAGAAGTACACTGACAACGCCGTCTCGAAGACTGTTAACCTGCCGCACGAGGCAACACCGGAGGATGTCCGAGGGGTATATCTCCTTGCCCACAGGCTTAAATGCAAAGGAATAACGGTCTACAGGTATGGAAGCAAGGGCGAGCAGGTCTTAACCTTTGGTTCAATTCAAACGCCGAGCACGGTTGAATCAGGGAGCTCCGAGCGACCGCATGCACAGGTAGGTTCTGAGTTCACCGGTGACTGCCCATCAGGAGTATGCTCATATTAGAGTTTGGTGCCTAGGAAAAGGTTCTGAGATCCCAGAGAGCAACTAATAAAAGCAAAGTCGCCTCTTTTGGTTACAGCCCACTCAAATAATAGTCCTAACAGACTGCATACGATACTCACAATCCTGTTGTGGAAGGCTTTGGGAGTCAACCTAGCGCCCATAATAGTCAGACACGAAATCCGCCTTAAGGATCTTGCAGGTAGAATGCTCGCGGTAGACGCTAACAACTACCTATACCAGTTCTTGGCTCTCGTCAGGACGCCTGAGGGCTTTCCTCTGCAAGGTCCTGATGGCAGCGTGACCTCTCATCTGGCTGGGCTCCTCTACCGTACGACAAGGCTGCTCTCTGAATACGGTATGAAGCTAGTATTCGTCTTCGATGGAAAGCCGCCAGTGTACAAGCAGGAGGAGATTGATAAGAGGAGGAGATTCCGAGAAAAGGTGACCAGAGAATGGCAAGAGGCTCTCGCAGCTGCCGACTACGCCAAAGCCTTCTCCAAAGCTGTAATGACGAGCAGACTGACTCAGCCCATGATCCAAGACGCCAAGAAACTATTAGACTTGCTTGGAATACCGCACGTACAAGCTCCAAGCGAGGCTGAGGCTCAAGCGGCGTACATGGCGGTGAGAGGCGATGTGTGGGCTTCAAGTAGCCGCGACTACGATTCCTTACTCTTCGCGACGCCTAGACTCGTTAGGTATCTGACGATCTCAGGTAGGGAGTTTCTACCCAGCAAGATGACCTCAAGGCCTCTGAAGCCCGAGATTATCTTCCTAGAAGAGTTCTTGTCCAGAATCGAGATCACACATGAGCAGTTGATCGATGTAGCCATACTGACTGGAACAGACTTCAACGTAGGAATAAGAAACATCGGTCCCAAAACAGCCCTGAGACTCATCAAGAAGCACGGAGCCATCGAAAACCTTCCGGATAACGTGAAACTCAGAGTTTCAAGCCGCTACGATGAGGTCAGAAGGCTCTTCCTTGCACCCGAGGTTACGGCAGAGTACACCATAGACTACGGATGGGTGAGAGAGGATGAGCTCTACGCCTTCCTATGCAGCCAGAAAGGGTTCTCGAAAGACCGCATTGAAAAAGCCATTCTGAGGCTTAAGGAGTCAAGGGAGAGGATGGAGCAGTCTGACCTTAGGGAATGGTTGTCCGAACCTCACTGAATTGATCGTCTCTGTTATAGAAAGAACCATGCAGGGAAGGACCTATGGTTGATGGGAGGGAAGCCTTTCACTCAGTCTCAGTTTCTTCTTCGGCTTCTTCTTCGGTTTCGGCTTCGCCCTCTTCAGCCTCACCCACAATCTCTGCTTCGGCGAACCTGCGGCTTATTCTTACTATCCTGATCTTGTGATGCTCGCCTGGCTTCGCGTTTGGGATGAAGGTTACTAGCCCCTTGATTCTGGCAATGCCTTCGCCTCTTCGGCTCAGCTCTTGGATTTCGACGTCGTATTCTTTTCCTATCTCGACAGGTTTCGGCAGAAATCCTCCTCCTCGCTCTCTGTCAAAGCCTCCGCGTCTTTCTCTTCTTCCACGTTCCATTCTTTCACCTCTCTGTCATTGGTTATTTTCCCAAAAGGGACATTCATGCAGCAGGTCCAACTATAGAACGGTCAGCTTCCCATATCTGCCTACGTTCAGCTGGACCTCACCGCGGAAAGATTTTGTGTAGCCGTTTTGAACCTGCACCTTGTCGTTAACGT
>Ga0315314_1002050_pt1 | contig 17074 bp, 19 predicted proteins | sample TDP9_MG_FD_203631 | JGI IMG/M metagenome (GOLD analysis project Ga0315314, IMG submission 203631) | Freshwater sediment microbial communities from Lake Towuti, South Sulawesi, Indonesia - TDP9 | ecosystem: Environmental > Aquatic > Freshwater > Lake > Sediment | place: Indonesia: South Sulawesi...
GTTCGCCGAGTTGTGGATAAAGTGTTGGTTCGCCTGCGAGGCTGATTGCCACATGTTTGGGTTCTAGTGCTTCTCGGTATTTGGTTAGGTTTACGTTTGGGTTTGCTTTGTATCCGCTGGTGATTCTTTTTTGGGCTTTTGTGCATCCTTCTATGATTGTTTCGGGGTCATTCCATTTTGGTGGGGCTAGTTCGTTCCATGTGGTTTCTTTTAGGTCTCCGTTTTGGATGCGCCAGCAGAACATGCATCGCAAGTCGCATTGTGCTATTGTGGGTGTCATTTGGATGCATCTGTGGCTTTGGATTCCATAGAATTGTTGCTTGTAGCATGGTCGGTTGTGGACGAGGGATTCGTAAAGCCACCTGCAGCGTTTGACGGCGGAATGGTTTCCGATGATGTGGTATTTTTGGGTCTCGAGCAACTGAAACAGTTCTTTGGGAAAGACGGGGCGCAAGGTTTTTCACTGTTTTGGTTTGGGAAGGGTGAAGAAGGGTTTTTCTGTTAAATAGGTTGTGTTTTTTGGACGTCTTTCCTCAGTGCGAGTGCGTGTGACGCTGGGCTAGACCTCGTTCACTATATGATACTACTAGGATCCAAATATGCTGCAAATATGATGAGTGAATCTTCGATTCTCTTACTTTTTTAGGGTGTGAGGAGGGATGCTTATGGTGTATCTGAGTATGAAAAGTTTTAACAGTAGCATCAACAACATTACAAGGCAATTATGAGGTAAAAAACGATGAAACCAGAAGAGGCAGCGAAAAACGCTCTCGAATGCGTCCTCGAAGCAGCGCCAAGCGAAAGAATACTAATCACGTGCGATGATGAAAAGGCAGAAATTGGCCAAGCCTTCGCAAACGGCGCCTTGGCTCAGGGGCTTTGGACGAGGCTTCTGATGCTTAAGACAGATAAGATTCGCAGAGAAATCCCGCCTGAACTCATAGAAATCGTCGTCTCCACGAAACCCGACGTATACGTCAACATCATGCGCGGCATAGGCGAAGAAACAATCTTCCGAGTCAAAACCATCGTCCTACAGACACGCGGCAAAAAAACCAGACTCGGACACTGCCCAGGCGTAACGATTGACATGCTAACAAACGGAGCCCTAGCACTAACTACAGAAGAGCACCGAAACATGCAAAACTTCGCCACCCAACTCATGCACACCCTAAGCAACACAGAAAAAGTCGAAGTCACCAACCCATCAGGCACAAAGCTCACCCTCAGCACGGAAAACAGACCCTTCTTCACTGACACTAAACTAGACTGGAAAGACCTAAAATGGATGAACCTCCCAACAGGCGAAGTTCTTGTGGGACCAGTTGAAGACTCGCTAAACGGCAAACTCGTCTGCGACATGGAAGTCGGAGGCATCCTCAAACCGCTCAAAACGCCAGTAGAAATCACAGCCAAAAACGGAAAAGCAACCAGCGTAACATCAAAAGACAAAACCGTCCTCGCCAAAGTCAAACAATGGCTCAGCACAGACAACTGGTCAAACATGGTCGGCGAATTCGCCATAGGCATAAACCCCAAAGCAAGGCTCGTGGACGAGTTCGTCGAATCAGAAAAAATCCACGGCACCATCCACATAGCCTTCGGACACAACCTCGACTTTCCCGGCGGCAAAAACCCCTCAAAAAACCACCTGGACCTGCTGGTGTCAAAGCCGACAGTAAAAATCACCAAAACAAACCGCGAAACCAAAACAATCCTGCAAGACGGAAAATTCAAAACGGAGAAATAAGAAGATGAGCGAAAAAGAAAAACTACCACTTTGGGAACAGTACAAGGTAATCGATTATGTAACGATTTTCAAGAGCGAAAAATGGTGGGAAGCCATCGTCGCCATCGAATCCTTCGGCAGACGCAGCATCGCCCTGTACTTGTGGCAAAAAAGACAAGATGGAACATGGAGAAGACAACACAAATTCCAAGTAAGAAACATGGAAGAATGGAACAAACTAAAAAACGCCATAGAACAACTCATGCCAAAACTACAAACAGAACCCCCAAAAACCGAAGCTAGCCCCTCAACAAGTTCTTGATGAGATACTGAATCTTATCATTAGCGCTTAGTATAGTTTGGATCGTTCTGTCGTCCTTCTCAGTAAGCTTATACACCCGCTTGCGTTCATTCCACTTTCCCTCAATCAGCCCGTTCCGCTCCAAAGAATACAGAAGCGAATAAACAGTGCCCGAACTTACCAGCAGATGAAACTTGTTGTGAATAAACGCTATCACATCGTATCCGCTCATGGCTCCAGTCTTAAGCTCTGCAAGAATCAGGATGTCCATGAAATTCTTGATGATGCGCTCGTGCATTCGCCTTAACACGTTGGCTTCCATGATTTTTACCTCGCCCACAACTATTCCCATGTTTAATCACATTTTAACATTTTATAACAAATATATATATTTAAGATTTATTCGAATTCCGAATAAGAATTTAATACGGAATAAACAAACTCACACGGATAACCATGCGGTTTTCGAACAATCTTTTGAAGAGAAAGAAAATTTGGGTAGCAGAAGAAATCTAACCTGATACCCGAATTCGCAAACAAACACCAATTCGCAAAAATATAAGCGTGGGCATAGTATAGAAAATCTTCTAAGACCAGACGGAGACCGAGCCAGATGAAAGCAGGCATAGCTTACGATGAAAAGTACGTGCAGTACGATTTAGGACCCGACCACCCTTTCCGCGGAGACCGTTTCACGAATACCATGCGACTTTTTGAAGAACAAGGCTTGTTGCGTTTGCCGAATGTGATTATGCTGAAGCAGCGTCCTCTTTCGAAGGAAGACTTGCTTCGTGTGCATGACGATGATTATGTGAAACTGATTTTTCGGCTCGCCGCACAAAGCCGCCCGTACGACATTGAGACTCCTGTTTCGCCGCAGATTCTCGAAGCCGCGTTGCTTATCGCTGGGGGTGCGTTGAAGGTTGGAGAGGCGATTGTGGAGAAAACGATTAATCGTGGCGTCGCGTTGGGTTGTGGGCTTCATCATGCTGGCAGAAACTACGGCGGCGGTTTTTGTCTTTTTAACGACATCGCGATTCTGATAGAGTTTCTAAGGATAAGGCACGGGTTCAAGCGGTTTATGGTTTTGGATTACGATGTGCACTTTGGGAACGGCACGAGCGACATTTACTACGCTGACCCTTCGGTTCTGTTCATTTCTCTGCATCAGGACCCTCGGACGCTCTATCCCGGTACGGGTTTTGTTGATCAGATTGGGCGTGGCGAAGGTTTAGGCTACAACGTGAACGTGCCCTTGCCTCCTGGAACCGGCGACGAAACCTATTTGCATGCGTTGAACGAGGTTTTTGTCCCGTTAGCGGCTGAGTTTAAGCCCGAAATCATCATTGGGAACGGTGGGAGCGATTCGCATTTTGCGGATTCGCTTGGGAACTTGAATCTAACTGTGGATGGGTTTTTTGATTTGTCACGGCTGATTGTTCAAGTTGCCGAGAAGGTTTGTGATGGAAAACTTGCGTTGCTTGTGGGCAGCGGTTATAATCCCGTAGTTTTGCCGGCGTGCTGGTACGCGCTTGCGGCGGGCGTGGTTGGCTTGGGGTCTGTTGATGTGCCTGTTCCTTATGAAGCGCCTCAGGAACCCGAGTATTGTCGAAGGACTGTGAATGCCACCTTGACAGAGCTAAAACGCTTGTTGAAGCCTTATTGGGCATGTTTTCGGTAAGATTAAGCAACGCTCGAAAAAGACGGCTGAGTGTTGTTGAACATAGAAAAATGGGAAGTTTGTGGGTTGTTTAAAAGTTGGTTACGGGGCGGTTTAGATTTCTTCTTCCCACTCTTCGTCGTCCCATTCTTCAGTTTCTTCGTTGTATTCTTCTTCGTTCCATTCTTCCATTTTCAAACTGCCTCCACAAAAGGCACGAAACGTCGGATGGCAGTCACTCTAAACGTCTGTATTTTAGAGCTTTATGAAGGCAGAATATTTACGAGAAAAACAAATTCAGAATTGACTGAACACCGACGTGGCTCTGCATCTGCATTGTGTTGTAAATGATCGCGCCCACGAGAGCCACGACAAACGACACAAGCAAAACAGAAAACGCCAGAACCACCACTCTTCTCCTGAAAAACCTCCGCACACTCTCCAGCGCAAGTTCCAGATTCAATCCGACCAACTCTAACGTTAAATCGCTATGGCAAATCTTAGTAGAAATCTTAAAAAGAATTATGAACTGACAAACAGTATTCGCAATCTATTTTTCTGGCTCTTTGTCTGGGTCCCAGCCGATGCAGGAAAGCGTCCCGTCCGGGTTCGGCACAAGTCTACGTTTGAACTTCACGCCGCAGCGCAAACACTTCCTCTTCTCATAGACCACCCTATTACGGGTCTCCAATCCCCAGATTACGCCGGGTTCTTTCCAGAAAATCTGCACTTGGTCACCGTAGTTTTCCCATTTGTGCAGTCCGAGTTTACATAGCCACTTCAACGCATAAACCCCTCTTGTCTAAGTCGTGTTTTTTCTGTACAAGGAATATAAACAATTCCCAACAGAGCCTCAAAAAGATTATTAACGAAAACAACATCAATACCACCCATGCCAGACAAAGTCCATTGCGCACACATACTCGTAAAAACCGAAACAGAAGCAAAAAAGATCCTAGAACGCCTGAGCAAGGGAGAAAAATTCGCCAACATCGCCAAAGAACTCTCACTATGCCCGTCAGGAAAACAGGGCGGAGACCTGGGCACCTTCGGCAGAGGACGAATGGTCAAAGAATTCGAAACTGCATCCTTCAAACTAAACAAAGGAGAAACCTCGCCACCCGTAAAAACCAAGTTCGGCTACCACATCATAAAAAGACTGGAATAACACCAACATCTTCAGCAAACATTCTCTCTTTCCTCCGCACTTCATCACTAGAATCTGAAACTTGTGCATCCAGAATTCAGAAAGACTATATAAACCTCTTTTTGGATAGGCTATAACAAGGTGCATAGGATGGGCGCCTTACGAGACTTTATCGAGTTCATCAAGGAAGCACTATGGATAACTAAAGTCTGCTTCACTTCATTCTGGTTCTGGCTACCCGTCGTCTTCGCCGTTTACATCATCTTCCAGATGTACCTCGCGCTTGCCGTCCATCCGTTAACCTTGCTTATCGTGCCAGCGGGCTTGATTATCTACATGATTATCGCAGAAGACAAACGGTTAGCCGCACAATACGCGCTGAAAAAGAAGGGCTCAACGACAACCACAACCACAGGCTCGATTGTTTGGGACGTTAACAAATCCGTGGGCGAGTACCTGCAGATACTGAACAAAAGACAAATGGCCCTGAGCGACTTACCGAAACGTAAGCTGGATGAGGTACGAGAAGAGACAGAAGAATAGTCACGGTTCGCAGGTTCTTCGGGTTTAAGAGCGCTCCTTTTAGACATCTGGAGGCTTAGCTTTTTCAAACATTTTTTCCAGAGTCCACCGCAAAGCCGTCTTCAGCTCACGCAGTCTGTCCTCAGAAACGTTCTCGATAAAGATTTCTTTCAAAACGTCGCCGTCTTGAACGATTTTGAAGGAAAGGATTTTGTCGGGTTCCAGTTCACCCGAAGCCGACGCTTGGCGGTCTTTGTCTTGCATCTTCACAAAAACCCGTTCCACAAGAAACTGGAGGAAAGGTGGAGTGTTCACGTTGAAGGATTTATCTTCAGCCAAAACAACCCGCAAAGCGTCCTTGCCCACATAAAGGTTGGCAAGAAGTTCGCCCGTTATGGTTTTTAAAGGAACCGTGGACTCGTACTCGATAACTGGTGGAACCGCAACCTCGGCAGACGACGACGGAACCGGCAAAGACGGCAACGGTCTTGAAACTGATGGCTTCGTGTCTGCCCGTTTGAAGCCCCTTTCCAGCAAAGTAGCATCGACGAACTCGAGTAAAACAAGCAAACCCTCCAACTCTGTGCTTATGTCTTCAATCCGTTTCTCTAAGCGTGAGCGGAAGTCGGCGAGTTTTTTCATCTTCTCGGCTTCGTCTTTCTCTTTAGCTGACATGGGGGACCCCGATACCACATATAGTGAGAAAGTGCTTATCAAATCTTCTCGAAAAAAGGTAAAAAACAGTCAAGCACGAGTTTCTATACAGATTGTACTTCTATGCCCCACTTTTCAGAGAGGAAACGTTCAAACTCCTTGAACACTTGGCTACTCGTGGCGTTCAGCTTAAAACAAACAGGCTTCCCCTCATAAACTTGACTCATATCATAAAGCGCCGTCCTCTCGGCCAACATGGGGTCCTCAACGACTGTTTGAATGCAATCTTTTGCGGGCGACTGCTGAAAAATCCAAGCCACAAAGGACGCGTTGACTACACGGTAGGAGAAGCCGTCGGAAACCGTGCATTTGTGATTCTGCGAAACCTTCTTGAAAGTGGAAGGGTGCACGCTCCAAGCCCAAACAAAATCGTGATACTCGTGACCCACACGAATCCAGTCGGCCTGTTCGCAGGTTTTCCAGCCCTTGAGTCGGCAAAAATCCTTAAACCGTTTCAGAAGCTCCCAAATCTGTGGGATACTCAGTAAAGTTGTCATTGTAATCACCAATTGTTCTATAACAATCCTCTATATGAGAAAACGACAATTTAAAGATATTGCGATGAATATTTGCAAATTTTTCATACAACAGGGATTTATTTTGAAAAAATTAAGAAAAGGAGCCTCCAGTGGCTACAGTTTTTCGAGCAATTCGTGGGAAGTTTGCGTTTGATTTTTATAAAAATCTGTCGAAATTCCACAGTAACATCTACAAATTTCCGACAGCAAATCATAATAATTGAAAACAGTATTCTAACTTGTCAGCAAGTGTTTCGGTATGAAGGTTAAGAGACAGACGATAACTCTGGACGACTTAGACTGGAGCATCCTCAGGCTTCTGCAATCAGACGCCAAAAAAACCTACAGCGAAATCGGACGAAAACTAAAAGTCGCTCACTCAACAGTTTACGAAAGAATAAGACGAATGGAAAAGTACGGCATAATAAAAAAATACACCGTAATAGTTGACCTCGAGAAAATGGGGAAGAAGCCCGTCACTGCGTTCATGACCGTATTTACTGACCCGAAGGAAAGCGAGACGGTTGCGAAAAAACTTGCCGAGATGAAAGAGGTCGTCGAAGTCGCTACTTCACTGTCGGAGGAACTGTTGATAATCGCTAAAGTAGTGGCTGAAACTCAAGAAAACCTTCACGCATTCATCGCCCAAAAAGTCGTGCCACTGCCAGGAGTCTTGCGAATTCGAACCTCAATCGCCACAAGAAAATTCAAAGAAAGCGAAGTCACAGCAGAAATCTAAAAGCAGCAGACAACTATTTTTATAAGCAAAAAAAGACATATTAAATTGGAGAAACCCAGTCATGACCACCTTTATACCTGCCCAAAAAGTCCTCAGAAAACTGCCAAGAGAAAACGCTTTTTACTTTTTCACGTCAATCGGCAACTACACGGGCGTAAGTGCCGCGTCTCTGGAGGAGTTTGTGAAAAAAATTCTGGAAGTAAACGTGAAATCGTTGGAGTTTCACCTTTACCGGGGCGATTTCCAGAAATGGGTTGAAGAAGTATTAGAAGACAAAAACTTGGCCAACGAAATCAAGAAGCTTCAGCAAACAAAACTGATAGGAAACGATTTGCGAGACAACCTGTACCTCATCGTTTCAAAACGTTACGACAGACTCAAAGGCGCTTCCTAAGAAGCCTTCTAGAAACCCATGGTTTCCTGAGTGACGCGAACAAATGCAACGCAAAAACACCCGTAATAGTCAAGGAAGCGTACCCGCCACTTAACCCCACTGCAGCAGACTGTGGCGGTTCAAGAGGAATTTTGTAGTTGGCAATCTCTGTTGTGTCGGGATAATATTTTAGCTTGCTCTTGAACTGTGGGTCTGGCCCCACCTCGTTCATCGTTGCGTTCACGGCTTCTTTTACGGTGCGATTTTCCACGAGCAGGTGATGCAAAAGCCTCGCGGTTGCCTTGTCAGTGTGCTGCACGTTCACTGCCTCGTCCCAGCCTATGACGAGCTTGGCGCCCTTGCCCTCGACTAGAGCCTGAAGCATGGCCCGAGAACGCGCATACCTGTCCAGACCATTACAACCCATCAAAATAATAACAGCATCCCTGAAACTGCCTTGCATCCATTGCGAAACAAAGCCGTGAAGAATTCCAAAATATTGATCGCTGCCTTCCTGATACATGGCGATGTCGAGCCAGCCTTTTGACTGCTCGTAGGGGTATGCGTTAACGTTGTATGGTTCAGACGTGAAAAGGTCTAACGGCGCGTCTGTGCCGTTGTACAATGCAGAATGCACTCTCAATAGGATTATTTTGTATCCGTACGTTGGAAGGGCGCGGTAGAGACTTACTGTAACCTCTGAACCCTTGTGATAAGTAACCGCGTAACCAGCGGCTGTTAATGTGGCGTTCGCGGTTTTTACAAAGGTTGCGTTTCTGAAATCTTCCCGTGAACTTAGTTGATCAACGATTCCTGCCTTGAAACCGCTATCGGGCTGACTCAAAAACGCATAGACTGCCAAAGAAGAAACCACGATTAAAGCGAGCGCTACTATGCCGTAGAGTTGTTTTCTGGAAAATTTGGGCACAAGGGAACGCTTTACGTATTTTTGACGTTTAGTATTCATTACGTGTATGGCTTCCTCTTTCGTTCAAGGGAAAAGAAGAAGGCGGTTGTATTTTTAGGTTCTTTTTTTCTTCACAATAATTCCTTTCAGCATCACCGCAGCAGCCAACAACGAAATCATGCCAAGCCATGGTCCTAAGAACTGGAAGGCGCTTATTGCTGTGGAGTATCCGCCTACGACGCCGCTTCTGACAATGACTGGTGCAACGTTAGACTTTGCTTTTGCAGCCGTGCTGTCGGTTACGTTCAGGTGCACGTTATACGTTCCGAGAGACATCGGCAGGAAAGTCCACGAGGCGCTAGTGGCGCCAGAAACTGGGTTGCCGTCCACATACCATTGATAGTAATAGGGTCCTACGCCGCCGTTGACGGTTGACGTGAAGAGTACCGAATCGCCAAGGTTGATAGAGGCAGCAGCGGGACTTATGGTGACCGACAACACCACAATCACCGAAACAGGAGCCACGTTAGACTTTGCCTCTGCACCAACACTGTCGGTTATGTTCAAGAAAACCGTGTACGACCCCGCAGAGCCGCCTATGAACGTATACGTGGGTCCAGTAGCGCCGGAAACCGGGGCACTGTTGAGGTACCACTGATAAGAGTAAGGAGTGGTGCCTCCAGAGACAGACGAGGTGAAGCCTACTGAACCGCCCACGTAAATCGTCGCGGAAGTGGGGCTGATTGAAACTGTTGGCCAGCCGTTCACGGTTACTGGTGCAGTGTTTGATGTTGCTTGCATTCCGACGTTGTCAGTGATTTTCAAGTAGACGTTGTAAGAGCCCGCTGAGGAAGGCGTGAAAGTCCAAGTGGGGTTGGTAGCGCCAGCAACGGGAGCGCCATTCAAGTACCACTGATACGTGTAGGGTGACGTGCCGCCAGAAGGAGTGGAAGTGAAAGTCACTGATTGTGTCACGTCCATAACGACTGAAGGTGGCGCTATAGTAACGGTCGGTGGCGGGTTCACGTAGGCGTAAACTGGAGGGGATGATGCACTAGGGTCAACGTCTGCGCTGTCTGTTACTACCACGTGGATCTTGTAAGTGCCAGGAGTACTCGGTGTAAACGTCCAAGTGCTGCTTGTCGCACCCGAGACCGGAGCATCGTTAAGATACCATTGGTAATAGTATGGCGAAGTGCCGCCAGAAGGCGTTGCTATAGACTGTTTAGACTGACCAACATCCATAACCCAAGAAGAAGGCGAAACACTAACGGAGAGCGGCGGATTCACCGTAACAGTTGCGGTATTTGATGTGGCGCTTTCGCCCACATAATCGGTTATTCTCAGATAAACTTGATAAGTGCCTGTTGAGGGGGGCGTAAACGTCCAAGATGGGTTAGTGGCGCCCGAGACAGGACTGCCGCCCAAATACCACTGATAAGTGTACGGCAATGTGCCGCCAGAGACGCTGGAAGTGAATGATTTAGACTGCCCAAGGTCAATAGTCGCGGATGTAGGACTGATGCTTACGGTTGGAAGCGGATTAACAGAAACTGGCGCAGTGTTTGATGTGCCCTGTACGCCGAGGCTGTCGGTTACTACGAGATAAACTTGGTAGGTTCCAATCGCGCTGGGCGTGAAAGTCCAACCCGGGCTAGTTGCGCTGGGAACCGGACTACCATCCAAATACCACTGATAAGAGAAGAGTGGAGTTCCACCGCCCACTAAAGACGTGAACGACACAGATTGCCCAATGTCAATAACTGCAGAGCCTGGGCTGATTGTAACTGTCACTGCTGGCGGCGGGTCAACTCTAACCTGTGCAGTGTTCGATTGTGCGACCACGCCAACAGCGTCTGTAACTCTAAGATAAATCTGGTACGTTCCAGTTAAGGAAGGCGTGAAAGTCCAACCCGGGCTAGTTGCGCTGGGAACCGGACTACCATCCAAATACCACTGATAAGAGAATGGCGACGTACCGTCAGAAATGCTGGAAGTGAACGCTTGCGACTGGCCCAGATAGATCGTTGCGCTACTGGGGCTGATTGTGACTTGAGGTGGAGGATTAACTGTGACGTCGGCTGTGTTGGAATCGGCGCTAACACCTACTGCGTCTGTTACTCTCAGAAAGATTTGATAAGAACCAGACGATGGGGGCGTGAACGTCCACGTGGAGCCCGTGGCGCCGCCAACCGGACTGCCGTTCAAATACCATTGATAAGAGTGGGGAGTAGTTCCACCCGAGACTGATGAAGTGAAGAGTTTAGACTGACCAACATCCATTATCCAAGAAGTAGGCAAAATAGAAACACTGAGCGGACCATTCACCGTTACAGGCACGGTATTGGACGTTGCCACTGCGCTCACCGCGTCTGTTACTCGCAAGTAAACCGTGTAAGAACCAGCAGAACTCGGCGTAAAAGTCCACGTAGTGCCAGTAGCGCTCGAAACTGGGGCACCGTTGAGGTACCACTGATAAGAGTAAGGAGTGGTGCCTCCAGAAACAGAAGAAGTAAATAGTTTAGACTGACCAACATCCATAACCCAAGAAGAAGGCAAAATGCTGACGGAGAGCGCTGGGTTGACTGTGACAGAGGCTACGTTGGATTTTACTCTTACACCAACGCTGTCTGTTACGTTAAGGTAGACTGTGTAACTGCCTGAAGACGAAGGCGTAAACGTCCAAGAAGACGAAGTAGCACCTGAGACAGCTGCGCCGTTAAGATACCATTGATACGTGTACGGCGACGTACCACCAGACACAGTAGAAGTGAAGAGTTTAGACTGACCAACATCCATAACCCAAGAAATAGGCAAGATAGAAACGCTTGGCGCAGAATTTACGGTGACTTGGGCGACGTTGGATTTCACGGTTGTCGAAGTGCTGTCTGTGACGTTTAAGTGAACCGTGTAAGACCCAGCGGAACTCGGTGTAAACGTGTAGGTCGGGTTGGTGGCGCCGGCGACTGGAGCATTGTTGACGTACCACTGATAAGAGTACGGAGGAGACCCGCCGAGAACCGTTGAGGTGAATGCTTGTGACTGCCCAACGTCCATGGTTACAGAAGAGGGATTGATAGAGACCGCTAACGCAGGCACAGCACCGAAGCCTACAATTATGGGATAGCCGCTTCTTGGATTCACACCGTCGCTAGGAATGTGAGCAGATTTGATAACATAGGTGCCCGCATAGGGGTTCCAAATCGCCCGATGTATTGGCTTGTAATAATGCGTCTCAATCTCACCATAATCGTAGGAAAGAACGCGGCTTGTATCGTTTGGCCAGTAAACCACGTTTGAGCCCCATTCAAACTTGAAAAAGACGTACCACCTTGATGGATGGATTTCGAAGCCTATGTTACTCGTACGCAAAAGAATGGAGGCAGTATATCCTGGGTTTCTGTATTTATTCGAGGAATTCGATCGGTAGGGCTGGGTTATAAGGTCGTACTGTATTTCCATCTCGTTTGGTCCAGGAGGCGCAATTGGCCAGTATTGGCTGGAACTTGAATCGTTGCTGTAATACATTGTTACTTTAACGTTGCTGACTGGATTTCCAGAAGAATCAACCACTCTGAACCAGGCATCACAGTTAACTAGTAAATTAGTAAATGTTGCGCTCCTTCCTCCTTCATTGTCGACGACTGTGAGGACGACCTGATAAGTGCCATCCGCCAAGTAAGTGTGCTGAACCACGGGATACGTGATGTTCGCCGTGTATCCGTCGCCGAAGTTCCATTCGTAAAGAACGATATAGCCATCCGGGTCATAACTTTGAGAAGCATTAAACGTCACAGGCTCATTCGGTTGGGGGTATTCCGGCAAATAGGTGAAGTATGCTGTGGGTAAAATGTTCTCCGCCCGTGCAGGAATCGCCGCATATGAATATAGTAGAAGCGATATAGCAAGTATGATAACTACTATTAGGCGAGTTTGCCTCAATGCGACAGTCTCCTTACTCTTATCAGCACTAATGTATACTACTGGTTTAAATTATAAAGATTTTGGAAGAAAGTTCTATATCAGAACAAGAGACAACGTGGTTTTTTAGAGAACTATGCAAAAACGAGGATAAAGTATCTATTGAACCCTCAGACGACCTCGCCGTAACCCCACAATCAAAAACCACATCGCAATGATGAGTGTTACCAAGAAGATTGGAGATGAGAATTCGGGCACGATGATTTCGTCTCCTGAGATGTTGTACACGACGTTGTTGGCTGTGAAGATTAGATCGCCCACGAAGTTGCGGGTGAAGTTGCTGGTGTTGAAAAGGTTCCATGCGGGCGCATTTGTTTGGTATTCCTTCATAACGGCCAAATTAGTAGCATTGACGCCCCGAATGTAATACAGGGGACCGAGTTCCAAAAGACTGACTGCAAGGGTTTTGTTTGAGTAGGCTATCCCATTCTCGTACAGATGCATATACTGAATATAGGATATCGTGTAACCAATGGGCGTCGGACCTCGGAAACGTGTGGCATTGCGACCGTTAACTATTGTGAGATTACCGTACTCTGTGCCGCCTACAACGTCAGGAAAACCATCACCCGTATAATCTTCTGTGCACAACAAATCTTTGATATTATCGCTGCCAAGAATGAAAGGCCATGGCGCAATTTCTGAACCGCTAAGTCCATTGAGAACATGAATACGGTTATCGTTGAAAACAACTATTACGTCTGGTTCGTCGTCTGCGTTAACATCTCCGAATTTCTTAACTAAAGTTAAGATGTTGTTCTGAAAGATTGGCCCCCATCTAAGCGAACCGCCAGAGTTTAGAAGGTAAACGTAGCCTCTGTTGGGGATCTCTCGGGTTCCGACGATGATGCTTCCGTTCTTTAATTCTGCTACACTGAAAACTGAGCCGGTAGTAGGGTAGCGCCATAAAACAGCTCCGTTGTCTCCTCTTAGCCGTAGAACTGTTCCGTTCTCAAGTCCGGCGATTACGTCTTCTCCTGTGGTTAGATAACTTTTCGCCGAACCCAGAGACTTGACTGAAGAGACCAGATTAATTGACTGCCAAAAAGTCGCGTTGCCAGAGGTAGCCCGTGTTATAACATAGCTTTTTGAGGGTTGAGTTGTGGAGCCCCCGGTTCCAATGGCTACGTAGTCGATGCTGTTGTTTCTGAAGTGGGTAACGTAGTTGACTGGAAGGCTGGTATTGTACCGCCAAATCTCGTTGCCGCTCGAAATGTTACGGGCGAAAAGGTAGTTTGTGTATCCTGTTGTTACGCTTGAGCCAAAATAGACTGCTTGTCCAATTGAATCTAAAGCGTGGGGCGCTACTGGTGTAATGGGGGTAATGGGTATGGGAAAACTCCATCTCAGCATAAAAATGCCAACGTTGCCCGCGAGGGTAATGGAGATGGTTAAGAAGAGCGTCATCCATGTGAGAAGCAAGAATTTGTCGAGGCGAGGCATAATTTATGTCTTTAATTGAATGGTATTAAACTTTCTGTTAAATTGTTCTATGACGCCAGCGCGTTCATTTTCACTTGAGAAGAACGATTTAACAAGAAACGTTGAACGAACACCAGCACAAACAGATAAATGACAATCCAAACCAAGAAGAATAGTTCGCCGTAATAATTGTGGAAATAATCGCCTGCTGCTGGGCCCATGGCTATGTAAATGTTAATTATGGATACGATTCTCAGGACGTTCACGAAAAACGTTCCAACTGCGCCTATTGCGAGGCAGGCAGCCTTTCCAACCAGGGACATTTGTGAGCTTCTTAGGAAGAGGAGAATAACAAACGTGTAAATGAAAAGGCTCTGGATACCCGCGCATGGCCAATAAATCAGGAAGACATCTGGAGAACCGCTAACAAGCATCTGTACGCCTTGATCCCCTCTAAGAACGACCATTTGCACTGCACGCCCCATGCTTTGCAGAACAGCCGCTACAGCCGAGGACGTTAATGGTACAAAACTCTGAATAGAAAAACTGTTTTGTGGAATAACGATGGGAGTTAGAAAGTTGGGAACTGTGGCCGTTCCATACGGTCTGAATGAGTCGATAGTATAGAAAAGACCCATCATGCCTAGTAAAAATATGGAGATTGGGAACTGTTTTATTCCGTCAAAGTCCAACAGAATAAGCACGCCTAAGAAAACTGACAATGCCACGATTAGGTGCTCAACAGAAAGCGGCCAAGAAACGTTAATCAGCCATGCTTTAAACCCGCTTTCGACTAGTCCTTGCCCGATGCCTACGGATTTTCCGAAATCTATTACAGTGCTGTTCAGTCCGAATATGTTGGTTTCGATTAGGTAGATTGTAGGAATCAGAAGCACGAAAGTGCCAAGGATTATTCTTGCCCATTCTGCGCCGTGCTTAGTTGAGGGGTTGGGGTTTCGGTTGCCCAAGATGAATTCTAACGTGAAGAGCCAGAGGAAGAAGAGGTAGAAGGCTCTACCTTTCCATGCGTCTAGGATGGATTTAGGGTCAACAATGTAGGCTACGAGTATCAGGATGATAAAAGAAAAAGGGATTAACAGTTTTTTGTAGGTATTGCCAAGGCTCGTAAGAGGCATAGGTTGTATCGTGGCTTTGGTTGATTTAGCTTTTTCGTTTGACACTCCACGTCATCTTGCCGAAGATTGCGGCAGCAAGAGTTGCGAGTACTAGTAGGATTGCGAAGAATACTGTAGTGAATTCTGGCACTATGTTTGTGCTTCGTATTTTGACCATCTTCACTGGGTCTGCGCCGCTGTAAGTGAACTGGAAGGATACCGTTGTGTGAGTAGCGTTAGCATAGACATATCGTCCTCCCTGCACTACCTCGTCGAGGAGAACAGCCCAATCCGCTAAGTTGGGGCTCCACATCAAGCTCATTGGGACAGTAACGTTGGCGAACGCGAAGGAATCGCCTTCAACGACGTTTCCGGTTATGTTGAACCTGAGTTGTCCTCTGTAGATGCCGATGTTTATTGGTTCGACGCCGAATTCGGTGTAGCCGTTCTTATAGAGGTAGGCAGGATTCTGTGTGATTGCGTTTCCAACAATCTTTATGTCGTAGTTACCGCCGAGGTAGTTGGAAGTAAAGACGTCGACGATTTTCAATTTGATCACCATGAAACCACCATCATAACATTCAACGTCTCGGGGGTGCAGGTTTGAAAAGCCGTTTGCAATGAATTGGAATGTTAGACGCATGAGTTGTCCACTTCCAGTTTCGCCTCCACCGCCTAATCTTGTGACCCCACCGCCTGCTATTCCATTCACGGTGTCATTTGTGGGTAGGAATTGTGTGTTTGCTCCGCCTCTTTTGAGGAACTCGCCCTCAACCAGTCCACTTAGCTTAACCACAGCTTTGTCATAAGCCAAGAAAACTTGCCCAGAGAACATGTCCGTAACAGAGGAGACATTGACATCCACAATACGCGTATCACCAATGTTACCTGTTATCTTATTTGTGCTTGGGAAAATTGTCGTCACAGGAACTAGATCAATGATTAAGGCAGAGGATTTCGGCATCATAGGAATGCTGATCACCAAGAGAAGCAACGCCACAGCAAAAGTCTTGCAGATGAGTGATTCTATTTTTTTCAATTAATTTTCACCTACACCGTAGTATTATGTGAGATGTTTTTAAGATTTACCGTTTCAGAATCAGAATTTCGACCAACGTTTCCAAAATAACAGCCGAATCAAACATAGAACAATGTATCTGAAAAGCTTTTATTCTATTCATCCTCACTATGTTAAATGAGGAGTCTGAGTTGCGTCCATTTAGGATAGGAGTTTTAATTTTCATTACAACACTAATGATTGCCACTTTGGGCAGCATAAGTAACGTCTCAGCCTCAGTAATCCACGTGCCTGAAGACTATGCCACAATAAACGCAGCCATCGCCGCCGCAAGTTCTGGCGACACCATATTGGTGGCAAACGGCACGTATTACGAACACGTGGTTGTAACCAAGACCCTAACAATAATGGGAGAGAATGCTGAAGCCACCAAGATCGACGGAAGCCGCAACGGAATGGTTGTGGACGTAAGAGCCAGCAACGTCAAACTCGACAAACTCACCATCCAAAACGGCGGATTCTACGACGGCGTCTGGATCGGCTCAATCCCAACCTCTGGAGTCAGAGTAACTAACAGCATAATAATAAACAACTCCATGGGCATCGGAATCCAATGGTCAAGCAACAACGTCATCACTAACAACCTTATCCAAAACAACCTTTATGGAATCCGCACGTACCAATGCTCCGGCAGCACATTCACGTTGAACACAATAAAGAGCAACACAAACTACGGGCTTTACATCGGCGCCTCCAGCAACAACTACCTCTACAGAAACAACATAATAACCAATACCAACCAAGCATACCAAGACGGCACGAGCACCAACTACTGGGACAACGGAGCCGAAGGCAACTACTGGAGCGACTATGCGGGCGCAGACCTTGACGGAGACGGCATAGGAGACACTATGATACCCCACCTAGG
>Ga0315314_1002051_pt1 | contig 17071 bp, 10 predicted proteins | sample TDP9_MG_FD_203631 | JGI IMG/M metagenome (GOLD analysis project Ga0315314, IMG submission 203631) | Freshwater sediment microbial communities from Lake Towuti, South Sulawesi, Indonesia - TDP9 | ecosystem: Environmental > Aquatic > Freshwater > Lake > Sediment | place: Indonesia: South Sulawesi...
GAAGTCCGTCATGGGAACCTCCACCGACGGCGTCTTCTCTCCGTCCCAGTAGAAGCGCAGGATGCAGGCCCGCCCATTGCCTCGCCAGTTTCTCTCCGTAGCCATCCAAATGTGCTGGATGATTCCCGGGCCGTCTACGTCCATTAGGGTGAGGGTCTGTCCCGCTTTAGGCTTCACAAATGGCCTTACTTTCCATCCCTGGCCGAGATCCACGGAAGCTTTGGAGTAAGGAAGGTCGGGATCGGCAGGATTCGGGATGGCCATCCCGCCTTTGCCCTTTTCGCCGGTCGGATTCTCGGGCGAGATCGACCGGGTCTCCGCTCCGGTTAAGCAGGGCAGACTTCCCAGGCCAGGTAATACGGTGAAAGAATCCGCTGGCCTGGATTGGGCGTAGGCCTGCCAGGACGTCATCCAGAGGAGCCCCAGCCCCAACAAGAAATTCAGCGCTGGCTGTCTAGGTTTCTGCATGCTTAGTCCTCCTGTACTGAAGAGTTCATTGATGCCTTATACCGCTGGCCGATTTTTGTTCTTGACAAGCTTACTACAATTCTGTATAAGGTGCAAATTATAGCGCTAACTCTATCGCATGAAGATAGCGCTTGCTGGGCTGTGCCAGTGCGTAGTTAGCGCTTCTTATAAAGGTGCGCTCGGGTCTTGGGTCGGCAACGTCACATGATTACGAGGAGGATGTCATGAACTTGAAGAGTCGAAAATGCATTTCACTATCACTGGGGGTGCTTTGCTTGGTTGCACTCCTTCTGTTCGCCGCCCCGACCTATGGTCAGGAAGAGTGGGGCGCGATCACGGGTACCATCACGGATGCCAGTGCAGCTCCCGTGCCGGGCGCTACGGTGATTGTTACTGGCCACAACACAACTTTAAGTCGCACGGTCGAGACCAGCACTGTGGGGCAGTATACGGTAAGCCCACTGAGGCCGGGGAGTTACGACATCAGCGTTTCCAAACCTGGCTTTAAAACGATGCGACAGTCGGAAATCGACCTGCCAATCCAATCGACGGTCCGCCTAGATTTTGTGCTGCAGGTCGGGGAAGTCCATCAAACAATCGACGTGGTCGCGGCGGCGCCCATGCTCGAATCCCAAACGTCCTCAGTTGGGACCCTGTTTAATGAGCGGGTAGTAGGCAATCTACCATTGAACGGTAGAAACTTTGTCCAGCTCGCCCTTCTCACGCCGGGCACGACTGAAGGACAAAGTGGTAACGTTAATTGCGGCAGCCGAGCCGATAATCGTCGCTCCGCCGGCAGTCTAGCCGCCGGTGGTATGTGGTTTAATTGGAATAACTATACGCTTGATGGAATCAACAACAATGAAGGTAACCAGAACAACCTGGTCGTGTTGCCCAATATTGACGCCATCCAAGAGTTCAAGGTGCTGACGGGGGTCTACCCGGCAGAGTATGGGCGTAACTCCGGTGCACAAGTTGTGGTGATAACTAAGGCCGGGACGAATCAGGTCCACGGAAGCCTTTATGAGTTCCTGCGAAATAGTCGCTTGGACGCTCGGAACTTTTTCGACCCGAATGGGCCCACTCCCGCGTATCGGCAGAATCAGTTTGGCGCAACATTAGGCGGCCCCGTGGTGATTCCCAAAGTGTATCAGGGCAGAGACAGGACATGGTTTTTTGGAGATTTCGAAGGGTTCCGGGCGGTTCAGGCTTTGACGGTCGTCAATTCGGTTCCGCCCACAAGCATCAAGGCGGCCCTGGAGACCGGCAGCGACGTAGCCTTCGATCCTGCGTTCTTTGGTACAACGCCCATCAAGAACCCGGTCACCAAGCTTCCCTTTGCCAACAACACCATTCCTTACTCAATGATCGATCCAGTCGCTGCCAAACTCGTTCGAAGCTATCCGGATCCGACGAATAGCGTTACGGGGGCAAACTTTGTTTGGAATCCCGGGATGATCAGCAATCGCGAACAGTTCGACGCGCGGATTGACCATAAGGTCTCAAACAGCGACACATTTTTCGGCCGCTTCAGCTTCGGTAACGCATTTATTGATTACCCGGCTGGATTGCCGACAGCAACGGTAGATTCAGTAACCTTCAACAATGTAGGCGACACAAAAGCCCTTTACCCAGGGCCCCAGAACGCCAACTCGCGCGGGCTGTCTCTAACGGAAACGCACATGCTATCAAGCAACAAAGTCAACGTGTTTCGGTTTGGGTTCTCCCGCTGGATGCTCAACGCTCAATCACCAAACTCGAAATATGGGGATGTAGCGGCAAGATTGGGAATCCCAGGGGTTTATGAACCTGGGAATCCGTTCACTGCCGGGATGTCGGTTTTTGCATTCCCCGGGTTTTCGCCCGTGGGAGATCCGGGCGCCATTCCCCTCATTTTTGCCTCGAATGTGTTTGAGTGGAGTGATGCCCTTTCGATCGTACACGGCTCACACACCATCAAGGTAGGCGGGGAATTCCGGAAGATGCAAATGAACATTGGGCAAATTATGCAACCGCGAGGGGCCTTCACTTTTACAGGGGGGTATACGGGAAATGGCCTCGCGGATTTCCTGTTAGGTCATGCGCCGACTGTAGCAAAAGCCTGGGTTGACACGCTTCCTGGTGTCCGCAATTTCGGCCTGTCATTCTTCGCGCAAGACGACTGGCGAGCTACGAATAAGCTTACGTTCAACCTTGGGGTGCGGTGGGAAATGTACTCTCCAACCACCGAGCCGCGTGATCGCCTCTCTAACCTTGATATTAGCACAGGAAGCGTCCTTCTTGCGGGGAAGAACGCCTCCAGGACGGGGGGCATATATACGGACATTAACAATTTTGGACCCCGCTTCGGTTACGCCTATCAGATCACTCCCAAGCTGGTGAGCCGGGGTGGATTTGGCGTTATGTACAACCTCCCCCTCGCCATGGGATTTTGGTTTAGTCAGGTGTACAATGTTCCTAACTTTTACAATGCCACTTACCAGGCGGATAGTTACGCCACTGCGCGAACGATTAGTGAAGGGTTTGTCGCCCCGTCGCGCCCCTTTCCAACGTCGGGCGCTGCAATTACGTATTTCGCCCGCGAACCCCACCCTGGCACACTCTACGTGCTCGAGTGGACGCAGGAGTTACAGTATCAAATCAACCCAAACCTGCTCTGGAAAATCGGCTACCTCGGGAATGGAGGGCGCAGGCTCTATCGAGCCCCCAATATCAATATGCCGTTGCCTGCTTATGGGTCTCTGGCGAATGTCCCTATGAATGATCGACGACGCTGGCCGAATATCGGAACCGTCAGATACCTCGAAAACTCTGCATCGAGTTCGTATAACGCTTTGCTGACATCCTTGGAGAAACGGTTCTCGAGTGGGTTGAACTTCCTGGTTGCTTATACCTGGGCACATGGCATTGATGATACCTGTCCGTTGAATGGATCATCCAATTGCCTCGGAGCGGGAGGTGGCAATATATGGGACTTTCGTACCGAGCGCTCCAATTCGACTGACACCGACCAGCAACAGCGGCTTTCGGTATCGTTTCAGTATGAGTTGCCGTTCGGGCGCGGTAAGCCCTTCCTGAGCAATGTGTCGGGTCTGCGAAGGCACCTTGTGCAAGGGTGGTCGGTCGGAGGAATCACCCTCATCAGTTCGGGGTTGCCATTCGGGGTGATTACCTCTGCCACCAGCGTGGGGAACAGTGTGGCGCCTCGTCCGGACGTCAATCCTAATCTGTCAGCATGCCCCGCGTGGCGTCAAACCATCAACAACTGGTTCGATCCTTGCATGTTTGTGCAACCGGCCGCGGGAGTGTACGGCAACGTGGGTCGGAATACCCTATTCAATCCGGCCCGAAACAACTGGGACGTGTCGATCTTCAAACAGTTTGTCTTTAAGGAGCAGACCCGGCTGGAATTTCGGGCGGAATTCTTCAATATTGCGAACCATCCCAACTTCCAGGGTCCACCAGGTAACACCGTCAGCGGAAAGCCGACTAGTCCGCTGCCAACACAGGGCAAAATCACGGCAGCTTACCCTTCCCGACAGATCCAATTTGCGCTGAAGCTTTACTGGTAAGCCTTGAGGGCACTGCCCAAGCGGATTGCGCCTATAGGAGCAGAGAAGACGTAACATGTTGAGCAGGAAGGGGGCTGCGGCCCATGACGACTGGAAGACCGGGCGCGAACTTGCCGCCTGGTATGACGACGATCGCAACTTGGTCCAAACAGCCTTGGGACTTGTCCATCGCTAGTGTTCTGAGCCAGAAGTTAGCAGAGAAATTCCCGATGAGAGGAGCTTACGACATGAGAGACAGCAAAAAGCCTGCAGTTGTTGAACAGGAGGGTATGACTACTATGTGGATAATCAAGCAAAACGTGTTTAGGGGCATGCTGCCACCTCGCTGGCTGGCTGCTCTTCTTCTTTGCGCGGTGTCACTAGTTCATGGGGATTCGTTCACGTTCGCGCAGACAATGGGGACAGGCAGCATTAGTGGCACGGTCACTGACAGCACCGGGGCGGTCATCCCGGGTGTCGAGGTCACTGCTATCGAGGCCGCGAGGGGCACTGCGCGGACCGCTACCACCAATTCCAGCGGTTATTACAAAATCGTCTCGATCCGCGCCGGCACGTATGAGATTAAGGCACAGTTCAAGGGTTTCAAAACTTTTGAGCGGAAAGGGGTGATTCTTGATTCCGACTCGACAATAGCCGTGGACATCACGCTCCAAGTTGGGGACTCTAGGCAGACGATTATTGTTTCCGCGGCGCCGCCTCTACTTCAGACCGAAACCGGGGCAGTGCGCACCGTGGTCTCAGGTCATCAGGTTTCTGAGCTAGCTCTGAATGGGCGCAATTTCACTCAGTTTCTGACGTTGGGTCCGGGAGTTGCTTCCACCACAGTTGGTCGACGAATGGGGGTGGGTCAAGAAGGCAACCCTCTTATGTCAATCAACGGCGGGCGCGTCAATTCGAACATGATCACCTACGATGGGCAGCTAGCGATGGATACCAGCGGCAATCGAGGCCTTCAATTTTTCCCACCCATGCAGACGATCCAGGAAGTTCAGATCCATAAGAGCAACGATGATGCCGAAGATAGCAGTTATGGTTATAGCATGCTGAACGTGGTTACAAAATCGGGGGGAAGTGAGTATCACGGGGCTATCTATTATGCCTTGGGGAACCAAGCCGTGGACGCTCGGAATTTCTTTGCCGCGGCAGTCGCTCCGTTTAAGCAAAATATATTTGGTTTCACGATTGGCGGCCCATTGTTCCCAAGCAAGCAGAGCCGCTATCACAACAAGTTGTACTTTTTCTTCTCCCAAGGATGGAATCGTCGGCGAGGGCCTCAAATGATAAGTTTCCTCGCTACCCCCACGGTGAGCACGTTCACGGCGTTGACGCCGGACGCGAAAATGCGGCAGGGTGACTTTAGCGGCCTTGCGACGATTAAAGATCCGATGACTGGCCAGCCTTTTTCAAACAATACTATTCCGCCTGGCCGGATCGATCCCAATGCAGCCATCTTGCTCCAAAAGTATTACCCACTACCAAACCGAGCAGGCGTCCCAAATTATGTAAGTACGCCAAGCAGTGTGACGAATTGGAATCAGCCGCTGGCGCGGGTGGACGCGATAATCTCTGACAAGGACCGCCTTATGGTGCGCTTCATAAAGGAGGAATGGGCGCAAGCCATGGCCGTACTAGCGCCCACTGCACCGCAAGGATCGTTTCCAACTATCGGCGGCGAATGGGACACTGCGACACGGGGCATTGTTATCAACTGGACACACACATTTAATCCCACGACACTGAATGAGTTTAGTGCGAACTTTGCGCGGAAGCGGCTCTTCTCCTCACCTCGTCCGCTCTCCGCCGCGCAGCGACCAGCAGGCCTGAATATTCCGACGATCCTCAACCAGAACCTCCTAAACACCATTCCTGGTATTCAATTAGGCCAAGGCTACGCCAGCATTGCTTCCACAACGAATCAAATCAACTTTGACAATGTCTATGAGTATAAAGACAAGTTCACTCATGTAGTGAGCGGCCACACACTGAAGGCTGGCTTCGAGGCCACTAGAAAACAAAAATTCTTCTTCCGCCCGAATTCTGGCCAGCAAGGCCTCTTCACTTTCACCGGCTCGTTCACAGGGAATGCGGTAGCCGATTTCCTCCTCGGCAACGCGTTCGCATACACGGAGCAGGCCCTTGTCCCTCCAGAGTACCTTTTTGCCACTGCTTACGACATGTATATTCAGGATAGCTGGAAAGTACGACCAAATCTGACAATTAATTACGGGCTGCGGAATACCATCTATGTGGGGGCACCGTGCGGGCTTGAAAAGTTTGATCATATCTCCATCTTCGTGCCTGCGCTCTATGACCCATTGGCAGCTCCCAACATCACTCCATCTGGGAGGATTGTGCCTGGGACTGGAGATCCTCTAAATGGAATTATCACGCCGACGAATCAAAAGGGACTTCATCTGCCGAGATCGTTAAGGATGACACGCAGCGACAATCTCGGTCCGCGCGTGGGATTCGCGTGGTCTCTTGGAAGTGCCCGAAAGACAGTGTTGCGCGGAGGATACGGCATTTTCCATGGTTGGGACAATAATACCAATGAAGCCCTATCCTTTAATCCCCCCTTCTCGACCTCTGTGGCGGTTTATACCACCACGCTCAGCAACCCGGCGGGAGGGACCAGCGTAACTTTTCCACCATCTATTCGCGGACATGATTACAATAACTTGTATCCGTCGGTGCACCAGTGGAACATGACGCTCGAGCGGGAGTTACCGGGCTCAGTCGTTCTGTCGGTCGCCTATGTGGGCAACCACGCCGTCCATTTGACACAAAATCGGGACATCAATCAACCAACCCCCAGCGTGGCAGTGGCCAACGGGACGGTCAACGCGCAGACTGTACGGCCCTTCCTGGGCTATACGTCTATCACGTTTGAAGAGCGTTCTGCCTCCGCGAGGTACAACGGTTTACAGATCGATGCCAGACGGCGTTTCAGGAGTGGTTTTGAGATCGAGGCCGCGTACACGTATTCAAAGTCACTGGAAATGAAAATTGGCCAGGTTACCTCCTTGGAATTGCAGGAAAAGGGGCGCAGCGACCTGGATCGCACTCACATCGCGACGATCAGTTACCTGTACGAGTTTCCGTTCTTTAAGAACCAGCAGGGACCCCTCGGTAAGTTCTTAGGTGGGTGGGAGATCAGCGGTATCACGACTTTTCAGAGTGGAGTCCCGTTCACAGTGGTTCAGTCCGGTGATCGCGCGGGCGTTGGCGGGGGAAGTCAGCGCCCAGATTTAGTAGGTCCTATCCAACGGGATCCGAGAAATGTGAATCAGTTCTTCACGACGGCAGCGTTTACACTGGCGCCTCTCGGTCGATTTGGGACTGCGGGCAGGAACATCATCCGCGGGCCTGGACTTAACAACTGGGATATCAGTGTATCCAAGAACACAAAGATCCATTTTTACAAAGACAAAATCATAACGCTGAGGGCGCGCTTCGAGTTTTTCAATGCTTTCAACCGAGCAAACTTTGACAGTGTAGGTGCCACCTTTGCCAGTGCGACGTTCGGTCGTATACTTTCGGCGAACGACCCACGCCACATCGCTCTTAGCATGGAGATCGTTTATTGATTTGGTGCGCAGGACAACTACCGCGCGATGCCTGTGAGATATTACCGCTTGTAAGAACCCTACGCCGTTAACGCGGATTACGGCCAGTCTGGGTGTTGGAAAATGACAGCAGATAAGGTTGACAGACGGGGCTTCTTACAGGCGATAGTAGTCGGCTTGGGGACAGCGGGTGTACTTCGAGGGGGGGAAGCTGCTCTTCAGGGGGAGGCAACAAAGAAGCCTAACATAATCTTCTTCATGACTGATCAAGCCTCGGCCAAGTGGGAATTGGGGAGCGCGGCGAAAGCATACTCCCACCCCAGTTTGGACGAACTGCGCGCACGAGGGGTTACCTTCTCACGCATGTTTCCCAGTAATCCAGTCTGCTGCCCTTCCCGCGCCACTCTTTCAACCGGTTTGACGACGCGGGGACACGGGGTACTCCAAAATGGTTATGAACTGGATCCTTCTCTCCCTACCTTGATGCGGTTGTTACAGAAGGCAGGATGGCGCACTGGCTTATTTGGGAAATTGCATCATCACGCGCAGTTTCATGGTGTACACCCTGATTACCATCCCTACGGATTCGACGTAACGTACAACACGGAAGATGCGCGAGCCGGCGATTGGCTGGATTGGGTCCAGCGCGAGTATCCGCAACAATACCGCGCGGCGCTGGCTACCATTTGGGGCACAGCTATTCCGGAACTAGAAGCATACGGACCTCAGAAGGTGAACCTGAGCGAACAGATCAAGGAGATCCGAAAGACTTTCAAATGGGGCACGAACGAATTCCCTCATAACAATCCACGATACTATACCCTTCCATTTCCAACGAATGTGTCCCAAACCGAGTGGATCACCCAGCATGCCATAGAGTTCATTCGCCAGACAGACTCCTCGCAACCCCTCTATGCGCACATTAGCTACGTCCAGCCGCACAGTCCCAGCTCGCCTCCCTCCAGTTGCATGAACGATGTAGATGACTCCCAGATACCGGCACCAGTTCCGATAGAGTGGGTGGGCGACCCGTTACATCCCAGATGTTTCCCGCGCACAGAAGGCGTCCACACAGAGATTCCGGCTGACTGGAAGCTACTCCGGCATTATTATTTTGCGGATCTAGTATCTCTTGACCATCAACTGGCCCGAATAAAGGCAGCTTTGCGGGAAACCGCACGTCTTGAAAACACTTACATAATCAAAGTCTCGGATCATGGTGAGCTCCTTCTGGATCATGGGTTCACCGGGAAGGGTGAAAGGCATTACGACGCCTGCGTTCGCATCCCTTTGATCATCTCAGGCCCTGGCCTGCTTCGCGGATACGTGCAAGAAGAAATCGTCCAGATGGAGGATATCTTTCCGACCGTGATGGAGATGGCTGGGTTGCCCCTGCCAGAGCCGGTAGTGATGGGACCTTTCCTCAAAATGCCAGAGGCAGCCGAACGCTATCCCGGCGCATCATTGCTGGGCCTGTGCCGGCACGGGCAGCCGAACCATTGGCGGGATGAAGTCTATATCGAAAGCTATAACAACATCGATTCTACGACCCCAGAATACTGGGCTCGGACTATTCGGACGAAAGACTGGCGATACACAATGTACCCTGGCAGCCAGGGGGAACAGCTGTTTTCGCTGCGTGACGATCCGGACGAACAGAATAATCTTGCCGGAGATCCGGCCCGCGCAGGAATTCGCCAGCAAATGCGAGACCGCCTTTTCGAAAAAGTCATCCTGGAGGACTATCCTCATACTCGTCGCGATCTGTACAGTCTCGGACTGTTCTGATCCGAAAGCTCATCGTTGTAGAGCAGGCTCTGGAGAAGGGGCTACGGTGATTATGTTACTCTTATGTCTTGGCAGGAACCGCGTAATCAAACTGGTCGACGGACTTATTCGTAATCTCTCGGACCCGCAATATGGGGCGAGGGCAGGAAGATCACACTCATGAATGACGATCGTCTCGCAAATAGGCCAGTCCGCATGAAAGACATCGCCGAGGACTTGGGGTTATCGCTTGTTACGGTATCAAAAGCCCTTCGTGGGCATGGTGACATCAGTGCCGCCACCAGGCGGCGGGTCCTGAAGCGCGTCCGGGAACTGAATTATCAACCTAACTTGATTGCCCGGGGTTTAGCGTCGAAGCGCACTCATACGATCGGGGTGGTGGTTCCTGACCTGACACACACTTTTTTCGGTGAGCTCGCCAAGGGGGTCGCTCACAAGGTTCGGCCCGGCGGTTACGCGACCCTAATTTCTTACTCCGAAGAAGATCCGGACGTCGAGAAGGAGGAGATTGGCCACCTGTTGGCACACCGGGTGGATGGAATGGCGATAGCTTCGTCCCTGCCACCTACCGACACAGAGATGTTCAGACTGATCGAGAGGCACAAAGTTCCCTATGTGCTTATCGACCGCGTGTTTCCGGGCTTAGAGGCAAACTTCGTTGGGATGGACAACCAAGAAATAGGTCGCCTGGCAACCGAGCACCTGATCGAGTCCGGCTGCCGCCGAATTGCTCATATTCGCGGTCCGGAAGTGGGCAACGGTCTCGAGCGGCTGAAGGGCTACCAAAAAGCGCTGGCGTGTCATGGCCTGAGTATGCCCCCAGAATATATTGTGGGCGAGAAATTCATTGTTACGGGTGGATACCAGGAGATGCGCCAGTTGCTGCGCCTGGATCCACTGCCGGACGGCGTCTTCTGTTACAACGACTTTCTCGCCATTGGTGCCATGCAAGCCCTGTCCGAGGCGGGGCTGCGAGTGCCCGACGATGTCGCTTTGATCGGCGCTAGCAATACACGTCACAGCGATATTCTGCGTGTCCCTCTGACCACAATTGATCAGTCCAGTGAAGAAACCGGCCGATTGGCAGGCGAGCTTCTCCTGAAGTTGATGCAGGCGGATCGGCCCTGTCGCCCAAGGACGATTCTGCTGCCTCCTCGACTCATCGTTAGAGGGTCAACCAGAAGAAAGACGCCAACCCGGGAAGGTACTGACAATCTGGCGAGGTCTGCGTATGTCAACGAACGATAAACGACTTGCGAACTCCACAACGCCGAAGCGGAGAGGGAAGGATTCAACCGGCAGGCGAGAGGGAATGGGCCGCCGCGAATTCTTGAAGCTGGCCGGGGGGGGTACCGGCGCCCTGGCACTCTCATACTCGTTTGCGGGCAAGCGTACGGAAGCTTCGCCGAGGCGCCGGCCCAATATCGTCTTTGTTTTCCCGGATCAGTTTCGTCAGGACATGAGCAAGTTCATTGCGACGCCGAATATCGAGCGTCTTGCTCGGGAAGGAATTCGGTTTCCCAATGCCTTGTCGACTACCCCTCTTTGCACCCCGTTTCGTGGCATGCTCATGACCGGGCGCTATCCTACCCATTCGGGACTCGTGCTGAATTGGGTCGAGGCAAGTCCCATCCAGAATCCTAACTGCCTGGCCAACGTGTTCAGCCAAGCCGGATACGATACCGCCTATTTCGGCAAATGGCATTTGGCCGCCGGGCGGCTGAAAGGGGTGGGATTATTTGAACCTAATCAGGAAGCGATTAAGGAGTATGCTAGGCGAAATCCTGAAACAGAATATGTACCTCCGGGCCCGGGGCGCCTGGGATTTGATTTCTGGCAGGCGTTTAACTTCCATACCGCGTTCAACGACTACTGGTATTACGAAGATGCCCCGCAAAAAGTATATTCGAACAGGTACGAAACCGACACCGAGATCGATCAAGCTATCGCTTACATGGAGCGGCACAAGAATCAGGAGAAGCCATTTCTGTTGGTTGTGTCCCCGCACCCGCCCCATCCGCCGTTTTTGCCGGTATCCCTCCCCAAAGGCTATCTGGATAAAGTCCCCAAGGCGGAGGACCTCTATCGTCCTCCCAATGTGCCCACCCAGAATAAGCGTCGTATTCCTTGGGAGGGAGGGCGACCGAATTATGGTGCCAACCCAATGAAGGTATGGTTGTACGGCGACGAGGAGTTACGCATCTATCTGGCCATGGCGAAAAACTTCGACGATAACTTGGGACGACTGATCGCTTACCTTGATCAGTCAGGAGAGGGCGAGAACACGATCCTCGTAGTCACGTCAGACCACGGTGAGATGTTTGGCAGTCACGGCCGTGTCAGCAAAAACGTTCCTTACGCCGAGGCGGTCAATATTCCCCTGGTGATACGGTGGCCGGGGAAGATACCACCCGGACTGACCAGCGACGCACTCTACACTCCCATCGACCATCTTCCCACGCTCTGCGGGTTGGCGGGAGTGAAGCCGCCCAGTGAGGTCGACGGCGAGGACTTGAGCCAGGTCGTCTGCGGACGAGGCCGCTCCTATCGCGAGGCGGTTTTGATGGCCAATTACACGTCCCATTGGGACTACCTCCAAAGCGGCACGGATTTTCCGGAGTGGCGGGGGGTGCATACGAATCGGTATACTTATGCCAAATGGCTGGGCGGGAAAGAGGAACTGTACGACAACCTGGAAGATCCCTTCCAAATGCGCAATCTCGTCGAGGAAACAAGCGCCAAAGCGACCCTGGAGGAGTTGCGCCTGCGCCTGAAACAACTGATGGCCACCGCCCACGACGACTGGCTGACCGGGCGCGAACTTGCCGCCTGGTATGACGCTGATCGTAACCTTGTCCAAACCGCCTTGGGACCAGTGCGCCGCTAGAAGCTTTGCCCACGGTCTCCGCCGCGACGGGCAACGGCAGGATTGTAGAGATCGGGGTTCTTTCGCATGGCCGGCTCTGGCCAGGATTGGGGGCCACATGGCGATTGTCGACATGTGGGAGGGCGTCGGGGCACCTCTTGCGGCTCTCGGGGACCGCGTGCGCATACGGGGGATAGGTTTCGATCTTCCACCGGCGGTAGTCTCGTCGGCGTTGCGGCTGACACTCGGAACGACTGCACACGACCTGGTGGGGACGAAAACGCGAGGGCCGGAACAGTTGCTGGCAATAACGACAGTGGCGATCGTTCATCAGGCGGCTCCGGATCGGGATGCGGACCCCTTATTGTGAGCGCGCCCCGATCTGCGATCCGAAAGTCGCCAGCAACCTCGAAGAATATAGAAACTGATATAGATCTTTCCCACAGAAGTAGAGTCAAACCCTGCACACGTGAGCTCGCAAGGCGTATCCAATCCGTCTACGTCGACGGCCGCCAACCGACTCTGTGGCTAGATGAGGCCGAGGTCCAACCCAGGAAAAGCGTGGTGGCGGAGATAAATCGCGGCCTTGAAAGGAGCCGGTCCATTGGCCTGTTAGTGACTCCCGATTATTTCGACAGCCCTAGCGGGTGGACCGATGCTACTGTTGTGGCGGTCACTTCCCAGCCTTTCTATTCATGTAAACAGTTCCCAAGTCCACGCTCTCTCTGCCTTGAAAACTGCCATGCGTGATTTCCTCCCCGGAATCAAGGTACTCCTGAAGGCGAGCCGAGAGTTGGCGGCTTATCTCGGGATACTTATCCGCGACGCTAACCAGCTCGTGCGGGTCTTTTTCGAGGTTATAGAGCTGGGGAGAAAAGGGTGTCTGCAGCATGCCTTCTGGCTTCCACATCCGGCTGTAGTTCCACTCCTGGGTGCGCAGGGCGGCGATCCAGCCGTAGCCTTGAACCACGCTGTCCCGCAAGCTCTTGGTTCCGCCTGTTACCAGCGGCCAGAAGTCACTGCCCGTTACGCGTGAAGGCGGTTTCAATCCCAGTAGCTTCAGCCACGTGGGCATCAGATCGGGGTGCTGAATAAAGCCGGAGACGCGCTTTCCGGCATATTGCTTCCCTGGCAATCGCATCAGCAGCGGGACATGCGTTACCTGGCCTCGCATGCGCCCTGGCCCTTTCAGGAATTGTCCCTGTTCGCCCAAGAGGGCGCCGTGATCGGAGGTGAAAACCACGATGGAGTTCTCGTATAGACCGAGTTCTGCAACCGTATCCAGCAGTTTGCCGACCCAAAAATCAACACACGTAGTCTCGCCCGCATAATTGGCTCGAAATCGCTGCTTAATCGGTTCCGGCACGGTAATGTCAGCATAAGGCGGCTGGATGAAACTGGGGCCTTTGGCGTTGGGTAGATACTTTTCGAGGAAGCGTGGAGGCGGTTCCCAAGGCTCATGGGGATCGAAGGACTCAATGTGGAGATAGAAGGGCTGTTGGTCGTGGTTTGCTTTCAGCCACCGGATTGACGTTTCCATCACAATTTGGCTCAGCGCCTCGCCTTCCTGTGACCAGAGTCGCCGGTTGGCCTTAAACCGGCGCAGAGCCGAACGCAGCCCCGGGACCAGCGCCAAGTACTGGTCCGAAACCATGTCACTGACATCGTGGGGTGGGCGGGGCACCGTTCCGTAGGCATCACCCTCATTTCCTCTGATCCATTGGAACGCGTCGAAGCCCCGATGAAAATTCCGACCGGGCTTGAAAAGGTGAAGAACGTCGGCGATCAAAGCAGTGGCGTAGCCTGCTGCCTGCAGGGTCTCACTCAAAGTGAGGTCCTCATTGTAGAGAGGATGCCAGCCGGGCACTTGTACGGGTTCGTGCTGCGGATAGTATCGAAAAGGCAGAACGCGCCGGCCCGTGTAGAGGGTGCGGCGGACCGGGATCGTCGGCAACCCTTCCGGGTAGCAATCCTCGAAGATGACTGAGTCCTTGGCGAACGCGTTCAGGTTCGGGCATTCGATCCACTTGCTACTGTAGCATTCAAGATTATCGGCGCGGAAGGTGTCACACACGATGACAATCAAGTTCAGATTATTGCCTTTTTGTCTCTCCGGCGGCACCCAGTCAGTTCCGCATTCGGTCTTGCAAGCAGCCTCCGCCCGCTGTTCCTGGGCGTCGGAACGCGAGGCGGATGCTAGGGTTGCCGTCGTAGCCACGGCGGCCCTCAGGAAATCCCTTCTCTGAATTCGTTTCCTGCTCATTGGTAGCTCCTTTTTTGTTCCCTCATCTCGTCCCCTCTATTGCGGTGTGACGGAAGTCTCTTCATTTCACATGCTACAAGAAAGCCGGGCATGTCACGAACCTCACCCAGAAACACCAGTCATAGTTCAAACTTAGGGTGCACGGCCGTTAGCTCGTACGCCTGATTTCCAGTCCGACCCGTTGGAAGTCTGTCTTGTGCGGGTTTCAAGTTCAGTTCAGATCTTACGGGCAACATCGCTTCCTCAAGCGTGAAGTGGTTCAGTTCCTCATCCAACGCCAAGACCTGGGGAACGTGAAGTACGGCGTATCGCGCTCGCATGGTTAGCTCGGCCTTCCATGGTGGCGATTTACACTTCGGTCACGCCCAAGTGTACCGAGGACTTGCCCACCGTCGTTCCAAATGCGAGGGAACCTTCCTAGCTCCTACCTCGGCCAGCGCTCCCTTAGGGGCGGAAACTTGGGAAATTCGGTGTGCGGCTCGCGTTGATACCAGAAGGCCACGGAGGCGATATCGTCCGCGAGCGGCTGGTAGCGGCGATTGGGCCACCAGCCGAGGGCCTGAATCGTAACCCGTAAGTCCTGTTTGAAATTGATGGGGTCCATGATGTGCCAGCGGTACAAGCTCCATTTGGGTGGGCCGTCTTTGCCTTCGTGCTTGAGTGTGCAACCCTGGTACGCGGTAGTATAGACCTCCGGGAAGCCATAGGTCCCGCCGAAATAATCTTCGGTGCCGGTCCCGCAAATAGTGGGGAATTTCCCGTCGCCGTCGATATAGAACTTGACTTCCCCTTCTCCGAACCAGCCGTCGGAGAGTTGGGTCCAGGCCAGAAACGTCCCCACGTACCGACCCTCGCCCTTGACGCCGTCCAGAATCGTGTAAACAGGGTTGGAGCGGTCCGTCACCGCGCGTCGCCACTGGGCGTGGAAGTAGCCCGCATTGTCGGGGACTTCGGTCTTGGCGTAAGTAATCTGATACGTAAGTAAGTTCAGGTCTTTCTCGGATTCATTGGTGAATGTGATCCGGGCGTGCTTCCGGAACGGCATGGGCCAGTAGGCATTGAGCGAGGAAGTCGGGTTGACCGTGACCGCCAGAGAGTTCACCCGAGCGAACAGTTCATGGCCCACGGCAAAGAAGTCCGTCATGGGAACCTCCACCGACGGCGTCTTCTCTCCGTCCCAGTAGAAGCGCAGGATGCAGGCCCGCCCATTGCCTCGCCAGTTTCTCTCCGTAGCCATCCAAATGTGCTGGATGATTCCTGGACCGTCCACGTCCATGATGGTTAGCGTCTCCCCGGCGCGGGGCTTCACGAAGGGCCTGACCTTCCAGCCTTGGCCAAGGTCGACGGACGCTTTGGAGTAAGGAAGGTCGGGATCGGCGGGATTCGGGATGGCCATCCCGCCTTTGCCCTTTTCGCCCGTCGGATTCTCCGGCGAGATCGAACGGGTCTCCCCGCCCGTCAAGAGCGGGAGACTTCCCAGTCCAGGATTCAGCCCGAAGGTTTCCCCCGGCTTGGATTGAGCGGAACCCTGCAACGCTGCCATCAAGAAGAAGCAAACCGCCATGAGTAAGTTCCGGGTTACCTGTCTGTTACGTTTCTGCATAGTCGCCTCTCGTGTTATTAGGGTCCATCGAATCACAAGATCCGATGTCTGGGTCTGGCGGGATTGCGCCGCCTCGAATTCAAACCCTTCCCCTGACGCTGCTACTACGCCGTTGCCTTGGGTCTTGGCAAAGTTGGAGGAACCTCCCCGGCAAGTTAGCTTCAGCTTAAGAGATGCGTCGCTTTCACGACCTCACAGAACCCAACAGCCTGGCGCCCCCCTAGTGGGCTGCATTCTAATCCGCAAGGGGAACGCCAGGCTGCTCAAAGACCTCATAACACCATCGAATGCTACCAGTTAACCTTCATGCCGAACTGGATCGAACGTGCTTCGCGGGCCGCGCGGACTTGGCCAAATGTGGCGCTGCCGAAAATCCTATCGGGTGGGCCGAAGTTAGTATGGTTGAAGGCGTTGTACATCTCCGCCCTGAATTGAATACGCAGTCGCTCTCGCCAACTCCACGACTTCTGGATGTTCAAGTCACCATTTTTGAACCCCGGAGCACGCACGTTGGCCAAGGTGCGCGGTGCGCTCCCGAAAGTATAGGCCGCCGGCTGGGCGAACGCGTCCGTGTTGAACCACTTCTCAATTGTCGGATTAGCGATGTGTGGGTCCCCCACAATATTGGGACGCTGACTGCCGCCAAGGGAGCCGGTGTTGTTCACGGCATCCAGCACGGCTATCGGGAAGAGCGTTTTGAATGTGGTGATACCGGAAACTTGCCATCCCCCCACGACCGCGTTGAGCAGCTTGTTCATGTTCTTCCCCCAATGCTTCCCGCGGCCAACAGGCAACTCGTAAATGAAGCTTAATACCAGATTCTTGGGTACGTCATCTGGGTGCAGTGATTTTTCCACCGCCAGATTGTAACCGTCCTTAACAGGGGTCTGCTGTGCGGTTATCCACATTCCTTCAATGCCGGAGCCCTGGTCGATCCACTTGGAG